>LAZR01000119.1_pt1 | contig 102856 bp, 78 predicted proteins | sample 329461 | NCBI WGS metagenome assembly LAZR01 (sample SAMN03002196, study PRJNA259156) | marine sediment metagenome | biome: sea floor; feature: Hydrothermal impacted sediments; material: marine sediment; isolation source: Loki non-amplified sample from Loki's castle hydrothermal vent sediment ... | reverse complement strand
GGCAGGGGTTCCTCACGATCTGGCCCTTCGACGGTGCGAACTTCGGTACGGCGATCACGCCCGGCACGCCCCCGACGGCCGTCGCGACGACCGGCAGGCCCGCCGACATCGCCTCCAGCAGCGCCAGCGGCAGGCCCTCGGTCCGGCTGGGCAGGACCAGGGCATCGGCGGCCCCGTACAGAGCGGCCACGTTATCGACATGACCGAGAAATCGAACGACGCCTCCCAGGCCTTTGTCGGCCACGTGCTGCTGAAGCTCTTCCAGGTGCGATGGCTCCGCCAGCGCCCCGGCGACCAGGACGGTCAACGATTCGCCGCCGCTTCGGGCGCAGAGGCGCTCGCAGGCGGCCAACAGATCGCCGTAGCCTTTCTCGGCCTTGACGGCGCCGACGGACAGGAACACGAACGTGCCGGGGTCGATCCCGAGGTCATCTCGAAGCTGCCGGCCCTTCTCGGCGTCCGGCTCGATCGGGTCGATCCCGTTGGCCAGAAGTTCGAACGGTTTGCCGGCGCGCAGGAACCGGGCGTAGGCGGCGGCGACCTCGGTCGAGACGGCCGTGAAGGCGTCGACCTCGCGGGCAGCCAGAATCTGAGCCCATGTGGGGCCCGCGCTGGATAGCAGCAGCCCGTGGCAACTCAGCACGATCGGGGCGCCCGTAGCGATCCGGTTGGCGGCGACAAGATACGGCAGCGAGAAACGGTCGTGAACGTTCACGACATCCGGGCGAATATGATGAAGGATCTTGCTCAGCCGCAATACGGCCCCGAGGTCCCACCGGCCCCTGGAGGTGACGGAATAGACGGCTGCGCCAGCCTGGGTCAGGCCTTGCGCGAGCGGCCCGGTGCGAGACAGACAGACGACGGCGACGGCCAACCCCTTGCGTCGAAGTTGGCCCGCCAGCGTCGCGACGACGCGTTCCTTGCCTCCGGCGGCCAGGCTGTCGACGACCAACGCCACTCGACCCACAGACAACGGCTGACAGGTCGATGGCGAAACGTTGTGTTTCAACTCAACAGACATGTCCGTCACCGCAACCGTCACGATTAGGCAGCGCTTTCCAGGGCCTCGGGGGCATCGCCCGCGGGCAAGTCCGTTTCGCCGCTCTCGATGGCGGCGATTTCGTTTTGAACGATGGCGTGCAGAGGAACGCTCAGCAGCATGACGGCATAGACGTATTCGAATCCGATCTGGCTGAGGAACGATCCGCCGATGGCAAAGGCAACCACGGCCGTTTCGATGCCCGTGGCATAGCTGACGGCCCATCGGCCTGTATCCCCCAGCGAATCCCGCGCCAGCCTCCGCACGCGCCGGGTCGTCCAGAACGTCGCCAGAATCAGCAGCACAAACAGCGCCAGCCCCGGGTAGCCCATCCCCGCCAGTGCGCTGAACCACACGCTGTGAGCGACGTGGGGCCAGTCGTCCGTCTCGATCTTGTACTTGTCGTACTCGGCTAGAAAGACGTCCACGCCCATGCCAACGCCGGTCACCGGGTGCGCGTCGGCCATGCGGGTGGCGACTTTCCACGCGTTCAGTCGGCCGATGGCGGCCACGTCGCCGTTCTTCTGCTGCAGCGATTTGTACCGCCACATCGTCTTTTGCGGAATGATCGCCAGGATCACCGGCAGCGCCAGCGCCAGGACCACGACGGTCTTCCACGTCCCTACGCGACGCCACAGCGTGATCACCAGGCTGGCCGCCATCGCCAGCATGCCGCCGCGAGACTCGCCGACGATGACGGCGGGCACGCACATCGCCGCCGCCACGTACATGCCCCGCCGCATCCAGATGTGCCGCACCTCAACGGCGCCGAAGATCAGCATCGGAAACGCCATCGCCACGAACAGCGCGATGTCGTTGTTATCGAACCCCTCCGGCCCGCCGTGGTGGGTCACCGTCGAGCCGCCCGTCAGCAGGTACAGGCCCAGCTTGACGGCGTAGAAGCCCGGGCACCATGCCAGCAGCACCACCATCCACTTCAACTGCTTCCGCGTCCCCACCAAACCGGTCAGCAGCATCACCGCAATGCCGATCTTGCTGAACTTCTCGAGAAAGACGGTCGACTCGGCCTGGTACGTCGACATCACCGTACAGACGACCATCCACACCCAAAAGCCGACAAAGAAGATCGTCGGCGCCTTCATCCGGAACTTCGGGCCCGGCGTCGTCATCGCCCGGAAGATCAGCACGATGCCGACGAAGAACGTAAACCGCATCCCCATCACCGACTCGTGCCATATCAGCGTCTGGTGGGGCCTCATGAACGACAGCCAGCAATACGCCAGCAGGCCGTAGTAGGCGTTGTACAGCGCCAGCGGCAGCAGGCCTAAGCCCACCACAACCATCACCAGGTCACGCCATCCGATAGCTGCCATCATCCTTGTGCCCCTTTGGTGCACGCCCGGCGAAACTGATCCGCCGCATGCGACCAGGTCAAGGTCTCCTCAACCGTCTTTCGTCCAGCCGCCCCCAAACGGCGGCGGTAGGGCTGGTCGGCGATCAGCCGACAAATCGCGTCGGCGTGCGTCTTGGCCGAATCGGCGATCAACACGTTCTCACCGTGGCTGGCCGGCAGGCCCTGGCAGGCCAGGGACGTCGCCGTCACCGGACAGCCCATCGCCCACGCTTCCAGCAGCTTGTTCTTGATGCCCGTGCCCGACTGCATCGGCAGCGCCACGACCGACGCCGCCTTGAGGTACGGCCGGACGTCGGCGACATACCCCGTCACCGTGACGTGGTCGCTCTTGAGCGACAGGACCGCCACCGACGGGTTGGCCCCCACGATCAGAAACCGCGTCTCCGGCCGCGCCGCCCAGACGCTCGGGGCGATCTGGCGAATCAGAAACGTCGCCGCCTGCTCGTTGGGCTCGTGCGCCATGTTGCCAAGGAACACGACCGTCGAGGCGCCCTGGTCGCCGCAGCCGGCGGCCGCAGCGGGCGAGAAATAGTCCGTGTCCACGCCGTTGGGCGCGCACGCCACCTCCGCGCCCGCCCGTCGATGGGCGAACGCCTCGGCGTCGTTGGGCGAGACGAACACGAACCGATCCACGTCGCCGCTGAAGCGTCGCTCGCATCGGCTTTGGCGAAATCGAAAGACCGCCAGCCTCGCACGCTTGCCCGGCCCGCCGCTGGGGTGTCGCGATCGCTCGAGGACCGGGTCGTCGACCATGTCGACCACCACGGTCGCCGCGCGCCGCGCCTCCGGCGAGTACTGAAGTGTCTTCTCGCGGACCAGGACCACCGTATCGAAATCGCCCGCGCTGTCGGCCACGCTGCCGGCGAGGGCGGAATCGAACACGTGCGGGCTCAGCCAACTCCGCGCGGGCCCATGGTTGGACGGCTGGCCCGTGGGCCCGGAGGGCAGGTCCACGCCGATGGCCGCATACGCCCGGCCGGCCTGGGCCGACGGCGGATACGACAGAACGCTCACCCGGTCCCCCTGCCCCGCCAACTCGGCGGTCAGGTGATAGACGCGCAGCCACGTGCCGTGCGTCAACGGCCAGGGAAACCGGGATGTCACAAACAACCACGTCATCGGGCCACCGCTCGTTTCGGTTGGATTGTCAGAACGCGACCGACCGCCTCGACGACCTGGTCGACCGAGATCACGTCCATGCAGTTGGGGTCCTTCTCGCACACGCGGTGATAGCACGGCACGCATTCGTGCGTTGAGATGATCTTCTCGCCCAGGTCGTACAGGTCGATCTCCTGCTCGCAGGTCGGGCCGAACAGCGCCACCAGCGGCACGTCGCGGGCGACGGCCACGTGCAGGGCCAGCGTGTCGCCGGTGACGATCGCATCGCATTGACTGACGATTGCGACGAACTCCTGCTCGCCGTGGCCGTTGCCGGCCAGGTGCGCCCGCCCGCCAAGGCGGTCGCCGATCCACTGGTTGTCGTTGATCTCATCGGACCCGCCCAGCAGCACCACCGTGTGGCCGAGGTCCAAGAGGCGCTCGCAGACCGTCACCCATTTCTCCGGGCTGAAGGTCTTGTTGGCGAACACCCGCCCCGAGCCGGTGTTGACGCCGACGACGACCTTGCCGGGCTGGCGCCAGGGCTCGAACATCGCATGAATCGCAGCCTCGGTCCGCTCGTCGCAGTACAGCCGGTACGGCTGGCCAGCGTAGGGCAGGCCGACCGCCTCGTGGATGAGTTGCGGATAGCTCTTCGTGTTGTCGTGGAACTTCAGATCGTCGTCCAGGCCAAGCTGGAAGTAGGGCTCGCACTCCTTGTTGAGTGGCGTGACGGTCCCCCACGGCGACAGGCCGATGCCGCGCTTCTCGCCGCCAGGCACCCGATTGCACAGCGCCGCCGGGCCGGGCTCTTTGTCCAGGGACAGGACCAGATCGAAATGCTGCTGCGTCGCCGTCAGGATGCCTGCGGCCTCGAAGGTCAGGAGCTGATCGATCAGCGGATGGTTCTGCAGAATGCGCGCCCCGCCCGGCTCGCTGATCCACGTCACGTGCGCGGGGGTCCACTGGCGATGAATAGCCGGCAGGATGCCGGTCGTGCGGACCACGTCGCCGATGGCGGCGGTCTTGATCACCAGGACGCGGAACCCCATCGGCTCGTAATGCTCGCACGCGCCGCGACAGTGGAACCGACACGGGCGATCGCCCAGGTAGTGGCGACAATCCAGTTTCGTTTCAAACGCCATTCGATCAATTCTCCGCAACGGCTTCGGCCAGCACGGCACTGACTCGTCGCCCACACGCCGACCACGCGAACATCTCGACGCGCTCGGCCCCGCGGGCGACCAGTTGGGCCCGCAGCGCCTCGTCGTCCAGCAGGCGCATCAGCCCGTCGGCGATCGCGGCCGGATCGTCCGGCGCCACCAGCACCGCCGCATTGCCGGCGACTTCCGGCAGGCTCGTCGTCGAGCTGGTCAGCACGGCCGTCCTGCAAACGAACGCATCCAGAATCGGCAGCCCGAACCCTTCGCTCAACGACGGGTAACACATCACCGTCGCGCCGCTGACAATGGCCGGCAGGTCCGCCTCGTCGGCGAACCCCGCCAGCACGCAACTGTCCGCAATGCCAAGCTGCGCCACCTGCACCCGAACCGGCCCCATCGCCGTCTCGTCGATGCCCACCAGCAGCAACTGGTAGGCCTGCCGCATGGCGGACGGTAGCTTGGCCCACGCCATCAGGATACCGCGCGTGTTCTTCCGCGGGTCGGCAGCGCCGAAACCAAACACATAGGGCCGGCCGGCATTCAGGCCGTACTGACTTCGGATGCGGGCCAACCGTTCGGCGTCGGTGACGCGCTGACAGCCGCGATCCGGCGCCCAGTGGTTCACTACTACTTTATCGGACGGGACATGCAGCCGATTGACGATGTTTTCCCGCGTGAATTGGCTGGGCGTGATGATCCGCCGGGCGTTCTTGGCCGCCCGTGTAACGTTCCGCCGCCATCGGCTGACCGCCTTGTCGCCCGTGTCGCCCTCCAGAGGGATCAGGTCGTGAATGGTCACGACCATCGGCACGATCGGCCAGCGAGGGGCCGTGTTCGCCGGGCAGTGCAGCACGTTCACACCCGCCCAGCGAGCGGCGAGCGGCAGTCGAATCTGTTGCCATAAGTTTAGTCTGTCACCTGAGATATCAATCTTGCAGCTTTCGACGTTCTCGAACTGGTCGAACGGATCGTCGCCGCTGCGGCCGCGATGGAACATCACGAACTGCCAGTCCGGCTGCATCCGGGCCAGCGTCGTGTACAGGTCCAGCAGGTTCTTGCCCGTGCCCCGCCGCCGGAGTTGGTAGACGGCCCGCATGTCCACGCCGACTTTCATTCGTCGCCCTCCCTGACCGCCGCGATGCAGAGCGATTGGCCCCGCCATCGCAGGCCGGGCAGACGCGGCAGGCGCCAGCGCCCCAGCAGCAGCTGCAGCCGCCAGACCAGCGGCCAGCGTCGGACCCCCCACACCCCCACTGACAGCACGCGGGGGACCCGGAAACCGGCTTGCTCGAACACCCTCTTCAACTCCGGGCCGCTGTAGATGTGCTTGTGGTCGGGGTCGTCGAATTCCTCCGGATGGCTGAAGGCGGCGTTGGGCGTCGTAAGGACGACACGTCCGCCCGGCCTCAGCGCGCGCCGCCAGGCCGACAGGGCCGGCCCGGGCGATTCGAGGTGCTCGATCAGGTGCATGCTGACGATGCAGTCGACCGATCCATCCTCGACACCCAACTCGGCGGCGTCGCCGCAGCGGAATGTGTACTGGTCGAACCGCAACTGGGCCATCTCGACGGCCGTTGGATTGTTGTCAACGCCGATGCCCGCATCCGGGGCCAGAAACGCCAGCAGCTCGCCCCCCCCACAGCCGATGTCGACCACCACGCCGCCAGCGGTTTCGCCGGCCAGGTCGCGAAGGAGTTTGGCCTCCACCATCCACATCGGGTGCTGCGAGCGGCGCGCGTAGTAGTCGCGGCCGTACCGTCGGCTGGTGGTCGGCTTGACCGCCAACGCCAGGAACGACGCCGCATCGCAGCGTTCGGGCTCGCGGACAACCGGCTCGATCGACACGACCTCCAGTCCGCCTCGCGTCAGGAGCTCCCGCAGCGTCTGTTCGTTGAAATCCTGCACGTGCTCGTCGCACTCGTCCGGCCCCATGCCGCGCGGCACGGAGACGACCAGCCGCCCGCCCGGCTTCAGCGCCCGGCGGAACCCCTTGATCGCCGTCAGCGGATCGTCGAGGTGCTCCAGCACTTCGGTGCAGACCACGCCGTCGAAGTGCCCCTCGGGGAACGGCACGTTCGGCAGCCGGGCCAGGCAAGCCTCGAACCCGTACCCGCGCGTCCGGTCCACGGCGACCTGCGAGAAATCCTGCCCGAAAAGCTCCAGCTCCGGATAGCGCTGGCGAACCCATCGCAGCAGCACGGCGATGCCGCAGCCCATGTCGATCAGCCGACCCTTGTGCGGCAGCAGCGGCAGGAGATGCTCGTAGAGGTTCTCCATGCTGCTGAACTCGTCGTCGAGGGCGCCGTAGGTTTTGTCCATGGCCGCCGGGCGGTTCAGGTTCGTTCCCCCGCGCGCGAGGGTCCGGCGAATCCGCCAGGGGACGATCCGGCGGATCAGCAGGCGGAGCTTCCACGGCAGGCAGTACTGCTCGAAGACGAATTGTCGCAGTGAGAACCCGCCCATCTCAGACCTCCTGCGTTGCGTTCCCATCGGCCCGGCCGCCCCGCCGCGCCAACTCGCGCAGCCACAGCCGTTGCTGATCGCGGAGATCGTTAAACATGGCGACGTCGCGCTGTTTGATAACGGCTGCCGGGTTGCCGGCGACGACCGCAGACGGCGGGACGTCCTTGGTGACCACGGCCCCGGCGGCGACGACGGCGCCTTCGCCGATGGTGACGCCCGGCAGGATGACGGCCCGCCCGCCGATCCATACGTGGTCTTCAATTCGCACGGGTCTCTTGTCCACCTCCGGGCCGAACGGGATCCAGTCGCCGCCGTCGTAGCGGTGGCTGGAGGTGAAGATCGTCACGTCCGGGCCGATGGCGATGTTGCTGCCGATCGACAGCCCGCCCGAGCCGCTCATGCGCGCGCCCGGGCCGATGTAGACCCAGTCGCCGATATCGATGCCGTCGGTCTCGACGAAACTGCTCGGCCGATGCAGCATCACGCCGCGGCCGATTCGCCCGGCCAATCGGCGATAGGGATCGTCCGCAGCGGTCGCCCCGACCCGCCACAGCCAACCCATCAGCGATTTGAAAGGCTTTTTGAATATGCCCAGCGCCATGGATGTCTCGATTCGTTCCCGGCTTCGGGATCACTCTCTACGACGGGCCTGTCACAGAGGTCCGAATGGCATACAAGATTCGTCGTCGATCGATTGCGAACAGCAACAGGAAATAGCTCATGGGCACGTAGGCGGCCATCGCGGCGACCACCTGCAGGGCAAAGGCGCCCCACGAATCGGCCGGCAGGATGTGACGGACGCCCAAACACCACACCGCAAACAGACCCGCAATCGCCAGCCCCGGCGCGACCACACGCCGGATGAACAGACCCATCTCCAAGCCCGACGCACGACACGCGCGCCACGGGTGGATCACACCGCGAACGATCGCCATGGATATCAGCGTCCCGGCCGCCACGCCCGCCAGCTTCCAGTCCAGCACGACCACGAGGAACACCGACAGACCCAGGTTCGCCACCGCCTCGATGCCGCCGATGACGGCGTTGAAGCGGATGTGGCCGATCGCCGTCAGCAGCGGCGCCGCGCCGACGCCGAACAGGAACACCAGCCTCGCGCCGCTGAGGATCCGCATTACCTGCGCCGCGCTGGCCAGGTCGGCGTCGCTCAGGCTCCCCCCCCCGCCCATCCATAACATCAGGAAGGCCTCGCCGAAGACAAGGATGCCCACGTAGATCGGCACGCCCACCAGCAGCGCCATCCGCCCCTGGCGAATGTAGGAACTGTACACGGGCCCCCAGTCGTCGCGAGCGGCGGCGCGCTGGATCGGCGGGAAAAACGTCACGCAGACATGGTCGACAAAGCCCCAGATGTACTCCGGCAGCAGCGACCCGACCGCGAAGACCGCCACCAGCGAAGCGTTCAGCGCAATGCCCACGACGAACAGATCGGTCTGGTGAATGAGCTTGTAGGCAAAGGCCGCCAGGCCCGCCGGGATGCTGAACGCCAGCAGCGTCCGCAGCCGGCTGGATGATATGCGGAAGGGCCAGACGTGCAGCGTCGGGCACAGGCGATGGGCCAGAACGAAGTTGCCCACCGCACCGACCAGTTGGGCCCCGATCAGCACGCCCACCAGCCCCGCCAGGCCCCATCCAAGCGTCAACACGACTACCGTGCCGATCGTCCGGACCGCCAGGACGCCGAGGTTGACCGCCTGAACCAGGTCGTAGCGATCTCGCGAAGCCAGCACGCTCGACATGATCGTCGACAGCGCCGTCAGCCAGATGTTGCACGCCAGCACCGGCAGCACGACTACCGCCAACGTTCGATACGATGCGGGTACGTCCTGGAAGATGCTCGGGAACCACCACCCGACCGCCGCCGCAATAAGCGCCAGCCCTCCCACCATGGTCGTGAAGAAGCCCATCGCGGTCTGGATGGTTTCGTTGACGTCGTCGTGCTCGTCTCGGCCGGTGTGGAAGATCACGTACCGCCCCGTGCTGGCGCGAATGCCGATATCCAGCAACCCCATGTACCCGGTGACCGCAACCAGCAAACACCAGATGCCGTAATTGAGCTGCCCCAGCGTGTTGATGATGAACGGGAATAGAAAGAACATCACCACCAGGTTCGCCGAGTGGCCGAACCAGTTCACCAGCAGGTTCCGTGTTTGGACGCGGGCCTTGCTCATGCGGGCGCCTGTGCCGCCGCGACCGCAGCTGGGGGGTGGGCCAGCGCGTCGCAGACGGTCCAAAGCTTTCGCCCCCAGGTTTCGCCCGCCATCGATCGGCTGCGTGCGGTGCGCAGGTGCGATGGCTGGGCCAGGGCCGATTCAATCGCCGCGACAAATCCATCCGGTCCGTCGGCGACGGTGACATAGGGCTGATCGTGGGCGACCTCGGGCAGGGGCGTCGCCACCACGGGCAGGCCGGCTGCGAGGTATTCGCGAAGCTTGATCGGGTTGACCGATCGGGTCAGGTCGTTGATGACGAAGGGAATCAATCCCACGTCGAAGGCGCGACAATAGGCGGGCAGTTGTTCGTAGGGCCTCCGCCCCAGCAGATGAACGTTGGCCAGCCGCTGCAGCGGCGTGGTGTCGGTGTTGGCATCGCCGATCAGGACAAGGCGCCACTGCGGCCGCGACGCCGCCACCGCCGCCAGCAGATCGATGTCCACCCAGTCGTGGATCAGCCCGAAGAATCCCAGTCGAGGCTGGGGGATCTCGGCCACATCCGGCGGAATCGCCAGATCGTCGTCCAGGGCCCGGGCGAAATGCTCGTAGTCGACGCCGTGGGAGACGAGGATCGTATTGGGGTTCAGCGGCGCCTTGGCCGCCTGAAGGGCCTGGGAGGTCGTCACGACCAGATCGGCGCGGCGGCACAGGTCGGCCTCGTCGGCCAGCACCTGCTGCCTGTCGTAGCCGGCGAACTGCGAGAAATCGTCCACGCAGTAATAGACGACCTTCTCGGCGTCCAGATCGTCCAGCAGATACGCGACGTCCGGCGCGAATGTCCACACCTGCACGGGCTTGCCCTCCCCCACTCGCCGCAGCGCCCGGTCGATACGGCGCCGCAGCAGACGACGGTTAACGCATCTGGCCCAGCGCGACGACGGCAAGGGCACGACCGGCGGCGTCAGGACCCACAAATTTGGGCCGCGACGCTGCAGGCCGCGCGCGATCTGGAGGAGCTTGCCCATCCCCGCCGAGATATCCGCGCGACCCACCGTCGGGCGGCGCGAGCCGTGATAATTGACCCAAAGCACCGTGTTCTTCTCGGCCAGAAGGCCCATGAGATGATGCTTGCTGGTCGGCGGCGCATCGTAGCCGCTGGCGAAACACAGGATGGTGCGCCCTTCGATCATGCCGCCTCGCCCCTGCCCTCGGCCATCGGCGTCTGCGGGGACTTGGTGCTCTCCAAGACACCCAGCAGCCAGCCCTGCAGCCAGTTGAGGCCCTTGACCCGACAGACGAGTTGGTCCCAGGCGATCCCAAGGCGACACAGCATCGGATGATGCATGAACATCGCCGGGTAGCAGTTGTGGTAGCTGACCCGCTGAAGGTGAAACCCGGTTCGCCCGGCCAGGCGGTGAAGAGCCCGTTTCGAGTTGGCGTGGTAGTGGGTGGGGAACGTCTCGGCCTTGCTTCGGCCCTCCAGGCGAGCCACGACCCACCGGTGCGCGCTTTGGGGAATGAGCGTCGCCAGCACGGACACATAGTCGTAGCGGTTGGGCGTCAGGAAGACCACGCGCCCACCGGGCTTGAGGATGCGATGGAGCTCTTCCAGCACCACCGCCGGCTTGACCAGATGCTCCAGTACACAGCGACACGCGATGATGTCGAACGTGTCGTCGTCGTAGGCCGTCCGTTCCAGCGGACCTTGAGTCACCGTCACGCCGGGCCGGTCGGCGGCCACTGGATCGACGTCGATATCGACGCCGTGGACCTCGGCCTGCAGCGACGAGAGGAACTCGGCCAGCGGGAACGACTGTCCGCAGCCGGCATCGAGGACCACACTGCCGGGGCGAACGGTGTCGGCGACGGCGTCTTCGAAGAGCTTGTACGCGTGTCGCCAGCCGCGGTCGTAATAATGCCGGCGCACCATCGCCCAGCATCGATCCTGTTTCCGCTGGCGGCGTGTCTTCGGCTCAGAGACGGTTGTTTCGATCGACGGCTCGGCCTGGGCCGTTTCGCCGGCCTCGCCGTCATCCGTGAACCCGCGACACAAGTCCACCAATGGCTGGAGACGTTCATGCCAGGTGTAGCTGGCCACCACGTGCTGCCGGGCCGCGGCGCCGAGTTTCTCGGCCCAGGCCGACTCGGTCAGCGCACGACCGGCCAGATCGGCCCATTGCTCGGCCGACTCGGCCGACAGGATGTCCCGGTCGGCCTCGAACGCCAACCCCCGCAGCGCCGCCGGTGAGGCGATCACGCAGCGCGCCATCGCCGCGGCCTCCAGAAGTTTGTTGGGGACGCCAACCGTCGCCTGCAGGGGGCAGACAACGGCGCCGGCTGCGGCGAAGTAGGGTCGAACGTCCGGCACGGTCCCCGTGACCGTCACGCCGGGGGTTTGGGCCAGTCGTCGCACAGCGGCTGTCGGTTGGCGCCCGACGATGGTGAAGGTGGCGTTGGCGACCTTCCGCCGAATCAGCGGCCAGACGCAGCGGACGAACCAGCCAACGGCCTGGACATTTGGGCGGTAGTCCATCGTGCCCACGAACACCAGCGCCGCCGGCCCCAGATCGGCTGGACGAACGGCCTGGGGGTCGAAGTGGTCGGCGTCTACACCGTTGCCGATCACGTGCACCCGCGACCCGGCCTCACCGAGGGCGGCGGCCTCGGCGTCGCTGACCACGATGGTCGCATCGCACTGCTCGATGGCCTGTCGTTCCAGGTGGGCGACGGCGCGGGCCTCGGCCCGGTAGGCCCAGCGGTCCAGCCGGCGGCCTGTCCGGGCATAGCCCGACCACTTGGCGCTGTCGGCGTCGACGAGGTCCATCACGCGGACCGGCGCGTCGATCGCCAACACGCACGGCAGCATGGATGACGAATAGCCAACGACCACGTCGAACGACCGATGGGCGTGCTCAGCGGCCACCGTCGCCTGAAAACTGCGGGGAACGAAAACCCCCTGCGAAGCACTTCGCCCGGTCAGCAGCGACATCGCCGCGCGCACCATGCCAAGCCGGCCGATCGGCACGGCCAGGACGTTGCGGCACCACGGGCGAAGGCCCTCGGCGTGGGCGGCCTCCGTCTCCCGGCGATACGGGGCCGCCACGGTCACATCGAAGGTCTTCGACAGCTCCACGATTTCATGGAACGCCCTCACCCGTTCGCCCTTGTTGGGCGGATACGGCAGCCGGTGGGCCACAAAGAGCAGTCGTTTCCTGGCCGAATCACTCATGGCACCCATTTCGTAATTCGCCCGCCGATCGGGCGCGTCAGGCACAGCGGCAGCCGGCGCCAGACCTTGCCCGCCAGGGCGAACGGCCGACGGCTGGGCGTCAGGTTGGGCAGATGCCGGGCTCTGTTCAATGATATCTGGTAGTGCAGCCGGGTCGGCTCGAAACCCAGATGCCGCTTGAAGGCATGCGGGCCGAGGTTGTCGCGCCGGGTGCGGTTGAAATCGAACCACCGCAGCCCGCGCTGTACGGCATACTCCATTAATCTTAGGTACATCACATTGTTGGCGTCGGCGGCCCGGCCCGCGGCGGTGCTGCCGGAAAAGTACGGCATGATCTCGTCGCGAAAGACAAAGCTCATCACACCGGCGACCGGCTCGCCGCCGGAGCGGACAACCAGACAGACCGCGTCGCCGCCAAAGTGCTGGTGCAGTTGGTCGAACAGCTTCCGGCGATAGTTGGGCGACCCGAGGCGGCGCATCGTGCGGGTGTACAGGTCGTAGACCACGCCCAGCAGATGGGGACCGGTCTCGGTGGTCAGCGTTTCGAGCCCAGCCCGAGCGGCGGCGCGGGCCTTTTTCGGGAAAGATGGCAGCACATCTTCAACGCGCGAAGGCAGGGCCTTGCGGAACGTGTCGTAGCGGTCGATCTCCTGCAGGTCCAGCGCGTTGGGCTCGCGGTGGCGCAGCTCGAGATAGGCGACGCCGCAGCGGCGGGCCGTCGCCTGGGCTGCATCCAGAAGCGCGGCAGCGGCCCGGTCGTTCTCGGCGAGGATCCCGCCGTAGGTGCCGTAGGGCACAGAGACCAACACGCGCCCGACGAAGACGCTGCGGACGAGAAACAGCGGCAGGACGCCGACCAATTGTCCCGACGCCCACGACGTCAGGTGCATGGGTTGGTGGTCGTAGGCGGCCTGAACGGCCCAGCTCCAGGGGAGTCGGTGGAAGATCGTCCCGGCTGGATGCTGCAGGACAAAGCTGTCCCACGCCTGGACATCGGGCTGCTCCAACGCCCGGGTCTCGATGCCGTGCGTGCTGGTCGCCATTCGATTGCACCCGTCCGCATCGGCCGATAGAATCCAAGGCCGCTCGGCCGCAGCTATCATAGGCTCTGGTACACGGCTTTGGGGATGAAGAACTTCCGTTCGTTGAGGATGATGCCCGCGATCTTGACGTTGGCGCCGTTGAGAACGCGAATGGCCTTGGCGACGGACTCGCGGCGCGTCCGGTACATGCGGACGACCAGGAGCACCTCGGCGTCAACAGCCCCGACGATACCGGCGTCAGGAGAACTGTGGATTGCGGGGCTGTCGATCAGAACGTGGTCATAGCGTCGACGGAGTTCGCCCATCACGTTCCGCAATTGGGGTCCCAGAAACTGGCTGGCGCTTGTGTCGACCGCCCCGCCATTTGGGATGTAGAACAGGTTCGGATACGCCGTCGGCTGCGTGACCTGGTCGAGGCTCGCCTCACCGGCCAGCAGCTCGGTCATCCCCGGCTGCGAGGGAACGCGCACGAGCCTGGTCATGTGGCCGTTCCGCAGGTTGCCATCAACCAGAATGGTCATGCTGTCGCGGCGTTCGGTCATGACCATCGCCAGGTTCAGGCAGGTAATGGTCTTTCCCTCGCCGCACTCGGCGGAGGTAACCACGTAGGCGAATCGCCCCTCGGGGCAGGCCGCCAGCACACCGGTGCGGATCGCCCGATACTCTTCGCTGATGCGGCTGCCGCGGTCATTGTGAACAACGACCAATTCCGAACAGCGTCTCTCTCCGAGCCAACCGGACTTTCCCGGCGCGGGCGGGCCGTCGCCCGTGGAATCGTCGCCGTTGAGGCCGAAGTGTCGCTGGATCAAGTCTCCGTCGGAGTTGGTATCTTCGTTCGTCGGAGGTGTTGAATTATTGGATGGATCAGACACGTTTCACTCTCGTTGTCGCTGGGGGTCTCGTTAACGCACGGTGCGTCCCAGGTGCACGACGGCCTGGGTCTGGCCGTACTTCAGCCACTTCGATTGCCACTGCTGGTAGCGATCGGGATGCTGCAGCTTGACGATGACACTCGCGGCCAGCGCGGCCAAGACCGCCAGCACGACGGCGACAACCAGCGGCACGACGAGCCACCGCCACACGGCGCGGGCGTGCCGCATCTTGCGGGTCACGATCTGGCTGATCGTCCCGACAACGGGGACGGCGAAAGCCTTGGCCGCCTGTTCGGCGGTGGCGATCGTGCGGTCCTTGGCGTTCCAGAAGAACACGGCCAGCGACCCGAAGGCGATCGATCCAAGCAACGTCACCGCCAGCACGTGGTTGACGGCCGGGAACGACGGCCGGAACGGCTTGTCGGCAAGTTCCATGGTCTCGAACTTCGTGCGAAGGTCGGCTTGCTCGGCGGCCAGCGCCATGCCCACCTCGCGGCGGCGCTGCTCCCACAAGACAGCCTTGCTCTCCATATCCGCCATCTCCGCCAGGAGCTTTGCGTATTCCTGCCGGGCGGGCTTATAGCCCTGCATCATATTCTGGTAGCCCTTGATCTGGCTTTCCACGCGATCGTACTCGGCCGAGAGAATCTCCACTTCCGATTGGGCCGCCGCCACCTGCGCCGCGTAGCTTTCAGCCCCGGTCACCGTTCCGTACATCGTCTGCAAAATGATTTCCGGCGGCGTGTTGCGGATCCGCTCTTCCATGATGGCGATCCGCACCAGCAGCGTCTTGATCGCCGGGTGCTCGCGCGTCATGTGCTGCAGCGTCATCGCCAGGTCCAGTTCGATCTTGTACTCACGCAACTCGGCGCCCAGGCGCTCCAACTCGGGGTTGGGGCCCTTGATGATCTGCAGAGGCCGATCCGTCTGCTCCAGCTCTTCCTTCATCGCCATCAGGCGGTTGTACTTCTGCTGGGCGATGTTTCGCAAACGCCGGATGGCATCCAGGTCGGCCTTGGCTTGCTGTTCGCGACGGACGATGTCCAACTGCGTCTCTTCCATCAGGCCGACGTATTCCGTCTCCAGATCGATCTTTCTCTTCGTCAGGTCCCCCACGCGATCGCGAAACTTGTCCGACTGCTCGACGAGAAACGCGTAGCTCTGCTCGAGGCGCTCGATGGTGTCGGCGCTGGTGGTGGTCATGTAGTACTTCACCAGGGCGTTGGGGACCTTGAAGGCCAACTCCGCATCGCTGCTCGTGTAGGTCAGGGACACCAGGTCCACTTCGCGTGACTGGGCATCCCACAGGACGTCCAGACGCCCCTGGATACCGGCGACAATCTGCTGTTTGCCCATCTTGGCGTCTGCGGCGCCCTTGTCGTCTGTGGGCAGGCCTTCAAACAGGCCCAACTCCTCGGCGACGGCACGGGTCGCCTTGCGCCCGGTGAGGCGCTGCCGCAATGTTTGGCGCGTCTCCTCCAACGACTCGGAACTGGTCACCCCTTCCAGCCCGCGTTCCGGCAGAACGACGGAGATACGGTTCTCGAACTTCGTCGCGGCCTTGTATTGGGGAGGCACGACATGCGCCAGCAGCAGCAGCGCAGCGGCCAGAAAAGCCGCACTGAAGAAGAAGAGGCTCCGCCAGCGGAACAGCACCCGCATTTTGTCGCGGAACGTCGCGGTATTATTCTTCTCAGACATCGCCAGTCACGTCTTCCGTTTCGCCTTCAGATTCCTGTTGGATAACCCTAGCGCGGTGTGCTCGGACCGACACTCTCTCGTACGCTTTGGTGCGTCAGGTAACGCCAGTCGTCATAGATGTAATGCGAATCTTCCAGGACGCCCGCCGTCGGACGGATCGGCCCCCACAGCGCTTCCATGATAAAGGTCAACCGCGCCAGAGGATTCGGCTGAACGTAGATCACGTCTTCGGGCATCATGAGAATATTGTTCGACATATCGCCCGACTCGAGCATGGCCATCATGTTGACGATCATCTTCTTGCGAGGCCGATCGCGCAGCTCGGGCCGAACGCCCGTCAACCCGTAGTTGCCGCGGTCCGCCGACTCGTCACGGTACATGCCGCCCGCCTTGGGGTCATCGCCACGGACCACAATGATCCGCTCAGCCCACGCATATCCGTTCGGCAGCGCCCTGGACAGCGCGTCCAGGAGGGTGTCCCGCCCGGTCCACGGCAGCGGCCCGGGGCGTTCGACCTGCCCAAAGACGTAGAACCGTTGTGAATTGTAGGTCATAACCTGAACGGTCGCCGCAACCTTGTCATAGTACAGGCTGGCAGCCTCACCGAGCATCTCCTCGATCTCAGTCGGCGTCCGCCCCGCAACATCCAACTCGCCCAGAAGCGGCAGATTGATCTTGCCATCAGGGCGAATGATGTGCCGCGTGTTGTGAATCTCGGCGACATGCAGAGACGTGATGAGGACCTCGTCAGGCGGCAGAATCCTGTACTCCGTCGCCGCTACAGGGGCCCGAGGCTCACGCAGAAATCCCTTCACGGCATCGTTGTTATAGCAACCAACGCAAGACAAAAGCGTTACGGCCGCCACCACCATCAGGATTGTCCGACTGTTTTTCATAAGTGTTTGAAATTGCACAGCGTTTCCTCTCGGATCGCCGTTCTTCCGCTATTTGCTGTAGCCAAAAGGCGGCACACATTAATCGGCGGCGGGTTCCCACAATATTGACATGTTTTCTGGAAATTTAGACCTTTACGATAACCGGCCTTTTTACCCAAGAAGCTTTGTCAAGAAACTTGACGATTTTCGACTGCGCCCGTATAATGGAATGATAAGTTTGGGGCCGTTTCGGATATTTAAGAGTTCGACGCTATCATTGGAGATGGGGAAAATGTTGAGAACATTCATTGGATTGGCGCGGTGTGCGGTGCTCATAGCTGCTGCGGTCCCGGCGATTGGGATTTGGGCTACGCTGTCCGAGCCGCCGGCCCCAGTCCCGGGAAATGCCGGCCTCCCCGCCACTTCCGCGGCAGTGCCGGTCGCCGACGGGGCGGAATCAGACCTCCGGGTCGATCCCGCCCACCAACTCGCCCCGACGCCACAGCCGACCAGGCAGGCCCTTGGCGACGTTGTGCTCTTGGCCGAGCGGAAGACCCTCCGCGAGCGAATGATGTTCGACCAGCGTACGCTCATGGGCGACCGCCCGCAGGACTGGTATGCCACCAGGCGTCAGCGGTGGCGCCCGGTCGAAGAGCGGGCGAAATACGCCCCGCGCGCCTATCTGGGGCGTCAAGCCGAGACGACCCGCACACTGCTGAAGCCCATAGCCAAGTTCCGACTCACCGGGCCCTACGCCCGGCTGGTCAATGACGTCCTTCGCGCCAGGCCCAAGACGAGGTTCGTCGGCGGCTACATCGATCAGAACGGGAAGTATATTATGTCATCGTTCTATCGTCAGGCCGCCCACACCCAGCCGCTGGGCGCTTATAACCTGCTGTTGGTGACGACGGCGATTTCGAACTCGACAAACTTTTACGTCTTCAAGACCACCAACCAGGTGCACAACCGGTCCTTCATCAACGGGTTCTTTTCGCGCGATCCCATTTACGCCCCGTCGTTCTACCGCCACACCCCCGCCGGCCAGCGCGTCAGTCACGGGCTCGATATGCGGAAGCTCAGGCAGAAGATCCGCGACCTGGAGGCGTACTACGGGCGCGGCGACCGGGCGCTTGGCTGGCATGCGAGGATGCGTGAGACAACGCTGGAGACGGTCCAGCCGAAGATCCATCGCCGCATTCCCAATGTCGTTTATTTCCGCGACCGCGGGTGGGGGACCTACACGCGCGAGTACTATCGCCCGCCCGTGCCCAGTATCTACCGCGACGTAAACTGGCGGCTGATCACCCAGCCAGTTGTCCACGCCACGCCCCTGACCGAGCCGTAAGACCGGCCTGTGCGGCGTCTTTGGCCCACTGGGTTGTTGACAGGCTCTTTCTGCGCCCGCAGAATCTGCTCGGTCGCCGGGCCCCATCCCCTTATGGATGCCCGTGCGTGACGGATCGTGCGTGTCCGGCCGATTGTCGGCCCGGACCTGCGGCGCCCCTGTTGGGGCGCGGACGACAGGACGTCGCCGGTGCTATTTAACTCGCTCGAGTTCATCCTGTTCGGGCTGATCTTCTTCGCGGCCTGGCCTCTGCTGAGACGGCGGAACAACACCCGCTGGACCTATCTGGTCATCGCCTCCTTCTTTTTCTACGGGTGGTGGGACTGGCGATTCCTCTTCCTGATTACCTTCAGCGGGCTGATCGACTACGGTGCGGCCCTGGGAATGGTCCGCTGGCCGAAGCGCCGAACGTTGCTGCTGGTCCTGTCGATCGTCGGCAACGTCGGGTCGCTGGCGGTTTTCAAGTACCTCGACTTCGTCATCCGGAACATCAACGCCCTGATCGAGGGCGTCTCCTGGGCATCGGGCGGCGCGGGGGTCGCGGCAGCACCGGCGGCGGCGATCCCCCTGGTCAACCTGGCCCTGCCGGTGGGCCTCAGCTTCTACACGTTTCAGTCGATGAGCTACACGATCGACGTCTATCGAGGCCACCTGCAGCCCACGCGCAACCCGCTGCATTTCTTCGCCTACCTCGCGATGTTCCCGCAGTTGGTAGCCGGGCCTATCGTTCGCGCCGCGGACCTGCTGCCGCAGCTGCGCCACTACAAGCGCTCCGACGAGGCCGCCCGGTGGGACGCGATCCGGCTGATCGTGTACGGCTACTTCAAGAAGGCCGTCGTCGCCGACACGGTGGCGCGCTTTGTCGAGCAGGCCTTCACGGCCGAGCAGCTTAACAGCTCATGCGCCTACTGGTGGGTGATCATGACGCTGTTCGCGTTCCAGATTTACTGCGACTTCAGCGGCTACAGCGACATTGCGCGCGGGCTGGCGCGGTGGATGGGCTATGACTTCCCGATGAACTTCAACCACCCGTACATCTCCCGCAGCTTCCGGGAGTTCTGGGGGAGGTGGCACATCTCGCTGTCGACGTGGTTCCGCGACTACGTCTATATCCCCCTCGGCGGCTCGCGGGGCGGGCGCGGCCGGTCCGAGATGAACCTGTGGACGACCATGCTCATCTCGGGCCTGTGGCACGGGGCGCAGTGGACATTCGTCGCATGGGGGGCGGTGCATGCGGCGCTGCTGTCGGCGGAGCGCATGACCAAATGGCCCCAGCGCCTCGGGCGAATCCCGGGGGGCAAGCACGTCGCCGTGCTGATGGTCTTTGCGATCACGTTGGTGACATGGGTGTTCTTCCGGGCCGACAGCTTCTCCCAGGCCGCCGCCGTCATCGCCACGATGTTTCGTTTTGATCGGCTGGAGGTGCACGTCGTCCGCGAGCTGATCCACGTCAAGGCCGCCGGCGTGGTCGCCCTGATGATGCTGCGCCAGGTCTGGGTGTACGCCGGCCTGGGCAACCTCGTCCCCGCCCGCAGCCGCGTCGCCAAGTGTCTCCAGCCGGTGATGGTTGCACTACTGATCGCCGCGTGTGTCCTGCTGAGAGGGCCGGGAGAGGCCTTCATCTACTTCCAGTTCTGACCGCCGCCATGAATGACACCGGACCCACAACACGAACGTTGCGAACAGGCCTCAAGGCCCTGGTCAAAGAACGCGCCCTGATCGCCCTGCTGCTGTCCGCCGGCATCATCATCGCCCTGGGGATGGCCCGGTACGACTGGGTCGAGCGGGTGGGCGTGGCGCCGGAGGCGTTCTGGACGATGAAGGTCGGCTGGCGGGGCGAGGCCGACATCGTCGTCGCCGGCGATTCCCGCGTCCTCTGCGCCGTGTCGCCGGCAGCGATGGCTGAGGTCCTGCCCGGCCGCCGCATCCTGAACTATGCGTTCCTGGGCACCGGCTGTGAACCCACGTACCTCTCGGCCGCCAGGTCGGTCCTGTCGCCCGACAGCGATCGGCCCACGATCGTGCTGGGCGTCAGCCCTCGCAGCCTGACCAAAGGGGCCACCCGGCAGAAATGGTTCGCCCCCGTCTACGACCAACACGTTCTCAAGCGGTGGCTGTCGCGGCATACGGGCGGCGTCATGTACTTCTTCCGGGCGATGACCTACGCCGAACTGCTGACGACCCTCGGCGCCGCTGAGCCCAAGGCAGGCCGCTGCTTCCAGGATTTCCACCCGGACGGGTGGGAGGCCACCATCATCGAGCCCGCCCACCGGGGCGCATTGGAGGAGTACAGGACAAAGTTCGACCCCGATCAGGAAGGCCCTGTCGATCCGGACATCATCGATGGGTTCCTGGAGATCGTCCGCCGCTGGCGGGCCGACGGGATCGCCGTCTATGCATTTCGCCCGCCGAGTTGTCTGGAGATGGTGGCGATGGAGGATGCGATATCCGGTTTCGATGAGGCGAGCTTCGTTCGACAGTTCGAGGCCGCCGGCGGCGTGTGGCTGGATGTCGACCAGGGCGCCTACAGTTCCTACGACGGAAGCCATCTGGACCTGAACTCAGCCCCGCAGTTCTCCAAAGACCTCGCCCACCTCATTAAAAAGGGGACGGAGCACTAATTAGCCCTGTGCTCGCCCCGGTGCGTCTGGTCTTGGGTTGCTAATTAGTGCTCCGTCCCCTTTTTCTTAACGTACGTCGGGACCCACGCTACGGGCTTTGACCTTGGATACCGCAGTCCTCCGACTGCGGCTCGCGACACTGTAATCTGTAGTGATTTGCCAGCGCCCTATATCGAATCATCCGGGCGTACATCCCACCAAGAAGATAGAGCACGCCCATACAAGTCACCGACAACAGCATGTCGGCGGGATCGGAGGTACCTATCTGACTGGGACCTTCCAATGGTTCGATCCGATTCAGGCTCCGCGGCCCTATTTGGGTACTCTCCCCCGGGTACCTATGGTCCTCAGGAGCGGCTATCTTGATCCTAAGGATGAACAAGCCCAAGGAGTCCGTGCACCGGAGTTCCAGCTTCTCCAGCGTCCCTTCTCCAATGACGGACTCACTGGATAAATTGCTCAAATACGCTACGCGTTCTCCCTGAGCTGCCCACAGAGCTCGCGCATGAGGAGACCACCGGAGCTTTAGATACGTCCAGGCAGGCCAGATGATCAACAGAGCGACCACCGCCATAACGAGCAAGAACCCTGCGCCCTTCAGTAGGGGCCTCCGTAGCCCTAGCTCCTTCAACGTCATTCTCTTCTCAGAGAAGAGCGCTCGCTCCTCAGTCATACTATGATCTCCACATATGGACACCAATTCTGTGGTCACAAGTTCGCCAAGTCAAACACAGTCCTACCCATGATCGTATCATTCGTCTTCACGTACAAGGGGAATCCGGGGACACACACTTATTTCTTATGTCTCTTCGGTTTGCGGCCTGGCTTCTTTGGGGTGAGGTCTCGTTTTAGGAGTTAGGTAAATAGGGACAGTCACCTATTTCTTGTCCAGATCGCTTCTAATAATAGGTGACTGTCCCTATTTTGGCCTCAAAAGACCTCGCCCACCTCATTAAAAAGGGGACGGAGCATTGATTAGCCCTGTGCTCGCCCCGCGTCTGGTCTTGGGTTGCTAATTAGTGCTCCGTCCCCTCTTTCTTAGCTCATTCGGCTTCTTCGCCGTTATGTGCACTCGATCCGGTATGACGCCCCTTGACCTGAGGCACAGTTTGCCAGGCAGGAACAACGCGAATCACCCTCCTGACATTCGTGTCATAAACGAAAGTGACGCCCTTACCGTGGTACGCTCTCGAGACCATCTCAAGGTACTCAAGCTCTGGCCCACCGGAGTGAGTATAGGCTCTGTCCAGCACGAACAGTCCAGGGTAGTCGGGCCAAAGCGTGGCCGCGCAGACCTGAGCTATGCGCACTCGGGCCGGATCACCAGCATCCAGTTCCAGCACGTCCCCCCCAGGTCGCAAGGCTTGCTCTTCTTCCGGAGCCAGGATGCGGAAATCGATTGCGAGGATCTTTGGCCGGCCGTATTCATCCTGCCCGGTGATCTCTCCGGCTGGCGGACTCTCACCGTCAGTTGTCGGCGCGCATGACGCAATGAGCCCCCCACAGGTCAGCAATGCCAAACACAACATCCAGGACAGCCAGCCCCTACCTGCAGGCCCTTCTCTTGCCCTGCCGGGGCACGGTGCAACCCAAAAGGAATCCTCTTGGATGCTCGATGAAATATCTACGTCCATGGCCTTCTCCTCGTTATTGCGTCAACGGAAAATAGGGGTAATCGGGGGACGTAATCGGGTAATCGAAGGTAATCGGGGGACACACACTCATTTCTTATAGGAAAATAGGGACAGTCACCTATTATTAGAAGCGATCTGGCCAGGAAATAGGTGACTGTCCCTATTTTCCATTTTCATCCCGGATGGAGTTCTCGGGAGGGACAGCCCGCTGCGACCCCTCGATCCGAAGGTGCAATTGAATGGACCTAGCGCCTTCAGGATTCTTCTTTACTGTCCATTGGCCGACGATGTATGCACAATCCACTTGCCCCGCTAGAGCGGGCACGTAGTAAGTGGGCTCTACCGCATCCGCCGCCAGTAACTCCAACCTTAGTTGGGTGACCCCATCGATCCCAGTCCCACTAATCACACCCAGCACGACTCCATTCTCCAAGACACATCTTGCGTCAATGTCAACGGACCTGCCTTGTCCCAAGTAGTTCCAGCCTTGCGGCGGAGCGCCGTCAAGTGCGTACCTTGCACGCACGACGATTTCCCGGTCTGACTCAGCTCGCCACTGCCCACGACCTCTTGGCGCTAATCTTACGGTGGGCCTCTCGGCCTCACTGTTCTCTTGCGTGCATCCTACTGACAGTACCAACAACAGCGCCAAGAGAAGGTGCGATTCTCTTGTGGCGCTGCTCCCCCCGCCCAGAACAGTCCTTATTTGCGTGATCATATCCGTCATTCTCCGTCAGCCGCCTGTCTTTCGCTCTCGCCACGTCGAAAAGGGGTCACGAAAAGGGGTCAGGTACCTTTTTGCGTATTACTCTCTCGGGCCTGTCGGCATGCCGCCATCATACGCACATGCCCGACCAGGTCAACAGTAATCGGGCGTAATCGGGGACGGTAATCGGGGGACCCAAAGTTGATCCGTCGCGTGTAGGCCACGTGCGTCTTCCCGGCCGAAGAAGACACGCTGACGACGATTCCCCCGCTGCGTCACATGGTGCGGACAATCCGACAACACGACTCTCGCCAAACGCGACATCAGCCAAATCTACGAGCCGAACAACATCCCGTCAAGAGAAATAGGTGTGTGTCCCCTGATTGCCTTGATTGCCTGCTGATTGCCTGATTGTAAAATGGTAACCGTCCCGATTTGTTAGAGTTTACTCAGGATTAATCTGAACGATCCCGACTGAGATCCAGCGAGTTCCTGGCTCGGCCCTCTCCTGATCTGCCTCGTCTGTCTGGACGCGTTCCTTGTACCATTCCCCGCCACTGGCCAGTCGGTAGAACACATAGACTTCCTCAATGGCCTCAGGCGTTGGCGGCCCAGTGGACCCAACCGGGATGACACCAAGCAACAGAGCGTAGCCCCAGTTGGCACCATAGCACATGCCACTGAAGCTGCCGTCCTCTTCAGTCTTCGAAAAACCGGGCCAGTCCGACGATTCATCGTCCAGCGGGAGATCGCCACGCCTTATGCTGACGGCAAGCCGTGCGCCGGCCACGGGATTTCCCAGTGCATCCGCGAGCTTGCCGCTGACAATGTAGCGTGCGCCGCCATCAACCTGGGTACAGCCACTGACCGGCAGCGTAGCCGCCATTACAAAAAGAACGCCAGTGAGGATGTCGAAACACTTCGCCCTGTGTGTAATCATTAGATTTTGGATTCCACCTCAAGGACAGTCATGCAGGAGAACGGGGTCAGGTACCTTTTTGGGTATTGCTGTCTCGGGGCTCTCGGCATGCTGTCATCATACGCACATGCCTGACCAGGTCAACAAGAACGGTCCCTGGCCCTTTTCCCCAAAATGGTGACAAAAAGACGCTGCCCTTTTTCTCTCGAACCAGGGCAGCGTCTTGTTTTTCCGGGCGCCGTTGCGTGGGCGCGTTTGTTTGACTCAGTGGCTGTGATATCTCGCCAGGCTAGTGACCCTCGGTGCTAGCTAATGGTCTCGGCATCCTGTTCGGGCTGGGCGTCGGTCTGGGCGGGGGCGTCCCAGTCGGGCTGATCCATGTGGTCCAGAACATCCGAGAAGTCCGGCAGCTCATCCTGCCCCTTGTACTGCGGGGCGGGTCCTGCCTCGGCGGCGGGCGTATCCCAGTCCGGCTGATCCGTGTGGTCCAGAACGTCTGCCAAGTCCGGCACATCCTTGTGCCCCTTGCAGTTCTCAACGCGGTCGCCGCACGGGGGCTGGGCGTCGTCGATGACGGGCAGATTGTCCTCGCCGGCAGCCTCGGCGGCTGAAAGTGTGATGGTCTCGGGCTTTTCGGTCCGCTGCTGGTCCGGCTGCACGTACTCGGTCAAGTCGCACGGACCGTCGTGGACGTCCGTATCGGAGCGGAACTGATGTGCGATAACAGCGGAGGGGACCTCGGGGCTGGCGGGCCCGGTGATGGGCATCCCCAGCAGCCACATCATCCAGTTCAACTCCAGCCGCGTCCCGTCGGGGCCTTCGGCCAGGTAGAACGGACGGAAATACACCTCGCCCTTACCGCACTTGAACCGTCCATAGGCGGCCACGAAGCGGTCGCGAGGGATCTCGTCCTTCTCTTGCTCCTCGCTGAGCACCCGCATGTTGGTCTCGTCGCGATAATAGGCCAGCACTTCGGTATCCGGCGATTGGCTGGCGGTGATGCCTTCCCAGTAGACATTGCGGCTCAATAGAATCTCGCGCCAATCGAACGGGATCGCCACGCGGACCGAGTCGATACCGATCTCATCCCCACAGGATGGCACGACCGCCCGGGGGCGCCGATCGTTATCACTGTTGAAGAACGCCCGCTTGGCGCCGAGGAAATCGGCATACTTGCCGACTTCGTCACCCATCAGCATGATTCGGTTGTGTCCGCCGCGCGCCCAGTTGCCGAGGATCTCGAGCTGCACCTGGGAGAGCTGCTCGAGGTCCACGTCGAAGCGTACGAAGTCCGCACAGAACTTCGGCCGGCTGCGAAGCTGGAAGACCAACTCCTGGGTGATCACGGCGTAGGTGGGCTCTTTGGCGACCCGCACCACGCGTTGGTAGTAATCGTCCAGCACTTCCGGCGGCACGGTCTTGGCCTCATCTCGCTCGGGGATAGGACTGGGCAGAGGCTGGGGCGTGAACTGCGGGTCCTGATGGCCGCTCTGCTCAGGATCCGCCAGGATCTTGAGCTCTACCTTTTTCGCCGGGCGCCATGTCAGCGCCTGCAGGACCGGGTCGGAAGGATCGACGTCTTCATCCTCGAGATACTTCTTCTCCAGCCATGCGATCAGTTCATCGAACGATGCGTCCGTGGCTGGCCTCGGCTTGTCGTCGCCGCCCAGGCTTGCTGAGGTGCAGCCGAGCAGCACGGCCCACAGAATGATTGCAGTCCACGTTTTGTGGCGTCCTTCGCGTCGCTTTGACATGCTTCGTCCTCTTATTGTCGCAGTCCTCGTCGTTACCCCCCCCCGTATAAATCGACAGAGGTCACCCCCTACTTTCTAGAAAATTTGGTCCGACGGCCGCAAAACTGCTCCGGCCGTCCCCGGGCGGGCGGGCTACTTGGACCAACGGTCGAAGAACTTCGGAAGTGTGCGGACCACGATCCCCAAGTCCATCCGCCACGTGCGGTTGTGGATGTATTCGAGGTCGGTCCGCAGCTTGTGACGGAACCGCGCCGGGGTCGTGTCATAGCCCCAGTGAATCTGCGAGAGGCCCGTAATGCCGGGCAGAATCTTCAGACGCTGGCGAATGTTGGGATAGTACTGCTCCAGATCGTCGAGGATGTCGCCGCGCTCCGGGCGGGGCCCAACCAGGGCCATTTCGCCCTTGAGAACGTTGATCAACTGCGGCAACTCATCGATATGGCTCAGCCGCATCCAACGGCAGCTCCCGACGACGCGCGGGTCGTCGTTGCTGGCCCACACCGCTCCGTTGCGTTCACAGTTGTCGCGCATCGTGCGGAGCTTATACATCTTAAACGGTTTACCGTCCTTGCCCAGCCGCGTCTGGGTGAACACGACCGGCCCCTTGCTGGACAGCTTGATGATAGCGGCGCAGATCAGAAGCGCCGGAATTAACAGGATCAGTGCACTGGCCCCCAACACCGCTTCCACGACACGCCGGACGCAGGTCGCCATGCGGCCAGGGCCGTCAACACCCCTAATCCCACCGACCACTGCATCGGCCGGCAGATTAATGTTCAGACTGGTCATTTCCGGGGTTCGCCGACACCAAGCCGCCTGTGAATCATCCGCAGCAAAATCAAGATCCTCGGCCCCATCAACATAGTCCCCACCAAAAGAAGTATAGGCGGGCCTCCGGGCGACTTCGACCTCTAGCATCGATGTGTCTTTCGAATCCATCTGGATCATCCTCCCAGGGCTAACGCCGTGCGCATAACTTCCTGTATCTACATGACCTCCGACTCAATACGGGGGACACACGGTCTACGCCTCCCGGCAAACATATGCACCAAAAAATCCTCCGGGGCAGGCCAGTGGCGGCTGTGTCGGTATCTTGCCGACATAGTCAATGCCACCTCTTGACAGTAGTATCGGATACGATTGACTATGGCTGAGCTTAGCGATCGGCGAATAGCCTCAATTCTGTGCATTCTCTACGTCCTGCTGATCGTCTACAGCAGCCTGATGCCCTACGACTTCACGCTATCTGGGCGAGAGGCCTATGATAACTTCAGCAATGGCATGCAGTTCTGGCCGATCGGCAATCGCCACACCAGCAAGACCGACCTGATCAGCAATGCCCTGGCCTACGTACCGGTAGGTTTTCTAGTGGTGACGGCCTGGTCGATGAGGCCTGGGCGGAAACGAGCCGTCGGCCTGGCGTTGGCCGGCATCTGCGCGGCGGCTATGAGCGCAGCCGTTGAGGCCATCCAAACGTTCTCGCCCGCCCGAGTGTCCAGCATCGAGGATGTGGCCATGAACATCGGCGGGGCCCTGGCCGGGGGGGCTATCGCCGCAGCTGTGGGCCCGGAGCTCTGGCGGAAGTTGGTTGGCGCCGTCCGCCGCGAATGGGTTGATCGCCCCGTCGCCCTGGTGGCGGGAGTGCTGGCGCTGCTGCTGCTGGCTGATGCGGTCTACCCCTATCGCCCGACGCTGGATGTCTCGGAAGTCTGGGGCAACGTGAAGCGCTCGGTGCTGTCGGTGTCGGACGGGCTGGCCGTTCACGCGTGGCATCACTGGCTGGTCCGGCGCGTGGGTGTGTATGCGGCGCTGTCGGCGCTGCTGGCGGCGGCCCTGGGCGGCGGCGGTCGCCCGCGACGGTTGACCGGCGCGGTCCTGGCGGTGCTGCTGGCCGCTTCGCTGGAGGGATCGAAGGTGTTGATCACCTCGCGGGTGTTCAACATCGCCAATGTGGTCGTCTCGGCCGGTGGAGCGATGGCCGGCTGGGCGCTAGGTGCCATGCTGACGGGCCTGACCACGCGGGGACAACTCGCCCTGGCGCGCCGCTCGATCTTGTGCTATCTGATCTACGCAGCCTGGCAGCCGTTCCGCTTCGTGTGGGGCGCCGCCGCGACGAAAATACCGTCCGGTCCCGAATGGCTTCCGCTGTATCACTATGCCGCCGGCGGACGACCCATCGACGTGCGAAACTTCGTCGCCTCCCTGGTCCTGCCGGCGGCGCTGGCCTTCGCAGGACGCCTCATCGAGCGCTGTGACGGCCGAACGGGCGTGTGGTCGCGCCCGGCGCTCGCAGCGATCGCGGCCGGGTCGATCGGCCTGGCGCTCGAGCTGGGCCAACTCGTCATCGCCACGCGCGAGCCGAACATCACCGACGTGCTGTGTTTCGCCCTCGGTGGGGCGCTGGGCTCGTGGCTGGCCGGGCGGCGCGAGGCGGCGATCGCCGATCTGTCGGCAGCGGGGAGCGCGTGATGTTCGGCTGGCTTAAACGCCGGCGCCGCGGCGCCCTTCGCCACCGGCCGTTTCCGCAGGCGTGGGAGGACATCATCGAGCGGAACGTCCCGCAGTGGCGGTCGCTCGACCCCGATGAGCAGGAGCAGATGAAGGGCCACATCCACGTCTTCCTGGCCGAGAAAACCTTCCAGGGCTGCGGCGGCCTGGCTATCACCGACGAGATCCGCCTGACCATCGCCGCTCAGGCGTGTCTGCTGTTGCTGCATCGCGAGGGCGACTACTTCCCGCGGATGACGTCCATCCTGGTCTACCCCAGCCACTACGCCACGCCGGTCCGTCAACGGGCGGCTGGAGGGTTTGTCATCGAGACGGAGCAGACCCGCCTCGGCGAATCGTGGTATCGCGGGCCGGTGGTGTTGAGCTGGGACGGTGTCCTCCATGGCGCGAGCGATGTCGGCGATGGACGCAACGTCGTGCTGCACGAGTTCGCGCATCAACTCGACAGCGCTGACGGCGCCGTCGACGGCGCCCCCGACCTGGGGCCGCGCGAGCGATATGCCGATTGGGCGCGGGTCCTCGGTGAGGAGTACCAGGACCTGGTCGAGCGCATGCACGCCCACCGCGGCAGCATCATTCGCGGCTACGGGGCAACCAGCCCGGCCGAGTTCTTCGCGGTGGTCACTGAAGTGTTCTTCGAAAAACCCCGCCACCTCAAACGCAAACACCCCGAGCTCTACGAGCAGTTCAAGGCGTTCTACAAGCAAGATCCCGCTGCGCGAATGCTGAATGCTGAATGTTGAATAGTCTCTCCTGACGCTGGCGCAGCAGTGCCATCTCAATCACCGGCCTCTTTGGTGGCACCAGGCCAGTAACGTCGTGCCAAAGCCTGATGCGTCTCAGTAATGCTCCACGCCATGTCAGAAGACGTGGAGACCACTCCCTTGACGCGCACTCCGAGCTTCATAATGCCCACCTTGAAGACTCCGTTCATCAAGCCAACCTGGGGAAAGACACTGGCCCGTTGGTCCGCGGATCCGTCCCTGTCTTCCGTCCTGCCGAAATGGGCGGCTACTTTGTCTCGAAAGGTCCCAACTGCCGGGAGAACCGATTGGACATATCCTGCCGGCGAGAGAGAACTGGCGCCTTCTTGATTCGTGACCCACCCAACCAACCGCACGAAGTTGCATGCGGAAACAGCGTACCAATGGAACATGCACTCAATCAGTGGTATCGGGAAACGTGTCAGAAAGGGATCATTCCCAAAACACATGAGCCCCACGCTTGCCGTATCAACGGAGCTCCCCACTTGGCTTTCCCACCCAGCAATCTGGGCGTTGAGGGAATCCAATCCTGCTCGGATTACTCTTAGTCGATTGCATTCGTTCCGATACTTGCGAAGGGCTTCGTCGGGCACTCCAATGTTGGCCACGTGATCAAGGATCATCTCATTCCTCACTCTCCCGGCTCGCAGCCTGTTAGCAGGACGCACAGGAGCTGGCCCATCGTCAGCAGGTCGAGCAGGTTGTGGTGGAGGATGTCGCGGACCTGGCGGGCGTCGGCGGTGTCGACGAAACGGTGATAGGCGTCGGGGATGGCGGCGCCGGGGATGTCGCCCGTTCGGTGGCGGCGGCAGAGGTGGCTTTCGAGCGTCTGCAGGCGGCAGTTGGGCAGCACGCCCTTCCAACGGCGGCGGGCCTCGTGGAGCAGGTCCAGGTGCGGCGGCATCCGGTTATCCGGCGGGCCGTCGCGTGGCGGCACGTCGATCGCGTGGAACGCCGACCGCTCGCGGACCATGTTCATGTCGAACGCCTTGCCGTTAAACGTCACCAGCACGCCCGCCCCGGCCAGCCGCTCCGCGAACGCCTGCAGGATGCCGGCCTCCTCACCGTAGTGGCGGGCGAGGTGCTGCTCGAAGATTAGCTCCCCGCCCTCGCACCGCATCAGCCCCACCAGAAAAATCGGGGAGCCCGAGAACCCGCACGTCTCCAGGTCCATGAACAACACATCCTCCGCCGAGCCGTTGGCCGCATGGCACAGCTCCGCAGAGGCCGCCAACTCATCGAACTGCTGGCGAGCCCCGGCCAGGACAGCGGCGAACTCGGTGCTGATAGCGGCATCATCGGGCGAGACCTCCGAGAGCGTTCGGCGAATCAGCCAGTACGGCACACGCTCGCCGTTGACCTCGACGCCCACCTCCGCGCCGCCGCAGGCGTCGGCAAGCGAAATCGGCCCGGCCGCCTTCTGCTGCGGCCGATTGACGCCCGAATGCCCATACTCCGCCAGCGCCTTCTGCGCCGACGGCATGTCCCCAGCCGACAGCGACTTCATCAGCATCGACAACTTCTTCCGCCGTGACTCGGACATGGTCATGTCGTTGATTCGTTGATTCGTTAACTGGTTGACTCGTTGACTGACCGGGTGACCGGCCCGTCGTTTCTCTACCCTCCGTGACAAGCTGCCTTCGTTGTCACGAGCCCGAACGGCTCATACCTGCCTGCCGCAGGCAGGTCCCAGACCTTCGGCCTGGATAGCATTACGCTGGCGAGGCACATTCGGCATCGCCGTTGCCTACATTGTCTACTCTTGTTCCGCCGCCTGTTCCAGCAGGTGCAGCAACAGGATGGTGGCGTCTTTGTCGGGCACGGGGCTGCTGCCGCCGAGGTCGGGGTCGCTGTGGATGGCTGGGCGGAGGTTGGCCAGGCCTACGCAGCTGGGGCAGCCTTGGCGACAGGGGCAGCCGCGGACGATTCTCGAGGCCATTTCCATCCACGTGTCGGTCACCTCGTAGCCCTTCTGGCCGAAGCCCAGCCCGCCGGGGTACCGGTCGTAGATCACGATCACCGGCCGGCCGAGGTTGGATGAATCCACGATCCCGCCGATGTCGCGGCGGTCGCACATCGCCAGTGACGGCAGGGCCGCCAGCATCAGGTTCCGCACGCCGAGCAGGCCTTCGATGGGGTTGTACCCGTCCTGGCTAAGTCGCTGGCGGATAGCTTCGCCGGGGTCCCAAACCACCGCCGTCGTCGAGAGCGTCTGCGAGGGCAGGTCCAACTCGGTCTGGCCGACCATCTCCATCGTGTAGTACTTGACCTTGCGAAACGCGATGGTCTGCCAGGTCACGTCGGCTGGTGCGAACAAAAGCTGCCCGCCCCGCCACGGGCGCGTCTCGGTGGGCTCGTCGAAGCGACAATGGCTCGCCAGCACCGGCTGCGTGTAGTAGTCGACCTCGACCGGCTCGATCAGGGCGATCTTGGCCTCGACATCCAGATGCCGCACGATGTAGCTCTTGCCTTCGTGGAGGTACACGGCGTTGGGGTAGACCAGCTCCGGGGCCGAGATCGAATCGACCTGGCCGATCACCCGATGCTGCCCCTCGCCGGAGATATCGGCGATGGCGTAGGTGTCGCTGCCCATGGTCCGCAGGTTGGTGGCCTTGGCGGGGTATTCACTGCTCGACCAGTAGTAGCGGCCGTCGATCTGCTTCATCTCGCCGTCGCCGGCGCAGATCTCCGCGACCTGGCGCACGAGCGGGCCGAAGTAAGCCTCGTCGGCGTCGGTGAGCGGCTTTTCGAAACACGCGCACGACAACTGCCCGGCCAGGATGTGCGGATTGGACGGATCGACCACGCCGTGCTCGTGCGAGGCGGCGAACAGGTAGTCGGGGTTCCGCATCAGGTACTGATCGATCGGGTCGTCGTAGGCGATCAGCACCACCAGCGAATCCTGGTTCGTCCGCCCAGCGCGGCCGGCCTGTTGCCAGGTGCTGCAGATCGTGCCCGGAAAACCGACCAGCAAGGCCGCATCCAGCGCCCCCACGTCGATGCCGAGCTCCAGCGCGTTGGTCGCCACCACCCCCAGCAGCTCGCCGGAGAACAGGGCCTTCTCGATCTCGCGCCGCTCCGTCGGCAGGTAGCCGCCGCGATACGGGCGGATGCGCTCGGCGAGGTCGCCGGAGTTTTGACGTGCGAGGTCCTCGGCCGCGTATTTGTAGATCAGCTCGGCGGCCACCCGAGATCGCGTGAACACAATCGCCTGCGTCTGGTTGCGGACCAGCCGGGTGAGCAGGTCGACCGCTTCGATGTTGGCCGATCGCCGAAGGACCTCATCGGCGCTTTCGGTGTCGTCGCCGCTGGTCCGCGACAGAAACGGCGGGTTCCACAGGACGAAATGTTTTCGCCCGCGCGGCGCGCCGTCGTTGTCGATCAGCGTCATCTCGCGCCCGGTCAGTCGCTCGGTCAGTTCGAGCGGATTGGCGATGGTGGCCGACGAGCAGATCACCTGCGGCCGGCCGCCGTAATGCTCGCACAGGCGAAACAGCCGCCGCAGCACGCCGGCGACGTGTGAGCCGAAGATGCCGCGATACGTGTGCACCTCGTCGACGACGATGTAATGCAGGTTGCGGAGAAACTCGTGCCACTTGCCGTGGTAGGGCAGGATGCCCACGTGCAGCATGTCGGGGTTGGTCAGGATGATCGACGCCTTGTTGCGAATGCGGCTGCGGGCGTGGGAGGGCGTGTCGCCGTCGTAGACGGCCGGGCGGAGCACATCTTTCAAGGCCTCGTCGCCCGCCCAGCGGTTCAGCACGCCGGCCTGGTCCTGGGCGAGCGCCTTGGTGGGGAACATGTAGATCGCCCGCGCGGCTGGGTCGGCCAGCAGGGCCGCCACGACGGGCAGGTTGTAGCACAACGTCTTGCCCGATGCGGTGGCCGTGACGATGACGACGTCCTTGCCCTCGGCGACAGCATTCAGGGCGTCGGCCTGGTGCGTATAGAGATGATGAATGTTATGCTCGCGCCGCAGCAGCGACTGCAGCGCCTCGGGCAAGGGGTGGCGCGGCTGGGCGTACTTCGCCTCCCGCGCCGGAATCGTCCGGATGTGAACCACCTGATCGCGATAGCGCTTGTCGCGCCGAACATCCGTGATGAACCGCTCCGCATCCATACCGACATATTGCCGCGCACGGGCCGGCGACGCAAGTGTAAGATATTTGTTAGGGACTCAGAAGTGGAAATGACCAATGTCCAATTCCCAATGTCCAAAGGCCCACGCAGCGGGTCCAAGGCGCGTGACGGGCATATTTGGTCATTGGACATTGGGCATTGGTCATTCCGCCCATGGCGGCAGCCGGGCCGATTCCCCGTGAAATAGTGCCAATGCATCGTTACGATTGTGTGTCTTGCAGAGGAGACTTCCATGACACCGCGCGAACTGGTAGCCGCTCAGATCGACCATCAGGAAACCGACCCGATCCCTTATTCGCTGGCGATCGACGGGTCCATCGAGGAGCAGCTCGACGAGCACTACGGCTCGGCGGATTGGCGCGAGCGGATCGTCACGTATATCAGCAGCGTTGGCCATCAGGATAGCACGATCAAGACGCCGTTGAAGGAAGGCTATGAGCGGGACGTTTTCGGCACGGTGTGGCGGATCGATCGGCGGCCGTTCCATCTGGAAACGCCCGGCATGCCCGAGCCGACGTTCGCGGGCTATGAGTTCCCGTCGCTGGATGTCTTCATGGCCCAGACCGACGAGCGCAAGGCCGACGCCATGAAGGCGCTGGCCGACAAGCCCGATTACTACACCACGATCTCCATGGGCTGGGGGTTGTTCGAACAGATGTGGGGCATTCGGGGTTTCGAGAACGCCCTGATGGACGTCGTCGTCAACGAGGAGTTCGTCGAGGAGCTGCTCGATCGGCTGACCGAGTTTTACCTGGCGTTCGTGGAGGCCTGGGCCGACGTGCCGGCCGACGCCATCATGTTCGGCGACGACTGGGGCGGTCAGCGCGGCGTGCTCATCGGGCCCGATCGCTGGCGGAAGCTCTTCAAGCCGCGTTGGGGGAAGATCTACGACGCCACCCACGCCACCGGCAAGAAGGTCATCACCCACTGCTGCGGGTCGGTGCGCGAGATCATGGACGACATCGTCGAGATCGGCCTGGACGTGCTGGAAAGCTGCCAGCCCGAGCCGGCCGGCATGGACCCCTACGAGCTCAAAAAGGACTGGGGCGACAAGATCACGTTCTGGGGGTGTCTGGGCAGCCAGAGCACGCTGCAGTTCGGCTCGCCGGAGCAGATCGGCGCCGAAGTCGCCAAGCTCCGCCGCGAAATGGGCAAAGGCGGTGGGTACATCCTCGAGCCGGCCAAGGCCCTCCAGCCCGGCACGCCGCTGGAAAACGCCGTCGCTGTATTCGAAGCCTTCACGCAATAGCCCCATCGGCGGGAATCCCAACAGTTCAGCCGGCAGCGAGTCGCCCATAACCTCATGGGGACAGGTGTGTTATGCGCCGACCTACAGCGTTTGCCCGATGCTCTGTCCTGCTTTGTTGGCAAAATGAAGAATCATGGTATAATTTCTGTGGAGTGGCTGCGGATGGGCCTCCGCACCGCGCTGGAGGTCGGACAACTCGATAAAGCCCGGTTTCGTTGCGGCTTCGATGATGGCGAACACATGGCGTGGCGCCGGTGAAGCATAAGACGAAAGGATTGGTCCCTATGCATAAGCAGTCCATCCTGCTTGGGGTGGCGGTGGCGGCGCTGGGCGTCGCCTTGCTGGCTGCGCCCGCCTCGGCCCTCGTGCCGGGCGAGACGAGCACCGCCCCCTTTTCTACGCCGGGCGGCCCCTACGAAGACATGACGGTCGACTACGTCGGCCGAGTCCGGGGCGGCAGCGCCGTCGCCGTCGCCGACCGATACTTCCTGACGGCGCGACATTTCGCGATCGCCGTGGGCAACACCGTCAACCTGTACGGCAGCACGTATCAGGTGCAGGAGATGTTTAACGCCCCAGTTCTGGCGGGCGAAACCAAGGCCGTCGACATGAGACTCCTGAAGGTCTCGTCGATGATCACCGGCCATTACGACCTGTACGACGGGTCCCTCTCAGCCGGCGACGAGGCGGTCCTGGTTGGCACGGGCTACACCGGAACGGTCAATCCCGGCAGCACCTGGACGTGGAGCGCATCCACCACGCGCGAGCGGCGCTGGGGCACGAACCGCTACGACCTGACGACGACGTTCGAGACGTCGTCGTATAGTTCCCAGGTGTACCGGATGAACTTCACCACTGGCGATACCCCTTTCGAGGTCGGCCTGGGCAGCGGTGACAGCGGCGGCGCCATGCTTGTCCGCGACGACGACGATGGGCAGTGGAAGTTGGCTGGCATCAACGCCTATATCGGTCGATCGGGCGGGCCCATGCCCCCGTACAACATCAGTTACGCCGTCACCGTGCCGGCCTCGGCCGACTGGGTCCGCGATACCATCAAGCTCCTCGCCGACGTCAACACCGACGGCTCGGCCGACACGCTCGATATCGACACGATGTACGACAACTTCGGCAGCGGCGACGACGTGTTCGATCTCAATGCCGACGGCGCCGCCGACACCGGCGATCTGGACTACATGATCCACGAGGTCTTCGGGACCGAGTACGGCGATTTCGACCTCGACGGCGCCGTCGACGGCACCGACCTGGCCATCATGAAAGCCTTCTTCGGCACAAGCGGCGGCTATGGGATGGGCAATATCAACGGCGATGCTTTCATCGACGGCACGGACCTGGCCCTGTTCAAGACCTACATGGGCTTCCTGGCCCCCGGCGCCGGCGGCGAGGACGCCGTTCCCGAGCCGACCACCCTCATGCTCCTGGGACTGGGTGCAGCGGCGTTGCTGAAACGACGAAAATAGCGCGCAGGCGCAAGGCAATCGCACCGACGGGCGGCCCGCAAACGGCCGCCCGTTTTCATCTGCCGACCGGCCAGGCCGGATGGGGAAAATTTCACCCTACCACCACTCAAACTGTTGACGGGAGCATTTGATCACCTTATACTGTTAGGGATACGTTAGGTATACCAGAGAAACGTAAGTTCGGCAAAAGACGCAAGTTATTTACACAATGACGATTAAGTTGTTGTCCCCGTGGTGAGCCTCGCGGCCTGCAGGAGTGCGCGGGCCTGGGGCGATGGCGATGAAGATCGAAGAAATATCCGAGCCGATTCGCGTGCTGGCCGACTGCACCGGCGGGAAGGTGACGCCCGTGCGTTTCCGCTGGGGCCCGCGGACGTACGTTATCGACGCCGTCAACGGCCAATGGACCGACCGCAGCGGCGACACCTACGCCCTGCACTACAGCGTGCAGGTCGGTGATGAGACCTATTACATTCACTTCGCCGCCGGCGACGTGCAGTGGTGGCTGGACCGAGTGGTGCTGGAAGGATGATGGCGCCCCGCGTGAGGAGCGTCGGTATTTGATGGTTGTGAGTGATCGGATGACATTTTCGATTTGCGAGTTTCGATTTGCGATTGAACAACGGCGGAGCGCGGCAATTGCCGCCAACCCAATCGAAAATCGAAACTCGCAAATCGAAAATCACCCCGACGTCGGACGACCGCCAAGCACGCGCCCAAAGCTATCATGCTGACCGATTCCACATCCTGGATCGTTCACGTCGATGTCGACGCGTTCTTCCCCTCGATCGAGCAGTTGCTGATTCCGTCGTTGCGGGATCGGCCCGTAATCGTGGGCAGCGGGTGTATCGCCTCGTGCAGCTACGAGGCCCGGGCGCTGGGGTTGCGGGCCGGCATGCCTCTGCACGAGGCCCGCCGCCGCTGCCCCCAGGCCGTCGTCCTGGCCGGCCAATATCAAGTCTACCGCTGCTTCGCCGAACACATCTGGGATATCTGCCGGCGATACTGCATCTCACTGGAAACACTCCTCGACGAAGCCTACGGCCAGTTGGCGATACCCGTGGCATGGGCATCTTGCCCATGCAAAAGAAAAAACCAGGGCCAATCCCGGCGCGCCGGGACTGGAACGCATGGGCAAGATGCCCATGCCACGAAGATGCCACTTTTTTTCACCGGCCCGGAACAGATCGGCCACGCTCTGCAGCAGCAGGTGCTCGACGAGGTCCACCTGCCCATCTCGGTCGGGCTTGCCGCCAACCGCATGATGGCCAAGCTCGCCTCCGCCGCCGCCAAACCCGGCGGCGTGCGGGTGATCTGGCCCGGAACCGAGGCGGCCTACCTCGCCCCCCTGCCCGTCCGCACACTGCTCGGCGTGGGGCCGAAGCTGGCCGACACGCTCACCGACATGAACGTCACCACCATCGGTCAGTTGGCCGCGATCTCCGCGGCGTCACTGCGGGCGATGTTCGGCCGACGAGGCGAGGTGATCCACCAGCGCGCCCTCGGCCGCGACGTGCACAAACTCCGGCCCGACGCGCCGCCGAAAACCATCTCGCGCGAGACGACCTTCCATGCCCCCACCTGCGACCGCGACGAGATCGCCGCCATGCTCTGCTACCTGCTCCAGCGGGCCATGCGGGCGATGCGGCAGCATCGTCTCCTGGTCGGTTGCCTGGAGGTGTCCATCCGCTACGACGACTGGAAACACCAGGCTACCCGCCACGCGCTGCCCGAGCCCGCCGACACCGACGACGACGTCCTGCCGAGCGTTTGGCGGATGCTGGACAAGCTCTATCGTCGTCGCGTGGCCCTGCGGCACGTGGGGGTGGTGCTGTCGAATTTCCACCCAGCCGCAGCCGCCGGCCGGCTGTTCGCCCCGCCCCGCCGGCAGCGGCGCGACGATCTGCAACACGCCATCGACGCCGTGCGCGACCGCTTCGGGCATGGGTCGATAATCGCCGGCCGAGCCATCGACCTGCTCGGCCGACTCGACCAGAACGATTACGGCTTCGTCCTTCGAACACCATCATTAACCAAATGACCAATGTCCAATGTCCAATGACCAAGCGCGATAATGGATCCGATGGCCATGGGGCTTTTTGGACATTGGGAATTGGACATTGGACATTTTCGTGCAGCGCGTCTGCCGCTCTCGCTAACCGCCACTGTCCGCATCGCACCTGACATGACTGACGCCACCACACCCCTGCATGTTCGCAGTGGTCATTCGCTGCTGCGCAGCCCGGCCGCGCCGGCCAGGCTCGTCACGCGTGCGGTCGAGCTTGGCCACAAGGCCCTGGCCTTAACCGACGTCAACAGCCTCGCCGGCGCGACGAGGTTCTGGACACTGGCCGTCGATGCGGGCATTCGTCCGCTTATCGGCGCTGAACTGTTGACCGACGCATACTCAGCCGTCGTCCTGATCGCCAACGACGTGGGATATGCGAATCTATGTCAGTTGATTACGGGGATCCACAGTATCGACGAACGCTCCTTGGGGGATCCCGCCGCTGACTTGACCGAACTCGCCGGAGGCTTGGCGGTGATTGTCGAGGACATCCCGCTGGCTGAATCGCTATTGTCGGCGGGATTCCCGCACGGGCAACTTTGGCTCGGCATCGATCCGCCATGTCAGTCGCACATGCGCCTGCGCCGGTTGGCAGATGCGGCAGAGCGATTTGGATTGCCGGTCGTGGCCGTCGCCAAGGCGATGACGGCCGACCCCGACGACAGGCGCATCGCGCGGCTGCTGGCGGCGATGCGGCTTCAGACGACCGACGCCTCCGTGCCCGATAGCGCCCTGCCGCCGGCCGGCGCCACCCTCCGCTCGCCCGACACGCTTGCCCGCCAACTGGCCGACTGGCCGGAGGCGATCGCCAACAATCGTCGCCTTGTCGAAACGTGCTGCGAGTTCGAACTCCTGCCGCGAAAGCCCGTCTTTCCCGCATTCGCCTGCCCGGATGGTTTGTCGCCGCCGGCCTATCTCCGCCAGCTCTGCCGGGCCGGCATCCCATGGCGCTATGACGCTTGCCCGCCGGCGGGTCTCGAAGCCCGGCTGGAGCGCGAGCTTGGTCTGATCGAATCGAAGGGGTTCTGCGAGTATTTCCTGGTCGTGTGGGACATTGTCCAACACGCCCGCAGTCGCGGCGCCCCGGTCGCCGGTCGGGGCAGCGGCGCGTCCAGCGTGGTCGCCTATCTGCTGGGGGTCACCAACGTCTGCCCGCTGGCCTGCGAGATTCCGTTCGAGCGGTTTCTCAACGAACGGCGCGAGGATTTCCCCGACCTGGACATCGACTTCTGCTGGCGAATCCGCGACGACGTCATCAACTACGCCATCGATCGCTGGGGTTACGACCGCGTGGCGATGGTGTGCACCCACAACACCTTCCAGCCGGCCTCGGCCCTGCGCGAGGCAGCCAAGGCGATGGGGTTTTCCGAGCGGCAGATTTCCCAGCCGGAAAAGTTCATCAATCCCCGCAATGACAAACGGGCGGCCGAGTTGATCGCGCTGTCGCATCGATTGGTGGGCCTGCCGCACAATTTCTCCGTGCATCCGGGCGGGATCGTGATGGCGCCCGGCCCTATCGACCGCATCGCGCCGATCCAGCCGGCGACCAAGGGCGTTCGGATCACCCAATACGACAAGGACGGTGTCGAGGACATCGGCCTGGTCAAGCTCGACCTGCTCGGCAACCGCAGCCTGTCGACGATTCGCGCCGCCTGCGACGTGATCGGTCAGCGAACCGGCCGCGAGATCGACCCCGAGCGCATTGCCGCCACCGACCCGGCGACGCTGGCGATGCTGCGGGCCGGCGATACGGTCGGGTGCAATCAGTTGGAATCGCCCGCCATGCGTCACCTGCTGCGGGCGATTCGGCCGACGGGGTTTTCGGATGTGATGAAGGCCCTGGCGCTGATTCGCCCGGGGGCGGCCAGCATCGGCATGAAAGACACCTTCATCCGCCGCCATCGCCGCCTCGAGCCGACGCCTTCGCTGCACCCGCAAATCGACGCCGTTTTGGCCCGAACCCACGGCGTGATGCTCTACGAAGACGACGTGATGCTGCTGGCGGCGGCGATGCTGGGCATCTCGCCGGGGCGCGGAGATCGCTTCCGAAAGGCCGTCCAGAAATGCCATAGCGACGACGAGCGGCTGGCCCTGTCGCGGGAGTTTATCGGCCGATGCGTCGACCGCGGGTTCGACCGTTCGCTCGTCGAGGACCTGTGGGTGCAGATGGCCAAGTTCAACGCCTATTCGTTCTGCCGCGCCCACGCGGCCAGCTACGCCCGCCTGGCCTGGACGGTGGCGTATCTCAAAACCCACCACCCGCTGGCGTTCTGGCTGGGGGCGCTGAACAACAATCAGAGCATGTACCACCCGCGCGTCTACGTCGAGCAGGCCAAGCGAATGGGAATCCGATTCCTCCTGCCGGATGTCAACGGCAGCGACGAGGAGTTCACCATCGATGGCGACGAGATCCGCGTGGGGATGAATTTCGTGGACGGCCTGGGACCGGCCGGCATCAAGACGATCCTCGACGCCCGCCGCCGCGGGCCGTTTGCGAGTCTCAGTGATTTCCTGCGGCGGACGTCGCTGGGCGATGGGGAAACGCGCCCGCTGATCCTATGCGGGGCGTGCGATGCGTTTGGTCGCACCCGCCCGGCGCTGATGATGCAACTGGCCCTGTGTCTGCAGGTCCACCCGACAGCGCCGCCGGGCCAGGCGTGTCTGCTGCCGGCTGAGCCCGCGCTGCCTCACGAGCCGGACGACTACACCCCCGCCCGCAAGCTCGCCGACCAGCGCCGCATCCTGGGCATCTCCGTCGGCCCCCACATGCTGGCGGCCTATCGGCGCGACCTGCAACCCGATGTGACCGTCGACAGCCGCCGCCTGTCCGGCAGCGTAGGACGGCGCGTGCGGATCGCCGGCGTGCTGGAGGCCATGCGCACGGCCGGCACGCAACGCAACGGCCAGGTGACATTCCTGACACTGGACGACGAGTTCGGCCTGTTCGAGGCGGTCGTGTTCGACGGCGACCGGCGCCGTCTCCGCATCCACGGCTACGGCCCGTACATCGTCAGCGGCCTGGTGCAGGACCAATATGGAACGCTGACAATCGCCGCCGACGCGGTATTATGCATATAGGAACCGGGAGCTGGGAACCGGGAGCCGCACGAAGAAAGGCTGATCGATGCCCCTGTCCAAGATTGGCAAGAAATTCATCGTCGGCACCAGCGGCTATTCGTTCGCCGATTGGGTTGGGCGTTTCTATCCGCCGGGGACGCGCGGGCCGGATATGCTCACCGAGTACGTCCGCCACTTCGATACCGTGGAGCTGAACTTCACCTACTATCGCATGCCCAATGTCCGGACGCTGACATCGATCGCCGACCGCACGCCGGAGACCTTCGCCTTTTGGGTCAAGGCCAACCAGGAAACCACCCACAAACACAACCGTAGCGTGGCCCCGGCGTTTATCGACGCGCTGGCGCCCCTGCGCGAGGCAGGCAAGCTCGCCGGCGTACTGATGCAGTTCCCCCAGTCGTTTCATCGCACGCTGGACAATCGCCACTACCTCGCCGCGGCGCTGGACGACTTCGCGGACCTGCCGATCGCTGTGGAGTTTCGCCATCGCTCGTGGCAAACACCGGCCACCGACGCCGGCCTGACCGACCGCAACGTCTCTCTGGTGGTCCCCGATGCGCCCGACATCGACTCGCTGTTCAGCCACGACCCCGTCGCCACAGCCGGGGCGGCCTACCTTCGCCTCCATTCCCGCGACCCGGCCAAGTGGTACGCCGGCGCCGCCGAGCGATACGACTACGCCTACAGCAACGACGAGCTCACCGACCTGCTGCGGAAATGGCAGCCCATCGCCGAACTGGCTGAGAAGGTCTTCGTGTACTTCAACAACTGTCACGCCTCCCAGGCCGCCGAGAACGCCGAGACCTTCCGCCGACTACTGGGGCAGATCGACTGACCCGCCCGCTATCGCGGCGAGACTTGAAACTCCGCCGCCGCCCGGCGATGATGCATGTCCCCATGATCGACGCCCCCGCCCAACCTGACGCCGCAGCCGTGACTCCCCGGCCCCGCCGGCGGTTCCGCGCGGTGCGGGTGATCGTCCTGCTGGGCATTCTGGTAGCCGCCATCGTCCCGCTGGTCTACGACCTGGCGGCCCCTGCGGTCGCTGGCCGGCGCATCCGCCAGCGAATCCGACAGCACTGGTCGGGGTCGATCCAGTTGGGGCGAGTGGACATCGGCTTCCCCGGCCCGGTGATCGTCCATGATGTTGTCCTGACCGACAGCGGCGGGCACGCGTGGCTCCGCGTGGGCCGAATGACGGCGACGCTGGCCGACTGGCCGGGGATATCCCCTCGGGTCACGGCCCTGAACTGCCAAGACACCGAGGTGACCGTCCATGTCGATCGCGCCCTGCCGTTGCACGATCAGGTGGGCCTGCTCCACGAGATCACAGACCTGCAGATGATCTCGGCCGACAATGTGACCGTCTCGATAGCGGCCAACGATCGGCAACTGCGAACGCTCAACGGGCAACCCCTAACGATCCCCGGCCTGAGCGCCGTCTTGGAGCGTGTCCCTGCGGCCCCGGGCGACCGGTGGAGAGTTGAGATCCACCGGCCCAACGGCCCCGATGCCGCCAAGCTCAAGGGCGAGCTGAATCGCATCGGCGCCCTAAGCTCGGCGGATCTCTTTGTCTTCCGCGGCCGGATGGACGCGTTCGACGGAACGACCACCATAACCGTCAGCGTGCGGCTGCCTCTTGAGGCCGACGCCTCGCTGAGCGCACAGGGCAGTCTCTTCGCCGAGAACATCGATCTGCAGAAGCTCTCCCAGTCGCTGAAAACGGACGAGAGTTTCCACGGGCGGCTGGTCGAGGGGCGGCTCGACGTTCAGGCGCCGGCTCTGACACTCGACAAGGTCCACGCACAGGGGTTGGTGCTGCTGGAAGACGTCCCCATTCGCCGGACGACGCTCCTGCAGAAAATCGGCGAGGCGACCAGCCCGGGCCGCCCTCCGAAGCTGGCCGATTCGGACGTCGCGGCCGTCTTCACCGTCGACGGGGCGATGCTGACGTTTCACAGCGCACGGCTGGGCGACCCGATAATGGCCATCGACGTCGAGCGCGGCTCGACGGTGGACCTGATCAGCGGCGAGTTGGACATGACGGTCCGGACGGCCGTGCTGTCGGATCTGCGCGGGGCGCTGCGACTGATGCCGATGGTCCATCTGATGGTCGGATTGACCGAGGCCCTCAGCGGGCTGGACGTCTCGGGCACGTGGGCCGAACCGATCATCACACCGGCCCCGCCGCTGCTGGCGGGCAACGGCGGACCGGACTTCCTCAGGCGAATGGCCGAGACGCAGGGGCAGTTCGGCCGATGGATGCTGACCCCGATGGAGAAGACCTTCTACGCCCTGAGGCGACAGCACCAGACCCAGCCGGCCGCAACGTCACCGGCCAGCGGGCCGCGGCCCTAGTGCCGGCATGACGTGGCGTCGGTTGGCGGATTTCCTAATCCGCCAACTCCTCCTCAGCACGGAAACGCGGCGTCCCTGAGGGACGCCGCGCAATACACATGAATGCCTTGCTGATACTTATCATCGCGGCGCTGGGATCGGCCCTGCTGACGGGCGGCTGCGAAGCGCCCGCCAGAAATCCCGCGCTGATCGACGCGACGCTCAAACCCATCACGCCACCAACGCAAGCCGACATCCGCACCGCCATTCAGCGAGGCATCGCGTTCCTGATCGATCGCCAGAAGGACGACGGGTCGTGGGGCAAGATGGACTGGCGCATCCGCAACATCGGGCCGCGGAGCCTGGGCGACTTTGAGGCATTCAAGACCGCCACCACCAGCCTGTGCATCCGCGCGATGATCGAGGCCGACATCCAGACCCCCCAGGCCCAGGCCGCCCTCGCCCGGGCCGAGGCGTGGCTGCTGGCCAAGCTCCCCACCTACCGGCGATGGGACGAAAAGGCCCTCTTCAACACTTGGGGCCACGCCTACGCGATCGAGACACTGGCCGTCATGCTGCGCGATCGGCCCAACAGCGACGAGCGGCGGCAGGAGATTCGCCGGCTGATCGCCGACCAGGTGCGGCTGCTGTCGATCGGCCAATCGGTCTACGGCGGGTGGGGGTATTACAACTGGCGCCCCTACCTCAGCCCGCCCATCAACAATGGGACGAGCTTCCTGACGGCCACGGCCATGCTCGCCTTGCATGCCGCAAGCGAGGCCGGCATCGACGTGCCCGAAAGCACGGTCCAGCGCGCGATGACGGCCCTTCGGTGGGGGCGGTTCCCCAACAGCGCGTTCTCGTACAACATTCGCTCGATCCCGCGCCCGGAGGTGCGCAGCAGTTGGCCCCCGGGCGCGATGGCCCGGTCGCAGGCGGGCAACCTGGCCATGCACGTGTACGGCGACCCGATCGCCACGCCGGAGGTGATCAAGGCCTGGATGACGCGTCTGCTCGTGCAGAACACGTGGCTGTCCAAGGCCCTCAAGGAGACGAGCCCGCATTCGTCGCAGTACGTCGTGGCGGGGTATTACTACTACTACGGCCACTACTACGCCGCCCGCGCCATCGTCCACCTGCCCGAGGCCGACCGGGCCGACTACCGCGACCACCTGGCCAAGATTCTGCTCAGCCGCCAGGACAAGGACGGGTGCTGGTGGGACTTCGTGCTGTTCGATTACCACAAGGAGTACGGCACGGCGATGGCGGTGCTGAGCCTGCAGCGCTGTCTGCAGCCGGCCGGCGCCGACGACGCGGGCGGATGATGCGATCGGGGGCGCCGACGGCGCGGCGGGGCCGGGATTGACCTAACCTGCGGGAGCGGCTATACATGTCCTTTCCGCCGCCTTGGAGAGGGCGGGCTGCATCGACTCGGTGTGTTCGAGGCGCCGACGCTGTGAATATCTTGTTCCCCAATTTGGTGAAGTCCCTGATCGTGATCGTCGCGGTCTGCGGGACCGTGCTGGCCGTTGGCTGCGAGCCGGCCGCGCACAATTTGGCCGAGATCGGCCCTGCGCCAAGACCCATCACGCCCCCCACCCAGGCCGAGATCCGCCAGGCGATCGACCGGGGTGTGGCGTTCCTGGTGAGCCATCAGCAGCCGCCGGGCCATTGGGGGACCATCGGGTTCGTCCAGAACATCGGCCTGCCCAGCCAGCGCGACACCGAATCGTTCAAGATGGCCACCACCGCTCTGTGCGTTAAGGCCCTCATCGAGACCCGCAGCGAATCCCCCGAGGCCATCGCCGCTTTGGCCCGCGGCGAGCAGTGGCTGCTGACCAACGTCCCGCGTTTCAAGCGCCAGGACCTGAAATCGCTATTCAACAATTGGGGACACCTCTACGCGATCGAAGCGATGGTGGCGATGCTGAACCATCGCCCGATGACGGATGAGCGCCGCACCGAGCTGCGACGGCTGGTCGATCAGCAGATCCGCCTGCTGGCGGCCGGGCGTACGCTCCGCGGCGGGTGGGGTTACTACACATTCCCCCCGCACACCCGCCCGTCCGGCAACTGGGCCACCAGCTTCCTGACCTCGGCGGCCATGATCGCCTATCACGACGCCGAACAAGCCGGGTTCGATATCCCGCGAGCCGCTTCCGCCACCGGCCTGATGGCGCTGCGATGGGCCAGGTTCCCCAACGGGGCCTTTGGTTACACCATCTACACGATCGCAACGCCCGGCAGCCTTAGCAACTATCCGCAGGGAGCGGTCGCCCGATCGCAGGCGGGCAACCTGGCCCTTTATCTATACGGCGACAAGCGGACCACGCCCGAGGTGATCAAGAACTGGCTGAATCGGCTGATCATCTACGACCGCTGGCTGGCCGTCCCGCTGAAGAAGCTCAAGACCCATCACTACCGCCTGTTCGCCATCGCCGGCTATTACTACTACTACGCCTACTACTACGCCGCCCGGGCCATCGAGCAACTCGACCCCGCCGACCGGCCCCAGTTCCAGAACCACCTCGCCGAGATCCTGATCCGCCGCCAGGACAAGGACGGCAGCTGGTGGGATTTCGTCCTGTTCGGTTATCAGAAGGGCTACGGCACGGCCATGGGCCTGATGGCCCTGCAACGCTGCCTCCAACCCCCCGCCGACCAGGTCGCCCCGTAAGCGACGCCGGGGAATTGGCGCAGCAGTAGAGCCGCCCTACCCCCCCAGCGCGGCGGCTTTCCGCCTGCCGTCAGGTAGGCTCGAAAATAGCCCAGCGATTCATCGCTGGGTTTCCGGCGACCGACCATCGGACTCGTCCCGCAGGGACGATTGAAGTCGACGCCAGGCATTCAACCGTCCCTGACGGGACGGGTCTTTCGTGTGGGGCTCTTTGTCTCCCCCCGCACTGGAAGTACGGGGCTATGATCGCGCGTCCCTGGCGGGACGCCTGTCCCCTCATCCCCGGCCCTTGCTTCTGCGCGGCGTCCCGAAGTACATCGGGACGCCGCGTAAGGGGAAGTTGATCATGCTATCGCAACTGGCGCGGTAACCCAAGAACGCGGTGGTTCAGGTCGAAGATCCGCCGGGGCGGAAGATCCACCGCGCTGACATGCACGCGGAATGCAAGGACGCGGCAACTGGCGCGCGTGCAAGTCCGCCGCGGTGGACACGCCCTACGGCTACGGCCGATATTTGCTGATCAGTGCGGCTAGGTGTTCCCAGGTGGTGGCGGGGATGGTGTCGCGATCGGTCCAGATGCCCAGTTCCATCGCAGTGTGAGCGGGTGAGGGGGTATCGGCGATTTCGTCGAAGCGTTCGAGGGCGGCCTTGATGAGGGTCAGGGCGTTGGCGGTCGCGTCGGTGAGGTTGTCGATGATCTCCTTGAGCAGCTCGTGCTTGCCCAGGTCCAGCGGGTGCGGGCGCCAGCAGTCGTAATCGCTCGGCAGGCAGACCAGGGCGTAGGCGATCTCGGCCTCGCGGGCGAGCTTGGCCTCGGGCATGGCCGTCATGCCGATCAGATCGCCGCCCCAGCCGCGGTGCATCTCGCTCTCGGCCCGGGTGGAAAAGGCCGGCCCTTCCATACACACATACGTGCCGCTGTCGTGGACGGTTGTTGGGACCGCATCGGCGCAGGCCAGCAGGTGCTGGCGAAGGACCGGGCAAAACGGCGAGGCCATCTCCACGTGGGCGGCGAAGAACTCCTCGTAGAACGTCCCCACGCGGCGATACGTCTTGTCGATGATCTGATCGGGAATGACCAGATGCTTGGGCTGGATCTCGTGGCGCAGCGACCCGACGGCGCCCGAGGCGATCACGTGCGTGCAGCCCAGGGCCTTGAGGGCGTACATGTTCGCCCGGTAGTTGATGGCCGAGGGGCCCAGACGGTGCCCGGGGCCGTGGCGACTCAGCAGGGCCACGGGCATGCCGTGCCACTGGGTCTCGATGATGACGTCGGAAGGCTTGCCGAAGGGCGTGTCGATATCCTGCGGCTGGCCGCCGCCCTCGCCCAGCAGCGCCGCACCCAGCCCGCTGCCGCCGATGATGCCCACTTTGACCTTGGCCATGTCGATTGATTTCCTTTGTGCTCGAGTCGCGTTGGCCGGTTGGCCCGGCCCCGAGAGGTTATTCGATTTCATCTCTCGGCTGCAATAGCTTGCGCAAGGCGGCATCCAGGCTGCGAAGCGGCACGGTGCGGGTAACGGGCTTGGCCAGCGTGCCGGTGATCTGGATCTCCACCAGCTCGCGGACGACATTCTCCACGAACTCGTCGAGGTGTCCCAGGCGCGGCATCTTGCCGGGCGGGCCGGTGAGGAACGTAAACTCGATCTCCTCGGTCTCGGTGTTCATCGTGCCCGACCCGAGCATCGACATCGTCCGTCCGGTCAGGTGGATCTCATCGAACACCAACGTGTGGCCCGTCATGTGGTAGCTCATCGTGCCTTCATTAAAGGCGGCCTCCCCCGGCAGCGACAGGAACACCACGTGCATCATGCCCAGCAGCACCGGCATCTTGTACAGCTTGGCGCGGGAGATCTGGATGACGCCCGAGGCCTTCCGCGTTTCGGGCTTGTCGGCGACCGTAACCAGTTGCATCGTGCCGGTCAGCTGTCCGGTCGCATCGGTTCGCAACTCGGCGTCTTCGATGCCGGCGTTGAACAGCTCGTTGAGGTCCACGTTCTCCACCGACAGGTTGATCCCATATTGCAGCGGGTCGGTCAGTCGGATTTCGACAAAACCCGCGGCCCGTCCCCCGTGGCAGCGGCCCAGCAGGTCGCGCACGTGCAGGACCGAACTGGCGGGGCTCTTGACGAGTTGTCCGCGCACATCGGTCAGTTCGCGCTTGCCGATCTGGACGCGATCCAACGCCACCTGCGCCCGGACGGCCAACCCCTCCGGCAACTGCGCCGCCAGGCCCCGGACCTTTCCGGACAGCACCTTCCGGCCCAGGCCCAGGTCCACCAGCGCCGAATCAATCGCCACCGACCCGTCCACGCGCCACGTCACCCGATGCGCCGGCCGGGTGGTTGGCTCGTCGGATTCGGCGGCCCCGTCGGTCCGGCCGGCGGCCTCAGCAACGCGGATGTACTGCAACTGCGAGAGATTCAGGGCGCACGTGCCCCCCGGCCGGAACCGCCCCGCCAACGGCGCCAGCCCGGCGGGCACGGCGGCCAGCAGCTCCTGATCGATCGCCATATCGCGCACCTGCAGCCGTAGATCGGCCTGCTCGCCCTTGGCGTCCATCAGCACGGTCCCGCTGATAATCCCCTGCATCTCATTCTTACGGAGCAGAATCCCGTGCAGTTCTACGCGCCCGGGCGTGACAATGGCCTTGCCCCCGACGGCATGGGTCAAGTACGGAAAGCCCACGTATCGAAGCGCCAGATCCATCGGGCGAATAACGACGCGGTAGTCGAGATCGCCGGGAGCCTGCTCGGGCATGTTCTGGCGAAACGACACACGGATGGCGGCGCGCCCGTTGGGCTCGAATTGCTCGTAGACCTTGCGCATCGCCGACGAGCCCACCGTCGCCAGGGCCTTGTCCAGATAGACACTGGAGGCGTCCACCTCCATGTCGATGCCCAGGCGATCCCCCAGGAACACCTGCCCGGCGAAATGCACCGGTGTCCGATCGTAGATGCCCTGCAGCGACTTCATCACCACGCGCTCAGGCGAGATCGCGACCTCGCCGGCTGCACTGGTGATCGGAAGCGGCAACAGTTTCAGCCGGAATGCGACGTCGTCCACCGTCGCATCGACGTCATAGGTCAGCCGCTCGCCCTTCTGGCGGATCACGCGGGCCCGGACCTCCGGCGCAATGCCCTCCAGCGACAGCTGCTCCAACCTCGTGCGCTGCTTGTCGCCCAGCGCGGCGAAAAGGGTCTTGTCCAGCGGCACATTGACCGCCTCGATCGTCAGGTCGACCTGCACGGGCGGGTCCCTCAGATCGATAACATCCCCATAAATGATGCACCGCATGGGTCCGGCGCGGCCCCGAATCGGCTCGCCGCGATCGATATGCACGCGCCCCTGGCCGATCTCCACACGCCCGAACACGTTGAAGACGCGGTAGGGGAAATCGTCATACATCACCGAGCAGTGGCCGTCCAGCAGCAGGACCACGTCGGTGCGGTGCTTGACCTGGACCGTCTCGGCGCCGGGCTGGAGTTCGGCCGTGCGCTGCGTCCGCACCAGCATCGACGCACGCCCCTGGGGAGACAGGTCCTCCCACACCGACGCATACGACGTCGGCAGCGCGCTGTAGACCCCCTCGTCCAGCGCGATATTCTCGGCCCGGACGGCGATGTCATAGGTCCACGTCCCCTCCCTGCGGAGCACCTTCCCATCAATATGTACGCGTCCCTGGCCGCGACGGCCGACCAGCGACAGCCGCTCCACCCCTCGCGAGGTGAACTCGATCGCCCCCTGCACGTTCGTCACGCGACAGGGGAACTCGTCATACGTCACAGCCAGGTCCGTCGGACGCAAGGTCCCCTGGTAGGCGATCTCCCCCCCCTGCTCCTCTCGGGCGAAGCCCACCTGCAGATCCATCGTGCCGTCCGGCTGAAACTGCTCCACGATGTTGTCGAATATCTCCCCCAGCCGCCCGGTCGCGTGGGCCAGTTCGGACGCCGGGAACCCATGGATCGCCAGGTCCGCCTTGAATGGCTGATCGGCGCTCATGCCTTCATACATCACGGACAGCTCGAACCGCGCGTCGCCGGCTTCGCCGATCCGCCCGGATACATCGCGCAGTTCAATCCGCTCCGGCGATCCGTCCTGTTGGCGATAAAACACCAATTGTCCGGACACCTGATGCACCCTCAGCCCGCCCTCGGCGGGCGGGAATCGCAGCGAGACGTTCACCAAGTCCAGTTCGATCGGATCGGTTGCGCCGGGATCGATCGCGCCGGTCAACCGAAGGTCGCCTTCGACCTGATAGCGCGCGACCCATTTCTCATACTGATTGGACAGCGCGGCGACCACCGACGGAATCGACCCGGACAAGTACCGCCATTCCAGCGTGCCCTTCTCCAGGTCCAGATCGCCCACCCCGGTGATGCCTTTCCTGCCTCCCTCGCCGGCCTGCTGCTCGACGGCCAGCACGTACGCGTTGCCACGGGGCGTCAACGATGCGTTCCAGACCTGCGGGAACGGTGAGACAGACAGATCGTTGATTTTCTCGTCCACCCGAAGCGAGGCGCGTCGCACGATGATCTGCGGCAACCTCACACCCGGCGGCAGTTTCGCATCGCCCCGGGCCTGGCGCAACAAGCCCAGAATACTTATCTTCCCCGTCGCGCTGTCTCGCTCGACGGACAACTCCGGATCGTCGAACTGGACCTCCGTCGGGCGGATCCTTCCCGTCAGCGCGGCCCACGGGTTATGGCGCAGCACCACCACCGGCGCACGGAAGAACGGTGGGTCGCCGCTGTCGGGAACGTAGGCGCAGACGTCATACAGCTCGATCCCGCCGAAGAAGCTGAAGTGGGCGTCGCCGACGGTCACGTGGGCGTTGGTCAGCGAGCGCAGGTACCATTTGGCGTGCCGCCGGACCCGCTTGTCCGTCGTCATCGCCCAGTAGCCGTACACCATGGCGACCAGCGTCACCAGAGCAATCAGGGTTACCCCCCGCCGGCGAGGCGACACATAGCGCCACATTCGCCTGCGCTTGCGCGGCAGACGACTGGTCACCCGCCGGGCCAGCCGGCGGGCCCACAGCCCGTATCTCAGGAAAACGGACATGATGGCATTATAGCCGCGCACGATCCCAACGCCTCACTTCCCTGGCTGGGCCTGTGACGACGAGGCCCGTTTTCGCCGTTTCGGCGCGCGAAGTTTAAGGATATCGACGGCCGTCTCGATCGCTTCGGCGATCTCCGCCGCCGTCAGGGACTCGCGCCACGGCACGATGACGCCGCGACGGTCGGCGCTGGAAAACAGATACCGCCCGACCAACCCGATCCGCCACGCACCCGCCTCGTCGGACGTCGACGCCGGCCCAACGAAGGCCGACATCCGCCTCCCCACATCGGCCAGCGCATCGTCAACGAGCGGGTACGCCAACTCCGGACCGGCCAAGATCGCCGCGCCGTTGACGAAGAACGTCTTGGCCGTGCGCGCATTGGGGCCGCGCTGAATCAACAGATACCGAAACGCCTCGGCCGGGGCCGCAAACATGTACTCCGACCGATCGAACGCCTCCAGACGATGCAGTTTCGTCTTCAACGAAGCGGCCTTTTCGAACGCCAGGTCCTCCGAGGCCGTCGACATCCGGCGCTGCAGGTTGTCCCGGAACTCTCGCCGGCTGCCGGCCGCAAAATCCGCCGCCCGCCGCACGACCTGCCGATAGGCGTCCATCGAAATTGTCCCGTCGCACGGGGACAGGCATCGGCCCATCTGCCCGTAACTGCACGGCGGGCCGGCGGGCGAGGTGCGAAGGCACTTGATATCGCGACACAGATCGAAGGCATCCTGGAGACCTTGGATGAACTGCTCAGCCCATCGGCCCGACGGGAAGGGCCCGACATATCGGCCGGGGGCGGCTTGGACATCGCGACTGCGGACAAAATGCGGAAACGCCTCGTCGCAGTTCACGTGCACGAACCACGGGCGTTTCCACGCCAGCATCGTCGCGTACCGCTTCGGCCAGACGGCGCGGGCCAGTTCCAGATACGCCCAGTCCGTCTCGAAGTGGCTGTGCGTCAGCGTCCACAGCACCGTCCGGGTGATGTGTCTCAGGTCCGCCTGACGTCGGGGCTGGTCGGTGTCATTGTCGGCCAGGCGCGTGCGCAGGCGGGCGCGGAGATCGCCGGCCGTGATCATCGTGATGGGCCTGTCGGTCGCGTCGGCCAGCAACAGCACGCCGCGCTTGGCGGGGATGTGGCCGAACGCCTCGTCGGCCAGAGGCGGCGTTACCTCCCATCGGTCGTCGAACATGGAGGTCCACTCAGCCATGGTATCGGCCCCACTCGGGGGCAGGGGCAGCCTGCCCGACGCCGCCGGTCCTACATCCACATGCCGGTGATTCGGCCTTCGTAGACCATCTTGCCGTCCACGTAGGCCTGCGTCTCAGCGACGCATCGTCGAGGCCGAAGGTCGATCAGGTAGCCGACCATGATAAGCCGATCGCCGGGCACGACCGACCCGCGAAACTTGACCTTGTCCACGCCGGCAAAGCCCAGGAACCCCGCCTGGGGCATCACCGACTGGGCGTAGTAGCTGACGAGTTGGGCGGCAGTTTCGATCATCAACACGCCGGGCATGAGAGGCCGGCCCGGGATATGGCCCCGCACCCAGAACTCGTCGTCATGCACGTCGCGATACCCGACGATGATCTTCTCTTTGGGCCTGCACAAGAAAATACCGTCCAGCAGCATGAACTCATGCCGGTGAGGATTGATCTGCTCGATCTCCTCCTTGGAGATCACCACCGTGTTCTGATCAATCGTCGAAACGTCGTAGAGCGCCTTGCGGGCCATCAAGTTCCTTCCGTCGAAACGCCGGCATTCAATTCATACAAGAATTGGTTTTGGGGAGCGGCCACGATAGCAGAGCCGAAATGCCCGGTCAACGACAAAACCAACAGCCGCAGGGCTTTGCTTTTGCCCCGCCTGCGGGTATCTTGGTGCGTCGAGCCGTCCACAGCGGCGAGGGGACACAAGATATGATCAACGGGATGATGCATCACGACGAGATTAGCGGATCCGTCGCTGCTTCAGCCCAACGGGCTGACATGAATCAGCCTGGGGCGAAGCCCCAGGATATGGGCATTACCGACAGGGAAGCCCCAGCGGGGCGAAATGAACTGTTCGCGATGGGTCATCGATCGATCATTGTCGCTCTTTCAGAGCTTCTGAAGCTTGGCCTGACGCAATCCTAGGGCTCCGCCCTAGGCTAGCACATATGAGGCCGTTGGCCTCCCAAAGAAGCTGCGCCGAGGACTCAAGCCCTTAACTTAGGGCCATTGTATTGTGTCCCCGGATACCTCGGATACCTGTGAGTAAGGCCATGGCAGGAAGAAAAGGAATCGTGTTGCGGGTGACCCAGCCTCTGGCGCCGCTGCACGTGTTGCCGGCGCTTGGGCTGACTGCGCTAGCATGCTTGCTCGTCGGACCCGAGGTCTTTCCAATGGAGGGACAGTGGGAGCCTGGCCGATGGGCGTTCGCCGGCGTGCTCTTTGGCATGTCCGTGTGGGCGTGCATGGGCTATCTGGGCATGGGGTGGCTCATTAACCGTCGTATCCCTGTTTGGTGGCCCAAGCACCCCCTCAACCAGATGGGAATATGGATAGTCCAGCACCATGGCAGTGCGTTGTCTGCGTGGGCGTTCTTCTGTCGTTGTTCCATCCTGGCAGGTATGGAGGCCGTGGCGATTGTCATGATCCTGGCGTCCCTACTGAAGTTCGAGGTGACAGAGCGTGTTTCGGTGGTGATCGGAATCACGGCCATGTTTCTTGGTGCGATCCATCTGCTCTACCAGTTACGTTTTCGCAGGGGCAGCCTGCTGCCCGGGGTAGTCATGGAACGCCGTACTGATTCAGGGAACTGGGAGAGGTGGGAACCGTGACGTGCTGTTCGAAATATGGGGAGACAAAGGGGTCAGGTATTCTTGTTCTTCCGCTCACAAACCACGGTAAACGTCCTTACGGTGGCCGACACGAATGACCACGATCAGAAGTTTCTTGCGCTGCACGATGTAGACGACCCGGTACATACCGACACGAATGCGGTAGGCGTTGTCCCCACCGATGATCTTGTCGCAGCCGTGGGGCGTGGGGTCCTCGGCCAGGTCCGTGATCGCCGCCAAGATGCGGCCTTGGTCTTTGCGCGGCAGGCCATCCAAGTCTTCGTCCGCGCGGCGTGTGAACTCGATGGCGTAGGTCCGTTTCGTCACGGATCAGAGGCCCAGGCGCTTCAGGACCGCTTGCAGAGAAACACGGGGATCGTTGATACGCCGGCGAATGACGGCGAGGTCCATTTCATCTTCGACGCGTTTCAAAAGCTCCAGGTCTTCGACCGAGACGATCGCGCCGACTTGTTTCCCCCGGCGCTCAAGCACGATGCGGTCGCCGCGCAGCTCAACCCGATGCACCAGCTCCGATAGGTTGGTACGGGCTTTGCTGATTGGGACGCCTGTCTGGTCCATTGTCTTGGCTCCTGTTAACCGTACTAATTGTACGTTTCGTCTATCGCGTCGTCAAGTACAATATCGGAGATTCTCGAAAGAGTCTTTAGCCCGCATTTGTCACCGGTAGGCCAAAGAACCGGCCTCCAAACCGTGAAATCGGAGGACACAATGCCTGCCTACCTACTGCTGCAGGCGCGATGTCTTGCTTTTGGCCCGCCTGGGGGTATCTTGGTGCGTCGAGCCGCCCACGGGGGGAGGGAACACAAGATAAATGATTAACGTGACGATTCATCAGGGGGACCTGACCGCTTGGCGGGTCGATGCGATTGTCAACGCCGCCAATAACGATCTGGTCCTTGGCGGCGGGCTGGCCGGTGTGATTGCGCGGCGCGGCGGGCCCGGCATCCAGCAGGAGTGCGCCGCCCACGGCCAGATCGAAATCGGCCAGGCCGCCATGACCGGCGCGGGCGACTTGCCGGCCAAGCATGTCATTCACCAGGCCTCCATGGGCGTCGGCATGCTCACGACCGATCGGTCGCTGAAAGAGTCCACCGCCGCCGCCCTGCACCTGGCCGAGCAGAACGGGTTGAACTCCATTGCCTTTCCCGCCACAGGCACGGGGGTGGCCGGCTTCGACATGCGCCGCTGTGCGGAAATCATGCTCGGCGAGGTCAAGGCGTTCTGCGGCAGCGCCCACAGCGTCACCGACGTGCACTTCGTTCTTCTCGACGCCGCCGCTCGCAAGGTCTTCGAGGAGGTAGCCGACGGACTGTTCGGCCAGTCCTAGCCGTCGCCGCTCCGGCCGCGGGTTATGAAACGCTCAGACCGGCAGCACGGCGCCTGGCGACAATGGGGCAGATGGGGGACAATCGCCGCACTCGCCCTGGCAGGCGTCCTTTGGGCTGCCCCGCCTGCCCCGCAGCCGACGACACAACCGGCCAGCCAGCCCGGCAGCAATCTGGACTATTGGCTCGACCGCGCCCAGCCGGCCACCGACTCCGTCGACGCCGCCACCCAACCCCGCGCAACATCCCGCCCGGCGACCGCCCGCGGGGGCGTCCCGGGCGTCGTCGAGCTCAGCGACGGCCGAATCCTGGCCGGCGTCATCTCCACCACGGCCGATCAGCCCTTGCTCGTCCACCTGCCCGACCAGAAACGCTGGCGCCGCGTGCCGCTAGCGGCTGTGCTGTCGATCACGGCCAAGGTCGTCTCCGAAGACATGGAGCCCCAATGGCGGGCGAAGGAGACCGGCTCGTCCGACCGCATCTATACGGGCCGACTTTACCCGACCCGCCGGCTCCGCTGGGTCGTCCGCCTGGCCGACGGAAGCACGATCACTGGGACCATCAAGGGCCAACCCATCACTCTCGCCGGCCCCGCCGCCGGGGCCGGCGAGGGGGCCACGACCCGGCCCGGCCCCTTCATCCTGGCCGAGCGGACGCGCGGCGAGGCGGGGGAATCGTTTGACGAGTTGGTCTATGTTCAGCGCATTATTCTCTCGCAGCGGGCGATGCAGGACGTTATGGTCTCCGGCCCGACGAGCCGCGGGAGCCAGGCGAGACCCAAGCAGTGATTTTTTCGGAGCTTATGCAGTCAAGTTCTCTCTACCCTCCTGCCGATGGCCGTAATGCCGCCGTATTGTCTCTGGGACCCAGCTCCCGCTGAGCGCAGTCGAGCACGGATAGCTCATGGCCAAACGCGCAAAGACAACGCGAAAGAAGACGGTCAAGAAGTCGACCGCCAAACGAGCCCCTGCAACCGCAGCCGGCAAGAGCCTCGTCATCGTCGAATCGCGCGCCAAGGCCAAGACGATTAATCGCTATCTCGGCAGCGGTTACGTCGTCCGCGCGTCCATAGGCCACGTCCGCGATCTGCCCAAGAAGCAGTTGGGCGTCGACACCGACGACAACTTCCGCCCCACCTACGAGCCGCTGGCCGCCCGCAGCAAGGTCCTGACGGAACTGAAGCGCTACGCCCGGTCGGCCAACGAGGTGTTTCTGGCGACCGACCTGGATCGCGAGGGCGAGGCGATCGCGTGGCATCTGGCGGAAACTCTGGGCGTCGCCAAGGGCAAGATCCGCCGCGTCGTCTTCAACGAGATCACCGCCCAGGCCATTCGGACTGCGTTCGAACACCCCCGCAGCATCGACATGGACAAGGTCAACGCCCAGCAGGCCCGGCGGATTCTCGACCGCATCGTCGGCTATCAGATCTCCCCGCTGCTGTGGCGCAAGGTCGCTCCGGGTCTGTCGGCCGGTCGCGTTCAGAGCGTCGCCGTCCGCCTGATCGTCGATCGCGAGGCGGAAATCGACGCCTTCATCCCGGACGAGTACTGGCGCATCGGCAGCATTTTCCACCCCGACGCCCAGGCCGCCCGCACGTTGACCGACGAATGGCCCGCCTTCCTCGCGACCACCGACGACAAGGGCAACCCACCCACGCGCGACGCCCAGCAGGCGTTCCTGGCCGAGCGCGGGGCCTTCCAGGCGGAACTGTCCACCGTCAACGGCGAAAAGTTCAAGCCCGTTACCGTCGAGGAAACGCTGGCCGTCGCCAAGGCGATTGGCCTGACCGTCGACGACGTCCAGCGCAGCGAGGACCCCGACGGCAAAGGCCCCGCCGCCCATCTGGCTGTCGTGGTCGGCCAGGTCGACCCCGACGGGCCCGCCTTCACCGTCGAGCAGCTCAAGACGCGTGACAGCGTCAGCCGCCCGCCGGCGCCGTTTATCACCGCGACGCTCCAACAGGCCGCCGCCGTGCAACTGCGGTTCGGCGCCGCGCGGACCATGCGGATCGCCCAGCAGCTCTACGAAGGCATCGATCTGCCCGGCGAGGAAGCGACCGGCCTGATCACCTACATGCGTACCGACAGCCGACAACTGTCCGCCGAAGCTGTCTCCCACGTCCGCGAGATGATCCGACGGGACTTCGGCGACGACTACCTGCCGCAAAAGCCCAACGTCTACAGTTCGGGCGAGCGGGCGCAGGAAGCCCACGAGGCCGTCCGCCCCACCGATGCCTCCCGCACACCCGACGATCTGCGAAACGCCCTGACGGCCGAGCAGTTCAAGCTCTACAAGCTGATCTGGACGCGCTTCGTCGCCTGCCAGATGTCGCCCGCCCGATGGCAGGTCACCGAGGCCCAACTGACGGCCCGGTCCGATGCGGGCGAGGCCGTCTTCAGGGCCCTGGGACGACGCCTGGTCTTCGACGGATTCATGCGACTGGCCGGCCTACCCAAAACCAAAGACCAACTCCTGCCCGCCCTGGCCGACGGTCAGAGAGTCTGGCCCGGCCATCTGTCGCCGAAGCAGCACTTCACCCAGCCGCCGCCTCGCTTCACCGAGGCCTCGCTGATCAAGGCCCTCGAGGCCGAGGGCATCGGCCGGCCCAGCACCTACGCCACCATCATCCAGACGATCCAGGATCGCCAATACGTCGAGTTGGAGAACAACACGTTCCTGCCGACCCACTTGGGCGTGGTCGTCACGGGCAAGCTCGTTCAGCATTTCCCCGATATCTTCGACGTGCGGTTCACCGCGCACATGGAGGATCAGCTCGACAAGATCGAGGAAGCCCACCTCGATTGGGTCGGCGTGCTGAAGGAGTTCTACGAGCCGTTCAGCGCGGACCTGGAAAAGGCCGGCGAAGAGATGGTCCACGTCCACGCCGAAGCCGAGCCCAGCGATTACGTCTGCCAAGAGTGCGGCAAGCCCATGGTCTACCGCTTCTCCAAGACCGGCCAGTACCTCTCCTGCACCGGCTACCCCGACTGCAAGCAGACCCACCCCGTCGACAAGGACGGCAAGAAGCTCGAGCGGCGAGACGTCGCCGTGGCCTGCCCGACCTGCGGAAAAGAACCCATGGTCGTCCGCCGCAGTCGCTTCGGCGTGTTCCTGGGCTGCAGCGATTACCCCGACTGCAAGGGCACGCATCCGTGCGACAAGGACGGCGAGCCGCTCAAACTGGTCAAGGCCGACGACCTCCACGAAACCTGCGAACTGTGCAACGGATCCATGCGAGTGAAGTTCAAGGGCCGACGGGCGTTCCTGGCCTGCACCAACTACCCGAAGTGCAAGAACACCACGAGCCTGCCGGAAGGCATCGCCATCTTGCCCCCGCCCAAGGCTGAGCCCAAGGACGCCGGCGTGCCCTGCAACAAGTGCGGCAAGCCCATGCTCATTCGCGAAGGGCCGCGCGGCGAGTTCCTGGCTTGCTCGGGCTTCCCCAAATGTCGCAACGCGATGGACCTGGGCAAGCTTGACGAACTGAAAGCCGCCGCCGCCAAGGGCGAAACCCCCGCCGCCGAAGACGAGGCCCCAGCCGCCAAGGCCAAGACAGTCAAGAAAGCCAAGAAGGTGGCGAAGAAGACCAAGAAGGCAAAGAAGTAGAACCGGTCAGCAGATCCGCGGCAGTTCTTCTCCGTAGGGCATCTGGACGATTCGGCGTCCGCCCGCTGATGTCACCATCTCCACCAGTGGCGAATCGCTGCGCTGGCCGACGCGGCCGATGACGGCTGCGGCTGCGGCTACGTCGAAGGGCCTCAGCAGCGCTGCCGCCCGGTCGGCGGCGGCGGCGGCGACAAAAGCGACCAGCTTGCCCTCATTGGCCACCGTCAGCACGTCCAGCCCCAGCATGTCGGCAGCCGCGCGCGCGGTCGCATTGCCCGGCAGCGCCGCCTCGTCGATTTCCACATCGCACCCGCACGATTGGCCGATCTCCACAACCACCGCCGCCAGGCCGCCCCGCGTCGGGTCGCGCATGAACCGGACCGCCTCGCCCAACTCGCCGATCAGCGCCGCCGTCAGCTCGTGCAGCGAGGCGCAATCGCTGCGAAGCTCGGTGGCGAACGCCAGCCCCTCGCGACAGCTCATCACGGCCAGCCCGTGCTCGCCCAACGGCCCCGACAGCACGACCGCATCGCCCGGCTCGATTCGGTCGAACCCCAGCGACGCCCCCGGCAACATCGCCCCGACGCCCGAGGTGTTGATAACCATCCCATCCAGCGCGGCGCGCGGCAGGACCTTTGTATCGCCCGTGACGATCTCCACGCCCGCATCGCGCGCCGCCCGCCCCGCCGAGGCCAACACCCGCTCCAGTAGCGCGATCTGGAGCCCCTCCTGCAGCACCAGCGACAGGCTCAGCGCTACCGGCCGCGCGCCGCTGACGGCCAGATCGTTGATCGTTCCGCAAACGGCCAGCTTGCCGATGTCGCCGCCGGGAAACTCCAGCGGCTGGACGATGTAGCTGTCGGTGGTGAACGCCATCGGCCCGTCGCCGGCCAGCACGGCCGCATCCGTCAGGCCCTCGGCCCTCTGGCCGCCCAGGGCCGGTAGGATCACGTCCCGAATCAACTCAGCCGTCAATTGCCCGCCGCCGCCGTGGGCGAGTTGGATGCTGTCGTCACTTGCCACGCTGACTCCTGACTGTCCCAGCCGCCACGCCTGCCTGCAGCCTGGCAGCGGCCACAACGGCCTGGCCCAACGCCACGCCGCCGTCGCCGCACGGAATACTCCGATGCCTGAGCACCGTAAACCCGTCGCCGGCCAGCGCCGCCGCCAGCCGGGCCGTTAGATATCGATTCGCAAAACATCCGCCCGATAGCGCTGCCGTCGCGATGCCCGTCTGCTCGCGCGCCCGCAGCGCCGACGCGCGGAGGAACCCCGCCACCGTATTATGGAACTTCGCCGCCACGACACCCGCGCCCTCGCCGCCAACAAGGTCCGCGACGATTTGCTCGACCATCGGCCGCAGGTCAATCGCAAACGGCCCGATGGATTCCAGCCGGAACGGATAGGCCTCCTCGATGCCGCCGGCGATCGCCCCTTCCAACCGCATCGGCGCCTCGCCTTCATACCGATTGGCCTGCGCCACGCCCGCCAGCGCCGCGACGGCATCGAACCAGCGCCCCAGCGAACTGGCCGGCGGACAGTTCACGCCCAGCGACAGCATCTCCAACGCCGAGTCGATCTGCTCGCCGTCGGCGTCTATCTCCAGCCGGTCGATCCATCGCCCCGCATCCTCACCGAACGTCTCAACCAGCGCCGCAACCGCGACGCGCCATGGCTCGGCAGCGGCCGCATCGCCGCCGACCAACGGCAGGTAACGCAGGTGGCCCAGCCGTTCGCAGGTCGCAAAATCGGCTCGCAGAATCTCGCACCCCCACACCGCCCCGTCATCGCCATAGCCCACGCCGTCGCACGCCAGGCCGATCACCGGATCGCTGACGCCGTTGTCGGCCATGCACGAAACGATGTGCGCGTGATGGTGCTGCACGCGAATGATCGGCAGGGCCTCGCGCCCCGCCAGGTCGCCCCGGTGGCGGCGCAGGGCGTACTCGGTGGACAAGTACTGCGGATGCATGTCGGCGGCCAGCATCTGCGGCTGGATGTCGAACAACTCTTCGAGATGACCGATCACGTCGATGAAGTGTCGATACGTCCGCCCATCCTTCAGGTCGCCGATATGCTCGCTCACCACGGCCCGGCCGCCGCGGAAAAGGCAGATGGCGTTGTTCAGCTCGCCCCCCACCGCCAGCACGGCCGGCGCATCGGCCAACACGTCCAGGCCAACGGGCCGCGGAGCGTACCCCCGCGCCCGCCGGAGCACCATCATCGCACCGTCGGCCGACTGCTGCACGACGCTGTCGTCGACGCGGCGGGCGATTGGGCGGTTGTGCAGCAGCACCGCATCGGCGATCCGGCCGAGATGGGCGATGGCCGAGTCGTTGTCCTTGACCAGCGGCTCGTCGGACCAGTTGCCGCTGGTGGCCACCAGCGGGCCCGAGTAGCCCCCCTGCCCCAGGGCGTCAAAGAGCAGATGATGCAGCGGCGTGTACGCCAGCATCACCCCCAGCGTCGCCAGGCCGTCGGCGACCGCCCCGGCTACCGGCGCGTCGCGGCGCGACGGCAACAAAACGATGGGCCGAAGCGGCCCGGCCAGCAGGTCGGCCGCTGCAGCGTCGATCTCGGCCAGCTCGCGCGCGGCCGCCAGGTCAGAGGCCATCAAAGCGAACGGTTTGGCATCGCGGCGTTTCCGCCGCCGCAGGCGACCGACGGCGTGTTCGTCATCGCCCCGGCAGCACAACTGAAAGCCGCCCAACCCCTTGATCGCCACAATTCGCCCCCCCGTCAGCATCTCGGCCGCGGCGGCGATAGCATCGTCGCACTCGATCTGCTTTCCGTGCACGTCGACCAGCCACACCGCCGGCCCGCAGACCGCACACGCCACAGGCTGAGCGTGGAACCGCCGGTCGCCCGGGTCGCCGTATTGGCCCGCGCACAGCCGACACATGGCAAAGTCGGCCATCGTCGTGTTCGGCCGGTCGTAGGGAATCCGCCGCACGATGCTGTACCGCGGCCCGCAGTTGGTGCAGTTGATAAACGGATACCCGAATCGTGGGTCGCCGGCATCGCGCAGCTCACGCAGGCAGTCCTGGCACGCAGCCGTGTCGACAGTCACCTGGGCGTCGGTCATCTCCCCGCCGATGGACTGGCGAATCTCGAAATGTTTCTCGCCGGCGACGGGCGCGACGTCCTGCCGGTCGCAACGTTCGATCGACGCCAACGGCGGCAGCTCACGCCCCAGGCGATCGACGAACCGATCCACCGCCGCCCGGTCGCCCTGCACCTCGACCGTCACGCCGGCCGGGGCGTTGAGCACCCAGCCGGTCAGCGCCTCCGCCGTCGCCAGACGGTAGACGAACGGGCGAAACCCAACCCCCTGCACCTGCCCGGTGACCGTCAGACCAGCGCGATGGTGTCTCTTGTCAGCCATGTCCGACCCCGCATGATAGCCCAACCGCCGCCCGCTTGCCAAACGCCCCCGGGCAGGGGATACTGGCCCGTCATGAGCGGAACGCCCCCCATCGCCGCCCTTGCGGGCAAGCTGGCCGGGAAGTTTGTCGTCCTCGACGGGCCCGACGGCGCCGGCAAGAGCACGCAGTTGGACCTCCTGGCCGATGGGCTAGCCTCGGCGGGGCTGTCGGTCTGCCGATTGCGCGACCCCGGCGGGACGGAGATCGGCGACCGCATCCGGGACATCCTGCTCGACCGGGCGCACGACGGTATGAGCGTCGAGTGCGAACTGTTGCTGTACATGGCCAGCCGCGCGCAACTCGCCCACCAGCGCATCCGCCCGGCCCTGGCCGCCGGGCAGTGCGTGCTGTGCGACCGGTTCATTTCCTCGACCATCGCCTATCAGGGGGCCGGCGGCGTCGACGTTGAGACGATTCACCAGCTCGGCTGCGCCGCCGTGGGCGACACCTGGCCGGACGTGACCGTGATCCTCGATATCGACAGCGCCGCCGGGCTGGCCCGCATCGCGATGGCCCCGGATCGGATGGAATCCAAGGGGCCCGATTTTCATCGCAAGGTGCGCGAGGCGTTCTGCCGGCAGGGCGAGCGACAACCGGACAAGGTCGTCGTCATCGACGCGGCCGGCACGGTCGACCAGACCCACGACAATATCATTCGCGCGCTGGCCGACTGGGCGAACGCACAGGCGGGAAGCTGACCATGGCCCACCTGCTCGATATCGTCGGCCAGGACGCTGCGGTGGGCTATCTTCAGCAAGCCCTGGCCGGCCGTCGCCGGCCGCACGCCTTTATCTTCGCCGGGCCCACCGGCGTGGGGCGCCGCACGACGGCCGAAGCGCTTGCCGCCGCCCTGCTGTGCGGCCAGCCTACGACCAAGCCCAATAGCGGCCGCTTGGCCGATCTGCCCGACGATGCGCCGCTGATCCAGGCGTGCGGGCAGTGCGACGACTGTCGAATGACGGCCGTCGGGTCGCACATGGACCTGCATCACGTCTATAAGGAATTGGCCGCCTACCACGACGACGCCGATGTCCGTAACCGCGTCATGCAGGACCTGGGCATCGCCGTGATCCGCCAGTTCCTGATCGCTCCGGCCAATCAGGCGCCCGTCCGCGGGCGCGGCAAGGTGTTCATCGTCCGCGAGGCTGACCTGATGAGCGCCCCCGCCCAAAACTCCCTGCTGAAAACGCTCGAAGAACCGCCCCCCGGCGTGACCCTCATCCTACTGTGTCGGCGCAGCGAGCTGCTGCTGCCCACGACGCTCAGCCGATGCGCGATGGTCCGCTTCGGCCCCCTGCCGAAGGAGTTTGTCGCACGGACGCTGGCCGAGAGCGGCCTCGACGCGGCCGAGGCGGCATTTTGGGCGAGCTTCACCGAAGGCTCCCTTGGGCGCGCGCTGCGGCTATCAGCGGAGGGCATGTATGCCGTCAAGTCGGACCTGGTCGCCCGCCTGGGCGCCCTGGAAATCGGAGGCGACGAGGACCTGGCCGAGCACCTGGTCAAGCTAACCGACAAGCTCGCCGAATCGGCCGTCACCGCCAGCCGAAAGAGCGGCGTGACGCTCTCCAAGGCCCTGGCCACCCGCCAAGCGACCGGCACGCTTCTGAGCATGATCGCGTCGGTCTATCGCGATGCACTGACGGTCGCCCTGGGCATCGACCGCCCGCTCGGCCACGCCGATCAGGCCGACGCCATCGAAGCCGTCGCCCAGCGCCTCACCCCCACGCAACTGGCCGACGTCGTCGAGCAGCTCAGCGCGTTCGAGCAGATGCTGTGGCGGAACGTCAACCCCAAGCTCGTCTGGGACAACGCCGTCATCACCTGCGCCTCGGCGGCGCCGCTGCATGTCTGACGCCGCCCGGCCCCGCTTCAGCGGCGGCCGCTTGCACGTTGACGCCGCATCGTAGTCCCTCTATAAACAGACGCTTAACAGCGACTCCCGGACTCAACCATGCAGAACTTCTTCCGTTCACTGCGATACCTTCGGCCGTACCGCACTCGCCTGGCGATTTCGATCGGCTGCGTCATAGTGATCGCCGGGCTGTGGGGCGGCGGGCTGGCGATGATGCTGCCGGCGACCAAGGCGCTGATCAGCCCGGAGGGCCTGCACGGCTGGGCTTATAACGCCATCACGCAGAACATGTTAGGCATCCGGCTCGTCCGGCGCGACATGCCGGCGACCACCGGTGGCGAACTTCAGAAGCTTTCGATCATCATCGATGTCGTCGCTGTGGACGACGACGGCCCGGCCGCACAGGCCGGCATCAAGCAGGGGCAATGGCTCATCGGCCTCGGCGAGGCCGGCGAATACCGGCTCATTCGCGGCGACATTCTGGCGGATCGATTGGCGAGCATGGCCGGCAATGGCGTCGTCTCGCTGGCCGTCTTCGACCCGAACGATCCCGATCGCAGCGATATCAAACTTTACGACGTCCACCCGGCGAAGGTGGGTTTTTCCACGCGGGCATTCCGTTGGATGACGTCGGTCCTGCCCAAGCCCCACAACTTCCGCGATCGCTTCAAGGTCCTGCTCTGGCTGTTCGCCCTGACGTTGGCAATGACCTGGCTGCGGAACATCCTGCGGTTCTTCCAGGAGTACCTCGTCCAGACAGCCGTGTTCAGCGGCATCCGCGATCTGCGATGCCAGAACTACGGCGTCGTCCTTCGCCTGCCGATGACGTTCTACTCATCCCACGGCACGACCGACACGATGAGCCGGTTCCTCGCCGACATGGGCGAACTGTCTCGCGGGCAGGTCACGCTGTTCGGCAAGACGATGGTCGAGCCCGCCAAGGCCCTCGCCGCGCTGGGCGCCGCCCTGCTGTGCAGTTGGCAGGTGACGCTGCTGGCCTTGATCGCCGGCCCGCCCGCCTTTGTGCTGATTCACCAGTTCGGCAAGGTCATGAAGCGCGCGAGCAAGCGGGCGCTGGAGAGCCACGCCCTCCTGATCCGGTCGCTGGATGAGACCCTGACAGGCCTGCGCGTCATCAAGGCCTATACCATGGAGTCCGCCGAGCGCAAGCGGTTCTATCGCGTCAACCGGCGCCTGATCAAACAACAGCGCCGCATGGCGCGGATCGATTCGGCCACGTCCCCGAGCGTCGAAGCGCTGGGGATAACAGCCGCCCTGGCCGCGGGGGGCATGGCGGGCTGGTGGGTGTTCAATGACCAAATGGACTCCGCGCGGTTCCTGGCCATGATGGTTTGCCTGGGCGCGATGTTCGACCCGGTGCGAAAGCTGGCGAAGGTCGCCACGCGGTTCCAGCGCGCCGAGGCCGCCGCCACGCGCGTCTTCGAACTGCACGACCAGCCGCAGGAGGTCCGCATCCCCAACGCCCCCGACTTGCCCCCCCACCGCGAGTCCATCGAGTTTCGCGACGTCAGCCTCCGCTACCCCTCGGCCGAGACCGACGCGGTGGCCGATGTCAACCTCACGATCCATCACGGCGAAACCCTCGCGATCGTCGGGCCCAACGGCTGCGGCAAGACCACGCTGGTGTCGCTGTTGCCGCGACTGCTCGAACCGACCGGCGGGCACATCCTCATCGACGGGCAGGAGATCGCAACCGTCTCGCTACGCTCGCTGCGCAAGCAGATCGGGCTGGTCACGCAGGATACGATCCTATTTTACGCCACCATCGGCGAGAACATCGCCTACGGGCTTCGCAGGCCCGACGAGGCGGCCGTTTTGGCCGCGGCCAAACGGGCCTATGTCGATGAGTTCGTCCGCGACCTGCCGGACGGCTACGACACGATGGTCGGCGAGCACGGCGCGACGCTTTCGGGCGGGCAGCGACAGCGAATCGCCATCGCCCGGGCGATCCTGCGCGACCCGGCGATTATGATCTTCGACGAGGCCACCAGCCAGATCGACGCCAACAGTGAGCATCGGATTCATCAGGCCATGGAGGACTTCACCCGGGGGCGAACGACCATCATGATCGCCCACCGTTTTGCGACGATCATGTCGGCTGACCGGATCGTGGCCATGGACGCCGGGCGGATCATCGACGTCGGCAGCCATGAGGAACTCATGCAGCGGTGCAGCCTGTACGCCCATCTGTACCGAACGCAGTTCGAAGATACAGGCGGCCCTGCATCGTGATCGATAGCAAGGCTGAGTCCGAGCACGCCCTCTCGCCGTGGGTGGTCCTGGTCATTGCTGTGGTGGCCGCTGGGTTGGTGCTCGTCCGATCGACGGGCGGCGCGCTGGGGGCGGCCCTGGCGGCGATGACGGCGCTGGTCGATGGCGGCCTGGCGGTGATTGTGTTCGTCGCAGCCGGCGGCTACGGGGCGCTGGTGTTGCGGAAGATCGCTCCGGCGGGCGCACCCGCGGGGCTGCGGATTGCAACGGCGTGCGGGCTGGGATTGTGGGGGCTGTCGACGCTGATGCTGATTGTCGGGTCGGTCGCATCGGGCCTGCTGACGATCTGGGTGTGGTGGCCGGTCACGGCAGGTGGCGTGCTGCTGGCGGCGTGGCAACTGCGCGACCGCACGCCGCGAATGTCCTGGCCCAATCGCGTGCACGGCCGGGCGCTGATCTGGGTGCTGATCGCCGTAGCCATCGCGATCTGGATTTCCGGAGTCACCCGTCCGCCCGGTCTGGTCGGGGCCGGCCCCGACGAATACGACGTGCTGGAATACCATCTGCAGGTCCCCCGCGAATACTACGACGCCGGGCGGATCACGCCTCTGCGCCACAACGTCTACAGTTTCTTCCCCGGCGGGGTGGAGATGCTGTCTCTGCTGTGCATGTGCCTGCGCGGGGGGGTCTACGCCGGAGTGTACGCGGCCAAATTCATCCACGGGCTGTTCGCCGTTCTGGCTGTAGTCGCGGTAGCGACCACGCTGAAAGATAAAGACGCCCTCCGCGGGCGATATGCCGGCGTGCTGCTGGCGACCGCGCCGTTTGTGCTCTACCTCGGCTGGCTGGGCATGGTCGAACTGGCGCAGATCTGCTACCTGACGCTGGCGCTGCTGTGGCTTCGACAATGGATCGCCGATCGCGACGGCCGCTCCGCATGGTGGGTGGGCGGCGCCGCCGGAATGGCCTGCGCGACGAAATACCTGGCGGTCGGGTTTGTGGCCGCCCCCGTCACGGCGGCGATGGTCTTGGCGGCGCTGCTGACGCGCGACCGGCCGGGGAAGCTCGCCCACATCGGGGGCGCTGCACTGGCGATGCTGGTGTTCTTCTCGCCCTGGCTGATCCGCAACACGGCGGCGACGGGCAATCCTGTGTTTCCGCTGGCGACGTCGACATTCGGCCGCGGGCACTGGTCGGCCGAGTCGCAGCAGCGATGGGTCGACGGCCATGGGCCCGACAAACGCCCGCCCGTTCCCACCCCGGCCGGCTGGACAATGCCGCCCCAGCCGACGCGGCCCAGCCGCTTCTTCCGCAGTTTTCTTTCCTTCCAGATGTTCGGCCCGCTTCTGCTGGCGATGGCGGCGATGGCGGTGTGCGTACTGGTGGCCCTGCGCGGGCCGCCCGACCTGTGGGACTGGATGCTGGTCATCGTCGGCGGCGTCCAATTGACCGTCTGGACGCTGTGGACGCACGAGATGCCGTCCCGGTTCATCGTGCCCGTCATCGTGCCCGCTGCGTTGCTGGCCGGCGGGGTGTTGGAGCGGCTGTCGCGCGTGCGCCACAACCCGATGCGCCGCCGCGACGGGGAGGGCCCCGGCGCCTGGGGGGCCGTTGTCGCGGGCGTTCTGCTGGTGATCATCGCGGGGCAAAATCTGTTCATCGGCTTTCGGGTCCATGCCGCCACCAACGAGTTTCTGCGGCGGCAAGGGATACCGGCGGCAATTAACGGGACCGACGTGAAGACCCTCGCCGCGGCCAAACGCGAGGCGTGGTTCGGGCCCGACGCCGAGGCCCGGGTGATGTTGGTCGGCCATCCGCTGGCGTTTTACATGCCCGCCGGCAGCGTTTATGCGACCGCCTTCGACGCCCATCCGCTGGCGGAGATGATCGAGCAGGGACGCTCCCCCCGGCAGATGCTCGACGACCTGCAGGGCCGCGGCGTGACGCACATTCTGATCAACTGGGATGAGATCATCCGCCTGGCCCACACGTACGGTTTCCCCCCGTCGCTGGCGGCCGAGCCGTTGGCCGCCTACGACCGGCAGTGGCCGCACGGACAATGGATCGACTGGCCCGCCCTGGGGGCCCTGGCGGATCTCGTGCCCCTGGGCGCCCGAGAGCTCGAGGCGCCGCAGGCCGACGAGGCCCCTGGACGATACGTCCGGCCGACGATCTACGTCCTGCCGCCGACGGCGACGACCGCGCCGGCTGAGGGCCCCTAGTCTGCCGCTTGTTGAGCCGGGATCGGAGTTGTAGAATCATCCTTTGCCGCGACCGTCCGGCGTCGGGTGGACTAGATCGCCACCCGGTGCGGACGCAAGGAGATTGAGCATGGGCAATTTGGCTGGCTGGCTTGTATCGGTCGCCCTGGTTGGCATGGTGGCGCTGCTGCTGGTCAAGCCGGTGGCGTGTCCGTCCGCCTCGCCGCCGGAAACCGATATGCGGTACCAGTACATCAAGGCTGCCACAGTTGCGCAACCGATCAGCATCATTGTGGGCGCCGCGCCGACGGGCGGAGGCAATGCCGGCGACGACTATGCCCAGGCCGTCGAACTCTATGAGGCCAACAAAGAGGTGCTGGACAAACTCCTCAAGGCGGTCTATGAGAACAAGCCGCTCCTGGGCTTACCGACATCGGTCGACCAGATGGTTGAGTTAGTCCAGGCGGGCGCCGGCAAGGCCGCGATGCGGTACACGTTCGTCCACACGGAGAGAAAGATCGAGATTCGCGGCATCTACGGACCCGCCCTGGACCTGGAGACCGTCGCCAAGATCGTCCTGATGGCCGGGGACCTCTACGCCAACACGGGCCAGACCGACCGGGCGATTCAGATCCGCAAGGCGGCGTGCGTGATGGGGTGGCACATGTTCAACGAAGGCGCCGTCGTGGACATGACCAGCCGCGGACTGGCGATCCAGGCCATGGCTGCTCAGGACCTCCTACGCCTGTACCGCGACAAGGGCATGGACGCCGAGGCCGCCAACGCCTCATCCTACGAGCGGGCCGCCACGGCCGCCTGGACCTATTGCGGCACGAAACGACAGAAGCTGTGGAACACGGCTCCCAAGGCGGGGAACCTTTTCTTCATCGCCGAAAACGATCCCGGGCGCGCCTGGCGCGTCCAGGCCGTCATGTCGATGGCAGTCCTGAAATTCTCCGCCCGCCGGACGGCCGACCGCCGCATAAACAAGCGCCTGATTACCAAATACATGAGCAGCGATGATCCGATAATCGCCGCCGCCGCCAAATCGGCGCGCTATCTGAAGAAATCGCAGTTTAACACGCTGGGCGCCCCTTAGAGGGCCCCGCACCAACAGCAGTGATCTTGGACGGATTGGATCATGCCGCCGGCAACCATGGGCCGTAGCCGCGCAGACGTCGTCGTCGAGCCGCTCGACGCCGTCTGTCTTCCCGGCGCGCTGCTGGAGTCTCTGACGGCCCAGCCGGACCCCGCCTGGCTGGACTCGGCCGCCTTCGACGAGACGCACGGCCGATACAGCGTTCTCGCCTGCCGCCCGATCGACGTGCTGACGCTTCGCGACGGAACTCTGACCAGCGAACGCACCGGCATCCTCGCCGACGGCGGCGGCAGCAACGAGGACTTCTGGGCCGCCCTGGGCGAAGCGTTCGCGTGGGTCCAGGCCGACGATGACGACGACTTGGACTTCGGCCCCGGGTGGATCGGATACGTCGGGTACGAAGTCGGTCGGCGCGTCGAACGCCTGCCGGGCCGGGCCGTCCGCGACACGCACCTGCCCGATCTTCGCCTGGCGTTCTATGACGCGGCGCTGGTCTACGACGCCGTCCGCACGTCGTGGTCGCTGGCCTATCTGCAATTCGACCACCCGCCGCAAGGCGCGGGCGAGGCGGCACAGGTCCTGCGAACAATGCTCCGCCGGGCCGCCGCCGACCCGATCGACGCCGGGCCCATCCGCAGCGAACACGCCGACGCCACAGCTCGACCCGCGGTCGAAGCCCGATCGGCCTTTACCCGCGACCAGTATCTCCGCGCCGTCGCGCGCTGCGCGGACTACATCGCCGCCGGCGATATCTTCCAGGTGAACTTCTCGCATCGACTCACCACCGACGGCGGCGATCGCGCCGTCGATATCTATCGCGCCCTTCGGCGTCGCAATCCCGCGTCGTACGCCGCGTATCTGAGCTTCGACTGCGATGGGGCGCCGTGTGCGATTCTGTCCAGCTCGCCCGAGTTGTTCCTGACCGTTCGCAACGGCCACGTCGTCACCCGCCCGATCAAGGGCACGCGCCCCCGCACCGGCGAAGCGAACGTCGACGCCCGCGCCGCCGCCGAGCTGCTGGCCAGCGGCAAGGACAACGCCGAACTGGCCATGATTATCGATCTGCTGCGCAACGACCTCGGCCGGGTGTGCGACTACAGCACCGTCCGCGTGACCAATCCGCGCCGGCTGGAGACGCACCCGACGGTCTTTCACCTCGTCGGCACGGTCGAGGGCGATCTGTGCGACGACGTCGGTCCGGCCCAACTGCTGCGGGCGACGTTCCCGGGCGGGTCGATCACCGGGGCGCCGAAGATCCGGTCGATGCAGATCATCGACGAGCTCGAACCGACCGCCCGCGGCGTCTACACCGGCTGCATCGGCCACGTCGGCGTCACCGGCCAGGCCACCTGGAATATCGCTATCCGCACGATCGTCTGCGACGGGCCGGTCGTTCATATCCAGGTCGGTGGCGGCATCGTAGCTGACAGCGATCCCGAGGCTGAGTATCAAGAGACACTCGACAAGGCCCGCGCGCTTCTGGAAGCCATCGCCGAAGCCCGCGCCCTCGTCGGGGCTACCCCCGCCGGCGATACCGTCGCCCCCTAAAGGCGCTCAGACGATCTCGAAGGGATCGGCGTCCTTCTTGGACACGGCCACCTTCAGGTCGGAGATGCGTTTGCGCAGGCGTTTGGCCAGGTGTTGCAGCGTCAGGCGTTCGGAGTTGGAGTGGCCCAGGCAGGCCACGGTCAGCCCGGCAGCGTTGGCGGCCAGGGCGTCGTGGTGTCGCATCTCGCCGGTCAGGTAAAACGTCGCGCCGCCCGATGCCGCCGCCTCGAACATGCCGCCCGCCGACCCGGCCGCACATGCCGCCACGGTGATCGGCCCGTGGCTGGGGCTTTTCGAGGCGGCGCGGGCGATCCACACCTGCTTCAGGCCGGTGGCGGTCTTGATGCGCTCCACCAGGGCCGACTCGTCGACAGGCTCGTTCAGCCGCCCGATCCGGCCCATGCCGCAGGCATCCGGCAGATGCTCCAGACGGTAGACGTCGATGGCGGGCTCTTCGTAGCTGTGGGCGGCCCGGATGGCCATCGCCACGTCAGCCACCCGAGCGATCGGCGCGATCGCCTCGAACCGGACCTCCTCGACGGCCTCGTGTTGGCCCGGCCTGCCCACGGTCGGCTGGGCGGCGCGCCCCGCTACGAACGTGCCGATGCCGTGGGAGAAAAACGCACAATCCTGATACTCGCCGATCCGGCCCGCCCCGGCGGCGAAGGCCGCCTCGGCCACATTGGCCAAGTCGTTGGCCGGGACGAACACGACGATCTTGCACCGATGGTGATCGTGCGCCGCTTCGAGCGGGCGAGCGCCAACCAGCCCCAGCACCTCCGCCAGCACATCGTTGGTCCCGCCCGGGGCCGAATCCAGCGCGGTGTGCATCGAGTAGACGGCCAAACCACGCCGGGCCGCCGCATAGACCACCGGGGCCGCATCGGCTGTCACGCGGGAGATCGTCTTGAAGATCACCGGGTGATAGGCCATCACCATCTGCGCCTTGGCCGAAACCGCCTCGGCCAGCACCGCTTCGGTCAGGTCCACGCACAGCATCAGCTTCTCGACCGACCCCTGGCGGTCGCCGACGAGCAACCCCACGTTATCCCACTCCGCCGCCAAGTCCAGCGGCGCGATGGCCTCAAGTTCACGAGCAACGTCGGCGACCTTCATGATTGGCGTCCCTTGTGGTGAAAGCCTATTCGATTCGTCTATCCGGTGCACTCCTCGTCCAGGAGCGCCCAATACGCGTCCATCAGCCGTTGCGTCACGGGCCCGGGGACCCCCTCGCCCACGGCGTGCTGTTCGATATGCACCACCGGGCGAATGCCCATCGTCGACGATGTCAGGAACATCTCCTGCGCCGAAAGCATGTCGTGCACCGTCAGCGGCGATTCCGCATCGCAGTCGATTTCGAGCGTTTCGCACAGTTCGATCGTTGCCTGGCGGACCACGCCCGGCAGCACGGGCGTATCGCGCGGCGGCGTGCGGACCGCGCCGCCGGCGACCAGGAACACATTGCAGAAACACGCCTCCGCCAGCCGCTTGTCGGCCGTGAACCAGATCGCCTCCTCGGCGCCTTTGCGCTGAGCTTCCTGCCGGGCCAGCACGCGCGGAAAGTAGCATCCGGTCTTGTACCCGAACGTCGGGTCGCCCACGTTCTGCTTGAACGAGGAGACAACGACCATGATCCCCTCGGTGTACCACTGGCTGGGGTACTCGGGCAGCGGCTCGGCCGTCACCAAGACGGTCGGTTCGCCGCCCGTGGACATGCCCGGCGAGAGCGTCACCCGAAGGCGGGCCTCAGCCACGCCGTTAGCTCTAATGACGTCGCCGATCGCCGCGGTCAAAGACGCGTCGGTTGCAGAGGTGCGGATGCCCAGCAGGTCCACCGTCTCCAACAGTCGCTCGAGATGGCGGCCCAGGCGAAAGACGACGCCCTTGTGGGCCAGCATGGTGGTGAACGTCGAGCCGCCGTGAAGAAAGCCGACGTCGAATACGCTGATGCGGGCGTCGTCGGCGTCGACGAGTTGGCCGTTCAGATGGACCTTGAGTTGCGACACGCCGGGCATAATAGTTTTGCCGCCACGGCCTGACAATCGAAATCGCCGCGACTGCAGCGACGCCTAGCCGCCCCAGCCGGTTGCCAGGCGCACCATTGTCTCGTAGTTGGCCAGCACGTTCGGCACGATCGTTCGCCCGTAGGGACACGATGACGGCATCAGGACAAAGCCGCGCCCCTCGCCCGCCGTCCCTTCGGTCAACGCGGCGACGACTTTGGTCTCGAAGGCCGCCGGCGCGAGGGTCTCGATGTCGCTGGATTCGATGTTGCCGAACAGCACCGTCTCGGCGCCGATCTGCCGGCGAAGATCGATCAGCTCGATGTCGCCCTGCGGAGGCGGCTCGCACGGGTCCAGACCGGCCGGGCCCATCGCGATGATGTGCGGCAGGATTCCGCGTAGATTGCCGTGCGAATGGATGCGGGCATAGCCGCCGTGGTCCTGGATGGCCCGGACCATCGGCCCGGCGTAGCGGTTGACATACTCGGCGTATAACGACGGCGGGAGGTAGGGCTCGGAGGCGTACTCGGACCCGCAGATTCGCCACAGCCGCCCGGGAAACTCACGGGCGATCGTCTCAGTCTCCTCATGGACGCGGCGCGCGCTGCGTTCCAGCAGGCGGTGAAACAGCGCCCCCTCGGTCATGGCCAGGACCGTGTAGTCGGCCATCGAAAACAGCCCGGCCACCTCGCACAGTGGATCCCCCCTATCGATCATGACGATCCCGGCCTCGCCGAGCTCCCGCTCGCCGGCGGCCATCGCCTCGACGTCCAGGTCGCCCTCGAAGGGCTCCTCCGGCAACTGCAGATACGCCTTCACATCCTCGACGCTCTTGAGCACGTGCTCGATCGTCCAAGTCGTCATCGTCTCAGGGTCGCGCCGCGTGACGGACGTCAAATCGCGGCCAGGGGCGGTTAGGACCGTGCGGGTGAAGCTCGACCGCCCTTCCCGCCACGTCTCGCTACGCGTGCCGATGGCCGCGTCGCGCCGGGAGCGGCCCTTCCAGATCGGCCCCACCATGCGAATGATGTCGGTCTTCTCCTCGGCCAGTTGCGCCAGGGGCCGCCACGACGGGTCGTTGTAGACGTTGAACTCGTCGGGATCGTCGCAGGCCGCCAGGACATTCCACCCGCCGATTTCGTAGAAGTTGACCGCCGGGCGGTCGACGGGCCTGCCTTCGAGCGTCGCCATCAGGCGCTCGCGCCGTGTCATCATGGAGTGTTGCTCACCATCACAAGGATGGCAAGTCTATGGCGTCGCCGTCGCGGCCGCAACGGCCGGCCCGCCGGAGTCGACGTGGTGGTGGTAGTAGGCGTATCGAAACTCGTCGTCGATCATGGCCGTCATGCCCGCCCGCTCGAACAGCGGGTGGTAGCGGCCCATGATGGCCAGCGCCTCGACCATGGCGACCGGGCTGGTCCGCAGGATGTGGCGGACGAGTTGAACCGCCAGCCCCTCGCCGCGATAGATCGGGTGGACGATGACGCGCGAGATCGTTTCCACCTCGGCGTTGAGCCACCCCACCGCTCGGCGGCGCGGCGGCCGGCAGTAGCGCCCGCCGGTGACGATGTTGCGGGCGCGACACTGCAGGACGGGCGGGCTGACGACAGCCACCGCCGCGACGGCCGGGCCGCCGTGGGGGCGATGGACCCGCGGCGCCGGGATCACATAGACGCGCTTGTGGGCGGCCGGCGGGCCGGTGAGGTAATGGAACCGCCCCAGGGCCTTGTAGTCGGCCAGTCTGCCGCGGTGGACTCGCCATCGGCCGCTCCAGCGGCGACAGGCCGACGGCGACAACCAACGCCGCCGAGGCAACTCGCGCGGGGGCTGGCCCAGCGGCTTGACGATGACGCGATCGGGTTGCAGATCGTCCAGCAGGTCCCATCGATGCGTCGCCACCAGCAGACAGATGCCGGACGATGTGACCAACTTACGCACGTGGCGACAGAGCACCGAGCCGGTCGGCCAGTCGAGCGAGGCGGCGAACTCGTCGGCGGCCACCACGACAGGCCGGGCCGATTGCCGATCGCCCGATGCCCTCGGGCCGCCCGCCGCCCGCCGTTGGGCCTCCCACAGAACGCGGGCCAGCGCCAGGCGGTGCACCTGCCCGCCGGAGAGGCGCCGCGCCGGCGTGATCAGGGCCGCCGGCTCGGCCAGCCCGCAACGCGCCAACATAGCCAGCCGACCGGCCAGGGAGCGCTCATTGCTCTGGTCGGTCCGACCCACCGACGGGCCGCCCAGCAGCGAGATCGCCGGCAGGTCGCTGGCGACGAGTTGGCGGGCGTCCATCCACATCCCCCGGCGCGCCTGTCGCATCACGTCCCGCAGGAGCAGGCTCTTGCCCGAGCCGGAAGGCCCCACGAGCGCGACGATCTTCCCTGCCGCCAGCGGGAGTTCGAACTCGTCGTAGAGCGTCTCGTCCAGCCCGTCGGTCAGGCCGAAGATCCTCGCCAGGCGGCGCGCGTCGGGCGTTTTCGGGCGCGGACGGCGAATGCGAACGTTGACACGCACCCGCCACAATGCGTTACTACGATGGTAGGTCATCTCCATGCTCCTGATGAAGAAAGAGTTTTTCGAGGCGATCCGCCAGCGGCGCAAGACGACCACGTTTCGCTACTGGCGTCGGCCGATGGTGGCCGCCGGCAGCGTTCACCGCGTGCGGGGCCTCGGTGTGATTCGTATTGAAGACATCACCCCCGTCACGGCCGACATGCTGACCGACGCCGACGCGCAGGCGGACGGGTATGCGGATGTCGCCGCACTGCAGGACGCCTTGGATACGCTCTACACCCCCCAGCAGCGGGGCGAGCGGTCGCTGTACCGAGTGTGCTTTGCGTTTGAGGGCGGCGACGGGCAGGCGACTGGGCCGGCCCCCAAGTGCTCCTAGCACCCCCCCCAAAGCCCCCTCGCCCGTCGAGCGGGCCTTTGTTATCTTAGCCTCGCCCGGGACGATTTCCACCCGCCCCGCCTGCCGGGCCGGACGCCCGCTTGCCTGGGAGGCCGAGCTTGTTTATCATCCGCCGCCATGCCGCGCGTGCTACACATTATCGACGGGAACACACCGGCCGACATGTTGGACCAGTTGGCCCTGCTAGCTGGCGAAAGCGACCCGATCGTGTCGATCGGCCCGGGCCCGGCGTGGGAGGATCGGCTGACGGTCCGGTCGTTGCACGTGCCGCTGGGGTCGGCCGGGCTGTGCGCGCTGCGGATGCCGAACTGGGCGGACAAGGTGGACATCATCCACACCTGGTCGGACAACGCCCAACGGGCGGGTGAGATTCTCGCCCGGGGCCGGCCGTGCACACTGGTCCGCTCGCTCGTGACGGCGCCCCCCGCGAATCGGCAGCGACAATGGATGAGGCGAAACGAGCGTAGTGAGGCCGTCTGGACCGTTGCGACCGAGGGCGCCCGTAACCGGCTGATCGGCGTCGCCGCCCCGGCCGATCGGGTCCACGTTCTCCCGCCGGCCGCCCAGCCCATCGACCGCGCCGCCGAGCGGCGCCAGGCCTTTCGGGCCGAGATCGGGCTCGATCCCGACTACCTGGTGATCCTGGCCGGTGGCGAAATGGTCCGCCACGGCGGCCACAAGGCCGCCTGCTGGGTCCACGCGATTCTGCGACACGTCCTGCCGAAGATCCGGCTGATCACGTCCGACGACGGGCCGCACCGTGAGGCGATTCTTGCGTTCGCTCGGGGGGTCGGCTTCGTCGAGGACCACTACGGCCCCTGGCCGCCCTCGCGCCGGGCGGATGTCCTGGCCGCCTGCGATATTGCGATATTCTGTCACGACCGCAACTGCGGGACCACGGCGCTGGCGGGAGCGTTGGCGGCCGGCCTGCCGACCGTCATTTTCGGCGTCGACGATCTGATCGAGTGGGGCGGGCAGGCGGTTCTGGCGAGCAAGCTGGCCACACCGCGTGGGGCCGCCCAGGCGATCTTCGCGATCTCCGACGACCCCGCCTTGGCCCAAACGCTGGCCGACGCCGGTCGCCAACGCGCCGCCCAATGCTTCGACGTAGCCGCCATTGGCGAGACGCTGGCGACGATCTATGCTCTCGCCGAGTCGACCTCGCTTGAAGGGCCGCGCTCTCTGCCGGTATAATCCTTCGCTGCGCATATGTTTGGCGAAGTGAATCTCCGCGGTGACCATGAACCGGGCTGGGACCCATACAACTTCGACCGCCGGCGACGTCGTGTTCGCTGATGCGGCCTCCGCTGCGCTGTTGGGCGAGAGTCTGGAGGCGATTTCCAACCCGCTGGAGGCGGGGATGGAGCAGTTCAAGCACAACCCCTCGCGCACGGTCTACCGCGGCGTCATCAACGGCCAGCCCGTCTACGTCAAGCACTACCACAGCCGCACGCTGCTGCATCGCATTAGGCGGATGCTGGGACGTTTCGACGCCCGCCACGAAATGGAGTTCTCGCTCTTCCTGGCCCAGCGCGGTGTCCAGACGCCCCGCCCGCTCGCCGCCCGCTGGGGCCGGGGCGAGCAGTGGCTCGTCACCGAAACGGTCGCCCCGGCCGAACCGGCGGACGTGTGGCACCTCAAGCGTCTGGCCGAAGGCCTCCCCGGCCGCCGCGCCATTCAACGCGCGACGGTCGCCTTGGCCGAACTGTTCGGCCGGATGCACGCCGCCGGCGTGGTGCACGGGGACGTCCATTGCGGCAACGTGCTGGTGCGGACCGATAGCCCCACGCTCGAACTGATCCTGATCGACCTGCACCGCGCGCGCCGCCGCCGGCGCGTTTCGCGCCGGGCCCGGGCGGCCAATCTGGCCCAGTTGTTCCACGACCGAAGCAATTTCACCACGCGGACGGAGCGGCTTCGGTTCCTGGCCCACTACCTGCGGGCCAGCGGGGCCGAGGGGTCGCTGCGCGGGTGGCAGATCATGGTCGAACACTTTACCGCCCAGCATACGGGCCATCAACACACGCAACGCGACCGCCGCGCGCTTGGGACCAACCGATACTTTGCGCGGATCGCCCTGGCCGACGGGTGGCGGGGACACGTGGTGTTGGCCTCCAAACGGCGATTGGCCCGCTCGCAGGCGGCCGAGCAAACCTTCACGCTCGACCAATGGCATCAGACGCTGGGAGATCTGGACGCCCTGCTGGACGAGACGACCGCCGAGCGGGCCAAGAAATCCCGTTCGAGCCTGGTCCTGCGCCGAACGATCCGGGTCGGGGACAAGGACGTCGACGTCTACATCAAGCAACATCGCCGCAAGCGCCGGTGGAAAGTGCTGCTGGACTGCTTCCGCCCTTCGCGCGCGTTGCGGGCGTTTCGGCTGGGCCACGCGCTGCTGACGCGGCGCATTGCGGCCGCCCTGCCCCTGGTCGCACTGGAGCGGCGCGTGGGGCCTTTTCTCACCGACAACATCCTCATCACCGAGGCGCTCACCTGGCCGCGGCTGGACGATTTCCTGGCGACGTGGCTGGCGCCGCAGCCCACCGGGCCCGCACGCCTGTCGGCCAGGCAGCAACATCAACTGGCCAAGGAAGTGCTCTGGCAGATGGGGCGCGTGCTGCAGCAGTTGCACGACAACAATTTCGCGCATCGCGACCTGAAAGCGTCCAACATGTTCGTCCGGTGGGAACTGGGCCAGCCGCCGGAGATCGTGCTGATCGACCTGGACGGGCTTCGCCGGGTGCGGCGGATTTCGATGCGCCAGCGATTCCAGGGCCTGATGCGGCTGAACGTATCGCTGCTGAAGTGCCCCGCCGTCAACCACGCCGGCAAGCTGCGGATGCTCCTGGGCTACCTCCGCCGCCCCGGCAGCGGGCGCATTCATTTCAAACCGTACTGGCGGGTGTTGGATACCTGGTCGGCGCGGAAGCTCGATCAGCAGATTCGCTCTCGCCGCAATGTGCAGCTTATCCGACGGCAGCAGGCTACCAGGGAGACCGGCGCGTGATCGCTCATCGTTGTCGCCATATCGTTCCTCGGCGCGTGCTGATCATCAAGCCCAGCGCGCTGGGCGACGTGGTGACGGCGATGCCCGTCTTGCGCGGACTTAAGCGGACCTTCCCCAAGGTCCGCACGGCCTGGCTGTTGAGCGATGCCTGCGCGCCGCTGGTGGCCCACGACAGCCAACTCGACGAGGTCGTGCCGTTTCGACGGCGCAAGCTCGGGCGGGCGTGGCGGTCGGCGACGGCGGCGGCGGCGTTGTGGCGGCTGCTGCGGGACCTGCGACGCAGCGACTATGACTGGGTCATCGATCTGCAGGGCCTCCTGCGAAGCGGGCTGCTGACGCTGGCGACCCGAGCGCCTATCCGGGCGGGTTTCTCCGACGCCCGGGAAGCTGCTTGGCTGTTCTATGACAGGCTCGTCGAGCCCACCGCCCCACACACCGTCGATCGGAACATCGCCCTCGCCCAGCAACTGGGCCTGGACGCCCGCCCAGAGGACATGACCCTCGAGGTCGCCCCGGCAGCGAAGGACTTCGCCACCGACCTCCTCAAGCGCCAGGCCAATCTGGCCGACGGGGACTTCCTCGTCTGCGTCCCGCCGACGCGGTGGCAGTCCAAGGAATACCCCGTTCGACACTGGCGGGCGGTCATTGGCGAATTGAGCGTCGATCGGCCGGTGGTGGTGCTGGGCACGGCCGCGGACAAGGATACCTGCGGCCGCATCGTCGAGGGGCTGGGCGACCGTGTCGTGAATCTGGCCGGAGCGACGAGCGTCTCGCAGATGGTGGCGGTCATTGCGGCGTCGGCCGGGGTGGTCTGCTGCGACTCGGCGGCAAAGTTCATCGCCCCGGCGGTCGGTGTGCCCGCGGTGACGCTAATCGGGCCGACACAGACGGAGCGGACGGGCCCGTATCGCATCGGTCGGGCGATTGTCGCCAACGTTCCCTGCCAGGGGTGCCTGAGGCGGCGGTGCCGTCCGGCGGTGTGTATGGAGTTGATCGATCCGGCCGACGTGGTATCATTGGCGCGCGAGATGCTAGCTTCGGGGAGTCGTTGATGCCGATCAAGACAACAATCAGCTGGCTGGGGAGCTTCTTCAAGTACCGTATCTTGCACGTGGACGACACGCCGCATCGCATCGCATTGAGTATTGCCCTGGCCATTTTCGCCGCCTGGACGCCGGCGATCGGCCTGCAGACGGTCGGACTGCTGTTGCTGTGCCTGCTGTTTGGGGCGAACAAGCTGGTCGGCCTGCCGTTCGTGTGGGTGTCCAACCCGGCGACACTGGTGCCCATCTATTATCCCAACTACCTCTTTGGGCGATGGATCCTCGGGAGCCCGGCCAAGGAGATCAACTGGGGGGCCGCCCTGACCGGCCACGACACCTGGTGGCGGAAGATCCAGAACTGGTGGGAGCTGACCAACGAGATCGTCTGGCCCCTGTGGGTGGGCAGCCTGCTCATCGGCCTGGTGCTGGCGGCGATCGTGTATGTCGGGGCCTACTACGGGGTGATCTACTACCGCAAGGCCCGCCCGCATTTGCGGCTGAAGCTGCCGCACCGATACCGCCGCCACCGCGAGCCACCGGCGACGACGGACGACGACGACTGATGGGCGCCTGCCGGCGAATAAAGGGGACGGAGCACTAATTAGCCATGCGCTCGCCCCGGTGCGTCTGGTCTTGGGTTGCTAATTAGTGCTCCGTCCCCTTTATACAGGGGTTTTCTGTTCGGCCCATCCGGGCTATAATAGGGGTTTTTCGGGGGGGATTTTGCCGAAGAGAGCTTATATGGCCATTGGACATCAACAGCGCGTCGCCTCGCTGCGATACTATTTATACGATCGCCCGCTTCACCCCGAGCTGTTCGAGATTCACAGCGGCGAACGGCTGGCCCGCAAGCATTATGAAGCGCAGTTGTGGGTGACGGGCTGCTCCCACGTGATCATGTTCGGGCGTGGCAAGCAGTGGATGGTGGAGGTCCTCGCCGACGCCGATTCTGAGCTGCCCCGCCGGGGCCTGCTGGCCGAGCTCCCCTTCCGCGGCGAAAAGGAACACGAACACGTCGAGGCCAAGGGTCTGCGTTACATGATGAACTTCCAGGTCGAGACGATGAGCGAACAGGTCTTCGCCAAGACCCACCACGACCTGGCCCGCCAAGGGGCCAAGCGCGGGCTGTTTGTGCCTTTCCCGACATGGATGCGGCGGCCGCCGTTGACGCCGTTTTCCTATCTCGACTACGACGCCAAAACGCGGCATCTGCACGTGTTTTCCTATCACGCATTTCCGGAAGACCTGACGCTGGTGAAGGTCCAGAGCATCTTCGAAGTTCCTTGAGCGCCTCTGGGCCCGGCCGGGCAGGTCTGTGGAGCCCCCGATGGGACTGGTTATTTCCGAAGTGTATGACGTGAGGATCGCATTGATCGAGGACGTCTCCCTGCTGGACCCCGTCGCGATCGAAGGAATCGGCCGACGGCTGTATCGGCTCGTTGACGACGAGGCGATCCGCAAGGTGGTGGTCGATTTTCGCCGCGTTCGCTACCTGTCAAGCCAGATGATCGGCGTCGTCCTGAAGATGCACAAGAAGGCCGAGGCCATCAAGGGCAAGGTGGTCTTCTGCGGCATGACGGCTAAAGTCCTCGAGGGCTTTCGGATCACCCGCCTGGATAAGATCCTTCACATCGCCGACGACGAAACCAAAGCGGTCTCGCTGCTGAACCCGATCTGATCCCGGCGATCTCGTCGGATGCGGAGATCGACCCTGGGGGTGGGTCAATTTTCCTGGGGGACGGGATAGGTTGTCCCGCCGGTGGGGAAGACGATGACACGCTGCGGCCCGCCGCCCAACAGCTCATCGGCCAGAGCCATCGCCTCGGCGGGGTCGGCGAACAGCTCGATGCCCGGGAACTTCCCGCCGGTGGCGTGCAGGATGGGCGAGACGAGCACGATCGGGTTGCGATGCAGTGTCTGTGTGGCAATGCTGACGAAGAACGCCGCGTCGCCCGCCAGACGCGGCACGAGGCGCGTGACCAGCGAGCTGAGCGTCTCCGGCCCGAGCCATCGGACAATGCGGCGCATCCAGGCGGGGTTGATGGGCCAGCGCGGCACGCGCATGCCCTGCATGGCGGCCTCGCAGCGGGTGAGGCAAATGATGATCCCTCCCGGCCGAAGCGCCCAGCGGGTGTTGGCGATGGATTTGAATGACTGCCACAAATCGGTATCGCGCGGGAAGGCGTTGGTGATCACGATGTCGGCGGGCTTCTCGATCAGCACGCCGCTGGTGACCGCACATTGCTTGGCCAACATCTGCTGGGTGGGGATGACCTCACCGGCCGAGACAAAACTCGGCCGATTGTCGTCGTCCAGCACGTACTGCACGGCGAACGTCGCGCCATGGGCCTGGTCCACCAGCAGGCCGCCGGCGTCAATGACCCGGCGCATCGGGTTGAGCACGCTTTCGGTGCCGACCAGTTGGTGGCGCATCTCGTCGAGCCCGAGGCGGTGAAGGTGGCGAATAGTCTCCAGCGACGCACAGCCGGGCAGGAGCATCTTGTACCCGCCCCCAAAGCCCGCCTGCACGTGCACGCTTACCGAGGAGATGACAATTCGCAGGTCGGACTCGACCACACCGCGATCGATGTGCAGCTTCATCCGCCCGATGCGCCCGACATACTCGTAGGCGGAGTCGTCTTTCCACGGATTGCAGCGCCATCGACTGTTCGCCATCGCGGGGCCGAGTTTCTGGGCGGCCTGGCGCGGCGTCATCGGCGGGTGCATGCCGCCGGCGAAGACCACCTCGATCCGCTCTCGCGAGATACCTGCGTGGTCGATCTCGCGGAGAACGATCGGCAGGATTTTGTCCAAGGGGCTGTGGCGCGTCATGTCCTCCAGGATCAGCGCGATCCGCCCGTTGCGTCTGGCGGAGAGCAATTTCGAGAGCGGCATGCCCGATGACGGTTCGGCCAGGGCCCGCGCCAGCCGGTCGGCCCAATCGTCGGGCGCCGGCCAGGTGGTCGGCTTGGCGACCTGTTCGACTGTCCATGACTCGGGCAGCGAGATGGTCCACGAATCATCACCCCATGGGACGGAGATCTCAGGCATGAATATCCTTTCGCTGCCGACTAGCCCAAACGTCGGCCGACCACCACGTTGTAGACGCCCAATGGCTCCGGAAAGGCCGCGAAGTTACCGAACCCCGCCTGGCCCAGCAGGCCCTGCAGATGCGTCACGTCGCGGTAGGTCATGTGAATGCCAAAGACCCGACGGAAGAACCGATCCGTGCCGTGGGCCTGGGAGATGGTGTTGAAGACGATGGAGGCCCCGCGCGGCATGACGCCGGCGGTGGCCTGGACGATCTCGATGATCTGCTCGTCGGTCAGATACTCGCAGATGCCGATCATCTTGACGATGTCGGGCGGTGTGTCCAGAAGCTCATCGATATCGCGAATGTCCCCCAGCACGTATCGGACCCGGTCGACCACGCCTTTTTGGGCGGCCAGCGAGCAGCCGTAATCAAAGGCGTCCGGGCTGATGTCCACCAGCGTCGCGTGGGCCCGGCGGGTGGCCTGGGTGAGGGCGTCGATGACGATCAGCCCCGGCCCGGCGCCCAGGCACAACACGTGGACGTCGTCGTGATCGGCCTGGTCGATCAGCCTCGCCAGAAGCCGCGTCGCCAGACGCCGGCGATTCCGCAGGGCCGTCGGCACGGTGCCCGCCCCGACCAGGAGCTTGTCGGCGATCTGGCGCGGTTTGCCTTCGTAGCTGATCACCATGCTCCGCCAGCCCCCCGGGTCGGCCCAGTTGGCCGCCGCCAGCTCGCTTTCGGTCAGGCGCAGCAGCCCGCGCATCAAACCGGCGGGCATATAGTTGGCGATGGGATTTCCTAGGACAGTCTTCAAGGCCCGTTTCAACGGCCCGTGCTGCTCGAAGTCAATGTCCCGGACCCACTCGCTCATGGTGGTCTGGTCCTGGGAACTCATATTGGCGTAGCATTATACTCATTTTGGCCTGAATTTCGACGCCGAATTCGGGGGAATTCGCCTAAAGCCCCGCAACCGACCTGGCCGATAAATCCTTGCGCAGTGGTGATGTTGCACCCAGTTGAAACGGATTTCCCAAGGCCAAGGATGGCGTCATGACAAAACGACAACTCATCGACGAGATTCGCCAGACCAACCCCTCCGCAGGACCGGACTTTCTGTCCCAGTTTGACCAAACCGATCTGCTGGCCTATCTGCGGAATCTCAGCAGCCTCAATATCCCACATCCGGCCCCCGCGCCGGTGCGATACGTCAGCCATTTCCGCTCATCAGCGCCTCAGCCGGCCCCGGTCGAGGTGGCGCCCGACGCCCTGCCCTGCCCCGCAGCCAAACCGCGATGGAAGCCCCGCCGCGACGAGGTCCGACGTTTCTTTGCCGGACCCCGCGTCGCCGCCGAGATGCCCGAACTCCTGCCGGTCGAAACCGTCGCCGCTGCCGCGATCGAGCGCGAGCGTCCGGACCTGCATACCCCAACTGAACAGCCCCAGCCCGTCGCAGCTGCGACAACGGTGGACGATTCTCCGAGCAGCAATATCGAACAGGAAAGTTGGCTGTTCTGACCGACCAGCCGACGCCGCTGATGGTCCCTATCCCGTCCGGGCGGCGTCCGGGCGGGATTTTGTGCCGATACTGAATCCAAGTTGACACCCCCCCGCCGGAATAGCTATACTTCACGGTTCGCCTGGCGCGTGGATTCGGCCGGTGACAACCGAATATGGGGCCGTAGCTCAATTGGTTAGAGCACCGGACTGTCGATCCGGAGGTTGCGGGTTCGACTCCCGTCGGCCTCGTTTGCACAAAGGCTGGCCTTCTTGGCCGGCCTTTGTGCATTTGGGACTTTCGTCGCGATGAGGATCCGCATGTCCGCCGAAGGCGCCCGCGAAGCGGAATCCCGCCTGCCCGCCGAAGTCCCTTGGGGACGAAGGCGGGTCGGCCTCGTTGCGAAATGGGCCCGTCAAATGGCGGGCCTTTTTCATGCGCTTTGGGCCCATCACCTGCGGCCTACTCCTCGCCTTGACGCAAGTCGATCATCGCCTCGGCCTTGGCGAGGTTACTGCGGGCCCCTTCCAAGTAGCGCAATGGGCCGGTCGCCTCATACACTTCGATAGCGTTCCTGTAAGCTTCCACGGCCTTGGTCAGATTCACCGTGCCTTCTTCACGCTCGCCAAGGGCCCGCAGGGCACTGCCCAGGCTGTATTGCATCATGGCCCACTTTAGTGGAACACGCTCGCGAGTACGTTCCTTCAAGGCCTCTTTGTAGGCGGTCACCGCGGCCTCAAGACTATCCGTTCTGCTTTCACGCTTGCCAAGGACCTGCAGGGCCATGCCCAGATTGTTTTGCGTCGCCGCCCAATCGCGCGGAACACGCTCGCGAGTACGTTCCTTCAACGCCTCTTTGTAGGCGATCACCGAGGCCTCAAGGCTATCTGTTCCACTTTCACGCTTGCCAAGGACCCACAGGCCCCTGCCCAGATTGTATTGCGTCGACGCCCAATCGAGTGGAACACGCTCGCGAGTACGTTCCTTCAACGCCTCTTTGTAGGCGGTCACCGCAGCCTCAAGCATCTCCGTGCCGCTTCCACGCTCGCCAAGACCCTGCAGGGCATTGCCCAGGTTGTTCTGTGTCGACGCCCAATCGAGGGGAACACGCTCGCGAGTACGTTCCTTCAACGCCTCGTTGTAGGCGGTCACCGCGGCCTCAAGCCGCTCCGTGCCGCTTTCACGCTCGCCAAGGACCTGCAGGGCTATGCCCAGATTGTATTGCATCATTGCCCAATTGAGCGGAACACGCTCGCGAGTATACTCCTTCAACGCCTCTTTGTAGGCGATCACCGCGGCTTCAAGCCTCTCCGTTCCGCTTTCACGCTCGCCGAGAGCCCACAGGGCTCTGCCCAGGTTGTTTTGCGTCGCCGCCCACTTGAGCGGAACACGCTCGCGAGTACGCTCCTTCAAGGCCTCGTTGCAGGCGGTCACCGCGGCCTCAAGGCTATCCGTTCCGCTTTCACGCTTGCCAAGGGACCACAGGGCATAGCCCAGGCCGTGTTGCGTCATGGCCCAATCGAGCGGAACACGCTCGCGAGTATACTCCTTCAACGCCTCTTCATAGGCGATCACCGCGGCCTCAAGCATCTCCGTGCCGCTTTCACGCATGCCAAGGACCTGCAGGGCTATGCCCAGATTGTTTTGCATCATTGCCCAATTGAGCGGAGCGCGCTCGCGAGTAAACTCCTTCAAGGCCTCGTTGTAGGCGACCACCGCGGCCTCAAGACTGTCCGCGCCGCTTTCACGCTTGCCGAGGGCCCACAGGGCTATGCCCAGGTTGTTTTGCGTCATCGCCCACTTAAGCGGAACTCGCTCGCGAGTGTACTCCCCCAACGCCTCTTTGAAGGCCGTCACTGCGGCCTCAAGACTCTCCGTGCCGCTTTCGCGCTTGCCAAGGTCCAGCAAAGCATTGCCCAGCTTGTTTTGCGCCATGGCCCAAGCCAGTGGAACACGCTCGCGGGTGTACTCCTTCAACACCTCTTTGAAGGCGACCACCGCGGCCCCAAGACTCTCCGTTCCGCTTTCATGATCGCCAAGGTCTGCCAGAGCATTGCCCAGGTTGTGTTGCGCCCTGGCCCAAGCCAGTGGAGCGCGCTCGCGAGAATGCTCCTTCAAGGCCTCTTTGCAAGCGGTCACCGCGGCCTCAAGGCTCTCCGTTCCGCTCTCACGCTCGGCGAGGACCTCACGGGCATTGCCCGCCTCGATCTGACTCGATTGGGTGGCTTGCTCTCGGCACCCCAGTGGCAACGCGAAACCGAGAAGGGCAACACTGACGATGCACGAACTACTCAACGTCGTGATGCGCCCAGCATTGTCGCCTTCAGAGAACTCCCAAGGCCTCATCCACGTTCTCGTTATCCATTCCCACATGCCTTGTCCTTCCCAAACGACTTGCGACAATGATCAACCCGGGGAGCGGCGAAAGCCCTTGCTCCCCTGCACGGCCAGACGGGACACAGATGCGACCGTTTTCTTCCACGAGACACGATGCATCCGCACGCCCCGCTGCCGCCCGGATTCTAGCTCTGCGGCCGCGGAGACGCAACGGGGCGGTCGGCCTGGTTGGGAAATGGGCTCGTCGAACGGGGCGGGGGTTCTTTCGTTGGCCGGTCATGATAGAATCCCCTGAGCACATCTTTGGGACTGATGGGCAAGAGGCACAGACGCAATGGCTTCCGACCAATCGTCGACCATGCTTGCACGGATCGCGCACGAGTTGAAGGCCCATGCCCCGTTCACGCTGGGCGGCACGGTGGTGGGCATTGCGATCCTGGTGGCCATGGTGCACGGCAAGACGTCGCCGGCGCTATCGGAGCGGCTTTTCGCCGTCTTCCATCCCGTTCACATTCTGCTCAGCGCGGTCGTCACGGCCGCCATGTACCGCCATTACGGCAAGGGCGGATGGTGGGCGTGCATGGTCGTCGGATACGTCGGCGCGATCGCCGTGGGGACCGTCAGCGACAGCCTGATTCCGTTTCTGGGCGAGTTGCTGCTGCAAGCCGGCGACCAGCACGTCCACCCCCACGCGCACATCGGTTTCATCGAGTTGTGGTGGATCGTGAATCCCCTGGCGTTGGCGGGGGCGGGGATCGGGTACCTCTGGCCCAAGACCAAGTTCCCCCACGCCGGCCACGTCCTGCTCAGCACGGCCGCCTCGCTGTTCCACATGACGGCGGCCATGACCCACGGTATCGGCGTATGGACGATCGTCGGCGCATCGATCTTTCTGTTCCTGGCGGTCTGGGTCCCCTGCTGCACGAGCGACATCGTCTTTCCGCTGCTGCTGGTGCCCAGCCACCACCGGGGGGGCTGCGAACATCCCCACGCTCACGACCCCGGCGACGCGTGACGGCGAAATCATCTTGACCGCTGCACATCAACACCGAATAATGCTCGACACGACGTGCCCGTTCGAAATGGGCGCTATACTTTGATAGAATTGATTTCCGTACTCATCAACCATGATCAAGAGCAGGAGAACCCCAATGTTCACCAAGAGAAACCACGTGATGTTGCTGGCCCTGTTCGTCGTCGGCGCTTTCGGCGTCGGCCTGCTGGTCGGCTGTGGGGACAAAGGCGCCAAGAGCACCGAAGCAAAAGCCCCCGCTACTGAGGTTGTGATCAACAGTGCCTGCCCCATGATGGGCACGGCCATGGACCCGGCCAAGGTCTCGGCAGATCTGACGCGCGAGTTCAAGGGCAAGAAGATCGGCTTCTGCTGTGCCAAATGCCCCGTGGCCTGGGACAAGCTGTCTGACGAAGAGAAGGACGCCAAGCTGGCCGAGACGGAGTCGTAACCCCTCCAGCAGCGTCAACGATAGCGCGACGGCCTCTCTCGTCATCGGCGCCGGCTGATGACGCTAGGGGTGAGTGAGCGATTCGGTCCGCCCAACGGTCAGATGGTAGAGACACCCAAGCCCCGGTCCCATGGGCCGGGGCTTTGGTATTTCAGCGGTCAACGCGCTGACGCGGATTACGCCTGGGCGTCGGGGGCGGGCTCGGCCGGGCCGCCGGCATCGGCGGGGGGCGTGCCCATGACCTGGTTGGCGACGGCATTGGCCACCTGGACGTAGTGCATCCGAGACTCGTACAGGGCCTGGTTGAGCAGCTTGGTCTCGTCGTCGGTGAGATTGCCCTTGGTCTTCTCGTCCAGGACGGCCAGCATGTCGATGTGATGCTTGGCCAGGTCCAGGTCCAGATACCGCTTCTTGCTGGTGGGGTCCTCGATCGCGCCAAGGGCGAACATCGCCTGCGTCACGAGCGAGCTGACCAGCACCTCGAAGCTCGCGCCGGGAACCTGTCGGCCCTCGCCGGCCGAGCCGCCAGCGGGGGCGTCGGCCTGGGCGTCTTCGGCTTGCTGCTCGGTGAGCTTTTCCTTCTCGGCCTGGGCTTGGGCCTTCCAGTCATCGTCGACGATGATCTTCGGCTTTTCGGGGGTGTCGTTCTTTGGATCGGTCATGGGTCACGCCTTGTCGGTTTGGGTCCAGGTGGGTCGAGCTTTTGTACACCCCGGCCGAGCTGGAATCAACACGTCACCGCTGCATTCTTGCGCTGCAGCGCCGCGGCGACCAGGCCCACGAACATCGGCTGAGGCCGAAGCGGGCGGCTGGTCAGCTCCGGATGGAACTGCGCCGCCAGGAAATACGGATGAACGTCCCGGGGCAGTTCGAGCACCTGCATGATCGGATGCACCGGGTGCCGCCCGGAGAAGACCAGCCCGCCGCTTTCAAGCGTTTCGATGTAGGTCGGGTCGACCTCGTAGCGGTGGCGGAACCGCTGGCGAATCTGCTCGGCCCCTTCGAACAGCTCGGCGATCAGCGTGCCGGGGGTGATCTCGACGTCCTGGCCGCCCAAGCGCATGTTGCCGCCGAGGCCTTCGATCTTCTTCTGCTCCGGCAGAATATCGATCACGGGCGTTTCGCAGTCCGGGCTGAGTTCCGTGCTGTCGGCGTCGGCCAGACCGCACACGTTGCGGGCGTATTCGACGACGGCCATCTGAAAGCCCAGGCAGATGCCCAGGTACGGCAGCTTGTTGCGACGTGCGTAGCCGATACACGCAATCTTGCCGGCCGTGCCGCGCACCCCGAACCCGCCGGGCACGATGATGCCATCGACATCCGCCAACGCCTCGGCCGCCGTCTCGTCGGTGATGTCGGTCGTGTCGATCCAGTCGATGTCCACGGCTACATCGTTGGCCACGCCCGCATGCTCCAACGCCTTGATGATCGACGCGTAACTGTCGCGCAGAGACGTGTACTTGCCCGTGACGCCGATACGGATCCGCCGGTTGTCGCTCTTGAGCAGCCGATCGGCGAAGGTATTCCACAGGCTGACCGCCTTGGCCTCCAGGGCCGAATTGACTCGGCCGCCCAGCCCCAACAACTGCACCACCTCGCTGTCGATGCCGGCCTCGCGCAGGGCGTTGGGCAACAGGTAGATGCTCGGCAGATCGTGCATCGAGAACACCCGCCGGATCGGCACGTTGGAGTAGAGCGACAGCTTCTGGCGGACCTTGTCCAGGACGGGCTCTTCCGCACGGCAGGCGATGATGTCCGGAAGGATGCCGTAGGCCATCAGGCGCTTCATGCCCAACTGGGCGGCCTTGGATTTCTGCTCGCCCAGCGCCGGCGGCGCCAGCACGTACGTCAGCGCCACACACACGACCGACTGCTCGCCCTCCTCGTAGCGAAGCTCGCGGATGGCCTCGATGAAGAACGAGTTCTCGATGTCGCCTACCGTCCCGCCGACCTCGATGAAGACCACGTCGGCGCGGGTCTGCATCGCCAACTCGCGCAGCCGCATCTTCACCTCGCCGGTGACGTGCGGAATCATCTGCACATCTCGGCCGAGAAAGCTGCCCGCGCGTTCCTTGTTCAGCACGGTCGAAAAGATCTGCCCGCTGGTGGCGAAGTTGGCCCGGCCCAGGTCCTGGTCCAGCATGCGCTCGTAGGTACCCAGGTCCATGTCGGTTTCCAAGCCGTCATCCAGCACGAACACTTCGCCGTGGCGAAATGGGTTCAGCGTCCCCGAATCGATGTTCAGGTAGCCTTCCAGCTTGATCGGTGATACCCGCAACCCCTTATCTTTTAGTATCTTAGCGAGTGATGAGGAGAAGATTCCCTTGCCCAGCCCGCTGATGACGGTCCCGAAGATGGCCACGTACTTGACCTTGCCCAGTTGGTAGCCGTCGGGAAGAGGGGTGTAGAACTCGGTTTCGTCGGTGCGATCCTTAACGGAACGCAGAAGATCCATGGCATCGCTCATGGAAACGCACGTTACACGCCCCCCGCCCCCACTTCAACCACCCACCCCACATTTTTCCGCCGACGAGAGGTCGACGATACCATTCGGGCGTTGCACGAGGCGGGGGCGGGCGTAGAATGCTGCCGTCCGGCCGGACCGGCCAGCGTCCAGGAAACGATAGGAGATGGGTCCATGCACTACGAAGAATCGGGGAAGAAACTGCCCGTTCGTCAATTCGATGTCGTTGTCGCCGGGGCCGGCACGGCCGGTGTCGTCGCTGCCGTGGCGGCCGCCCGCACCGGCGCGAAAATTGCGTTGGTGGAGGTCAAGGGATACCCGGGCGGCGTGGTGGTTGAGGGCGGCACGGCGCTGCACAGCTTCTATAACCTGTGGAAGGGCTTTCCCGGCGTCGAGAAGCGGCAGGTCGTCCGGGGCATTGCCCAGGAGATCGTGGACCGTCTGGCCGAGCGGGAGGGCACGAGCGGGCACGCCGAGATGCTCAAGGGCTACGATTACGACTCGGTCTGCACGGCGATCGACACGGAGCTTTACAAGCTCGTCGCCTTCGAGATGCTCGAAGAGGCGGGGGTGCACATCTTCATGAACACGATGCTCACGGGGGCCGTCACAGACGGCTCACAGATCCAGGCCGTGACCGTCGAGAGTCGCTCCGGCCGAGAGGCATTCTTCGCGCCCGCCTTTGTCGACTGCACCGGCTACGGCGACCTCGCCGCCCACGCCGGCGCCGAGTTCACCGAGCCCAACGACTACGCGGTGGCCAACAGTATCGGAGTGGGCGGCGTGAGCATGGAAAAGTACCACGAGTTCCTTACCGCCCACGGCACGGTTACCGAGTACAGCGAAGGGCGGCGCAGCGGCAAGGACGGCCGGATCGTGCGGCTCAGCGGGCATCTCATGCCGTCGGAGTTCACCGCCGGGGCGGGCGCCATCGGCATGGCGGTGGTCACGACCACGGTGCACGACGATTACTTCATGTTCATCAAACTGAATTTCCAGATGCCCACCAGCCCCACCAATCGGGATGAGGCGACCAAGGCCGAGCTCGAGCTGCGCCGCCGCCAGGTCAAGGCGGTCGAGCTGTTCCGCAAGCACGTTCCGGGCTGCGAGAAGGCGTTCATCGCCCGGACGAGCCCGTCGCTGTGCATTCGGCGCGGGCGGCTGATTACGTGCGACTACGACATCAGCCTCGACGACGTGCTGGAGGGGCGTCACTTCGATGATGACGTCATGGCCTACGGGTTCCACGACTGTGCGCCGAGTCTGCAGATCAAGGATGGCGGCACGTACGGCATCCCGCTGGCCAGCCTGCGGGTGACCGGCATCGATAACCTGTTGGTCGCCGGCATGATGATCACCGCCGACCACGACGCCCACATGTCCACGCGGAACACGGTGTGCTGCATGGGCCAGGGCCAGGCCGTCGGAACCGCCGCGGCGCTTTGTGCAAAGCTCGGCTGCGCCACGCGCGACCTGCCCTACCCGCAACTGCGAACCGCCCTCCAGCGCGGCGGCGTCTATTTCGAGAAGTAGAGCATGTTCATAGTTCGTGTAGCGTGGCGTCCCTTGGGGACGCCACGTGGCCTAGCCGAGAGAGGGTTGGAGGGTATTCAAACGTTGCAGGTCGCGGCGGTGGGCCGTAAAATACACCGTCTATCCGGGCGGGCGAATGTCCGCCTGCCCAGGCAATAAGATCGCTGGGAGCCCCACCGTGAGCTCTGATGAGAATCAACCTATGTCAGACACACCGCGCAGCACCGGCCAGCCTCCCCTCTTGGAGAAGTATTTCCGGGCCTTGACCAAGGCCGACGCGTCGGACCTGCATCTCAAGGCCGACAATCCGCCGCACATTCGCACCGCCATGAAGCTCCAAGCGTCCACCGGCGAGGTCTTCAGCAACGAGGATATCCTCGAGATGGCCGAGGAGTTGATGACGCCGTCCCAATCGGCGTTCTTCCACGAACACGGCAACGTCGACCTGGCCTACGAGGTCGAAGGCGGTGACCGTTTTCGAGTCAACATTTTCCGCCAGCGCGGCCGGGTGTCGCTGGCCGTGCGACGCGTCACGCGGAATGTCCCGAGCTTCGAATCGCTCCACCTGCCGCCGGTGATGTCCCGGATCGCCGAGAGTCACCAGGGCCTGGTCCTGCTATCCGGCCCGACCGGCAGCGGCAAGAGCACGACGATCGCGTCGATGCTCCAATACATCAACGAGCGGCGCCACTGCCACATCGTTACGATCGAAGACCCCATCGAATACCTGTTCGTCGACGACAAGGCCCTCATCAGCCAACGCGAAATCGGCATCGACGTGGAGGACTTCCAACAGGCGCTGAAATACCTGATGCGGCAGGACCCCGACGTCGTGCTGATCGGCGAGATGCGCGACGCCGAGACCTTCCAGGCCGGCCTGCAAGCCAGCGAAACGGGGCATCTGGTTTTCGGCACGGTGCACGCGTCCAGCGCGCCGCAGACGATCGGCCGAATCCTGGATCTGTTCCCCATCGACGGCCGCGACCGCGTCCGCCAGTCGCTGGCGTTCAACTTGCGCGCCGTCGTCTGCCAGAAGCTCCTGCCATCCATCGCCGACGACCTCGACCGCGTCCCGGCCGTCGACGTGCTGCTGACCAACCCGTCGGTCCGCCAGTTCATCATGGAAAGCCGCGACGCTGAACTGACCGAGATCATCAAGACGCGCGAGGTCGACGGCATGATCAGCTTCACCAAGAGCCTGCTGGAATTGATCGAAAACGAACTGATCGAACCGAAAGTCGGCTTCGAAGCGGCGCCGAACATCGACGAACTGAAGATGCTGATGAAGGGCATCAAGACGCGCTAGCCGCGCTGCATGGCCAGGAAGGACAGCCCGGGATGACAGCTTTGATGGCGAGCATCGACCCGATGGGGGACTATTTCTCGCCGCTGAAGATCGCTGCGGTGTTTGTCTTGGTGTTGCCCTGGCTGTGGTTCGTGCCGTGGGCTCAGAGAGACGCACGCCGAACACTGACGCCCGAGCAACTGGTGGGCGGACTGCTGCTGGGGGTCGGGGCGATCGGCCTGATCGTGTGGCTGGCCCTGCCGATGTTCGGAGTGGGGCTGGCGATCTTCGCCACCCTGACGATCGGGCCGAGCCTGGGATACCTGATCTATCGCGACGGAAAGGTCCCTGCGCAACACCGCGTGTTGACGATGTCGCACCTGACATCGATGTCGGCTCGAAAAGACGCGCGTAAGATCAAGGTGACGACGCGGCTGAAGGTGTACGATTCCGACGGTCGCCTGGCCGTCGCACCCGACGAGGAGGAGGCCTCCATCGAGGTCAAGCTCGCCTACAACGGCGCCCAGGATCTGCTTTACGACCTTCTATCATTCCGGGCCAGCGAGGCCGACCTGACCCCGGTCGGCCAAGAGGCGAAGCTGCGGTTCCTCGTCGACGGCGCCGTCACGACGCGCCCGTCCCTCGACGGTGCCGATAGCGATCTGATCATCCAGCACATCAAGCTGCTGGCCGGGCTCAACGCGGACCAGCGGCGCAAGCCTCAGCAGGGGCAGATTTCCATCGACCTGGTCAACCAGGCGATCGACCTGATCGTCACCACGGCCGGGACGACCAGCGGGCAGCGGCTGCAGTTTCGCGTGGTGCAGGAATCGATTCAGACACAACTGGACCAGCTCGGCATGTCGGAGGATGTCCAGGAGAAGATCACCGACGCCAATCAGGTCGGTGGCGGGCTCATCATCGTTTCCGCCCCGGCCAGGAACGGCCTGACCAGCACGCTGTACTCGCTGCTTCGTTGTCATGATTCCTTCACGATGCAGTTGACCACGCTGGAGGCCAAGGTCGCCTTCGAGCAGGACAATGTCTCCCAGCACGCCTACGGCAAAGACCCGGCGGCGATGCGGAAACTGCTGGTCTCGTCCCTGCGTCATGAGCCCCACGTGGTCATGATCGACGCATGCAAGGACCCCGAAGCCGCGTCGGTGATCGTCCAGGCCGCTCGCGAACGACTGATCCTTCTGGGCGTCTCGGCCACCGATTCGTTCACCGCCCTGGCCAAGTGGGCCAAGGTCTGCGGCAATGCAACGGAGGCCATGGCGTCGCTCAAGATCGTCCTCGCCCAGGTGCTGGTCCGCAAGCTCTGCACCGAATGTCGCGAGCCCTACCGCCCCGATCCGTCGCTGCTGGCCAAGGCGAACCTCCAGGCCGGAGACATCAAGGAGTTCTACCGCACGCCCACCAAGCCTCGCCTGGACGACAAGGACAAACCCCTGGTCGACCGCGACGGCAACGCCATCCCTTGCCCCGCCTGCCACGGGACGGGCTACTATGGGCGAACGGGCGTCTTCGAGCTGCTCGAGATCACCAACGAGCTGCGCGAGTTGGTGGCCGCCGGCGCGGCGCTGTCGAAGATCAAGGCCGCCTGCCGCAAGAACCAGATGCTCTACCTGCAGGAACAGGCGCTGCAGAAGGTCATCGCGGGCATTTCGAGCGTCCAAGAGGTCATCCGCGTCACCCAGCCCCAATCCAAAGCAAAAGCAAAAGCGAAGAAAGCGTAAGCATCAAGAGGAACCACCATGGTCCCGATCATCCTGGCAACGCTGTTGATTCTGGGCATTGCGTTTTTCTTCACCACGCAAGGCCTGTTCAGCGCCATGATCATGAGTCTGCTGAGCGTGCTGGCCGCGGTAGTGGCGCTGAACTTCTACGAGCCCATCGCGCGGGAGCTCTACAAGGGGCACGCCCTGTATGCCGATGCGATCGTCCTGGCGGCCTTGTTTGGCCTGCCCCTGCTGGCGGCGCGGTTGGTCGTCGACCGACTGATTCGCGGAAACGTGGTTTTCTCCCAATGGACCGACCGGGTCGGCAGCGCCCTGCTCGGCATGCTGGCCGGGACCGTCGTCGTCGGCGTCCTGATGATCGTGCTGCAGATGCTGCCGGGCGACGCGAGCATCCTGGGCTATCGGGCCTTTGACGATTCGCTCAAACCCAAGCAAGGCCTCTGGCCCTTCCAGCCGGATCGGTTCGTTCTGGCCCTCGGCAACAAGCTTTCGGTCGGGTCACTGCGGGGCAAGCGGCCTTACGCGACGCTGCACCGGGACCTGCTTCTTCGGCTGTTTTGCGACCGCAACCGCGCGGGCCTGGGGGGGCGGCGCGACGCCGATCCAGATGCCCTGACCATCATCGGCGCGTACGAGGCGCCCAACGACTCGAGCGCCTACGGCAAGGGGATGCATCAGGCCCCGGCCAATCCGCTGCTCAGCGCCGAGGAGAATAGCCACTCCCGCGTCGTCGTCGTGCGCGTCGCCATCAGCCGCAGCGCCATCGACAAAAAGAGCGGCTGGTGGCGTCTGCCGGCAACGAGTTTTCGCCTGGCCTATCCCGACGGGCGAAACTTCTACCCCGTCGCCTTCCTAACGTTTCCGTGGCATTTCAAGGACACCAGCGGAATGAGCGATGACCAGTTGGCCCAATGGCGGCTGTGGGCGCCCCAGAAAAACGATGCCGGCGCCCTGCTGTTCACCAAGCTGGGCATCGTTCGCCCGCGAGAGAAGTACCGGCGTCTGATCGTGGACTGGGTCTATCGGTTGCCCGCCAAGGCGCCGGTCGACGACGACCAGACCGTCCAGTCGTCCGCGCGCAGCCCGATGTACCTGGCCTTTAGGCGCAGCGTCGAAGTCCCCATGCCCAAGATCAACGTACAAGTTACCCCCAGGCCGCCACTGGAAGAGCCCAAGCCCAAGAAGCCCAAGGATCGCTACACCAGCCACAGGCGTCGCGAGGCGCGTCGTCAGCAGGGCTCCGATTAGTCTCGGCCGGTCACTGGCGTTTGGTGGGCATCTTGCGGCCCAGTCGCTTGGCCTTGTCGCGATGATAGGACGTCCACCGCTCCAGCCACGCCCGCATCGTAATGCCGGGCCGCCGCCAGTGCCCGCCGGTGATCTCCTTCTTCTTCGTGTTGAAGAAGCGGTGCGACCGCAAGTACTCGAACGCCCGCCATCCCATCTTGGACGCCGGATCGTCCTTGCCCCAGAACAGAAAGATCGGCAACTGACGCGCGCTGTCGGTGAAGTGAACATTCTCAAGCAGGTCGATACTGGTGTTGGTGCTGCGGGCAATCAGCATCTGAAAACGCTCCGGATGTCGCAGACCCACGTCGTACATCACAAAGCCGCCCGCCGAAAACCCCGTCAACAGGATCGCTTCGGGGTCGATATTGTACTCAGCGGATAATGTGTCGATCAGGCTGAGAACGACCTTTCGATCTCGCTCGAGATCGCGGCGCCACAGGCGTTTGTACACCGGCAGGATCCCCTGGACGCTATCAAGCTCGGGCGCCGCGAGGATGAACCCATGCCGGTCAGCCAGATACGCCATCTCCCTGACCTGCCGCCGCGGGCCGTCATAGAGGTACGTGCCGTGCAGCGTAATCGCCAGGGGCCAGCTCTCCTCGGGCCTGTACCATGGCGGCACATACAACGTATAGTCGGCCTTAGTGGCCGGGTCGGTCAGGCCCTGCAGCTTCCCTTCCGGCGACGGCGACATCACCGGACAACCAGCCGCGAAGAGCACCAGGCATGTAAGCACAACCGATTGTCGCATCTGCATTCTTTCCGCCGCCTGCGGCAACAGCGACGTTCACGATACTCAACGGCCCCGCCCAATACAATGCGCTGGTGAACTCGTTGGGGGCCCACATCGTATATTAAGTATACTGAGGACCTTGCCGCATCGCCGATTGGGCAATAAGCTCCCTCGCCGGGACGGTCAGACCGTTGGAGTTCTTCATGAGACGCCTTTGGGTATCGATCGCGTTAAGCCTGATCGCTTGGCCCGGCGCCGTCGCGCTGGGCCTCGAGCCGGCCGAGGTGCTGGTCGTCGCCAACGAGAACGTGGCCGATTCGGTTGCGCTGGCCAAGCACTACGCCACCGTGCGCGACATACCGCCCGAGAACATCGCCCTGATCCGCACGACCGGCGGATACTCGATCGCCCGGCCCGACTACGAAAAGGAAATTCTCACACCGATCCGCGCCTTCCTGGCCCGGCGCACAAGTGACACCCCCATTCGTGTGATCTGCCTGATGTGGGGCGTTCCCGTCCGCATCGAACACATGGATCGCCTGCCCCCCCCCGGCCTGCCCCGCTTCTACACCGCCGAGGCCTGGCGGTATCGACAACGTCTGTCGATCGACCGGAAGCTGATGGTCCGGATCGGCAAGCGGTTCCCCAAGACCCCTGTCAAGAAGCTCGAGCCCCTGGCCAAGCTCTTCGACAAACCGTCCCCCACGCCGCCCAGCCGGTCGCCGGCGCTGGCCAAGCTTCGCAAGAACATCGAGATCGAGCTCGCCCAGGCCATCGAGATCGTCGCCGCCCTGACCGACGAGCAGAAACAGCATATCGCCGGCAGACAATTGTTGGGGATGCATCTGGAGCTGTATGGCCTGGAAGGCCTGATCGCCTACGTCGACAAGCACCACCCCGCCGAACTTCCCGATGCGACCGCCTACCGCCAGCCCCTGGCCACGGCCAACGCCAAGATCGCCGAGTTGACGGCCGGTGACGGCCCACAGACCCCCGACCAGGCCCGCACGCTGCTGGCGTGGCATCAACGCGCCAAGGGCGCCCTGGCTACGGCCGCTTACGCCCTCGTGCAGATGGCCCGCACGAGCCTAAAGCGAGGCGACAAGGGCGACGCCTCCGTCGACAGCGAGTTGGCGATGATCGGCGTTGGGGACTATAAAAAAGAGGGCCCGCTGGCGAACCCGCTGCACTTTTTCATCGCCGCCCAGTTGGGCCCCCGCGCCACGGGCGTCATCATGACCTGTCGGATCGACGGGCCGACGGCTGCCGACGCCCGGCGCATCATCGACGATTCGGTCGCCGTCGAACGCCTCGGCCTCGATGGGGTGATCTACGTGGACGCCGGCATGCCGCCGCGCTTTCAGAATAAGGAAGGTGGCGGCTACGTCGAATTTGACCAGGGCCTGCGTTCGCTGGGGGTGATACTGAAGAAAGTGTCCCGTATGAGGCTTGTCATGGACCTCCAGCCAACCGTTTTCCCCGCTGACTCCTGCCCCAATGCCGCCCTCTATGTCGGCTGGTACAGCTTGCAGTCCTACGTGCCCGCCTTCCAATGGGCCCGTGGGGCCGTTGCTTACCACGTCGCCAGCTACGAGGCGATGGACCTGCGGAACCCCAAGTCCAACCAGTGGTGCCCCAAGCTCATCCAAAACGGCGTGGTCGCCACGCTGGGGGCCGTCAACGAGCCGGGCCTGGCGGCCTTCCCCGACCAAAAGCCCTTCTTCCTGATGCTGCTGACGGGCCGGTACACCGTCGCCGAGTGCTACTGGCGAACGACCCGCATGATAAGCTGGCAGATGACGCTGATCGCCGACCCGCTCTACAACCCCTTCAAGGTCAACCCGCACGTTAATCCCAAGTCGCTGAAAACATCGGATCCGCGGACAAAGCTCCTGCCCGACAGCGATTGGCCTCCCCCCTATCGCCCGCCAACAACACAACCGGCGGCGACACAGCCGGCCTCGTCGCGACCGACCACCACCTCCCAACCCACCAACTGACCGCATCCCCAAGGCCGTTGTCACTGATTCAAGACGGTCTCGATGAAGGCGACGGCGTTTTCGGTCGGCACGTCGGGCATGATGGGCTTGGACGGGCCGAGGACGTAGCCGCCCCCTTTGCCGAGTTCGCTGAGGAGCTTGTTCGTCTCGGCGGCGACGTCTTCCGGCGTGCCGTGCGGCAGCATCTGCTGGGTTCCCATCCCGCCGATCAGCACCATCTTCCCGGCCGTCTTCTGCTTGACCTCATAGACGTCCATCGCCTCGGGCTGGAGGGATTCCAGAGCGTCGAGCTTCATCTCCAGCAGGTCGTCGACGAGCGGCGCTACATTGCCGCACATGTGGGCGACCACGGGCAGGCCCTTGGCGTGGACGTGATCGATGACGGTCTTGAGCCGCGGGCCGATGAACTCCTGCCATTTCTCAAGCCCCATGATGGGCCCGCGCTGGCTGCAGTCGTCGCCGCCGTCGATGATGCCTTCGACCTCAATTCGATCGATGATCATGTCGATCAGCTCCAGGCGAAGCTTGAGGTACCCGTCCATCAGGTCGTGGACGAACTGCGGGTGCTCGATCATGTCCATCAGGACGTTTTCCATGCCCCGCATGAAGATCACCCGCTCGAAAAACCCGTAGCACACCCCGCACAGGCGAAACGCATCGGAGGCCTGGTAGTCGCGGGCCAACTGGTCCCAGCCCGCCAGCGACTCCGCCTCGGGCCATTCGTAGCCGTCCAGCGTCGGCTCGGGCAGGGCCACGTCCTCCACGTGCAGGATGTTGCCGCTCTTGTAGACGAAGCCGTACGGGCTTCTCGTCATCCCGTTGGGCAGGCTCACGCCCCCTCCCTCGCCGGTCCAGTGGCCGCCATCAATGAACGTGACCATCCGGTCCCGCCACTCCGCGCCGCCATAATGCCCGTCAAGCCGCTCCTGCACCGACCCGTCGATGCCGATGTAATACGGAACGGGGTGGATCTCCTCGAAACCGAACACCTTCTCTTGAACGATCTCACGCGGGGTCATGAATCACTCCTTTAGGACAGCGGCCGAATGCGTTACTCTACTATCCGGGCCGCGATCGGTCCAGACGCCTCCAGGTGAGGGGACAAACAATGGCTGAGACTGTCACGATCAATCGTGCGCCGGTGTTGACGTTGTGGGGGGCGGTGGTGGCTGAGTGGTTGGGCTTCGACCACGACGCGGCGCTGACGCTGGGCAAGTGCCTCGCCGGGCTGAACGCCCAATCCAAGGGCCGCATGTTGGGCATTTACGGCCCGCCGAAACAGCACGAAGGCGGCGGCCCGCCCAAGAAGGTGGGCCTGGGCGAGGACTTCTGGATCGATCTGTGCGGCCGGGGCCTGCCCTGCCAGCAAACCGATGACGGCCTGCGGGCCGTCGTCAAAGACAAGCCCATCGACCCGACGGCGGTGGAGAAGTACCTGTCCGGCAAGTTCGGCGACGACCTGGGCTGCGTGCGCGACGCAATGGCCGACCTGGCCAGCGCCCTGGAACCCAAAGCCCTAGCCGACCGCGCGTATGAACTCTACGAGCAGTTCCGCCCAGCCATCCCCTCCGGCCGAAAAGGATGGGGCGCCAAGGGCGACCTGGACTTGGACTTGATACGGTCGCTGAGCGGCCTTACGTAAGTTCGTAGCGATCGAGCCGTCAACTCAGGCCCGAGGGGCCGTCTTGCTTAGCCCGGGGCGAAGCCGACGGCGAGCCCTGGGGAACGGAACCGGCCGAAGGGAAAGCCCCAACGGGGCGCCTTGAGGGACCCGATCGCGCAGGCGGCTGGGATGCGATGGCCTCAACGATGGTCTGAAACGCATGGTCGACAAAGCCAAGACACCCTTCACGGGGCTTGCCGCAATGCCGACGATAACCCAGGGCTTGGCCTAACGGCCTACGCCCTGGGCTACGCAAGGGACCCCGTTGGGGCCCAGCAATCAACAAGGCCAGGCAACAACTGGCGAGGTCCCCGCCCCGCCGCGCACAGAAGTGGAACAATGACATCAACAGAGGCCAACTATCGCGTTGTGGCGGCGCTGTTGCGGTCGGATCGGCCGTTGACCTTGGCGGAGGTGGTTGAGGAAACGGGCGCTCGGCGGGCGGCGGTGATGGCGGCGTTGGATAGCCTCGATGAGGCCGGCGACATTCGGGTCGGTGACCTGGTCACCGGTGAGCCGGGGCCGCAGTATGCGTGGAGGGAGTTGGCGGCGGATGACAGCTCCCGCCGCGTTCCCCCGGGGCTCAATAGTGAGCTGGTGAAGCGATTCAACAGCTTCGTCGTCAACGATTACAAGCCGCCCAAGGACAAGAAGCATCTGGTGCTGTTTCAGTGCTCGGTGCGTCGGCCGTTTTCGACCTCGCCGTCGCAGGCATCGATGCGGCGGGCGGTGGCGATGGCGACCGGCTACGACCCGGCCCCGCGGAACGATTTCGCCAAATGCCCGGTCCATGTGGTCGTGCTGGCCAGCCTGGTCGGGCCGGTGCCCTATGACCTGGAGGACCTCTACCCGGCCACGGTCAGCTTCGGCGGCGTGGGACATTTCAGCAACAGCGACTACGCGATCGTCCGGCCGATCCTGGCCGAGCGCATGGCGGCCTACATCAAGGCCAACAAGCGCCGCTACACCAACTACGCCACCTTCACCTCCGGCCGATACGGCGAAGTGATGGCCGACGCAGCAGAGCTAGCGGGCGTCGACATGGCCATCTTCCCCGACCCACAGGGACCGAGGGTTATTCGAATGGGCGACTCCCACCCGCGGCAATACTGGCAGAAGTACTGGATCCAGCTCTGCCTGGAAATCGCCAACTGGCTCGGCCCCGCCGGCAAGCGGGTGGCGATGAAGCGGTTGGGGGATCATGATGTGGAGTTTGCCTAGGGGGACTGCGTGAGGGAAATTGTAGGGTGGGTCCGCCGCGGCGGACTGCACACCGAGACTCGTGGGTGTATTGGTCCCGGCCACCGCAGTGGCCGGGCTTGGGGGGGGGCGGTTGGGGGGGGGGGGCGCGGT
>LAZR01000118.1_pt1 | contig 103098 bp, 95 predicted proteins | sample 329461 | NCBI WGS metagenome assembly LAZR01 (sample SAMN03002196, study PRJNA259156) | marine sediment metagenome | biome: sea floor; feature: Hydrothermal impacted sediments; material: marine sediment; isolation source: Loki non-amplified sample from Loki's castle hydrothermal vent sediment ... | reverse complement strand
ATGCGCACCGTCAGGTCGCCCGCTGACAGCCGCTCGAAGCCAACCTCCACCACACCGACGAAGGCGCGCAGATCCTCCGCCTTGGCATTGTCCAGCGACGCCTGGCGTTGCTTCGCCTGCTCCTGGTCGATCCGCGCTGCCGCAGCCTCGGCCTCCAGACGCTCACGCTCGATCGCCGCCTGCTTGAAGCTCTCGACCGCGGCGGCCATCGCGCCGATCTCATCACCGCGCCCGGCGCCTTCGACCACGACCGTCTTGTCGCCGTCCGCCAGACGACGCATCACGTCGGTCATGGTGTTGATCGGGGACGCGATCCCCCGTGACAGCAGCCAGCCGAGACCCGCCGCCGCGATGATGAGGAAGGCCATCCCCAATAGAATAGCCAGTTCGGCATCGAAGATCATGTCCTGTTCGAGGACATTGGCCTCCTCGATCTGCGCCAACTTGCGGTCGCGAATACCGTCCAGGGTCTCTTCGATCGGCTCGATGAATTTGTCCGCCTTGCCGGACTTGAACAGTGCCAGCGCCTGCGGATACGTCATCTCGCTGCGCGCGAATTGGATGACCGGATCGGCGATTTCCGTGTGCCAGGCGCTCATGGCCGCTTCGAGCGCGTCCAGGCGCGATGCCATATCGCTATCCGGCCCAACCAGTGCCCGAACCTTGGCGACGTCCTTCAGGAAGGTCTGGTAATGATCCTTCGTCCGCTCGGCGAAATAGTCATCGCGGGTGATCATGAACCCGCGCAGCGACCCTTCCTGCCTGGCAACGTCGAAGCGCGCCGCCATGGCAGCGGTTTCGATATCCATATGCTGGACTTTGGCCACCGCGGCATCTTCCACATTCGCCATGAAGAGAAATACCGCTGTTCCCATCGCCGCCGCACCGACCACCATGACGGCAAAGGCTGCCATGATCTTTTTCGCGATCTTCAAGTCTGCAAAGCGCATCGGTTCGTTTCTTTCTCATGGTCGGAAATTCGGGGCACACAGGGGGCGTACCGAGCGGAAACCCAAGAAGCGAGTTCCTGAACGGTTGGTTCGTATCGGCGGCGACAATAGAGAGTGATTCTGTAGTGACGCTGTTCAACACACGGCCGAACCATCGAAGAAATTGCTTACGAATTCGTTTTTGTCGGGCCGAACGAATCCGTTTTCGAGAAATTCCGAAACCAAGGCAAAGCCAGGCAGATGGGAGATGGGCCCGATACCGACCTGCGGCGATAGGACCCCATTCGACCGGCGATTGCCGCCATCCTGGCGCCGATGCATGGCGAGGAGCGAACGCCGCGCGATGCAGCGCCAATCGACCGAGGCCGACATTGCTTGGAGGGGTCCGCGCGCTGGCCCGGTCCCGCCCCTCCATCGCGATGTTAGAACCGCGATGCCGCAGCGGCGCTCATCATCCGCGGTCGGATCTACCGGCCTGCGCGGCCGCGGCACGCTCGAACAGTATAGTCAGGCTGTCTTTCCCCCTGCGGCAAGACGCCGCAAGGGAACCACCTTGGGCCAAGGCCACACAGATCGCGGTCGACAGCATACAGCCGGTGCCGCGTATCGCGACCGGGCGACGCGGCGAGGCGAGGCGATACGGCGTGTCGCCGCCGGACTGAAACAGCAGATCCACCGCATTGTCGCCCTGGCCATGGCCGCCCTTGACGAGCACCGCCTTTGTGCCGGCCCCAAGGAGGACGCCCGCCTGCTCCGCGATCGTCGCGGGCGGCGCGGCGTCCAAGATCGCCGCCGCCAGAATTTGAAGCTCGGGCAGATTCGGCGTCAGCAAGGTTGCCCGCGGGAGCATCCGCTCGATGAAGACCGCCATCGCCGCATCGTCGAGAAGCCGGCGGCCGGAACTCGACGACACGACCGGATCGATAACGACGGGCAGGTCAGTGTATTCAGTCAGCGCCGAGGCAACGGTTTCGACCGCGGCGACCGAGCCCAGCATGCCGATCTTGATAGCGCCGACTGTCCCATCCTCCAGCGCCAGCCGGATCTGCTCGCGCAGAATGTCCGGCGGAACCGGATGGATAACAGTCACCTGACGGTCGGATTGCGCCGTCACCGCCGAGAGTGCAAACCGCAGCGTGGCGCCAAGGTCATGCGCGGCGCGGATGTCGGCGGCGATCCCGGCCCCGCCGGAGGAATCCGAGCCGGCGATCGCCAGCACCACAGGCGAGGCGCTCAAGCGCTGTCCGCCTCGGCCTCGGCGGCGGTGCGCCAGCGCCGGGTCGCCGCGATCCACTCGCGCGTCCGCGCCTCCGGGTCGGAATTTCGGATGATATCGGTGACGACGGCGGCGCTGTCGGCACCATTCTCGAACACCTCACTGAGCCGCGCAACAGTGAGGCCTCCGATCGCGACCAGTGGTATGTCGCCGATCGCCGCGCGCCAGGCGGCGAGCTTTGCCGGGCTCTGCGGCGCCCAATTCATCGCCTTCAGAAGGGTCGGCCAGATTGGGCCGAGCGCGACATAGTCGGGCTCGGCGGCCAGCGCGGTTTGAAGCTCGACCCGGTCATGGGTCGACAGGCCGAGCTTCAGCCCGGCGCGGCGGATGGCGGCACGATCGGCATCGGCCAGATCCTCCTGCCCGAGATGGACGACATCGCAGCCCTCCTCGATCGCCAGGCGCCAGTGATCGTTGACCACAAGCTGGCAGGCATTGGCCTCGCACACGTCCCTTGCGCGGCGAATTTCGGCGCGCAGCCGCCGCGCGTCCATCGCCTTGGCTCGCAATTGCACCAGTCTGACGCCAAGCGGCACCAGCCGCTCGACCCAGTCGGCGTCATCGACGATCAGGTAAAACGGATCGAGCCCGATCCGCGTGCCCCCATCCATTGTCGCGCTCATGCCAGCAGCGCCCTGCCCAGCACCGGCGTCGATGGCGCGGCCATGTCGCGCGGCTCCAGCGCGCCCGCCTCGTAGCCGAGCCGCCCGGCCTCGACCGAAAGCGCGAAAGCGCGGGCCATCGCGACCGGATCGCCGGCCTTGGCGATAGCGGTGTTGAGGAGGACGCCGTCGAAGCCGAGCTCCATCGCCTCAGCCGCATGCGAGGGCACACCGAGACCGGCATCGACGATCAGCGTCACCTCCGGGAAATGCGCCCTGAGGCTGCGCAGCCCATAGCGGTTGTTGAGCCCCCTGGCCGAGCCGATCGGCGCGCCCCACGGCATGAGGACGCGGCAGCCGGCTTCGACCAAGCGTTCGGCGGCGACAAGGTCCTCGGTGGTATAAGGCAAGACGTCGAACCCCTCGGCGACGAGGATTCGCGCCGCGTCGACCAGGCCGAAGAGATCGGGCTGCAGCGTGTCGGCCTCGCCGATCACCTCCAGCTTGACCAGCGTGGTGTCGAAGATCTCGCGGCCCATCTGCGCGGTCGTCACCGCGTCCTTCACCGTATGGCAGCCAGCCGTATTGGGCAGCACCTGCACGCCGAGATCGCGGATCAGGTCCCAGAATCCCTGCCCGGCCTTCGCTCCGGCACTCTCGCGGCGGAGCGAGACGGTGACGAGTTCCGCCCCGGAAGCGCGCACGGCGTCGGCCATGATCGCCGGCGACGGATAGAGCGCGGTGCCGAGCATCAGCCGCGAGGCGTGGTGGCGTCCATAAATGTCCATCGACAATCTCCTAGCCTCCCTGCATGGGCGCGACGATTTCGATCGCATCGCCGTCGACGACCGGTGTCGCCGGTCGGTCCTCTTTCGCCACGAAATCACAATTGCGCGCGGTGGCGACGACCGCGTCCGCCAGCCCGAGTTCGACCAGAAGAGCATCGAGTGTCGTCGCCGCGACCTCGCGCGCCTCGCCGTTCAGCTTGATCGTCACGCCGCAACCCTCCCGCTCTTGCCGAGGGCGAGATCGGCCGCCCGCCCCGCAACGTCCGGCGCCAGCAGAAAGCCATGGCGGTAAAGACCGTTGACCGAGATCACCCGTCCCTGCCGCGTCACCCGTGGCAGGTTGTCGGGAAAGGCCGGCCGAATCCCGACGCCGGTCTCGAGGATCTCCGCCTCGGCGAAAGCCGGGTGCAGCGCGTAGGCGGCCGACAAAAGCTCGACCGCCGAGCGCAGCGTGATCGCGCCCCGGTTTTCGCTCTCGATCATCGTCGCGCCGACCATGAAGATGCCGTCCACACGCGGCACGACGTAAATCGGCTGACGCGGATGCAGGAGACGGACCGGCCGCGACAGCATCACCTCCGCCGTCCGCAGCAGCACCATCTCGCCGCGCACGCCGCGCAGCTCCGGCAAGGCCTCGCGGGCGGCAAAACCACGGCAGTCGATAACCGTTTCGAAGCCCGCGGACGCAGCGCGCCCGTCCTCACCGAAATGGAATGCGACCCCCATCCCCTCCAGCCGCCGGGCCAGCGCCTTCAAGGCGCAGCGCGGGCACAGATGCGCCTCTTCGGCAAACAGCAGCCCTGCCTGGAACCGCCCGGCGAGGCTGGGCTCGAGCTCGGCGATCTCCTCTCCCCCGACACGGTCGAAATGGTCGGTGCGCCGGGCAAAACGGTCGAGCTCCGCCCGGTCGCGCGGCGGCGCCAGGACCAGGCTGCCCTGCCGCGCCACACCGGGGACGCGGGCCGCCCACCAGTCGGCGGCGCCGGCGCCGAGCCGGACCACCTCGGCCTCGGCGCTTTCGCGCTCGCACCACGGCGCCAGCATGGCGCCGGCGAGACGCGACGCCGCGCCCTCCCCGATGGCGGCGCCTCGCTCGAACACCGTCACCGACGCACCCCGCTCGGCGAGCACGGTGGCGGAGGCCAGCCCCGCGACACCAGCGCCGAGAACCGCGATCTGCATCGGCCTACTCCGCCGCTTCGCCGGCCGCGTTCGCCGGCATATAAAGATCGCCGCCCTCACGGTATTTGCGGGCCATCTCCTCCATCCCCTCTTTCTGCGCCTCGGCGCGGATATCGTGGGAGATCTTCATGGAGCAGAATTTCGGGCCGCACATGGAGCAGAAATGCGCCGTCTTGTGCGCCTCCTTGGGCAGCGTCTCGTCGTGCAGCGAGCGCGCCGTTTCCGGATCCAGCGATAGGTTGAACTGGTCCTCCCAGCGAAACTCGAATCGGGCCCGCGACAGCGCGTCGTCGCGCAGCTGCGAGGCCGGGTGGCCCTTGGCGAGATCGGCGGCGTGGGCGGCGATCTTGTAGGTGATCACCCCGACCTTGACGTCGTCGCGGTCGGGCAGGCCCAGATGCTCCTTGGGCGTTACGTAGCAGAGCATGGCCGTGCCGAACCAGCCGATCATCGCCGCGCCGATGCCGCTGGTGATGTGGTCGTAGCCCGGCGCGATGTCGGTGACCAAGGGCCCGAGCGTATAGAACGGGGCCTCGCCGCAGACCTTCATCTGCAGATCGACATTTTCCTTGATCTTGTGCATCGGCACATGACCGGGCCCCTCGATCATCACCTGGCAGTCCTTGGCCCAGGCGATCTGCGTCAGTTCGCCGAGCGTTTCCAGTTCGGCGAACTGCGCCTTGTCGTTGGCGTCGGCAATCGAGCCGGGACGCAGTCCGTCGCCGAGCGAGAACGACACGTCGTACATCCGGCAGATGTCGCAGATCTCCTCGAAATGCTCGTAGAGGAAGCTCTCCTTGTGGTGATGCAGGCACCATTTGGCCATGATCGAGCCGCCGCGAGAGACGATGCCGGTGACCCGCTCGACGGTGAGCGGGATGTGCCGCAGCCGCACGCCGGCATGGATGGTGAAATAGTCGACGCCCTGCTCGGCCTGCTCGATCAACGTGTCGCGATAGACCTCCCAGGTCAGATTCTCGGCGATACCGTCGACCTTCTCCAGCGCCTGGTAGAGCGGCACGGTGCCGATCGGCACCGGCGCGTTGCGGATGATCCACTCGCGGATGTCGTGGATGTTGCGCCCGGTCGACAAATCCATGACCGTATCGGCGCCCCAGCGGATCGACCAGACCATCTTTTCGACCTCTTCGGCCATCGAGGAGGTCACGGCCGAATTGCCGATATTGGCGTTGATCTTGACCAGGAAATTGCGCCCGATCGCCATCGGCTCGAGTTCGGGATGGTTGATGTTGGCGGGGATGATAGCCCGGCCTGACGCCACCTCATCGCGCACCCATTCGGGGGTGATGAAATCGGGGATCGTCGCGGAGAACGGATGGCCGTCCCGCTCCAGCTGGGCCTTGGCCTGCTTGCGGCCGAGATTCTCGCGGATCGCGACGAACTCCATTTCCGGGGTGACGATGCCGGCGCGGGCATAGGCGATCTGGGTAACGGCCTTGCCGCTCTTCGCCCGTAGCGGAGCGTGGCCAACGGGAAAGGTCGGAACGCGCTTGGCGTCGGAGGTAACGCCGTTGTCTTCCGGCCGGACCACCCTGCCGGCATAGTCCTCGACGTCTCCAGCCGCGAGCGTCCAATCGCGCCGCTTGCGTGGAAGGCCGGCGGCGATATCGGTCGTTGCCGTGTCGTCCGTATAGGGACCGGAGGAATCATAGACGGTGACCGGCGGCTCGCCGGCGGTCGGATGCACCGAAATTTCGCGCATCGGGACGCGGACTTCGGGGTGGAGTGTCCCGGCGCGCCAGATCTTGCGGGATGCCGGCAGCGGGCCGCTGGTCACGGTGGGGGTCAGGGCGTTCATAGGCTCTCCTGTTCGACGAGGAGATCCAGTTCCGCGGTTTGGGTAAGATTGGGCCGTTTCACACCGGGGGTTTCCCGATGCCTCTTCCCGATTGTCGTCGCCAGAGAACGCGCCGCGTAGGCGGCGGGTCGTCAAAGGGGAGAACGGATCGGGAAGCGGCTCACTCCATCCCTACGCCAGTGTCAACTGGATCAGGTTCGTAGGGTCGCCGCGCGCTTCTTGAGCCGTCGGCCTCTCAGTTCCTTGCCGGAACTCCCCTTGGACGAGCGAACGCTATCAATTCAGCGGCCAAAGTCAACGGCGATCTGCGCCGACCCGGAGACCGGACCGCCAAATGTCGTGAAAGCACCGCGGAAGCGCCTATTCCTTCACCGCGCCGGTCATCGACGAGACGTAATAGTCGACGAAGAAGGAGTAGAGGATGACGACGGGGAGCGAGCCGAGCAGAGCCCCGGCCATCAGCGCCCCCCATTCGTAGATGTCGCCGCGCACAAGCTCGGTCAGCACGCCGACCGGGATTGTCTTGTTCTCCGACGAGGAGATGAAGGTCAGCGCGTAGATGAACTCGTTCCAGGACAGCGTGAAGGCGAAGATGCCGGCGGAGATCAGGCCGGGCACGGCCAAAGGCAGCACCACCTTGGTCAGGATCTGCCAGCGTGTCGCGCCGTCGACCAGGGCGCTCTCCTCCAACTCGAAAGGAATCGTGCGGAAATAACCCATCAGCAGCCAGGTGCAGAACGGGATGAGGAAGGTCGGATAGGTCAGGATCAGCGCCAGCCGCGAGTCGAAGATGCCAACGTTGAAAACGATGAAGGCCAGCGGAATGAACAGGATCGACGGCGGCACCAGATAGGCCAGGAAGATCAACAGACCGGTCACCCGCGCGCCGGTAAAGCGCACCCGCTCGATCGCATAGGCGGCGAAGACGGAGGCCGCCAGCGCGATCGCCGTCGAGGCGACGGAGACCAGCATCGTGTTCCACAGCCAGCCCGGATAGGAGGTCTCGAAGAGCAGAAAGCGGATATGCTCGAGCGTCGGCTTGACCACCCAGAAGGGACTGTAGTCGGTGTAGTTGGTCAGCTGGTGGTTCGGCTTTACCGCCGTGATCGCCATCCAGTAGAACGGGAACAACAGCACGAAGACGAACACCGCCAGCGGCAGATAGACGACGAGGATACGGCGCGGCAGCGAGTTGAACTGCTGCATGCCTTCGGTATCGTCATGCACGGCGACGGTACGGCCGGGAAGCGTTTCTTGACTCAAAGCGTCATCTCCTCAATCGGCCGCGCCCTGCTGCCATTTGCGTCGCTGCAGCCCGAAGAACGAGAACAGGATCGCGGCGAGCAGGAAAGGAATCATGGCGACGGCGATCGCCGCGCCCTCACCGAGCTGGCCGCCGGGAATGGCCCGCTGGAACGAGAGCGTCGCCATCAGATGCGTCGCGTTGACCGGACCACCGCGCGTCAAGACGTAGATCAGCTGGAAGTCGGTGAAGGTGAACAGCACCGAGAAGGTCATCACCACGGCGATGATCGGCGTCAGCAGCGGCAGGGTGATCTTGGTGAAACGCTGCCACGGCGTCGCGCCGTCGAGCGCGGCGGCCTCGTTCAGCGATTGCGGGATGGTCTGCAGCCCGGCGAGCAACGAGATCGCCACGAACGGGATGCCGCGCCAGACATTGGCCGCGATGACCGAGGCGCGGGCCTTGTTCGGATCGCCGAGGAAGTTGATCGGCGTGTCGATCCAGCCCCACTGCATGAGCACCCAGGAAATGATCGAGAACTGTGAATCGTAGATCCACCAGAAGGCTAGCGCCGACAGGACTGTCGGCACCACCCAGGGTAGCAGGATGATCGCTCGGAAGAAGTTCTTGAACGGCAGGCGCTCGTTGAGGATCAGGGCCAGCCAAAGGCCGAGCACGAACTTCAGCACCGAGGCGACGAAGGTGTAGAGGACGGTGTTGTAGACCGACAGCCAGAACACCGGATCGTCGAACAGCCAGGCGTAGTTTTCCAGACCGACGAAGACGCCGGTGCGACCGATGGTCGTATCGGTAAAGCCCAGCCAGACGCCGAGCCCGAGCGGATAAGTGAGGAAGAACAGCAAGAAGATCGCCGCCGGCAGCATGAACAGCAGCCCGAGGCCGTTCCGGCTTTGCACGAACCGGCGCAGGATGGATGGCCGCTCTACCGCCTGGACGCTCGACATCGCTTGCTCGTTCCTCTTTTGCTACCCGGCCCATGGGGATCGGGTAAATCGCGCCACGTCGCCGCGGTCTTGATGGTCGAAAACGCCAAGGGGCGCCAGCGATCGCCGGCGCCCCTCGTTTGTTTAGCGGTAGTAGCGGGCGATACGCCGCTCGGCGTTGGCGATCGCCTCTTCGGCCGTCCGTTGACCGGTGACCGCCTCCGCAAACATGTCGACGACCACATAGTCGGCCATCACGCCGGCCGACGAGGGTCCGAGCGGCCCGGCAAAGCCGTTCGGGCGCAAGCTCGCCGACGCCTTGGAATAGGGCTCGTGGATCGGGTCCGAGGTCCAGATCGGATTGTCGGCGAACGCCTTCAACGGCTGGCAGCAATAGGCGCTGGCACCCTGAATCCAGGCATTCATCTGATCGGGCTGGTACATGAAGGCGATGTAGGCCTTGGCTGCCTCCGGATACTTGGTGTGCTTGAAGACGTTGATCGTCGAGGTCTGGTGCAGTTCCACCGACTTGCCGACCGGACCGATCGGCAGGTTGGTCGTGCGCATGTCCTCGGCGATCTCCGCCATCGCCGGGTCTTTCTTGGCAGCGTAATAGAGCGAGACGCCGTTTGCCGTCAGCGAGATCTGTCCGGCCAGGAAGGCGCGGTTGTTGTTGATGTCGAGCCAGCTCTCGGTGCCCGGGATGAAGGTCGCGTAGAGCGCCTTGGCGTATTCGATCGCGGCCTTGGTCTCGGGGCTGTCGATCGCCGGCTTGCCGCTCTCGTCGACGGTCATGCCGCCATGGCTCCACAACAGCCAGTGCGCGTAGTTGTTGCCGTCGCCGACGGCCTTGCCGTGCGGGAATCCGGCTGGCGTGCCCTTGGCCTGCATCGCTTTGCAAAGATCGAGGAAGCCGTCGGTATCGGCCGGGAACTCGTTGAACCCGGCGGCCTTCATGTGGCTGTCGCGATAGCAGATGGCATTGCCGATCGCGGTCAGCGGCACCGCGATGAACTTGTCGCCCTGCTTGGCGTAGCCTTCCAGACCCTCGTACCAGCCGCCGCTCTGCTCGCCGAGCGCGGTGGCGACGTCGGTAACGTCGACGAGCTTGTCGGGATACTGGAACGGGTCGTCGAACCAGCTCATCACCATGTCCGGTCCGGAGCCGACATTCGCGGCGACCGCTGCCTTGGGACGCACGTCTTCCCAGCTCTCCTGGTCGATCTGGACCTCGACGCCGGTCGCCTCGGTAAACGCCTTTGTGTTGGCGTTCCAGGCTTCTTCCTCACCGGACACGAACGGCACCCAGCGAAGCAGCCTGAGACTTGCGCCCTCTTCCGGCTTGAATTCCGGCATGGCCCCTTGCGCGAAGGCGCGGCCATTGCCGAGCATTCCGCCGAATGCCGCGCTCGCCGCGAGGCCCGCCGTACCCTGTAGAAGTGTTCTGCGATTGATCGTCATTGCTATCTCCTCCTCTTGAGCGGAAGCGCTCCCTGCAATCTCCGTCGGCGGCCTCCCGCTGCCGTGACGGTCTGTCTGAATTGGCCTCTCATTGTTGGCATCGACCGGCCGCTTAGACCAGCCGCGTGCCGACTGAGATCACTCCGAGACGCGCGCTCCGGACTTGGCGTCGAACAGATGCACCGCATTCGGGTCGATCGACACCCGCAGCTCGTCTCCCGGCCCTTCGGAAATGCGCTCACGGAAGACGCAGATTATCTCGGTCTGGCCAAGCTTTGCGATGACATGGGTCTCGGAGCCTGTCGGCTCGACCACCTCGACCTTGAGCGGCACGTCACCGCCAAGGCTCATCCCCTCCGGCCGCACGCCGTAGATCGTTTCGCGCCCGGGCTCGACCTTGCCCGGTCGCGCGATCGGCAGTCGGTAACCATCGCCCGTGACGAAGTGCGTCCGGTCGTCCGGATCGGCCGCGCCGGTCACCATGTTCATCGCCGGCGAGCCGATGAAACCAGCGACGAAAAGATTGTCGGGACGGTCGTAGAGCTCCAGCGGTGTGCCGACCTGCTCGACGATCCCGTCGTGCATGACGACGATCTTGTCGGCCATGGTCATCGCCTCGATCTGGTCGTGGGTGACGTAGACGGTGGTGGTCTTCAGGCGCTGGTGGAGATTCTTCATCTCGGAGCGCATCGAGACGCGCAGCTTGGCGTCGAGATTCGACAGCGGCTCGTCGAACAGGAACACCTGCGGCTCGCGCACGATCGCCCGCCCCATGGCGACGCGCTGGCGTTGGCCGCCGGAAAGCTGGCGCGGATAACGGTCGAGCAGGTGGGTCAGGCCGAGGATTTCGGCGGCGGGCTTGACCCGGGCTTCGATCTCGTTCTTCGAGGCACCCTTGAGCATCAGCGAAAACGCCATGTTCTCCGCCACGGAAATATGCGGGTAAAGCGCATAGTTCTGGAAGACCATGGCGATATCGCGGTCCTTCGGCGGCAAGGCATTGACCACCCGGTCGCCGATCATGATCTCACCGGAAGAGATGTGCTCCAGCCCCGCGAGCATGCGCAGCAGTGTCGACTTGCCGCAGCCCGACGGCCCCACCAGCACGACGAACTGCCCCTCTTCGATATCGATCGAGACGCCATGCAGCACTTCCACCGGACCGAACGCCTTGCGCACGTCCCGGAACGTCACCGATGCCATTCGCTTCCCCACAATGGATTCTTTTCGTTGCCGGCATACTGTCCGCTTCGGCCACACAACGCAATCGGGCCTGTCGTCTTTCGTATACCTTAATTGCAAAACGCTACGATCTACGGGCTTTTGCAAGCGATTTTTGTCGATCAGCGTCCGGTGATCGAAGAATCCACTGTCGACCCCGCCGGGGCATCCCGTCAATGGCGGATTCCCGTTTGCCGTGCGGGATCAGCCGGCCGTTGCCGGGCCAGAGCCTCGAACGGCGAGAAAACCAATGTCGTAGCTGTCATATTGCCGGATCGCCGGACTTTTCGCGAAGCCGGCCGGGCGCCAGACTCAGCGTTCGGCGAACTGGGCGGCGCCGAGATATTGGTCGATCAGCGCGATCACCTTGGCGTCGCGTTCCTTGCCTTTTTCGCCGCCCATCACGACGACGATGATCCGGCGTCCGCCCCGCTTGGCGGTCGCGACGAGGTGGAACCCTGCGTCGCGGATATAGCCGGTCTTCAGGCCGTCGACGCCCGGCACCTTGCCGAGAAGCTTGTTCGTCGCCTTGAAGCTCTTGCCGCCATATTCGAACTCGGTCACGCTGAACAGCGGAGCATACTGGGGAAAGCGCGACAGCAAGGCGCGGCCGAGCGTGGCCATGTCGCGCGCCGTGGAGATCTGGCGCGGATCGGGCAGGCCGGAGGCGTTGGCGAATTGCGTCCGGCTCATGCCGAGGGAGCGGGCCTTCGCCGTCATCGCCGCCGCGAAACCATCTTCCGAGCCGCCGAGGTTTTCAGCGATGACGGTCGCGACGTCGTTGGCCGACTTCACCGCGATCGCCTGGGCGGCGTCGCGGACGCGGATGGTCGATCCTGCTTTGAGGCCGATCTTGGCCGGCGGCTTCGACGCCGCGTTCTCGCTGACGATAAGCTCGCTATCGAGCGAGAGCCGACCCTCGCCGATCGTCTCGAACAGCAAATAGAGCGTCATCATCTTGGTCAGCGAGGCCGGATAGCGCAGGCCGTCGGCCGCATCGGCGTAGAGCGTGCGGCCGCTGGCGTAATCGAGGACCAGCGTGGACTGTCCGCGAATCTCCGCTTCGCCGGCGAGTGCACTGGCCGCGCGTTGCCCGCTCGTCGACATCAAGCCTGCGGTCGTCAGCTCCGTCGACTGGCAGGCAACGAGCGACAGCGCGAGGAGCGCGGCGATCGTCGCTTTGAAGGGCGCGACAAGGCCGGGCCGGGCGAAAAGGCGGAACGTCACAGGGGCGGGGCTCTCGATTGGGTTGCCGGGAGCTAGTTGGCCACGGCGCTGTCTGTCAAACTAACCCTGCGATCTTGAATCTTGTTTAACGACCAATGTGTTGCGGAGGGCACATCGGGGCGGAGCAGCCCCTGGAGCGGCCTTGGCAAATCGCCGCCCGTCGCGCCGGATCGACAGGGCCGGGCGAACCGGCCATTCTTGGTTGATAGAAAAGTCAGGACCGCCGATGACCGATGCCGATATTTCCGTCAGCCTCTATTGCGACATCGCCTGCCAGCTGGGCGAGGGTCCAACCTACGATCCGGCGACCGGCACGGCCTGGTGGTTCGATATCGAGGGTCGATCCCTGCTGGAAAAAGGCGGCGACGCGGCGGACGCGACCGCCCATCCCCTGCCTTTCATGGCGAGTGCCCTCGCCGTCATCGATACCGAGCGCCAGCTCATGGCGGCGGAGGACGGTCTCTATATTCGCGAGACGGCGACCGGGCGGCTGTCGTTGCATCGGCCGCTGGAGGCCGACAATGCGGCGACGCGCTCGAACGACGGCCGCGTCCATCCGTCCGGCGCGCTGTGGATCGGCACCATGGGCAAGGCGCACGAGAAGGGCGCCGGCGCGATCTACTGGTATCGCGGCGGCGAATTGCGGACGCTCTATTCCAACGTCACGATCCCGAATGCGATCTGCTTTTCGCCCGACGGTCGCCTCGCCTATTTCACCGACACCGCCATCAACCGTCTGATGCGCGTCGAGGTCGACCCCCAGACCGGTTTGCCCACCGCCGAGCCCACCCTGTTCTTCGACCAGCGCGGCGGCAAGGGCGGCCTCGACGGCGCGATCTGCGATGCCGACGGTGTGATCTGGAACGCGCGCTGGGGCAATGGAACGGTCGACGCCTATTCGCCAGACGGGACACGCCTCCGCACCATCGCAATCAACGCCCGGCAGGTCACCTGCCCCTGCTTCATCGGCCCGAAACTCGACCGGATGATCGTCACCTCGGCCTGGTCCGGCCTGTCGGAAAAGGCTCGGCTAAACGATCCTGATGCCGGCAAGACCTTCCTCATCGACCTTCCGGTGCGGGGCCGCCCCGAACCGAAAGTCCTGCTATGACGAAGCGATGGGTCGACGCTGCTCTTCGTTAGGGGAGAAGACCGACGTTTGATCGGGTAGGGTCGGAGGCCGCGCGTCGTCCTCGGCTGGCGGCTTTCCTCGCGCGCGGCGAAGCCGTAAGAGGACCTTGGCAATCGGTGCGGAGGCGCCTACGCGACGGTGTCTTAGCGCGCCCGCACAGAAAACAGGGAGGAAGCGGTGAACCAGCAGTTCAAGTTCGACAACGCGGCGAGCGGTTCGACCATCCAGATCGCCGGGAAGTGGGCCACTGCCGATTCCGGCGAGACCATCGATGTCATCGCCCCGTCGACCGGCGGAGTCGTGGCGACCATCGCCGCCGGCGGCGAAGCCGAGGTCGATCGCGCGGTCAAAGCAGCCCGCGAGGCTTTCGAGCGCGGCGCCTGGGGCCGGCTCTCGGCGGTCGAGCGCGGCCGGCTGCTGATGAAATTCTCCGAACTGATCGCCGCCAACGCCGAGGAACTGGCGCAGCTGGAGGCGCTAGACTGCGGCAAGCCGATGAAGCAGGCGCGGGCTGACATCACCGCCTGCGCCCGCTATTTCGAGTTCTACGCCGGCGCAGCCGACAAGGTGCATGGCGAAACGCTGCCATTCATGAACGGCTACACGGTCATGACCCTGCGCGAGGCCAAGGGTGTCACCGGCCATATCATCGCCTGGAACTATCCCGCGCAAATGTACGGCCGCACCCTCGGCGCCTCGCTGGCAATGGGCAACGCCACGGTCATCAAGCCGGCCGAGGAAGCCTGCCTGACGCCGATCCGCCTGACCCAGCTGGCGCTCGACGCCGGGCTGCCGGAGGGCGCGATCAACCTCGTCACCGGCTATGGTGAAAAAGCCGGCGCGGCGCTGTCGGCCCATCCCGGCATCGACTTCATGTCCTTCACCGGCTCGCCCCAGGTCGGCACGCTGATCCAGCAGGCCTGCGCCATCAACAATGTCGGCTGCACCATGGAGCTCGGTGGCAAGTCGCCGCAAATCCTCTTCGACGACGCCGATCTCGACAAGGCCTTGCCGTTCATCGCCGGCGCGATCGTCCAGAATGGCGGCCAGACCTGCTCGGCCGGCAGCCGCCTGCTCGTCCACAGACCGATCCTCGACAAGGTGCTCGAACGGGTGACGGCGAAATTCGAGAGCCTCGTCGCCGCGCCCCATGACGAGGACGCCGATCTCGGCGCCCTGGTCAGCGCCAGGCAGAAGGCGCGCGTCCAGTCCTTCCTCGATCACGCGGCGGAAACCGGCGTCAAGACGCTGGCGACCGGCCGGATCTCGCCCAACGCGCCGGCCGGCGGCTTCTACGTCGCACCGCGGGTTCTTGGCCTGGTTCCGCCCGAGCATCGCCTGGCCCGCGAGGAGGTGTTCGGCCCGGTGCTGGCCGTGACGACCTTCGAGGACGAGGCTGACGCTGTCCGCATCGCCAACGGCACCGACTATGGCCTCGTCGCCGGAATCTGGACGAAGGCCGGCGACCGACAGATGCGCATGGCCAAAAAGGTCCGCGCCGGTCAGGTCTACGTCAACGGCTATGGCGCCGGCGGCGGCATCGAGTTGCCTTTCGGCGGCGTCAAGAAGTCCGGCCACGGCCGCGAGAAGGGCTTCGAGGCCCTCTACGAGTTCTCGGAGCTGAAGACGGTCGTGTTCAATCATGGCGAATAGCGAATAGATAGACGATCGATCGGGAGGATCATTCATGCGTCTGGCCAACAAGCGCGCCCTCGTCACGGGCGGCGGCTCCGGTTTCGGCGAAGGCATCGCCAGGGCCTTCGCCAAGGAGGGCGCGGAAGTCGCCGTGCTCGACATCAACGAGGCAGGCGCCAGGCGCGTGGCCAGCGAACTCGGCGAGGGGCATGTCGCGATTGCCTGCGACCTCACCGACGGCAAGGCTGTCGAGGCTGCCTGGAAATCGGCGAGCGACGCGCTGGGCGGTATCGACATCGTCGTGAACAATGCCGGCTGGACGCACCGCAACAAGCCGATCCTCGAGGTCACCGAGGAGGAGTTCGACAAGGTCTATGCGGTCAATGTGAAGGCGATCTTCCACATGACCCGGGTTTGCATTCCCACCATGCGCGACGCGGGCGGCGGCGTCATCGTCAATATCGGCTCGACCGCCGGCTTGCGTCCGCGTCCGGGCCTGACCTGGTACAACTCGTCCAAGGGCGCGGTGAACACGCTGACCAAGTCCCTCGCCGTCGAGCTGGCGCCGATGAAGATCCGGGTCTGCGGCATCGCCCCGGTGATCGGCGAAACGGGTCTCCTGTCGGAGTTCATGGGCGTTCCGGACACGCCGGAGAACCGGGCGAAATTCATCGCCACGATCCCGCTCGGGCGGATGAGCCGGCCCGAGGACATCGCCAATGCCACCGTCTTCCTTTCCTCCGACGAAGCCGCGATGATCACCGGCGCCGTCCTCGAGGTCGATGGCGGCCGCTGCATCTGAGGAATTGCGATGAAGCTTCTGAAGAACCCCACCTCGCCCTTTGCCCGCATCGCCCATGCGGCGCTGATCGAGGCGGGAATCGAGGAGCTCGAAATCCAGGCCGTCGATCCATGGGCCGACGAGGCGGAGCTCCTTTCAGCCAACAGCGCCGGGCGCGTGCCCTGCCTCGTTCTCGACGACGGCACCGCGATCACGGAGTGCCTGCTCATCGCGGCTTTTGCCGAGCGGCAGGGCAAGGGCGCCGGTATCCTGGCGACCAGCGATCCGAAGAGCCTGGCGGTCGCCGGCATCGGTATCGGGGTCTGCGACGCCGCCGTTCAGATTCTGATTGGGCGCCGCATCGTTTCCGGCGATTTCGCCGACCGCACCTTCGACGCCAATCCGATCGCCGCCAGGCGCAGGCGGTCCGTCGCCGACGGTCTGACGCGCCTCGATGCGATGGTCGCCGACGCACCGGCCGAGCGGCTGGACATCGGCACGCTCGCCGCCGTGACCGCGCTGGACTATATCGAGCTGCGCTTTCCCGGCGCCGAGTGGATTCCGGCGACGCCGCGATTGTCCGCGCTGCGCGAGCAACCCGCTGATCGGCCGGCGCTGGCCGCGACCCGGCCACCGCTTTAAGGAGCATTGCCATGCAGGACTCGATCGTCATTCTCGGCGGCGCCCGCACGCCGCTCGGGGGGTTCCAGGGTGAGTTGGCCGATCTCGCGGCGACCGAACTCGGCGCCAGGGCGATCGCCGCCGCGATCGAGCGCAGCGGCGCGGCGGTGGACGATGTTGCCGAGGTGACGATGGGTTGCGTGCTGCCGGCCGGGCTCGGTCAGGCGCCGGCGCGTCAGGCGTCGATCGGCGGCGGCCTGCCGAAGTCCGTCCCCTGCGCCACCGTCAATAAGATGTGCGGGTCCGGCATGATGGCGGTGATGATGGCCCATGACAGCCTGCACGCGCGGCCAGAGGGCCTGCGCGTCGCCGGCGGCATGGAGTCGATGTCGAATGCGCCGTATCTGCTGCCCAAGGCCCGCGCCGGCCTGCGGCTCGGCCACGGCCAGGTGATCGACCACATGTTCCTCGACGGCCTGGAGGACGCCTACGAAAAGGGCCGGCTGATGGGCACCTTCGCCGAGGACGCGGCCGAAGCCTACCAGTTTACCCGCAAGGAACAGGATGACTACGCCGTCGCCTCGTTGACCCGCGCGCTCGGCGCCCAGAAGGGCGACGCGCTCGCCGCCGAGATCGTCCCGGTCGACGTAGCCACCCGCAAGGGGACCGTGACCGTCACCCGGGACGAACAGCCGGGTAAGGCCGACGCCGCCAAGATCCCGACTTTGAAGCCGGCGTTCCGTCCCGGCGGCACGGTCACCGCCGCCAATTCCTCGTCGATCTCCGACGGCGCCGCGGCCCTCGTGCTCGGCCGCGAACGCTTTGCCGAAAAGCGCGGTCTGACGCCGGTCGCGCGGATCGTCGCGACCAGCCAGTTCGCAGGAGAGCCGGCAAAATTCACCTCGGCGCCCGTCGAGGCCATCCGCCGCGTGCTCGGCACCGCCGAGTGGCAACTCTCCGATGTCGATCTCTTCGAGGTCAACGAAGCCTTCGCCGTCGTGCCGATGATCGCTATGCGCGAACTCGGGATTCCGCTCGACATCATGAACGTCCATGGCGGCGCCTGCGCCCTCGGCCACCCGATCGGCGCGTCCGGCGCCCGCATCATCGTCACGCTCCTCGCCGCCCTTCACGAACGGGGACAGCGGCGCGGCATCGCCGCAATCTGCATCGGCGGTGGCGAGGCGACGGCTGTCGCGGTCGAAATGCTGCATTAAGTCGAGACGACCTGCGCCGGCAACCCGAACCACCCCGATTTACACCTGAAGCAAAGAGGCCCCATGTCATCCAACAGTCTGAAGATCGCCGTCATCGCCGGTGACGGCATCGGCAAGGAAACCATCCCCGAGGGCCTTCGCGTGCTGGAGGCGGCGGCGTCGAAATTCGACCTCGACCTGAAGTTCGACACCTTCGACTTCGCCTCCTGCGACTACTACGCCAAGCACGGCGAGATGATGCCTGAGGATTGGAAGGCGCAGATCGGCGGACACGACGCGATCTTCTTCGGCGCTGTCGGCTGGCCGGACACGGTGCCCGATCACGTCTCGCTCTGGGGCTCGCTCATCAAGTTCCGCCGCGAGTTCGATCAGTATGTGAATCTTCGTCCGGTCAAGCTGATGCCCGGCGTCAAGAGCCCGCTCGCCGGCCGCGAGCCGGGCGACATCGACTTTTTCGTCGTGCGCGAGAACACCGAGGGCGAATATTCCTCGGTCGGCGGCCGCATGTTCGAGGGCACCGACCGCGAATTCGTCGTCCAGGAGACGGTGATGAGCCGCGTCGGCGTCGACCGCATCCTGAAATACGCCTTCGAGCTCGCCCAGCGCCGCGACAAGAAGCACCTGACCTCGGCGACCAAATCGAACGGCATCTCGATCACCATGCCCTATTGGGACGAACGGGTGGAGGAAATGGCGAAATCCTATCCGGATATTCGCTGGGACAAGTACCACATCGACATTTTGACCGCGCATTTCGTGCTCAATCCGGACCGGTTCGACGTCGTCGTCGCCTCCAATCTGTTCGGCGACATCTTGTCCGATCTCGGGCCAGCCTGCACCGGCACGATCGGCATCGCGCCGTCGGGCAACATCAATCCGGAGCGGAATTTCCCCTCGCTGTTCGAGCCGGTACATGGCTCGGCACCCGACATTTTCGGCAAGGGCATCGCCAACCCGGTCGGCCAGATCTGGGCCGGGGCGATGATGCTCGACCATCTCGGCCACGCCAAAGCCGCCGCGGCGATCGTCGGCGCCATCGAGACGGTGCTGGCGGAGGAAAAGCTGCGGACCGGCGACCTCGGTGGCCCGCTCGGCACCGAAGACTGCGGCAAGGCGATCGCCGACGCGCTGGGCTGACCCGCGCGAGCCTTACGAGAAACGGCCGGCCTCGTCACGAGGCCGGCCGTTGTTTTCAGCGGGACGCCTGTGCCCCCGCTAAGGTGCGATTTCGTTAGCGCCGGTCGGGACGACGGTCGTCGCCACCGTCGCGACCGTGGAATCCGCCGTCGGAATCACCGCCACGCCGGTGATGACCGCCCGTATCACCGCGCCCGCCGTCGCCGCGGCCGCCGCCATGGCCGCGCATCTGCATGCCGCGTTTGCCATGGGCGTCGCGCATCATCGAGCGAACGATGCTCTGCACACCGGTGATCTGCTCGGGCGTCAGCACAGCCTCGACCTCGGCCAGCGCGCTCTTCAGCGCTTCGGCCTTGCCGGCCTGGGCAATCGCCCGGTCCGCCATGCGGTCGAGCATCCGGAAGCCGCGAAACTGCGAGCTGGCCTGGCCCGCATTGCTGGCACTGTCGTCGCTATCGTCCTGCATCGCCTCGTCCGAGGCTGCGGCGGTATCGGTCTCGTTGCCCGAATCCGTCGACTCGCCCGCCATAGCGGTGTCGTCATCGGACGTGTCGGCGCCGGCATTCGGCATCATCATGCCGCGTCCCTGCCCCATGCCCATGCCCATGCGCGGCGGCTGCGAGGCGTCGGCAAAGGCGACCACGGCGGCGGTGAACTTGCGCCATGCCTCCATCTGGTCCGGCCGAACGCCGATACCGGTCTCGATCGTCGACAGCGCGTCGGCGACGTGCGCCGGCGTGAACATGCGCGCCATCATGCCGACGTGACGTCCGCCGCCACCCATGCGGCCCATCCCGCCCATGCCACGCATACCGCCGTGGCCTTTGAATTCCTTGCCGCCGCGCTCTCCGCGCTGCCCGGACATGCCTTTGCCGTCGCCGCGTCGCATCATTGAACCGTCGCGAGAGTCCGAAGCGGTCGCGGCGGAAGGCTGCATGGGGGACGTGGTCTGCTGGGCGAAGGCGGTGCCGGCAGCGGTGCTGGCCATGAGCGCCGCGGCGGCGATGGCGACGAACCTTTTGGGACGAGCCGTGTTGCGATTGTAAATCTGGGTCATGTCGATGTCCTCTGGTTGGATGACGTCTGGACCCTCAACCTAGGTGCCACTTGTTGCGGTGATGCGGCGGAATGTTACGAAACATGGCCCGGACACGGAGAGTTGTTACGAAACGTGTCACAGGGTCCAAGGGCAACGTCCCGTTACAAAATTCGCCTCGCGCGCCGGGCCGGGAGCAGACAGACAATAGGGTGCGCAGAAGGACGAACGCCGCATGAGCCTGCCCCACATTCTCGTCGTCGACGACGACCCCGAAATCCTGCGCCTGCTCGGAAAATATCTCGAGAGCCAGGGGTTTCGTTGCTCGCTGGCCGCCAGCCGGCGCGCCTGCGAACAGAAGGTGGCCGATTCGCGCATCGACCTCGTCGTGCTCGACGTCATGCTGCCGGACGGCTCCGGCCTCGACATCTGCCGCGACCTGAAGGAGCGCCGGCCGGACATCGCGATCATCCTCTTGACCGCCCTGAAGGAAGATGTCGACAGGATCATCGGCCTGGAACTGGGCGCCGACGATTATCTCGGCAAACCGTTCAATCCGCGCGAACTCGCCGCCCGCATCCGGGCGGTGCTCAGGCGCGGTGGGGAGAATCCACCGGAGCCTCCGTCGGGGCATGCCCTTTATGCGTTCGAGGGCTTTACCGTCGATCCGGAGCGCCGGCACGTCGGCGCGCCCGACGGTGAGGAGATCGAACTGACCGGCGCTGAGTTCGACCTCCTGATGATCTTCCTCGAACGGCCCGGCCGGGTCCTGTCCCGCGACATATTGATGGACCTGCTGCACGGCCGCTCCGCCGATCCGTTCGACCGCTCCGTCGATGTGACGATGAGCCGGTTACGGCGCAAGTTCAACGACAACGGCGTCTTCCGGCTGTTCAAGACCGTGCGCAATGGCGGCTATCAATTTGCGGCGCGGGTCGAACGGCACGCGGGCGACGCGTCATGAGATCGCTGCGCTCGCGGCTGGCCCTGCTTCTTGTCCTCGCCATCGTCGGCGTCGTCGTCATCGCGGCATTGGTCTCGGTGCAGGTGCTCGAACGGCCCGACCGCGAGAGTTTCCGCGCGGCTTTCGCCAACGAGGTTCGCATCGTCGCCACGGTTCTCGCGGCCGATCCGGGCGCCGCCGACCGCCTCGGCATCGTCGTCGGCGACGAACCGGTTCCCGGCAACGGCGTGATGGTGCACGAAGCGCGCGGCATTGCCGAAAGCTTGGCCGGCGAGGGCCTCGCCATACCGGTTCGCATGGTCGGCGACATGCGAACGCATACGCCGCAACTCGTCTTCGAGTTCGCGCCGGGACGCTGGGCCTATCTGCCCCATCCCGGCATGCGAACCCGCAATTGGCCTGCTTTCGTGTCCTACATGGCGTTGGTCATCCTTGGCGCGGCGGCGGTTTCGCTGTTTGCCGCGACCAAGATGACACGCCCGCTTCGCATCCTCGATCAGGCGGTTTCGACGATCGGCCCGGACGGCCTTCCCGCCCATGTCCCGGAAGACGGTCCGGCCGAGGTCCGCGCCACCGCCGCGGCGCTCAACCGGCTGACCAGCCGCGTGCGGGAGGCGATCGAAAGCCGCATGCGCCTCGTGGCCGCCGCCGGCCACGATCTCAGGACCCCGATGACGCGCATGCGCCTGCGCGCCGAGTTCCTGCCCGACGAGGATCGTGAGGTCTGGCTGAAGGATCTGGCCGAACTCGACCGCATCGCCGACAGCGCCATCCGCCTGGTGCGCGAAGAGGTCGACACCACGCCCGACGGGCCGGTTCGGCTCGATCGCTTGCTGAATGAAATCACGGCGGAACTGCGCGAGATCGGCCGTCCGGTGAAGGAGATGCCGGCTGGCGCACCGCCCCTTGTCGTGGTCGCCCGGCCGCTCGCGCTGAAACGAGCGCTGCGCAACCTCGTCGACAATGCCGCCATCCACGGCGAGGGCGCGCGGGTCGCGCTGCATCGCAAGGGGAGCGAGGCGGTGATCAGCATCACCGACGACGGACCCGGCATACCGGACGAGATGATCGACCGCGCCTTCGAGCCGTTCTTCCGGGTCGATCCCGGTCGACGCAAGTTCAAGCCGGGGGCTGGGCTCGGCATGGCCATCGCCAAGGAGATCGTCGAGCAGGCCGGCGGTTCGATCGGAGTCGCCAACCGCGAGACCGGCGGTCTCGAACAGACCGTCCGTTTGCCGTTGGCTCCGTTACAAATGACATAGTTTGAAACTGGATCGCGAGACTTATGGCGTGGTTACTCCTGCGACGAAAGCAAAGGAGAATCGTCATGATGAAATCGCTCGCAATCGCTCTCGGCCTCGCCGTCGCGGTCCCGGCCACGACGACCGTGCCGGCCTTCGCGCACGACGCCAAAACGACCTACAGAGCAGCCGCGCCGAGCAGGACCCTGCGCCGGGCCAGCAAGGATACTCGCCATGCCGCGGACTGGCGTCGACGCGGCGCCCATTTGCCGGCCACCGCAAGGGGGCCGGTTGTTTCCAACTGGCAACGTCACGGACTGCGTCGTCCGCCCTCGGGCCACCGCTGGGTCAAGGTCGACAACGACTACATACTTTTTGCGACCGCCACCGGCATTATCGCCAGCATCGTCGCGGCAAGCAGATAGCCCGCTTTTAACCCGGCGTGTCTCTTCAAAGCTTTCGGTCGGCCACCATCGTGGCCGACCGTGCCCCTAATCTGTCGTTTCCCGCTCGAAGCGCCGTTCGAGTTCGGAATCGAGTGGCCGTGGCGACAGGTCGACCCCATTCGCGAGCCGGTCGGCGATCCCGGTGAGGGCCGTCACCCGAGCGTATTTCTTGTGGTTGGCGGAAATGACCTGCCATGGCGCCGCCGTAGTGTCAGTGCGCTCCAGCATGTCATTGACGGCCTCTTCGTACTGATCCCATTTGTCGCGGTTACGAAAATCCTCGAAAGACAGCTTCCAGCGCTTCAACGGATCGCGCAGCCGCTTTTCGAACCGCTCGAGCTGCTCGTCCCTGTCGATATAGAGGAACACCTTGGCGATCCTGGTTCCGGCATCGGTCAGCATCGCCTCGAACTGGTTGATCTCCTCATAGGCACGGCGCCATTCGGCCTCCTCGGCAAATCCCTCGACACGTTCGACCAGTACCCGCCCGTACCAGGAGCGGTCGAAGACCGCGATCTCGCCCTTTGCCGGCAGCCGCTCCCAGAACCGCGCCAGATAGTGCCGGGCCAGCTCCTCGGCGGACGGAGCGCCGATCGGCCAGACCCGGAAGCCGCGCGGGTCCATCACGCTGGCCATCCGCCGGATTGCGCCGCCCTTACCCGCCGCGTCCCAGCCCTCGAAGACAATCACGGCCTCGTCCTTCGTATGCAGATAGGCCTGCTGGATCTGGCGGAAGCGAGTCTGCACCGCTTCCAGCCGCGGCTCGTACTCATCCTTCGGGATTTTCGCGTCCATATCGAGGTCGGCGAGGCGTTTGACGCCGGATTTGCGATCGCCCATGGCGGCCTCCTCTTTTCATGTCGCTCAGCACATAGGGCGGCGCGGCAACATCGCGACAATGACGTTTCGAAGCAGGGATTCATGCTTTAAAGAACCCTTGGCGGCGCGAACGGCTCGTCGACGGAACCGGTTCTCGCCATGCACCCGACCAATCGACTTCTTCTCGGCGGTTTCCTGACACTGGCGATCGTCATGGGCGTCGGCCGGTTCTACTACACGCCGCTGCTGCCGCTCATGCAGCGCGACTACGGCTTCGGCGTCGACGTGGCGGGCCTCATCGCGGCGGCCAACTTCGCCGGCTACCTGGCCGGCTCGATTCTCGCCAGTTTCGTCCCGCGCGGCCCGCCGCGTCTCGCCGCCTTCCGCATCGGCGTCGTCGCCAGCGTTCTGACCACGCTCGCCATGGGGCTCAGCGACCAGCTCGGCGTCTGGCTTGCGCTGCGCACCATTTCCGGGCTCGCCAGCGCCTTTGCGATGATCTCGGCCGCCGGCATGGTCGCCGAGTCGCTGGCGCGCGTCGGCTCGGAGGCACGGCTCGGCTGGGTCTTCGGCGGCGTCGGAATCGGAATCGCCGCCTCGGGCCTGCTCGTGCTTTTTGCGGCGCCAGTGCTCGATTCGGCCGGCCTGTGGATCGCCGGGGGTTTGCTAGCGGCGCTGTTCGCGCCGATCGTCTTCATCGAGGTTCGCGATCGCACGCTGCCGGCGCGGACGGACACGCCGGACCCCAGACGCCGCGTGCCCCGACCACTTCCGTTCTGGCCGCTACTGATCAATTACAGTTGCGAGGGGCTGGGCTATTCGGTCTTCGCCACCTTCATCGTGGCGATCGTCAAATCCCGGCCCGGACTGGAAGCGATGGGCGACTGGGTCTGGATCATCGTTGGCCTCGCCGGCCTGCCAAGCTGCCTGATCTGGTCGCGGATCGCCGAGCGGATCGGCTTTTCCGCCGCCCTCGCCGCCGCCTACGCTGCCCAGATCGTCGGCGTCCTCCTGCCGGCGGTCAGCGGCTCAGGCATCGCGGCGCTGGTCGCCGCCGTCCTGTTCGGCGGCACCTTCATGGCGATCACCGTCTTGACCATGCCGCTCGGGCGGCACGGTCTCGGCGGACGGGGCTTTGCCATCCTCACCGCCGGTTTCGGCCTCGGCCAGATGCTGGGGCCGCTCGCCGCCGGATTCCTCGTCGCCGGCGAGGCGGACTACAACACCGCGCTGATTGGCTCGGCGGCGGTGCTCGCCCTCGGCCTATCGGCACTTTTGGTCGCGATCCGGCTGCGACCGGAAACACCGGCCGCCGCCTAGACGCGGTCCACCGATTACTCGGTGCCGGCAACCTCCTTGGCGATCTCGTCGAGGACGGCATTGATCTCGCCGAGCGCGGCTTTGGATTCCTCCGAGCCACTCTCGTCGAGGCGGCGGAAACCGACCGTCACGGTGCCGGTCGCGTCTGCGCTTTCATAGACGAACAAACCATATGGGCAGAACGAAAGGTTCATGACGTCCGCTTCCATCGCCTTGCGCGACAGAACGGCGGAGCAGAACTGCATGATGTTGGCGCGACCGTCCTGGAAGATGGTCTTCTCAGCTCCGACGTCGGCGCCGGTGCGGGCCAGCATATCGCCGACGAACGCCTCGTAGTCGATGACATAGCCGCGGTTGACGATCGCGTCCGACAAGTCCTGACGGACCTCGTCGAACGGCGCAGTGGTCTCGTAGGAGGTAACAGTCTCGGCCGCGGTGGCTGGCATGGCGGCGAAACCGGCGAACAGAAGCGCGATTGCGCCTCCCTTGATGGCAGTCCGTTTCATAGCAACTCTCCTTTGGTTGAGATCTTGGGTTTTCAGGGCAGCGCCGCGATGTGCTCCGCAACGAGGTCGGCGGCGTCCTCGGCGAAGAAGTCGAGGAACAGATGATCGGCCCCTTCGACAGTCTCCAGGCGAATCTTCGCGCCATCGACGATGGGCGCCAGCCGCTCCGGCAGATCGGTCACCACCTCGTCTTCGCTGGCGGAGATCACCAGAACCGGCATTGAAACGCCCTGCGTCAGCAGCGTCGGCGTATCGCGTTCTGGATTCTCGGCATGGTATGACAACATCGATTGCGCCGTCGCCTTCGTCTCAGAACAATAGACCAGGCCGGGAACCTCGAGCATCTCGTCGGGCTTTGCGGCGGTCGCCTCGGCAAGCACGTCCGCAAGCTTCGCACCGAAGCGCTGCTCGTAACGCGCGGCCGCAGTGCCCTCATCCTCGGTCATCGGAGCAAGGAGCACGGCGGCGGGAATATCGGCACGTTCGCCCGCGCGAGCGAGCCACAAGGCGACCTGCGCGCCGCCTCGACTGTGGCCGAGTGGAACGATCCCCTGGTATCCCTCGGTTCCGAGCCAGTCGACCCATGCGCTGATTTCCGCCACCGCGTCCTCGTGCCGGTGGGTCGAGGGCTGATTGCAGTCCCACATACCTTCCCGCCGATTCTGTCCGAGCGACAGGGTGACGGCGAGCGAGGCGACCTCGCGTTCGGCCAGCGCGCTCTGCAGCGCCTCGATCAGCTCGACGTTCTTGTGCGCGAAGGTGCCGTGGACGAGAAGCACGACCGGTTGGCTCATATCGATATTATCGGGGCGCACCAGGTCGCCGGTCAGCGTCAGATCATTGAGGGGGAGTTCGACAGTCTCGGTCTCCGCGGCGCTCGCGGGCGATACGCCGAGAGCCACCACGGCAAATCCAGCAGCCGCGAGACACGATACGAAGAGTCGGACGGGCGCGCCGCCTGTCCAGCCATGCGCGAACGCGGCGGCCCCACGCCAAATCTCGGTGACGACAGATAATAGACTATCTGCCCTAACGGCACCTATCGCTTTCTTCATGACATCTCCCCGTCGCGCCATCGTGAACCCGACATATTCGCATTTATGAATATCACCGTAGACATCAAGGATCGCTTCGGCAACACTGCCGCCGCAAACGGTGCGCGGATTTGAGAGCCGTGTTCCATCGAATCGCAACGGGAGAAGTATCAATGAAAATTGCAATGACGCGTTTCGCGGCCCTCGCCGCGCTGGCCTTCATGCTCGCGGCGCCGTTTGGGGGCGGCGTGACGGGGGCTCAGGCGGCGGAACCGCACAAGGTCGCGATCCATGTCGACGAGAACGATCCCCAGCGCATGAACATGGCGCTGAATAACGTCCAGAACATCAAGGCCTATTACGACGAGAAGGGCGAGGACGTGACCATCGAGGTGGTTACCTATGGTCCCGGATTGAACATGCTGCGCTCCGACACATCCCCCGTCGCCAATCGGATCAAGATGATGTCGATGGAAATCGCCAATCTGTCCTTCGCCGCCTGCGGCAACACGCGGGCCGGAATGGCCAAGAAGGAAGGCAAGGAGATTCCCTTGCTCGACGAGGCCACCGAGGTTCCCTCGGGCGTCGTTCGCCTCATGGAACTCCAGGAAGACGACTATTCCTACATCCGTCCATAGGACGTTCCAACGTCGGCGGATGGCCTGTAAGCCTCCGCCGACACCGTTCTGTTTCAAGAAGCCTCAGCGTTCCTCGCTGTTCTCAAGCGCACCGAGGAAGGCGTCGCACCAATGCGACGAGGTTCCGGCGAAGACCGCCTCGCGCATCGCCCTCCAGCGGCGATCGCGTTCGTCGAACGGCATCGTCAGGGCTTGCTGCAAGGCCCGCGCGACATCGTCGGTCGAATAGGGATTGACGATCAGCGCATCGGGCAGTTCGGCCCGCGCGCCGGCAAAGCGCGAGAGCACCAGCACGCCGGGATCGTCCGGGTCCTGCGCGGCGACGAATTCCTTGGCAACGAGGTTCATGCCGTCGCGCAAGGGCGTGACCAGGCAGACGCGAGCGGCGCGATAGATGCCGGCCAGCGCCCGCCGGTTAAAGCCACGGGTCATGATCTGGATCGGCGTCCAGTCGAGCGTGGCGAAACGGCCGTTGATATGGCCGGCAAGTTCTTCGAGCTCACTGCGCAGTTCGACATAGGCGTCGAGTTCCGAACGGGACAGCGGCGCCACTTGCAGGAACTGCACCTTGCCGCGATTCTCCGGGTAGTCCTCCAGCAACCGCTCGAAGCCGCGAAAGCGCTCGACCAGCCCCTTGGAATAGTCCATCCGGTCGACGCCGACGATCTGCAACCGATCGCCGACCATCTCGCGCACCATCTCTTCATGCTCGCTGGCCTCCGGCGAGACGGCGAAGCGCTCGAAGCCCGGCGCGTCGATGCCGATTGGAAAGGTATCCGCCCTCACCACGCGCTCGCCGACCTTGATCCTGTGCCCCTCCAGCTTTTCACCGCCCAGTTCGCGCACGCAGAAAGCGAGGAAGTTGCGCCGATCGGTGTCGGTCTGGAAGCCGACCACGTCATAGGCGAGCATGGCGCGGACGAGATCGTGGCTGGCCGGCAGCGCCGTGAAGATTTCCGGCGGGCAGAACGGAATGTGCAGGAAGAAGCCGATCTTGCCCTTAAACCCGCATTGGCGCAGTTCCGAGCCAAGAAAGAAGAAATGATAATCGTGGACCCAGACGAGATCGTCATCGGTCACGAGCGGCGCCAGCCGTGCCGCGAAGCGCTGGTTCACCGAGCGATAGGCGCGTTCGGACTGGCGGTCGAAATGTGCAAGATCCAGGCGATAGTGCAAGAGCGGCCACAAGGACCGGTTGGCGTAGCCGTAATAAAAGCCTTCGAGTTCCTCCTCGGTCATGTCGATGGTCGTCATCGACACGTCACCCTGAACTTGGATCTGCGCGTCCTTGAAGGTGCCCTCGTCCGAGGTTTCGCCGCTCCAGCCGAACCACAGCCCGCCGCGCCGCCTCAACGCGTCGGACAGGCCGACGGCGAGCCCCCCGGCCTTGCCCTCGTCATTCAATGGTCCGACGCGGTTCGAAACCGCAACCAGTCGCCGCTGCCCCTCAGCCATCGTCTCCCTTCCCCTGTCCAGGCCGGCGTTGCACCGACGTCTCTTCGTTTGCGATCCTGCTGCCGGTCCAGACCGGCGGTCAGGCAGACGCCGCCAGCCAGCGATGAACGGCCGCGACATCGGCCAGCCGGAATTCCGCGACGCTATGCTTGTCGCCGACCTTGATCGAGACGCCGCCCGCATCGCGCACATGTTCGAGCGCGAATTCGTCAGTGGTGTCATCCCCGACATAGACGGGAATACGCCCCGCGAACGGCGGGTCCTTCATCATCGCGGCGAGCGCCTTGCCCTTGTCCATGCCGGCCGGATGCACCTCGACGATGTTGTCGCCATTCATGACGGCAAGGTCATGACGGCCCGTCGTTGCCTCTGCCATCGCGCGCTCGGCAACGTCCTTCAGATCCGGCGCCGTGCGATAATGCAGGACCAGCGCGGTGCCCTTGTCTTCCAGCTTCAACCGGGGATTGTCCCGCAGCGGCTGTTCGAGCCTCTTGCGCACATCGTCGAGGGTTTCTGGCCCCGCCAAACGTTCGACCTCGTCGTCGGGGCGCACGCGCCGTTCCAGACCGTGGACGCCGGCGGCCGCAAAGCGCATCGGCGCCAGAAACCTGTCGAGATCGGCGATCCGGCGACCGCTGACGACGGCAAGCGCTCCGGCGAGTTCGCCCTGCAGCACTTCCAACCGGTCAAGCCCCGCCGGTTCGATCGCGACCGCCTGCGGATCATCGACCAATTCGACGAGGGTCCCGTCGAAATCGAGGAAAACGGCGTGGCGGTGCGGATCGATCGGAGGAGGCAATTGCATGACACCTTGTTACATAGAGCCACCCAATGTCGAAGCCAAACATTCCCTCAACGGCAATCTCCAGCACCACGCACCGGAAGCAGTTGGAGGAGCGTCGCCACATCGCTGATCCCGTTGACCGCAAGGCCCTGAATGCGCTGGAACGCTTGCAGCGCAGTCTCGGTGGCGGGACCGAAGATGCCGTCGACGGCCAGTCGCTGGCCATGCTCCACGAGCGCCGCCTGCAACCGCCGCACGGCCTCACCGCGCGCGCCACGGCGCAGTTCGCTCGGCGTATCGGATGATGCGGAGAGCAGCCGTTGCGCCTCCAGCCACGCCGCCCCGATCTTCTCGTCATAGCGGTTGCGGCGGTAGCCGGGGCCGTTGTAGCGGCGCGCGAAACCGGCGGTATCGCCACCGGCAAGCCGCCGCGCGAGCCCACCGAGCTTCAGGAACCGCGTCGCGATCTCGAACTGGCCGTCGATCGACGCGCGGGCCATGTCCGCGAGAGCCTCCGCGCTCCGGTAGCCGAGCCGCTTCCAATGGGCGCCCATCACCTGACACAATCCCCAGGAAACGGACTGGGCCGCGGCCGCCGCGTCGATCGCCACCGCCTTGTCGAACAGCCGCCAGCGCGCCGCCTGCGAGGCCGGATTGCGGATTCGGCCGGCGCGGGGATCAGCGAGGCCTGCGGCGCGCGCCCGCTGTCGGTCCGCCGGGGCGAGCAGGCGGTCGAAATAATGGCCTTCGAAGCGGATCAGTGGTTCGCGCCGCTCGCCCACCCGCGCAAAGGCGACGGCGCGGGTTTCGACCAGGGCGACGGCGATCAGCACCGTCGCCTCGACGCCGGTCTCAGCTCCGACGCGGCGCGCAGCCGCCAACACGTCTCCATTCACCGCCATCGTCCGCTCCCGCGCTCGCTTCGACAGGATCAGTGTCGCAGCAGTGCGGAGGACGGGGAGAAAATTCCGGCGGCGTCAGTCGAGCCGGCGGCCACTTTCGCTGTCAAAGCGGTGCAGAGCATCGAGCGGCGCGGCCGCGCGAACCTTTGTTCCCGGCTCCAGATGCGAGTAGCCCGGCACGCGCACGGCGATCTCCGAACCCTTGTCGGGCAGCGCGCCATAGACGTAGCTCTCGGCGCCGACAACCTCGACGCCGGTGACGGTCAAATCGGCGAGCAATTCGCCCGGCGCGGCCTGGGTCTCCTCGACGAGGCGCATATGTTCCGGGCGGATGCCGAGCGTCTGGCCGACGGACGGAGCAACCGCCAGGCCGTCGAGGCCGGTGAGCCCGGCAATGCTGCCGCCGGCGGCCCCGACCGGGATCAGATTCATCGCTGGCGAACCGATGAAGGTGGCGACGAAGAGCGTCGCCGGCCGCTCATAGACGTCCATCGGCGTGCCCGCCTGCTCGATCCGCCCGCCATTGAGGACGACCAGCCGGTCGGCCAGCGTCATCGCCTCGAGCTGGTCGTGGGTGACGTAGAGGCTGGTGGTGGCGAGCTTGCGCTGCAGCCGGCGGATTTCAGCGCGCATCTGCACCCGCAGCTTGGCGTCGAGATTGGACAGCGGCTCGTCGAACAGGAAGGCTTCCGGCTCGCGCACGATGGCGCGGCCCATGGCGACGCGCTGGCGCTGGCCGCCTGAAAGCTGGCCGGGCTTGCGACTGAGCAGCGGCGCGATTTCGAGAATCCCGGCCGCCTGATCGACCCGGCGGGCGATCTCGGCCTTCGCCATCTTGCGGTTTTTCAGGCCGTATTCGAGGTTCTGTCGCACGCTCATATGCGGATAGAGCGCGTAGTTCTGGAACACCATGGCGATATCGCGCTCGGCCGGCTCGAGATCGTTCACGATCCGGTCGCCGATCGAGATCGTGCCGGCGCTGATCGTCTCCAGCCCGGCCACCATGCGCAGGAGCGTTGATTTCCCGCAGCCGGACGGGCCGACCAGCACGACGAATTCTCCGTCCGGAATGTCGAGCGAGACGCCCTTCACCGCTTCCACCCCGCCGGGATAGACCTTGCGGACGTCGGAAAGTTCGATGCCTGCCACGCTTATTTCTCCGCTTCGACGAGGCCGCGCACGAACCATCGCTGCATCAGGACGACCACCAGCACCGGCGGCACGATCGCCAGGATCGACGTCACCATGACCAGGTGCCAGGGCGTGTCGGCGTCGGCGAAGGACACCATCTTCCTCAGCGCGATGACGATCGTGTTCATCTGGTTGTCGTTGGTGACCAGCAGCGGCCACAGATATTGCGTCCAGCCATAGATGAAGAGGATGACGAACAGCGCCGCGATGTTGGTCTTCGACAGCGGAAGAAGGATGTCCCAGAAGAACCGCATCGGCCCGGCCGCGTCGACCCGCGCCGCCTCGACCAGCTCGGACGGGATCGTCATGAAGAACTGGCGGAACAGAAGCGTCGCCGTCGCCGAGGCGATCAGCGGCAGGATCAGCCCGGCATAGGTATCGATCATGCCGAGATCGACCATCACCTTGTAGGTCGGCAGGATGCGCACTTCGACCGGCAGCATCAAGGTGATGAAGATCAGCCAGAAGAAGGTCATGCGCAGCCGGAAGCGGAAGAACACGATGGCGAAGGCCGACAGGATCGAGATGACGATCTTGCCGATGGCGATGCCGAGCGCCATCACCGTCGTGTTGAACAGGAGCGTCCAGACGTTGACGCCGCCGATCCGGCCGATGCCACCGAACAGCGCCTCACCATAGTTCTCGACGAATTCGCCGCCCGGCGTCAGCGGCAGCGGCGGACGCAGGATCGCCTGCAGCGTCTGCGTCGACGCCATGAACGTGTAGTAAATCGGAAAGGCGACGATCACGATGCCGAGGACCAGCATCACATGCGCGATCGGACGACCGATGGAATGACGCTCGATCATCGCCGTATCACTGCCGCATCACGCATAATGCACCCGCTTCTCCACATAGCGGAACTGGAAGGCGGTGAGCGCGATGACGATCGCCATCAAGATCACCGACTGGGCGGCCGAACTGCCAAGGTCCAGATTGACGAAGCCATCGACATAGACCTTGTAGACGAGGGTTTCGGTCGCTCGCGCCGGGCCGCCGGAGGTCACCGAATCGATGATGCCGAACGTATCGAAGAAGGCGTAGACGGTGTTGACCACCAAAAGGAAGAATGTCGTCGGCGCGATCAGCGGAAAGATGATCGTCCAGAAGCGCTTGGTCGATCCGGCGCCGTCGATCGCCGCCGCCTCGATCAGCGATTTCGGGATCGACTGCAGCGCCGCGACGAAGAACAGGAAATTGTAGCTGATCTGCTTCCAGGCCGCCGCGACGACGACGAGCAGCATGGCTTGATCGCCGTCGAGCAGCGGGTTCCAGTCGAAACCGTTGCGTCGCAGCATGTAGGCGAAGGTGCCCATCACCGGATTGAACATGAACATCCACAACAGGCCCGCGACGGCCGGCGCCACCGCGTAGGGCCAGATCAGCATCGTGCGGTAAAGCCCGCGTCCGCGAACCACCTTCTCGGCGGCGGTCGCGAGCAGCAGCGCCAGCGACATCGACAGCGCCGCGGTCGAGATGCTGAAGATCGCCGTCACCTTGATGGCGTTGAGATAGGCCGGGTCCGTCAGGACCGACTGGAAATTGGCCAGTCCGACGAATTCCGACTTCAGCCCGAATGGGTCCTCGTGCAGAACCGACTGGTAGAGCGCCTGGCTCGCCGGCCAGTAAAAGAAGACCAGCGTGATCGCCACCTGCGGCGCGACCAGCAGATAGGGCAGCCACTTATTGGGGAACACGGCTTTCGACACGGCGATCCTGGGTTCGAATCAGGCCACACGTGAAGCGAAGCCCATGAAAAAGGCCGGGCGGGTCGAGCCGCCCGGCGCGCGTTGCGGGTCTAGTGGATTAAATTTGACATTTGATACCCACGTGCGGCGGACTCGAAATCAAATGTCAAATTTGAAAAATCCACGAGAGTCATAAAGTTGCTAGTGGCCCTTTGATTTCGACATTTGCTTGCCAGGGTGCTCCAAGCGGGATGCAAATGTCGAAATCGGACCACTAGCGTCCTACTGCGCTTCGGCGATCGCCTCGTTGCCCTGCTCGACGATCTTGTCCATCGTCGTCTGGGCGTCCTGGTCACCGGCCAGCATCGCCTCGAACTGCTCGTTGGCGATGTCGCGGATTTGCGGCAGGTTCGGCAGCCGAACGCCCCTGGAATTGGCGGTCGGCTCCTTGCCCATCATCTGCATGATCGGGGTCTCGCGGCCGGGATTCTCGTCGTAGAAGCCGGACGCCTTGGTCGCCTCATAGGCGGCTTTGGTCACCGGCAGATAGCCGGAGGCCTGATGCAGGCGACCCTGGATGTCGGTCTGCGAGAGGAAATTGAAGAACTCGGCAATGCCCTTGTATTCCTCGTCCGACTTGCCGCCGAACACCCACAGGCTGGCGCCGCCCGGGATGGTGTTTTGCGGCGCCCCTTGAGCGTTCTCGTCATAGGGCAACTGGCCGATGCCGTAGTTGATCCCGGATTTAACGACATCGCCGAGCCCGCCGGAGGATTCGGTCAGGATGCCGCATTCGCCGGACAGGAACAGCTGCTTGGCCTCCGAGGTGCGGCCGCCATAGCGGAACACGCCGTCCTTGGCGAGATCGGCGAGCGCCTGGAAATGCTCGACATAGATCGGCTCGTTGAGCTTCAGTTCGACATTGGTTCCGGCCAGCCCGTTCTCCTCGGTGCCGTAGGGCACGTCGTTCCAGGCGGCGAAGTTCTCCAGATGGATCCAGGTCAGCCAGGTCGAGGTGTAGCCACACTCGGCCGCGCCGGATTCCTTGATCTTGCGCGCCGCCTCGAACACCGCCTGCCAGGTCTTCGGCGGGTTGTCGACGTCGAGCCCGGCCTTCTCGAAGATGTCCTTGTTGTAATAGAGGATCGGCGAGGAGGAATTGTACGGGAACGACAGCATGGTGCCGTCGGGCTTCGAATAATAGGCAACGATGCCCGGCAGATATTGCGACTTGTCGAAGGTATAGCCGCCGGCCTCAAGCACCTCGGCGATCGGCATGACCGCGCCCTCGGCGCCCATCATCACGCCGGTGCCGACGTCGAAGACCTGGATGATCGCCGGCATCTGCTTGGCCCGGAAGGCCGCGATGCCCGCGTTCAGCGTCTCGGGATAGGTCCCCTTGAAGACCGGCGCGATCTTGAAGTCCTGCTGGCTTTCGTTGAATTCCTTGGCCAGCGTCTCGACGACCTCGTTGTTGGCGCCGGTCATCGCGTGCCACCACTGCAGCTCGGTCACGGCGAAAGCCTGGCTCGCGCCGGCGATCATCGCCCCGAGCGCGACGGCTGCGCTGAGAAGTTTGCGGTTCATCTGATGTCCTCACCCGTTGATGCGACTCTCGGGCCCTGTTGCCGAGCTTGTCGAAGACGCCCCGTAACAGTGCTTCAAAAACGGTTCGTGACGCAATGACGAAGCTTCGATGACAGCGCAAAAAACAGACGGCCTGCATATTTTTGCGCCAGACCGCAGCCGCCCGGAGCCAACAGGACTATTGCTCCGCGTCGCCTATTCCCCTCTGGGAAACCGCTGGTTCTCCTCCAGCACGTTGAGGTCCATGTGGTTGCGCATGTAGCGCTCCGAGGCCTTTTGCAGCGGCTGGTAGTCCCAGGGGTAATAGGCGCCGTTGCGCAGCGCCTCGTAGGCGATCAGCCGCCGTTGCTGGCTCTCGCGCACCGCCAAGTCGAAAGCCGCGAGATTCCAGCGCGTTTCCGCCGCCTGCCGCAGCCGGTCAAAGGCTTCCCCGGCGGCTGGCCCGCCGCATCCAGGCTCCGCCGCCAGATTGCGTGCCTCGCCCGGGTCGGTTTCCAGGTCGAAGAATTCCGGCGGGTCGATCTCGCAGAGATTGAGCTTGAAGCGCTCGTCTCTCAGCGAGATCATCGGCGCCTCGGAGCCTTCGGCCGCGTATTCCATCGGCACCGGTCCGGAACGGCTTCCGGCGCGCGCCGTTGCGAGCAGGCTCTGCCCATCGGCGAAGGGTGCGATTTCGGCGGCGTCGATGCCGGCGAGATCACCCAGCGTCGGCAGCACGTCGAGGGTCGACACCGGCGCGGCCACCAGCCCGCTCTCGCCGCCCGGCAGGCTCAGCATCAGCGGTACGCGCGACGAGCCCTCGCGGAAACTCATCTTGAACCACAGGCCGCGCTCGCCAAGCATGTCGCCATGGTCGGAGACGAACAGGACAACGGTGTTCTCTGCCATCCGGCAGTCTTTCAGCACGCCGAGGATCTTGCCGATCTTTTCGTCGAGATAGGAGATGTTGGCAAAATAGGCCCGGCGCGAGCGGCGGACATCTTCGGGCGTGATCGCAAACTTCTCGAAATCGGACGCCTTCAGCAGCCGTTGCGAATGCGGGTCGTGCTCGGCGAGCGGGATCGGCCCGGTCGCCGGATCGAGATGGGCGCAATCCTCGTAAAGGTCCCAGAAGCGGCGCCGCGCCACATAGGGGTCGTGCGGATGGGTGAAGGATACGGTCAGGCAAAACGGCCGCTCGTCCTGCCCCCGCGCCAAATCGTAGAGCTTGGCGCCGGCGTGATAGGCGACCTCGTCGTCATATTCGAGCTGGTTGCTGATCTCGGCGACGCCGGCGCCGGTGACCGAGCCCATATTGTGATACCACCAGTCGATCCGCTCGCCCGGCCGGCGATAGTCAGGCGTCCAGCCGAAATCGGCCGGATAGACGTCGGTGGTCAGCCGCTCCTCGAAGCCATGCAGCTGGTCGGGGCCGACGAAATGCATCTTGCCGGAGAGCGTCGTGCGATAGCCCGCCCGCCGCAGATGATGGGCGAAGGTCGGGATCGATGACATAAATTCCGCCGCATTGTCGTAGACGCCGGTGCGGCTCGGCAACTGCCCGGCCATGAAGGCGGCCCGCGCCGGCGCGCAGAGCGGACTTGGCGTATAGGCGTTTTGAAACCGCAGCGAGCGCTGCGCGAGCCCGGCCAGGTTCGGCGTGTGCAAAAACTCCGCCGGCCCGTCCGGGAACAGCGTTCCATTCAACTGATCGACCATGACGATCAGGATATTCGGTCGGGCCATGGAATGGGTCCTTCGCGGTGATTCACGTGAGACCGCCAAACGCATTGCCGTTGCGGCCTTAACCGCCCCGCTCCTACCACGGCAAACGGCCTCCGCGAACAGCGTCGAGCGGCCCTTCGAGAGGACCGCTCGGTCGTGCCAAGGTGGGTGAAGGTTGACGCCCCGCCCCAAGAAGCGATCATGTCACCACCTTGGGGCCGGGCAATAGCCGAAGCTTACTGCATATGCCTCGCCATCTCGGCGAGCTTCGCCACCTCCTTGGGGTCGTCGAGTTCAATGCCGAGCTTGTCATTGACGGCGCGGACAGTCTCCTCGGTCACCGTATGATTCGCGGCCGTTGCCAGGAACTCGGCAGCCTCTTCCATTTTTCCGCCGGCCATAGCGTCCTTGTATGCGCCGAGTTGGCCAACCACCGAGCGCGAGGAGGCATTTTCCATCGCGGTCGCGGATGCGTGGGAGGCATTCAACCGGCCGAGCGAGGCAGCGGAATTGCGATTCTCGCCGCTTTTGCCGTGAGCGTTCCCGCCACTGGCGCTTCGCCCGCCATTGCCGTTTCCATTCCCGCCGCCGCTGTTGCCGCCACCATTGCCGCCGCTGTTACCACCGCTGTTGCCGCCCCCGTTTCCACCACCATTTCCGCCGCCTTTGCCTTGGGCCAGCACATCCGCCGATCCGACGGACAAATGAGTCCAGTCGATCGCAACTGGTGTGGCGGCAAGAGCCGTGCCAAGAAACAGGATCGTTGTGGTTTTTGTCATTGCCGCTCTGGTCTTCATTGAAGGCCTCCTTGGTGATTCAGACATGTGCCCGGCTAGCGAATTACGGGCGCAATAGGGCGGCAAAGTGATTCCCCGTCATTGCGGTCGTGCGATACTCCGGCAGCCCGGCGCCTGGCCATTTGCACCCCCTCCTCCGCGCGGCTAAGGTCCCGCCGCGACGGGCATTCGGGAGGAACCGCATCATGAATCAGGGGCTTGCGGAGAAACTGAATCCGACCGACGACGAACGCGCCGATTTGCACGACCCGCTGTCATCCGGGTTTCCGGCCAGCCTCGAAGGCCGGCTGTTGTTCTGGATCGCGTTTTTCTTCTCGATCTTTCAGCTTGCGACGGCTTCGCATCTTCTCGATCTGCCGAGCCAGATCGTGCGGGCCGTCCATGTCGGTTTCCTCTGCCTGCTCGGCCTGCCGTTGATCGCCGCGATCAAGCGCGAAAACCCGGCTTCGCGCGCGCTTTTCTGGGCGCTCGGCGTCGCCGGCATGGGGGTCGCCTTCTACCAATGGTGGGAATACGAGGCGCTGATCTTTCGCGCCGGCATGCCGCTGCCGATGGACACCGCCGTCGGCGTCGCCGCGCTGGCGATCCTGTTCGTCGCCACCTGGCGGATCATGGGGCCGGCGCTGCCGATCATCGCCGGGACGTTCCTCGCCTACACGCTGTTCGGCGAGTATCTGCCCTCGCCCTTCGTCACCCGCGGCTACGATTTTTCGCAGGTAATCGACCACATGGCCTTCGGCACCGAGGGCATCTACGGCATCCCGACCTACGTCTCGTCCACCTACATCTTCCTGTTCATCCTGTTCGGCTCGTTTCTCGAACGCGCCGGCATGATCAAGCTGTTCACCGACATCTCGCTCGGCCTCGTCGGTAACGCCAAGGGCGGCGCGGCCAAGGTGGCGGTCATTTCCTCCGGCCTGATGGGAACGATCTCCGGCTCCGGCGTCGCCAATGTCGTGACCACCGGACAGTTCACCATTCCCCTGATGAAGCGTTTCGGCTACCGCGCCGCCTTCGCCGGCGGCGTCGAGTCCACTGCTTCGATGGGTGGCCAGATCATGCCGCCGGTGATGGGCGCCGTCGCCTTCATCATGGCCGAGACCATCGACGTTCCCTACACCGCCGTCGTCCAGGCGGCGGTGGTCCCGGCGATCCTGTATTTCGGCTCGGTTTTCTGGATGGTGCATCTGGAAGCCGGCAAGCGCGGCCTGCTCGGCCTGTCGCGCGCCGAACTGCCCTCGCCGCTGGCGGCTCTCAGGAACGGCTGGTACCTGCTCTTGCCGCTGGTCGTCCTGGTCTGGCTACTGTTCAACGGCTACACGCCGCTATTCGCCGGCACCATCGGCCTCGCCCTGACGGCGCTTCTGATCCTCGGCGCGCCGCTGGCCGGACGCATCCCGGTCCAGGCGCTGCGCTATGTGTTCTGGATCGGCCTCGGCCTGTCGGCCGCCGCCTTCTTCCAATATGGCATCATGCCGGTGGTGATCGCGCTGGCGATCCTCATCGCCCTCTCGGCGCTGTTCAAGGGCGGTCGCGAGACGCTGATCTTGACCCGCGACGCGCTGTCGGAAGGCGCCAAGACGGCACTGCCGGTCGGTATCGCCTGCGCCATCGTCGGCATCATCGTCGGTACGATGACGCTCACCGGCGTCGCCAATACCTTCGGCCAATATATCGTCTCGGTCGGCGATACCTCGCTGTTCCTGTCGCTGGTGCTGACGATGATCACCTGCCTGATCCTTGGCATGGGCATCCCGACCATCCCCAACTACATCATCACCTCCTCGATCGCCGGCCCCGCCTTGCTCGCTCTCGGCGTGCCGCTGATCGTCTCGCACATGTTCGTCTTCTATTTCGGCATCCTCGCCGATCTGACCCCGCCCGTGGCGCTCGCCTGCTTCGCCGCGGCGCCGATCGCCAAGGCGCCGGGACTGAAAATCTCGATGGAAGCCGTGAAGGTCGCGCTCGCCGGCTTCATCATCCCGTTCATGGCCGTCTACACGCCGGCGCTGATGCTGCAGGATGGCGGACCGCTGGCCGATGCGATCGGCTTCTGGCCGGCGGTCATCTACGTCGTCATCAAGGCGTGCCTCGCCATCGGGCTGTGGGGCGCGGCAGCGATCGGCTTCCTCGTCGCGCCGCTCAAATGGTGGGAGCGGATTCTGGCCGCCGTCGCCGCCTTCACCCTGATTGCCGCGCTGCCGGCGACCGACGAAATCGGCTTCGGCCTCGCCGCGCTGATTATCGGCTGGCATCTGTGGCAAGTGCGCAAGTACGGGGTGCCGGAAACGGTGAACCGCACCGGCGGACCCGGCGGTCTCGTGGAGCGGCCCGCTTCTGTCCAAGCCGCCGACGAGACGGCGACACCGGCGCAATGATCTGCGTCGTCGCGGCCGGCAAGACGATCATGCTCGCCGCTTCCGCCTTCACCCTCGCCTGGACCCACTCGGTGGAAAAGACCAGTTGGCAGGAACGCTGGACCGCCGGGCCGGACGGGCTGACGGTGGTCGAGGGACGCATCGAGGGCTCGGGCGCCGGCATGGAGCCGCCGCCGGACGCGGTGCTCAAGGACGGCGCCTATGTCTATACGCCGCATCTCCCCGCCATCCCGGAGCTGGTGCTCGCCGCCTCCGGCGCGACCGGGGAAGGCTGGACGCTGTGCATGGAGGGGAGCGCGGACGCAGGAGGCTCGAAGGCGGCGAAGTGCCTGACGCTCGGCGCCGAAGCCGCCGTCCCGGTCATCGTGCGCTGGTGCGCGGCGGGCAAGGCAGATGAGGCGGGAAATCCGTAGGCGGAGTCATCGCACGCACTGCTCTGCGGCTTAAGGCAGCAAAATGCCCTACCCCGCCGTCACCACCACCCGGCCCTTCATGCCTGCGCCCTCGTGCGGCAGGCAGACATAATCGTAGGTACCCGGACGGGTGAATTTCCGCCGATAGGTTCCGCCGGCCGGGAGGGGCCCACTGAACGGCCCCGCGCCTCGCGGTAGCCGGACATTGGCAGCATTCTTCGCCAGCGACGGATCGGCGGTCACGGTGTGGCCGAAGGGCGAAGCGTTACGCCATTCGACGGTGTCGCCGACCTTGATGGTTACGACCGCCGGGCTGAACGCCAGCAGCGTCGTCGCGGAAATAACGGCCGCGACGCCCGGCGGCGGGCTCGTCGAACCGGCCGTGGCGCAGCCGCCAAGCGCGGCGAGGCCGGACAGGGCCGCAAGGCCGAGGACCTGGCGACGGGACACGCAGGAGCCGGCCGACGCGGCATCTGGGGATGATACAGGCATCGCAACCTCCCAAGCGGGCAGAGCGTTGCAGTTTACGCCTGCCGTGGACGCCGCGGAAGGGCACTGGCGTTGCCACCGCCCCTGCGGCATCGTCCAAGGCATCACTTTCGCGACATCGGTCCGCTATTCAATCGAGGCAAACATGAACTTCACAGCCGCCGTCCGCTCGGTGTTTTCGAACTACGCCATTTTCCGGGGCCGCGCGCCGCGCTCTGAATTCTGGTGGTTCGTGCTGTTCACCCTGATCGCCAGTTTTGTCCTCGGCCTCGTCGACAGCGTGATCGTCGGACCCATTCTCGGTTTGAGCCCACTGAGCGGTCATGGTGCCCGCCCTTTGGACGCGCTGTTCACGCTGGCGGTCTTCCTGCCGACGCTAGCGGTGGCTGCGCGGCGACTGCACGATACCGGCCGCTCGGCCTGGTGGCTGCTGATCGGCCTGATCCCGCTGGTCGGCTGGCTGGTCTTCCTCTATTTCGCCGCCCAGCCCAGCGAGGCGGTGACCAACGAATACGGGTCACCTCCACTGGGACGGCGCGAGGCCTATCGCTGACGGGTCTGCCAGTCCGGGTTGATCCAGGGTCGCAGTTCGGGCTCCGGCGCCAGCATCCCCTCACTCAGAATATGGTCGGCCGCCTTTTCGCCGACCATGACCGACGGGCCGTTGAGATTGCCGTTGGTGATGCGCGGGAAGATCGAACTGTCGGCAAGCCTGAGATTGTCGGTGCCGATCACCCGGCATTCGGGATCGACCACGGCGTTGGCGTCGCTTTCGGAGCCGAGGCGCGCGGCGCCGCAGGGATGGTAGGCGCTTTCGGCGTGATGGGCGATGAAGCCGTCGAGATCGGAATCGCTCTGGAGCGCGTCGCCCGGCTGGATCTCCGGCCCGCGATATTCATCGAAGGCGGCCTGCGCGAACAGCTCGCGGGTGAGCCGGATCGCCTGGCGAAACTCAGTCCAGTCGTCCTCATGCGACATGTAGTTGAAGCGGATCGCCGGCTTGGCGCCGGGATCGGCGCTCACCAGCCGGATATCGCCCCGCGATTTCGAGCGCATCGGCCCGACATGGGCCTGGAAGCCGTGGCCGGGGGCCGCCGCCTGGCCGTCATAGCGGATCGCGCCGGGCAGGAAGTGATACTGGATATCGGGATAGTCGACGCCGGCGCGTGAGCGGATGAAGCCGGCCGCCTCGAAATGGTTGGTGGCGCCGTAGCCGGTGTGGAGCATCATCCATTCCAGCCCGACCCGGCCCTTGGAGAACAGGTCGAGATAGCCGTTGAGGGTGATCGGCTGGGTGCAGCTCTGCTGGATGTAGAGTTCGAGATGATCCTGCAGGTTTTGCCCGACGCCGGGGCGGGCAAGCCGCGTGTCGATGCCGACGCGGGACAGCTCGGCCGGGTCTCCGATGCCCGAATGCATGAGGATCAGCGGCGAGTTGATGGCCCCGGCGGCGAGCACTACCTCGCGCCGCGCCTTGACGAGACCGGTGGTGCGACCGGATCGCTTCACCTCGACACCGGTGGCGCGGTTGCCCTCGAAGGCGACGCGCATGACATTGGCCTGGAGAAGCCGGCAATTGCCCCGCGCCATGGCGGGTCTCAGATACGCATTGGCCGCCGACCAGCGTCGGCCGCGCCAGATCGTCTGCTGCATCGGGCCGAAACCCTCGGGGAATTCGCCGTTGTAATCGTCGGTGACCGGATAGCCGGCCTGCCGCCCGGCCTCGACGAAGGCGCCATAGAGCGGGTTTTCCATGGCGCCGCGCTTGACGTTGAGCGAGCCGGAGCTGCCGCGCCAGGCCGGATCGCCGCCCTGCCCCTCTTCGAAGGCCTCCATCCGCTTGAAATAGGGGACGACGTCGGCATAGGCCCAGCCGGATGCGCCGATCTCGGCCCAATGGTCGAAATCATGGGCGTGGCCGCGCACGAACACCATGCCGTTGATCGAGGAGGAACCGCCAATGACCCGACCGCGCGGGGTGGCGAGGCGCCGACCGGCGAGCGCCGGCTCGGGCTCGGAGCGGTAACCCCAGTCGTAGCGGGCCATGTTCATCGGAAAGGACAGGGCGCCCGGCATCTGGATGAACGGGCCGGCATCGGTGCCGCCGGCCTCGACGACGACGACGTCGTAGCGGCCCGATTCCGACAGCCGGTACGCCAGCGCCGAGCCGGCCGAACCAGAGCCGACGACGACGTAGTCGGCTTCCTCGATGATTTTCATGCGCCAATCTCTGCGTCGATATAGCGTTCAACCATCCGGACGGCCGCTGGTCCGTCGGGAGCGGTGAGCGGGGTCAGCGCCTGGCGCAGCCAGACACCGTCGATCATCGCGCCGGTCGCCGCGGCAACCGGGATGGCCGCATCGGCGCCGAGGAGCGGGGCGAGGCCGGAGATCAGATTGGTCTCCAGCCGACGGAAATACAGCCGCAATAGCCGCGCCGCCTCTGACGAGCGGCGGGCGTAAAGATAGAAGACCAGCCAGGCGGCAATCGCCTCGCGGGAGAACTGACTGGGATCGAAGCACCCTTCGATGACGGCGCTGACCCGCTCGCGGGGCGTGCCGGCGGCGGCAAGCCGGCGGGTGAGCCCATCGCGAAAGCCGAACAGCAGATGGCGCATCGCGGCGATCATCAGATCGTCCTTGGCGCCGAAATAATGATGCACCAGCGCCGGCGACACCGAGGCGCGGGCGGCGATCTGCGCCATGGTGGTGGCCTCCATCGAGCCGGCTTCCTCGATGGCGGCAATGGCTGCGGTGATCAGCGCCTCGCGGCGGGCGGCCTCGAGGCCTGTCGCGGCGGGCCGGATGCGGGTCCATTGGTTCATGGCCGGCAGCATAGATCGATTGATTGATCCGTCAATCAATCCTCCTTGAGATTCCCGATCTCAAGGGCTGAAGGAGCCCCTTACCTCATGCTACTAATAGATCTCTTAGTACCGTTCGGAAGGAGGACGCTCCAATCGTTCCAACCGTTCCGCGCCGCAGGCGGCCCGCCGCAATCTACTACCGCCTTAATTGCTGCGGGCGACGGAGCTTTGTAGCGCTCCCCGTTGTAGAGAATGGCGCCATCGTCGATCTTTGCCTCGATCTTCCGGCCCCCATAGTGCATTTCCAGTTGGCTGCCGTGGGATAAAGATACGCCCCCAGAGGACCATGCGGCCCTACCGCCTGACTCGTCAAAATTCCCCTTAATCGCTTGGTGACAGTCGAATTTTGGGAGGCCTAGCAACCTTCTCAATATCTCGTTCTCTGTCTCCTCGAATGCCGTCCTATCAGCCTCAATGCGCTTGTGAACCTCAATGTCGATATCTATGGTTTTCATGTTTGAAATCTCCTTAGCTGAAATAGCACTAATAGATCTTTAGATCCCCGTCAACTGGCTGGAGTGGGAATCAGAATAGGGACCAGTGCAAAATGGGGAAATTCGCCAGTCGCAATTGACGGCGACGAGAAGCGGGATTTTGATGGCGGCGGCTGTCTCGCTGGATTTGGCAACGGTGCGGCCGCATTTCTTTTCGCCGGCAGGAGCTACGAAATGAAGCAAATTCTTTATACCGCCGCCGCGCTGGCGCTGACCACTGCCGGTGGCGGCGCCGCGCTCGCCGAGTACAGACTGACGATCCTGCACACCAATGATTTTCACAGCCGCATCGAGCCGATCAACAAGTACGATTCGGGCTGCGGCGAGAAGGACGCCGCCGAGAACGCCTGCTTCGGTGGCTCGGCGCGGCTGGCGACCGGCATCAAGGCCGCGCGGGAAGCCTCCGACAACACGCTGCTGGTCGACGGCGGCGATCAGTTTCAGGGCTCGCTGTTCTATACCAAATACAAGGGCAAGGCAGCGGCCGAACTGATGAACACGCTCGGCTATGAGGCGATGACGGTCGGCAATCACGAGTTCGACGACGGGCCAAAGGTGCTGCGCGCCTTCATGGAGGCGATTGATTTCCCGATCCTGCTCGCCAATGCGGATATTTCCAAGGAGCCGGAACTCGCCGACGCGCTGAAATCCTCGACGGTGATCGAGAAGGACGGCGAAAGGATCGGCCTGATCGGCATCACGCCGGCCGACACCGCCGAATTGTCGAGCCCCGGCCCGAATGTCAGCTTTGCCGATCCGGTGGCGGCCCTGAAGCGCGAGGTCGCGGCGCTGACCGGCCAGGGCGTCACCAAGATCGTCGTGCTCAGCCATTCCGGCTACGCGGTCGACCAGCGCGTCGCGGCTGAAGTACCCGGCATCGACGTCATCGTCGGCGGCCACACCAACACGCTGTTGTCGAACACCAACAAAAAGGCCAAGGGCCCCTACCCGACCATGATCAAGGGGCCCGAGGGCGATGTGGCCATCGTCCAGGCCTATGCCTATGGCAAATATCTCGGCCAGCTGGACGTGACCTTCGACGATGCCGGCATCGTCATCGCCGCCTCGGGCGAGCCGATCATCATGGATGGCGAGGTGGTCGAAGACAGCGCGCTGAAGACCCGGATCGCGGAACTGGCCAAGCCGCTGGACGAAATCCGCCAGAAGGTCGTCGCCGAGACGAGCGCGCCGATCGACGGCGGTCGCGACACCTGCCGGGCGGGCGAATGCCAGATGGGCAACCTCGTCGCCGAAGCCATGCTCGACCGGGTCAGGGACCAGGGCACCCAGATCGCCATCACCAATGGCGGCGGCCTGCGCGCCTCGATCGATTCCGGTGAGATCACCATGGGCGAGGTACTGACCGTCTTACCGTTCCAGAACACGCTGGCGACCTTCAAGCTCACCGGCGCCGACCTCAAGGCGGCACTGGAGAACGGTGTTTCCGAGGTCGAGGAAGGCGGCGGCCGGTTCCCACAGGTGGCGGGGCTCAAATTCACATGGTCGAAATCCGGCACTCCGGGCGAAGACCGGGTGACGTCGGTCGCGGTCAAGGAGGGTGATGGCTTCGTGCCGCTCGACCCGGAGAAGACCTATCTCGTCGTCTCCAACGACTTCATGCGCGGCGGCGGCGACGGCTACAAGATCTTCGCCGACAAGGGCATGGAAGCCTATGATTTCGGCCCGGCGCTGGACGAGGTGGTGGCGCAATATCTTGGCCGTGACAACGCCGTCTATGATCCCGCGACCGACGGGCGGATCACCGAGGCACAGTAGGCGTAAGCCTGCGACGCTATAGGACGAGAGGCCGGCCGGACGCGCCGGCCTTTTGGTGTCGAGGATAGGCCATGCCGCAAACGAGCATCATGCCCGCCGGATATTCCCGGTGGCACGCCCTGATCGGGCTCGTCATCGTCGCGCTCGCGGCGCTCGTCCTCTACGCCATGGGCCGCGAACCGATCTGTACCTGCGGCACGGTCAAGCTCTGGCACGGCGTGGTGCAGAGCTCGGAAAACTCCCAGCATCTGTCGGACTGGTATTCGCCCTCGCACGTCATCCACGGCTTCATCTTTTTCGGGCTTGGATGGCTGGTTTTGCGGCGCTGGTCGCTCGGCGCCCGGCTCGTCCTGGCACTCATCGTCGAAAGCGCCTGGGAGATCGCCGAGAACACCGACAGGGTGATCCAGCACTACCGCGAGGCGACGATCTCGCTCGACTATTTCGGCGACAGCATCGTCAATTCGGTCAGCGATCTCGGCTTCATGGTGCTCGGCTTCTGGCTGGCCGGCCGGCTGCCGGTCTGGCTGACGGTCCTGATCGCCGTCACCTTCGAGCTGTTCACCGGATGGATGATCCGGGACAATCTCACCCTCAACGTCCTGATGCTGCTCTGGCCCATCGAGGCGGTGAAGGTCTGGCAGGGCGGGGCGTAGCCCTATGATCACAGCGCAGCCGGGCTTTCGCCCAGCTGCGCTAAAGAGTCAGGCGTTATTTCTTCTCGTTCCTTTCCAGCCAAGTCTGCAGCTGCTCGATTTCCTTCTCCTGATCATCGATCATCTTCTGAGCTAGCGTCTTCAATTCCTCGTCCTTGCCGTTTTCCAACTCGACCTTCGCCATCTCGATCGCGCTTTGATGGTGGGGGATCATCATCTTCGCGAAATCGGTATCGGCATCCCCCGTCATCTGGGTGGCGCCCATCTGCTCCTGCATCCGCTGCATGGCATCCATGTAGCCTTGCGAGCTTTGCGTCGGGTCAACGCCCTCTTGCATGGACATCGTCTGCCCCTGCATGTCAGCTTGGCCCTGCATCATCTTGCCCATGTCGTCGCCGCCGGCCTTGGGGGCGTCCTGGGCGAAGCCGGCGCCTGCCGGCAGAGCAAGAACGGCGGCGAGCGCCGCAGTAGCGAGAAACTTGCGCATGGTCTTAATCTCCAGGTTGATTGCGGTGCCTCGCCAGGCCGATGCCGGGTCGGCCTTCGCAAAACACACTCATCTATGACCGTTTGATGACGTCTAGCTGGCGACTACAGCAATTCCGGAACATGTATATGTTACTCATGGTAATATACAAAATTACAAATATAAATAATACAAATTTATAGAATATAATAGTATTATTATCATGAATAATCTCTAATCAACGATGATATATTATAATATTACATAAATATAGCCAGTGATGCCAGTCAGTTTCGATGTGCCGCACCGTGGAGTCCGGCGTACGGCCATGACCACGATGGGCGATTGGGTGATTGTGCGGCGGCCCCCACACGCCCCTCCCCCGCCTTGTAGGTAAGCCCCCTGATGTCCGGCACTGGCACTCGTCTCGAAATGCCGCGCCGCCACGCGGCAAGTCCGTGGATATCGTCCGATATGCCTTTCTTGTAATACGATGATTTACTGACGAATGGCGACCGGAGTTTATTTCGGAAATTATAGAACTTTCGGAAACTGACTGTGCCTGTAGCGCCGGTAATGTCCGTTTAATCGTAACCTGCTAGCAAAAGGCATGACATCGCTTTGGCAATCCCTTTTTGCGAACCTCGCGCTCGTCGCGATCCTGGTCGTACTGTGGGATTTCATCAGCGAGTGGACGGGGCGGCTGTCGGTGCGGCTCCAGCCCCTGCTCCTGGGGCTCATCATGGGCGGCGGCGCCATCGTGTCGATGGCGACGGCGCAACCGCTGATCGCAGGATTTGTTTTCGATCTGCGCGGACCGCTGGTGGTTGCCGCGGCCTTCTTCGGCGGTCTGCCGGCAGTGGCCATCGCCGGAACGGCAGCCCTTATCTACCGCCTGTACCTTGGCGGCATGGGCGCACCGGCCGGCGCTCTCGATGTGCTGATCGCTTGCCTTGTCGGGCTTGCCGGTTTCTGGTGGACGCGGTCTCGGCCCAAGACGACCAGCCTTATCCTGATCTTCGCGCTCGTGGTCGCGTTTGGCCGACTGATCGCCTATGTCGCGGTCCCGGCGGACATGCGCATGGCGCTTCTCGCAAGCACCGGATTTCCGCTCGTCGCGCTCACCTTCGTCAGTACCGTGCTGATGACCGTCGTGTTGCAATGGCAGGCGCGGCGTCGCGACCTCTCGACCTCCAACCTGATCTACCGCGCGATGGTGCGTGAACTACCCGACTGCCTCAACGTGAAGGATATGGAGGGTCGGTTCGTCGTCGCCAACCCGGCCACGGCCACGCTGATGCGGGCAAACACCGCGGAGGGCCTGATCGGCAAATCCGACTTCGACTTCTATCCAGCCGACCTGGCGGAAAAATTCCGGCAGGACGAAGCCGCCATGTTGAAGCGCGGCAAACCCGAGCGCGTCGACCAGGAGACGCTATTACCGAACGGAACGACCGGCTGGCTTTCGACGCTCAAGGTCCCCCTCAGGAATGAACAAGGCCGCATCGTCGGAATCATCACCTACAATCGCGACATCACCGAGATGAAGCGCGCGGCTCAGGTCAAGGCCGAATTCATCGCGACCGTCAGCCACGAGTTGCGCACGCCTCTGACCTCGATCCGTGGCTCGCTCGGCCTCGTCGCCGCCGGCATGGCGGGGGAACTGCCGGCCAAGGCCGCCCGCCTGGTCGAGATCGCGCACGATAACAGCGAACGTTTGGTGCTGTTGATCAACGACATTCTCGACATGGAGAAGATCGAATCGGGGAAGATGCAGTTCAATCTGAGGCCCACGCCCCTTCGTGACTTGATCGAGGGCGCCATCAGCGCCAGTGCCAACTATCTCCCCGAGCGACAGATCCAGACCGTACTGATCGACGACGCTCCGCGCGCGCAGGCGAACATCGACCCCAACCGCCTGCATCAGGTGCTTGCCAACCTTCTGTCGAACGCGATCAAATTTTCTCCGGTCGGAGCAACGGTCACGGTGAAGATCGGGCGACGCGAGGGCGGCCGGCTACGCCTTTCGGTGATCGACACGGGACCGGGCATCCAGGACGCGTTTCGGGAGCGGATTTTCGGCAAGTTCGAACAGGCGGATGCCTCCGATACACGGGAAAAAGGTGGCACCGGCCTCGGCCTCAGCATCGCCAAGGCCATTGTGGAAAAGCTCGATGGCACGATCGGCTTCGACACACAGTTGGGCGCGGGGACCGTGTTCTACGTCGATCTGGCTGAATTCGTCGCCGCGTCGCGGGATCCCGACCTTCCGCCGGAATCCGGCGATCTCCGGCCGCGGATCTTGCATGTAGAGGACGACGAAAGCGTTCTCCACATCATGTCGATGGGATTGGGGACGGATGTCTCGATCGCGTCAGCGCGCTCCTTGACCGAGGCTCGGCAGATCCTCGCCCACAGCCAGTTCGACGTCGTCATCCTCGATGTCGCGCTGCCCGACGGATCGGGGCTCGATCTGCTGCCGGATCTACCCGAACAGACTGCGGTGATCGTTTTCTCGGCAGCGGAGATCAGCCACGACGTGCACGCCCGTGTCAGGGCGACCGTGACTAAGACGCGGTCGTCGGAACTGGATGTGGCGAGACTCGTGAAGAGTTTTCTACCCGCGTCGACTCTATCGCCCGGCGCCTAGAGTATCGAGGCCGCGAGGCAGCCGAGCGGCGACACCATCGCCTGACTTTGATAGAATCGCGCACATGGCGGAGGAGACCCCGCCGCTGACTTCACGTCCGCGCGCTTTCGACCGAGGGAATCGATGGACATTACCTCACTCATCATCTTCGCTGGGGCCCTTTTCGTCGCCGCCGGGTCGCCGGGGCCGAGCATAGCGGCGCTCGTCGCGCGGGTTCTCGTGAAGGGATGGCGCGACGTCCTGCCGTTTCTTCTTGCGATGTGGATTGGCGAGGCGATCTGGCTGACGGCGGCGATCCTCGGCCTGTCGGCGCTGGCGACCAGCTTCCACCTCGTCTTCGTCGCGGTCAAATATGCCGGCGTCGGCTACCTCCTCTATCTCGCGTGGAAGATGTGGATGGCGTCGGCGAAGACGCGCGAAAGTAGCGAAATTCCGCACACCGATGCGCCCCGGCGCCTATTTTTCGCCGGGCTGGCGGTGACGCTCGGCAATCCGAAGATCATGCTGTTCTACCTGGCGCTACTGCCGACCATCGTCGATCTGACGGCCGTGACGCTGCTCGGCTGGGCCGAACTGGCCGCGACGATGCTTCTCGTGCTAATCGTCATCGACTTCGCCTGGACGGCATTGGCGGAGAAAGCCCGCGGTCTCTTTTCCAGCCCGCGCGCCATGCGCTTTGCCAACCGCGGTAGCGCGACGCTGATGGCCGGCGCCGCGGGGGTGATCGCCACACGGTGAGGAGAATCGCTACCCCCCCTCCGCGTAGAGCACCCGATGATCCAAGAGATATCGCGCGAAGAGCGGCAGGCTGGCCGAGCCGATCTCACGCGCGCTGGAGCCGATCGTGCCAGGCCGGATCTCCAGCGGCGTCAAGCCCTTGCGCTTGAGGTTCGCCATCGCCCGTTCGGTCGTCGCGACCAGGCGCGCGCGCACGGCTGGCGGAAAGCCGCCGTCGATGACCGCACATTCGAAATCATAGATCGAACTCGCCGCGACGAAAGCATGGGCGAGCCCTTCCCCGGCGATCGCCAGCCAGCGATCGAGGATGGGGCCCAGCCCGTCCCAGGCTGCATCACTGCGCCAGATCGCACTTGGATCGCCGCCATTCTCGGCGATCATCTTCTCCAGGACAAAGATCGAGGCGACGTTGATCAGCTGGTCGAATCCGCCCGTGTCGGAACCCGTCGCCCTGGCGCGGGGCACCGGCATCGGTCCGAGCGCCGCGGCATTGCCGGTCCGCCCGGTGACGACGTCACCGCCGATGACAAGCCCACCGCCGACGAAGGCTCCGACGAAGACGTAGAGATAATCCGACGAGCGCGTGGCGCCGAAGACGTTCTCGGCGGCGCAGGCGGCGGTCGCGTCGTTGGCCAGATGAACCGACAGGCCGGTCGCTTCGCCCAGGAGCCCGACAATGTCGGCGCTGCGCCATTCGTCCATAATCGTCGCCGGCGCATCGATTTCGTCGACCCACGACCACAGCTCGAAGGGCATGGCGACGCCGAGGCCGACGATCCGCGCTCGTAGCTCCGGCTCGATGGCAGCGACGACGCGCGCCGCGGCTGCGGCGACGAAGTCCAGGATAGCGTCGAGTTTGGGATAGGCATAGGTGCGGCGCTCGCGCGCCCGGATCGTCCCGACGAAATCCATCAGCACCAGCTCGACCGAGCGCCGGCCGATCTTGACCCCCAGTGAGAACACTCCGTCGGGGTTGAGCCGCATCGGCACCGAGGGTTGGCCGACCCGGCCGCGACGAGGCTTTTCGCGCAGGACCAAATGCTCGGCCTCTAGCGCGCGCATGATCACCGACGCGGTTTGCGGCGACAGGCCGGTGCGTCGGGCGATATCGGCCTTGGCCAGCTCGCCGTGGCGGCGGATCAGCATCAGCACGGCGCGCTCGTTGTGGGCCCTCAGGCCGGCCTGGTTCGAGCCGCGCATGCGTTCGTCGCGGCGTGTCGCCGCGGCTGTCTCGCCGGCCGTCGTGTGGTCCATGCGTTCCTCCCCAATCCTCAAACCGATCGCGATTCCAAGGACGGCGTCTGACGCTTTGGCGCTCGACGTGGGTGCAACTGTTCCACTCCGCGAAGTTTCGGTCAATAAATAAATCCATCTGATTTATATTCATTGACAAGCCGCAGGCCGTGGTGTTTCGTGAGGAGTGATCGGGCTGTCGAGGAGGCGGCCCGGCCCGCCGACCGGGCGCTACCCGGCGCATTTATCATTCAGTTTGGGAGGGTTTGTCCGTGACAATCCGCACGCTTCTCGCATCCACCGCCATCGCCGTCGCAGCCGCCGGCTTCGCCGCTCCGGCCGCCGCGCAGGAAGGCACCAAGGCCTGCCTGATCACCAAGACCGACATCAACCCCTTCTTCGTCAAGATGAAGGAAGGCGCCACCGCCAAGGCCAAAGAGCTCGGCATCGAGCTGTCGACCTTCGCCGGTAAGGTCGACGGCGATCACGAGACCCAGGTCCAGGCGGTCGAAAGCTGCATCGCCGCCGGCGCCAAGGGCATCCTGATCACCGCGTCCGACACCAAGGCGATCACCGACGTGGTCAAGCAGGCCCGCGACCAGGGCGTTCTGGTCATCGCGCTCGATACGCCGCTGGAGCCGATTGATGCGGCCGACGCGACCTTCGCCACCGACAATTTTAAGGCCGGCGAGCTGATCGGCCAGTGGGCCAAGGCAACGCTGGGCGACAAGGCGGCCGACGCCAAGATCGCCCTGCTCGACCTGTCGCCGTCGGCACCGTCGGTCGACGTCCTGCGCGACCAGGGCTTTCTCAAGGGCTTCGGCATCGACATCAAGGACGAGAAGAAGATTGGCGACGAGGACGACCCGCGCATCGTCGGCCACGACGTCACCGCCGGCAACGAGGAAGGCGGCCGCACGGCGATGGAGAACCTTCTGCAGAAGGATCCCGACATCAACGTCGTCTACACCATCAACGAGCCGTCGGCCGCCGGCGCCTACGAGGCGCTGAAATCCTTCGGCAAGACCGAAGGCGTACTCATCGTATCGGTCGACGGCGGCTGCCCGGGCGTCAAGAACGTCGAGGAAGGCGTGATCGGCGCGACCTCGCAGCAATATCCGCTGGACATGGCATCCAAGGGCATCGAGGCGATCGCCCAGTTCGCCAAGGATGGAACCGTGCCGAAGCCGAGCGAGGGGCTCGATTTCTTCGACACCGGCGTCAATCTGGTGACGGACAAGGCCGTCGATGGCGTCGAGTCGATCGACGTCAAGGAAGGCACCGATCGCTGCTGGGGCTGATCTTCCAAGTGGGCGGCCCTTCGCGGGCCGTCCACTTGACCCCGCCCGTCCCTCGCGCGTTGATGCGTTAGCGGCCTTGGCCTTCCGGAGCGACCCGCCATGACTGAAACCACCGACAAGGGGGCGGACTTCGAATCCTCCCTGAGCCAGAGCGACAGCGCCGTCGCCGCCTTCGGGCATCGCCCGCGCGGCCCGCTCGGCAACCTGCAGCACTTTCTGCACGGCAACCCGACCATGGTGCCGGTCATCGTGCTCTTGCTGTCGGTGTTGGTGTTCGGTCTCGTCTCCGACAATTTCTTTTCCGCCTTCAACCTGTCGCTGATCATGCAGCAGGTGGCGATCGTCGGCATATTGGCGGCGGCGCAGAGCCTCGTCATCCTCACCGCCGGCATCGATTTGTCAGTCGCCGCCGTCATGGTGATGGTTTCGGTGATCATGGGCCGGCTCTCGACCGAGTTCGGCCTGCCGGTGCCGCTGGCGATTCTGGTCGGCCTCGTCGTCGGCGCCCTCACCGGCCTGCTCAATGGCATTCTGGTCACCCGCGTGCGGCTGCCGCCCTTCATCACGACGCTGGGCACCTGGAACATCTTCCTGGCGCTGAACTATTATTTCTCCAATCGCGAGACCATCCGCAGCCAGACGCTCGACGCCGACGCGCCACTCCTGAAGCTGTTCGGCGAACGTTTCACCCTAGGCGGCGCGGTGCTGACCTGGGGCGTCGTCCTGATGATCGCGATCTTCCTGATCCTTTGGTACGTGCTCAATCGCACCGCCTGGGGTCGGCATGTCTATGCGATCGGTGATGACAAGGAGGCGGCGGAGCTCTCCGGCATTCGCACCGACCGCACGCTGGTCTCGGTCTATGTCGTCGCCGGCTTCATCTGCGCCATCGCCGCCTGGGCCTCGATCGGCCGCGTCGGCTCGGTCAGCCCCACGTCGTTCTTCGAGGCCAATCTGGAATCGATCACCGCCGTGGTGATCGGCGGCATCTCCCTGTTCGGCGGCCGCGGCTCGATCCTCGGGCCGATGATCGGCGCCCTCATTGTCGGCGTGTTCAATTCCGGCCTGCGGCTCGGCGGTGTCGACGTGCTGTGGCAGGTCTTCGCCACCGGCTGGCTCATCATCATCGCGGTCGCCATCGACCAGTGGATCAGGAAGATCTCCGCATGAGCGCCTCCCAGACTCCCGTCCTGTCGGCCCGCGGCCTCGTCAAGAACTACGGCCGCGTCACCGCTCTCGACCACGCCGATTTCGACCTCTATCCGGGCGAGATCCTGGCGGTCATCGGCGACAACGGCGCCGGCAAGTCGACGCTGATCAAGGCGCTCTCCGGCGCGGTCGTCGTCGACGAAGGCGAAATCCGGCTGAACGGCGAACCGGTGCGGTTCACCGCGCCGATGCAGGCGCGCGACGCCGGCATCGAGACGGTCTACCAGAATCTTGCGCTGTCACCGGCCCTGTCGATCGCCGACAACATGTTCCTGGGGCGGGAAATCCGCAAACCCGGCCCGCTCGGCAAATATTTCCGGATGCTCGACCGCGCCGCGATGGAAAAGATCGCCCGCGACAAACTCTCCGAACTCGGGCTGATGACCATCCAGAACATCGCCCAGGCGGTGGAGACGCTGTCCGGTGGTCAGCGCCAGGGCGTCGCGGTCGCAAGGGCCGCGGCCTTCGGCTCCAAGGTGCTGATCCTCGACGAGCCGACGGCGGCGCTCGGCGTCAAGGAGTCGCGTAAAGTTCTTGAGCTGATCCAGGACGTGCGCTCGCGCGGCATGCCGATCGTGCTGATCTCGCACAACATGCCGCATGTCTTCGAGGTTGCCGACCGGATTCACATCCACCGGCTGGGACGGCGGCTGTGCGTCGTCGACCCGAAGAACGCGACGATGAACGACGCGGTTGCGCTGATGACTGGCGCCAAGCAGCCGGAGCCGGAGATGGCGGCGGCGTAAGGGCATCAGCGCCACCGCCAAGGGTGGCCAGAGCCACAGAAGATCGCGCGGACGGTTATGGTCGCTCTGGTCGACCGCAATGACGCCAAGGAAGCCGCCATGGCCTACGATCTCTATTATTGGCCGATGATTCCGGGTCGCGGCGAATATGTGCGCCTCGTCCTGGAAGCGGCTGGAGCGCCCTATCGCGACGTGGCGCGGCTGCCGGAAAGCGAAGGCGGCGGTATCGGCGCCATGATGGCGTTTGTCGCCGGCCGCCATGGCCATCGCACCCCGTTCGCGCCGCCTTTCCTTGTGGATGGAGATCTGCTGATTTCGCAGACCGCCGAGATCTGTGCCTTTCTCGGCGAGCGTCATGGCCTTGCGCCGAAGGACGAAGCCGACCGGCTGTTTGCCCGCTCGATCGCTCTGACCACTGCCGATTTTGTCAACGAGGCGCACGACACCCATCATCCGGTCGGCATCGAGGACTATTACGAGGATCAAAAAAGCGAGGCGAAGCGGCGCGCGGCAGGCTTTCGCGACAAACGCATGCCGAAATATCTCGGCTGGTACGAGCGCCTGATCGCCGCCAATCCGGCTGGCTCCGGCTTTCTCGTCGGCGCTGACTTATCCTATGCCGATCTCGGCCTGTTCCAGACTCTTGCCGGCCTCGCTTACGCCTTTCCCCGGCGGATGGCGGCACTCGCCGCGGACTACCCGAAAACCGAGGCGCTGGCAGCGCGGGTCGCCGCCCATCCGGCGGTCGCCGCCTATCTGGCGAGCAAGCGGCGCATCGCCTTCAATGAGGACGGCATCTTTCGCTATTACCCGGAACTCGACGCCGACTGACGCCGACCCGACGCGCAAACGCCCCGGCACTGCGGTCGGGGCGTTGCAATCGATGGCGGCGGAGCGGAACGCCCCGCCCTACAACCTCATCAATTGGCGAGCTTGGAGGCGAACAGCGCCAGCGCCTTCTGATAGACACCGGCCCGATTCCAGTCGCGCAGCACCGAGAAATTCGGCTGCCCCTCCTGGTATCCGGCGCCCGGCCGCCAGCCATGCTGACGCAGGAAGTTCGCGGTCGAGGCCAGCACGTCGGCCTTCGAATTGATCAGGTCGCGCCGGCCGTTGCCGTCGCCGTCGACGGCGAAGCGCAGATAGTTCTTGGCTAGGAACTGGGTCTGGCCGATCTCACCGGCCCAGGCGCCACGCATATTCTCCGGCCGCATATCGCCGCGATCGACGATCGCCAAGGCCGCCAGCAGTTCCTCGGTGAAGAAGGCCGAGCGGCGGCAATCATAGGCCAGCGTCGCCAGCGAGCTGAAGATGTTCATGTTGCCGGAATTCGCGCCGAAGCCGGTCTCCATGCCCCAGATCGCGACAATGACCTCCTTCTGGACGCCGTAGCGCTGTTCGATGGAATTCAACAGGCCGGCGTTTTTCTGGATGATCCCTTTGCCCTTCTTGACGAAGGAGGCCGGTGCCCGGCGCTGCATGAAGGCGTCGAGCGACAGCTTCATCGAATGCTGGTTGCGGTCGAGGCTGATCACCTTGCTACTGTATTTCGTCGGCATCAGCGCCGAATTGATCGTGCCCCCCGAAATGCCCGCCTTCTGCGCCTCCTGGGCGAATTGCTGTTTCCATTGGTTGAAGCCGCCGGGACCATTGCCGCACTGGGCGGCGAGCGCCGGAGCGGCGGTTACACCAAGTGCCAATGCCAAAGTCGCGGTGAGCGCCCGGATGGATGTCAGTCGAGCCTTCATGGGGTTTTCCTTGTTCAGATGCATTGAAAGCGACAGCCTGGGCCGGCCGCGTCGAGGTTGCGGGGTTGGACGGACAGCGATCCGCCATTAACGCGAGAGGAGCGCCAAGCGGGATTCCGCCAGCATCGTCGCCAAGAAACGTCAAACCATTGGGTTTCTTACCCTATTGGGCCATCCTTGCGTAGTGCAGAGATGCGACAATGTCCTGCGGCATAACACTTTGGGTGAACGGATCGTTCCTGGGACGGCCGTGCGGGTGATGCGCCGTCGCACCGCCGCGACCTAAGGGGACGTTCGGACACCGGCCGGCGAACGGTCGGCATTGATCTTGGCGGCGATGAATTGGTCCGTCGCCCTTAACGATTTTTTGCCTGAAAGGGAGGCAGGTTGCGCGCATGACCGACGCTGCTCCGCACCCTTCCTCTCCATCCCTCGACGCCCTGCCGGACAGCAAGGAGGCGGAACGCTGGCGCTTTGCCTTGGAAAGCGCCAGGTCCGGAGTCTGGGACGCCGATCTTGTGGCCGGGACCTGCTATTACTCGCCGAGTTGGAAGCAGATGCTGGGCTACGCCGACGACGAGCTCGACGGCGATCCCGATTTGTGGCTGGCTTTGGTGCATCCAGCCGACCGGCAATTGGCGATCGACAGCGGCGAACGTCACATCGCCGGCGACACTGCACGGATCGAGACCGAGTTCCGATTGCGGCACAAGGCCGGCCATTGGGTCTGGGTTCTCGACCGCGGGCAGGTGGTGGAACGCGACAAGCACGGCCGACCGACGCGGATGATCGGCGCCCAAACGGACATCACCGCGCAAAAGAACGTGGAGCGGCAATTGGCACTGCTCAACGAGCGCATTCAACTGGCGCTCGATGCGGGCCAGGTCGGCCTGTGGCAGTTCGAGATCGAGAGCGGCCGCCTCGTCTGGGATCAGCGAATACGCGACATCTACGGCATGGGTCCCGGTCCCGCCGAGGTGCCACGTTCGACCTGGCACGAGCACCTTCACCCGGACGATGCCGCCGCGGCCGAGCGCGCCATCGCGATCACGGCCGAAACCGGCGAGCCGATGAAGACCTCCTACCGGATCGTCAAGCCAAACGGCGAAATCCGGCATCTGCAGGCGCTCGCCCGGCGGGTCCACTATAGCGACGCGCCGCCGCTGCTTGTCGGCAGCATCTGGGACATCACCGAGCAGGTGCAAAACGCCGCGGCACTCGCCGCCGAAAAGGAATGTCTACGCATCACGCTTCAGTCGATCGGCGACGCGGTCATCAGCACCGACGTCGGCAACCGCATCACCTTCGCCAATCCCGCCGCGGCGCGTCTGCTGCGCAGCGCCCAAGCGGCACTTGTCGGCGCCAATATCGACGACGTCTTTCCCCTGGTCGACGAAGAGACCGAGGCACCGCTCGCCTCGTCGACGCACCGGGCAGTCCTGTCGCGCCGCACCGTCGACCGCGAAGAGAATGCGATTTTCGTGCGAAGCGATGGCAGTGGGCGGGCGGTCCGCGATCTCGCCTCGCCGATCATCAATCCCGACGGTCAGGTGGTCGGCGCGGTTCTGGTAATCCAGGATATCACCAACGCCCGCACGCTGCAGCGCCAACTCGCCTACACGGCGCGGCACGATTCCCTGACCGGACTGTTGAACCGCGTGGCGTTCGAGGAAAACCTCCAGGCCGCCATTGGCCGTCGCGACTGCGCGCTCCTCTATCTCGACCTCGACCGTTTCAAAATGATCAACGATACGGTCGGCCATGCGGCGGGCGACGCATTGCTGAAGATGGTCGCGCGCACGCTGACGGGATTTTTGCCGCGCGAGACCGTCGTGGGACGTCTGGGCGGCGACGAATTCGCCGCCGTGGTTCCGGTCGCCGATATGGACGACGCGACGACGATCGCCTCGGGGCTGCTCGCCGAAATTCGTACCCGCCGGCTACATTGGGGCGGCAAACACCACGAGATCGGAGCCAGCATCGGTATCGCGGCGATCGATGATCCGGGGTTGGATCTCGAAACCGCCACCGCGCGCGCCGATGCCGCCTGCTACGCCGCGAAATCCGCCGGGCGCAACCGCGTGTCCGCCTACTCGGCCAGCGTCGGGGCCGCGCAACGCAATCTGGCTCAGATCCAGGTCGCATCGGGATTGGCCGACGCTCTGGCCGAGCGGCGCCTGGTGGTCTTCGGACAGGAAGTTCGCGATCTCGACGCCCCTTCCCAACCGGGCCACCATATCGAGATCCTTTGTCGAATGATGGCCGCGGACGGCTCGATCATTCCGCCCGGGCAGTTCATTCCGGCCGCGGAGCGATTTGGCCTGATGGGCTCCGTCGACCGCTGGATCATCGAGCATACGCTTGAAACCCATGCCGCCAGCCTGAGGGCGAACGGCTTGTCGGTCGCCATCAATCTGTCGGCCAATACCCTGAGCGACCCCGAGCTTTGGCCGTTCGTCAAGACAGTCATCGAACGCACCAAGGTCGAGCCGGCCTGTCTCGTCTTCGAGATCACCGAGACTGCAGCGGTCGACAATTTCGCCGCGGCCGAACGTTTCGTCCGCGACGCCCGCAGGGCCGGTTGCCGCATCAGCCTCGACGATTTCGGCGCGGGCTTGAGTTCCTTCGCCTATCTCAAACGCTTCCGGGTCGACAGCATCAAGATCGACGGCGCCTTTGTCCGAAACCTGGCGAAAAGCCGCTTCGATCGAGCGGTCGTCGCCTCGATCGGTACGATCGCCCACGAGTTGGGCGTCGATGTCATCGCCGAGCGGATCGAGGATGCCGAATCCGTCACCATTCTGCGATCGCTTGGCATTGGCTATGGCCAGGGGTTTTTCTTCCACCGGCCGCAGCCGCTTGCGGAGCTCTTGCAGGCGCGCCAGGACGCGGGCATTCGCAAAGCGAGCTAGAGCATCGGACCAAAAAGCGGAATCCGGTTTGGATAATTCCGATGCTTCATCAAAGTGTTAGAGCGTCCTTTGTGCGTCCGAATGGACGCACGGCGCTCTAAAGGCCTATCCCGGAGCGGGGAGGCGAGGGAGGGGGAGGCGACAAGCGCACCACACATCAATTGCGATGGTGGCGAACCCCTTTGCGTCCGAATGGATGCGCGGCGCTCTAATGCGCGATCAGAACCGGAACGGTGGCCTTGGTCATGATGTGACGCGTCGCGCCGCCAAAAATCATCTGCCGGAGGCGGCTCTGGGTATAGGCACCCTTGATCAGGAGATCGCCGCCAAGCGCCTGCACATGATCGAGCACGGCTTGACCGGGCGAGGATTCGCTGTCGCGCGTCGTGGCCTCGGCGGCGATACCCGCTCGCAGCAGATTGCGCGCCAGACTCTCACCGCTCGGCCCGTCGACCTCCCATCCGTCGACGCTCAGAACGATCACCCGCTGCGCTTTTTGAAGGAACGGCATGGCCAATGCGACGGTCCTGGCAGTTTCGGTGCTGCCGTTCCAGGCGATCACGACAGTCTTGCCGATCGTCGCCGCCCCCGACGGCGGCACCAGCAAGAGCGGACGGCCACTTTCGAATAGCGCCGCCTCGACAGTCGCGATCCGGGTCGGCTCTCCGGCTACGTTCGGGCGGCCCAGCACGATCAGGTCGAACAGCCGCCCGTAGCTGCCGATGTGCATGTCCGTCGCCAAATGCCGACCGGACCAACCGAATGAGGGCTCGTTCGAACCGTCACTGTAGGGCGGAATGCCGGCCTGGTTCATGAACTCGCCGAAGGCGCGATGCGCCTGATCCATGAGTTTTTGTTGCGAATCGAGGTCGAGCGTCGGCGCGGCGACGATGAATTCGGCCGAAACGACCTCCGGCAATTCGGGGCGCTGCGCGATGCCCTCGATGTAGCCACCGAACATGTCGGCCACGAGACGCGCTGTCTCCAATACCGGCCACATCCGCCCATCCGAATTGACCGGAACGAGAAGGTTCCTCATGGCGCTTACCATTCAACGCTGGAACATCGGACCAAAAAGTGGGCTCCGGTTTTTGGATAACTCCGATGCTCAATCAAGACGTTAGCGCGTCCTTTGTGCGCCCGAATGGACGCACGGCGCGCTAGAGAGAAGGCGGGACTGAGAATTCGCGGACCATCGATGCCGTCCGACCGGCACGGTTTACCAAAGTGAGATCCAGGAGTGGCTAGGGAGAGCCTTCTACGACTTTAGCGGCTCATCAGCCACTCCCGGAGACCTGTCAGTGAGCAGCCGCTACGCGGGGACCCGAACATCAGCCCCGGCGGTTGTCGCGGCATCGTACATAGGTGGTTCCATGGAGACCTCCCCGGCGTCTTATACGCAAGGAAAGACTACGCCCGCACCTCGCGGCGTCAAGGGAATTTTTCGTCGTTCTGCGCCAACCCGCCACGGCCGATCGTGATGGCGCCGCGATCCCGCACTCCGGCGCCACATCGCACCATTGGCGAAGGAACGGCCCTCGACCGCGTCGCCGTGGCTGCCAAAATTGCAGCGCATCCCCCATTTGAGGGATGCGACAAAACCATGTCGGTCGTAAAAGAGAGAAGTTCTTCGAGAGGTCATCGACCCCGCGAAAAACTCATCGCTCGCCGTCAACTGCCCCAATAAGCGGCGAGCGATGATTTTGATTTGTGGGTCCGCTCCCGATGGCCGGCCGGGCTCGCCGCCCACCGGCAATGCTCGCGCTCCGATACACATTCAACGACGGCCGCAGCTTCTGGCGAGCGTTGGCGTTCCGGACCGGCTCGCCAGCGTCAGATCATGCGACCGTGAATTGTCGGGCCGCCCGGCGACGCGTAGGATCGCGGCACCGGATTGTCCGGCAGGGGGGCTGGGTTCCCATCGCGTTGCGCCTGGCCCCTCCCGACAAGGGAGGTCCGTCGAGATGAAATTCCTCGTTCTTGCCACGGCGGCGGCGATCGGCTTTGCCGCCCCGGCCTTCGCATTCCAGTGTCCCGCCGACATCGCGACCATCGATCAGGCGCTGGCGACCAAGCCGGTGAGCGACGCCGACCGCGCCAAGGTCAACGCGCTCCGTCAAGAGGGCGCACGACTGCATGCGGCCGGCTCGCACGCGCAATCGGTGCAAAAGCTCGCGCAAGCGAAGCAGATCCTGGGCGTCCGTTAGAGCGCCGTGCGTCCATTCGGACGCACAAAGGACGCTCTACCGCTTTGATTGAGCATCGGAATGATCCAGAAACTGGATTCCACTTTTTGGTCCGATGCTCTGGAAACGAGCACGTCCGAATACGGGCGATCGCCCCGCGGAAAGAGCGGCGCGATACCCGCCATGATCGGAACCTGCGATCGCCTTTTTGAGGACGTTCGCCCGCCGGGCGTATCCGCCGCGCGTCCGCCTTACAGCGGTATCATCCGCTTGTGCTCCAGCCGCATGCCTTCCCGCAGCACTTCGATCGGTCCGGGAAACGCGATGACAAAGGCCAAATCGACATTCAGGAACCGCCGGCCGTCGGAGACGGTCTCATAGACCTGGATGTCGAGACCGTCGTCGTCCCCAAGGAAGTCCTTACGGACGAATTCCGCGATCGTGGCCTTGTCCGTCACGTGCTTGACGAGCACGAAGCGCTGCACGTTGTTGGCGGCATGTTTCAGGTCATTGTCGAGGTAGCCGACATAGCCGAAGCCAAACAGGCCGAACACCATCAGGAAGAACGGTACGCTCACCGCCGCGAACTCGATCGAGGTGGTCCCTTGCCGACCCTCGAGGAAACGCCTGACTGGTCCGACCCGCATCCGGGTCATTGAACCTTCACATCGATCTGAGCGCCAAGGTCGACCGCTCCGGCGGTAAAGGTATCGATCCGGTATGAGCCGGCCAGGCGGAGCCACTTCTCCGGACCGGCGCAAGCCGTCTCGCCGCGCCCACCCACCTGCATGACGCCGCTTTCGAAACATGCTTCCGTCGGCTGCACCTCGAACTGCATGACTTCGGTTTTCGAGGCGGACGTCGCCTCGGGAGAATCGTCCGAGGAAAACGTGGTGATTGTCGCAGAATAGCCGTTCTGATTGAGAAATTCGGCCACGCCCTCGGCATCGTCCCCCAGCCGGATGGCGCCCTCGACGGCAATGCGAAGGGCGTCGTCGAGCGAGGCTTGCGCCTCGAAGCGAAGCGCGTAGTCGGCGGTTCCGATCGCCGCGATCGCGAACAACGGCGCCAGAATCGCGAACTCCAGCGCGGCGATCCCGGACTCGTTTCCGCGAAAGCGTTTCGGGCGGAATGCCATCGCTAGTCCGTGATCCATGCTGATCGGTTGACGACCAGGTCGCTCTGTCCCTCGCCGCCACCGACGCAGGTGCTGTCGAAGAAGCTCGAGCCCTTGTAGGCGATCGACCCACCGATGATCCGCGTGCAGCTGGCAACGCTGGTGGCATTGCCGTTGATCTTCACCTCGGACGAAGGGAAATAGATGATCCCCGACAGCGCCACGTCGGCCGTGCCGTTGTGCGTGAAGCCGCCGCTATCGCGGCCGAACAGCAGGATATCCTTGAGTGGCCCGGTCTTCGGGGCCGTCAGCTCGACCCGGGCATGACCGTTGATGGAGAGGCTGGCGTTCTTCTCGAAGACCAGCGTCACCCCGTCGCCAGTGACCTCGGTGCCAGAATTCAGCTTGAGATCGCTGGAAAACACGTAGGTGCCGGGCTTGAGGCGCACGGTTCCTGAAAAATCCGAGGCCGAGCAGCGGCCTGGGCTAAAGGTTTTAACGGAGTTCTTCCTGGCGCCGGATACGGTCGCCGAGCATGTTCCCGTCACCATCGGCGTAGCCACGAAAGCCAGCGGGTCGGGGATCGGGGCGATGCCAGTCTGCTCTGCCTCGCACGCCGTCTGGTCCGGGTTCACGCCCTGGATACCGCCGACGGTGACCAGACATTCCATATCGAGCGAGGCGGAGCCGAATCGGTAGATCGAGTTCGTCGCGCGCGAATTCGACGCGGCGACGCAGTTGCGCAGACGCACCTGACCGTTACCGCCGAACGACAAAGCCGGCCCAGTTTGATTGAGCGCGACGAGGCAGGCGGAGGAGCCAGCGGTGGCTTCCGCCACCGCGCTCTTGGCGATGTCGATGTCCGCATTTCCGAAAACCAGCGAGAAATAGCGCTGCTGCTTTTCGGAAATGCGGACATTGGTCTTGCCGGCGGCATCGAAATCGACATCAACCGTGACAGTATCGGCCGGAAACCCCGCCAGAATGGCTTGCGCGCCGGCACGTTGCCGCACTGTGTCGAGACCGACACCGTCTTTCCTGAGCAGGGCAGAGGAATAGGCGACGGCGTCGGTCACCGTCGTGAGCTTCACCTGCCGGGCGCGCCACATCGAGGCTTCCACGCCAATGGCCATCATGCCGACCGCCGCGGGCAGCACCAGCGCCCCGATGATGGCAATGGTGCCATCCCGGTTCCCGGCAAAGCGTCGGATCAGTCCGCGCAGCGGCTTCACGCCTATCTCCTGTTTAAATTCAATTCCTTAGCGTGCCAGCAAATTCCTTCCACTCCGTTGACAGAAAGAGTGACATTTCACCGCAGGGCATGGAGCCAGCGTTTAATCGCCCGCCGCCGCAGCCGCCACCCCCTTGGCGCCAGCGGTCTACCAGCCGCCAAAGCGGAAGCAGCGACGAGCCACGCCAAGGCATCCGTGTGGCTTTGTCGGACCCGCCGGCCGTTTTTGGCTGAGCCTGGAAGTCTGGAACTGATGGGGCAGTGGCTGCGGACGCTGGTCGAGAACGGCCGTCAGCCGCCGAACAAACGCCGGAACAACGAACTGTCGCTTGCTCGGCCGGGATTGACGCGGCCTTCCACCGTCACGCCCGGCGGCGGCGGTCCGTCATAAATGACGACACCCTGCCCGCCGACGTCGGCGGGCGGAAGCGGCGCGCCGGCCTGATTGTAATATTGATCCTCGCCGGCCGGCATCTCGGAATCGTAATAGCGGTCCTCACCATAACCACTGTCCGCGGTGAGCGGTGCTTCCGCCTCGCCGATCCGGTAGTCGCCGGGCAGCGGCACGGCCGGCAAGCCTTCATGGGCGGCGGTCATGAAATCGTGCCAGGCCTGCGCGGGCAACGACCCGCCGGTGACCTTCTGCATCTTGGCGCCGTTGTCGTTGCCGAGCCAGACGCCGGTCGTCAAATTAGCCGTGTAGCCGAGGAACCATGCGTCCTTGTAATCCTGGGTCGTACCGGTCTTGCCGGCGGCCTGCCATCCCTCGATCGCCGCCTTGCGGCCGGTGCCGCCGGTGACGACGCGGGTGAGCATCGCGTTCATCATCCCGACAATGTCGGCGGAGACGATGATCGGCGGAACCTCGGCGCCGCGCTCCCATAGCACTTTGCCGCTCTCCGTGGTGATGCGGTTGACGAGGTGCGGAGTCGCCCGATAGCCGCCATTAGCGAAGGGCGCAAAGGCGCCGGTGAGTTCCAGCAGCGAGACTTCCGAGGTTCCGAGCGCGATCGAGGCATTGTCGACCATCGGCGACTCGATACCCATGCGCTTGGCTGTCTCGATCACCGCCGGAGCGCCGACATTGTCCACCAGCCGCGCCGCGACCGTGTTCAGCGACTGGCGGAGCGCGTCGGCGACGGTGACCGGGCCACGATAGCGATTGTCGTAGTTCTGGGGCGTCCAATTGCCGATCTGGACCGGCGCGTCGTCGATCACCGTCTCGGGACGCCAGCCGTTTTCAAGCGCCGTTTCATAGACGAAGGGCTTGAACGATGAGCCCGGCTGCCGCTTGGCGTCGACGGCGCGGTTGAACTGGCTCTGGGCGTAGTCGCGGCCACCGACCATGGCGCGGATCGCGCCGGTGCCGTCGACGGCGACGAGCGCGCCTTGCGAGACATTCTGCTTGGCGCCGTCGACGGTCTGACGGATGACCTTCTCGGCAGTCCTTTCGAGTCCGAGATCGATCGTCGTCTCGGCGATGACGTCCTCGGTCACGTCACCAACGAGATCGCGAATGTCCCGCATGACGAGGTCGGCGGCATAGTGCTCGGCGCCGGTCCAGTAGCTCTTGGCGGTGGTCGGCTGCTGCGCCTTGGCGGCCGCATATTCGGCCTCGCCGATGAAGCCCGCCGAGCGCATCGCCCCCAGCACCACCTCGGCGCGCGCCTTGGCTGCAGCCGGATCGCGGGCGGGCGACAGACGCGACGGCGCCTTCAACAGCCCGGCGAGAAGCGCCGCCTCACCCAGATCGACCTCGGAAGCCGTTTTGTTGAAATAGCGCCGCGCGGCCGCCTCGACGCCGGTCGCGCCCGAGCCGAAATAGACCCGGTTGAGGTACATTTCGAGGATTTGGTTCTTGGTGAACTTGGTCTCCAGCCACAGCGCCAGGATCGCCTCCTGGATCTTGCGCTGAATGGTCTGTTCCGGATTCAGGAAGATGTTCTTGGCCAGCTGCTGGGTCAGGGTGGAGCCGCCCTGCACCGTTTCGCCCGCCGCCAAATTCTCGTTGAAGGCGCGGACGATACCGACCGGGTCGATGCCCCAATGCTCGTAGAAGCGCCGATCCTCGATGGCGATCACCGCCTGCGGGATATACGGACTGACTTCGTCGAGCGAGACCGCCTTGCCGCCGGTCAGGCCGCGATTGGCCATAAGTTCGCCGCCGACCGAAACGATTTTGACGTTCGGCGGGCGATCCGGGATCGCCCAGGCTTCCTGCGGCAGCTTGACGGCGAAATACCCGACCACCGCGGCGACCGCGAGACCGCCGACGAGGCCGAGCATCAGGAACAGCCGGAAGATGTGGCCGAGGAAGCCGCGCCGGCGCCGTCCGCCTCCCGATCCGCCGGAACCACCGCCTTTCGACCGCCGCGCGGTCGAAGCCGGCTTGGCCGTGCGGGTTTTGGCACGGGTGGACTTGTCGCGAAGCTTGCGGCGCGCGTCGTTGGTCGCCATCGGCACGGCTCTGTCGTCGGCGCTGACGTGGAAATCGTCGTCGCCTTCCGGCCCGTCGAAGGTCGGTTCGATACGCTCGTGCCGTCGTGCCATTTAGCCCAAAGCCCTTTCGGCGAAGAGCATGCCGCCACGGCGACGGCCCACCCTCAATCATCCCCTTACCAGCGGGAATGCAGTCTAATTGCGGCGATTTAACGGGGCGTTAAGCAATTGAAGGCGGGCTCGGGCGCCAGCGTCGGCGTCCCGGAACCTTGGAGCATCGAACCGAAAACGGAATCCGGATTTTGGATCATTCCGACGCCCAATCAAACTGTTAGAGCGTCCTTCGTGCGTCCGAATGGACGCACGACGCTTTAGAACAGGTCGAGCGAGAAGCGGCGCGAGATGCCGAGACCGAAGGTGTACTGGTTCTCATCGCCGGCTTTGACGATCGGCGAATCCTTGGCGTCGCCGACCAACCGCTCATAGGAGGCGTCGGCATTGAGGAACCAGTCGGGGACCACCTCGTAGCGCGCCGAGGCCGCGACGCCGACGCTCTTGAATCCGCCTTCGGGCGCATAGGTGGTGAACCGGCCGCCGGAGGCAAAGGCTTCCGACGTCGTGACCCCGAAATAGGCGTCCATATAGTCGCTGGAGGCAAAGCTCGCGGTCGGACCCGCCTTGAGGATGATCCGCTCGGTCGGCCGCACGATCAGATTGGCGCCGATGTCACCGACGAGGCCCTCGCCGCCACCGAAGGCGTAGCGCGCAGCGCCATAGATCTCGGCGTTCTCCCATTCATAGCTGGCCTTGAGGCCCAGCTCGTAGGTGGCGTCGACATCGTTCAGTCCGGTGAGTTCGGGGAAATCGGAGGCTTTGCGCTCGCCGGTGTAACCGAAGGACGGACCGATCGAGAAACCGCGACCATCCTTGCCACCGAAGGCGCCGATGCCGGGAATGCTCAGATATTCGATACTGACGATCGGCACCGGCGTGATCTGATATTCGTTCGAGCCTTCGTATTCCGGCGAGACGAAGCCGGAAATGCCGAGTTCGAAGACGAAGTCCGCGTCGCCATAGTCATAGGCGGACGGGGCCAGCGGCGCCGGGTTCGGATCGTAGGGGCCGGCGACGTGGTCGGCGGCCGTGGCGGCGAGGCTCGAGCCGAAAACAAGGGCGAGCGCCAGGGCGCCGATACGCACGATCATGTCCTGATACTCCAGCCATTCGCACCTCATTCCGCCGCTTGGCGCCGGGCACGTTATGCCCCTCGTTCATACCGGATATCCGGCGATCGGCAATGATTTTGAGCCGGTTTCACGCGTCCCGGCGCGGTTTCCGCCGCCGCCGTTGCAGGACAACCACAGCGGCGCAATGCCGCGCCAAACATTACCAAAGTTAAAAGCAGTTCATGAAGCAGAATTCATGCAACAGAACAATACCTGCGCAGGTTATTGGAATGTCGGAGGTCGTGAGCCCCGATTTACTTGGGAGTATCCAAAATGAACCGTGCATCTCGCATGGCGGTGCTTGGCGCCGCTGCATCCTTGGTCATGACCGCTGGGACGACCATGGCCGCCAACTATGGTGCCACCGCGCAAGCGGCGCCCCATGCGCAACCCATGAAAGTGGCCGCCTCCTCGGCGGCGAAGGGCGCGACCGCAAGCCGCGCCGCCGCGACAAGCAAGCTTCCGACGGTCGGCGGCGCCCAGATGGACCCGACTAAGACCATCGTCGAAAATGCGTCCGCCGCCAAGGACCTGACAAGGCTGGTTTCGGCGGTCAAGGAAGCGGATCTGGCAACCACCCTTTCGGGCAAGGGTCCATTCACCGTCTTCGCGCCGACCGACGACGCCTTTGCCAAGCTTCCGAAGGCAACGGTCGCCGACCTCATGAAGCCGGCGAAAAAGGCAGAGCTGAAGAAGATCCTCACCTATCACGTCGTGCCCGGCGATATCACCGCCACGGAATTGAAGGCCGACCTGAAAAAGGGCAACGGGACCGCAACCTTCACGACGGTCGAGGGCGCCAAGCTGACCATTCACGAAAAGGGTGGTCAGCTGACCATCGTCGACGCCAAGGGCAACAGCGCGGCGATCCAGCAGCAGGACGTTCCGCAGTCGAACGGCACCGTCTATGTCATCGGCTCGGTGCTGATGCCGTCATAAACCGGATGGCGATCCGCCGGTCGGGTCGCGTCCGGTCAATCGCCTTCCCGCAATGAAGGAAGGGCGCGGCAGCCCCCTCGGCGCCGCGCCCTTCATCTGTTTCCCGCTCGTCACATGGAGCGATGCGCTCCGCGACTGCGGTATCCCCGTGATCGATAAAGTTATCCGCGATCGGTTAACGGCTCGTTAACCCGCCGCCCCGCCAAGCGCCGCCAGCACCCGCGCCCAGGAGCGCTGGCCCTTGTGGAACGAGGACATCTCGTATTTCTCGTTCGGCGAATGGATGCGGTCGTCGCCGCAGCCGAAGCCGATCAGCAGCGATTCCATGCCGAGCCGGTCCTTGAGCTCGCCGACCACCGGGATCGAGCCGCCCATGCCGATCATCACCGCCTTGTTCGGCCATTCGTCCGACAAGGCGGCCCGCGCCTTTTCGAGCCAGGGCGAATCGAACGGCAGCTGGATCGCCGGCGAGCCGCCATGCGGCGAAAATTCCGCCGTGCAATCGGCCGGCAGGCGGGACGTGACGAATTCACGGAAGGCGGCGCGGAGCTTTTCCGGGTCCTGACGGAACACCAGCCGGAACGAAACTTTCGCGCTCGCCTCGGCGGCAATCACGGTTTTGAAGCCCTCCCCGGTATAGCCGCCGGAGATGCCGTTGAACTCGGCGGTCGGCCGGGCCCAGACCTGCTCCAGCACCGTGCGGCCCTTTTCGCCGGCCGGCATCGACAGGCCGACCTGGCCGAGGAAATCCGTCTCGGAAAAATCGAGGTCGTCCCAGATCGCGCGAACCTCGTCCGGCAGTTCGTCGACGCCGTCGTAGAAACCGGGGATCGTGACGCGGCCGTCAGCATCGTGGATATCGGCGAGGATTTTCGCCAGCACACGGATCGGGTTCTGCGCGGCGCCACCGAAATAACCCGAATGGAGGTCACGGCTGGCCGCCTTGATCGTCACTTCTTCGCCGACGAGGCCGCGCAGGCCGGTCGAGATCGCCGGCGTCTGGCGGTCCCACATATTGGTGTCGCAGACCAGCGCGACGTCGGCGGAGAGTTCCGCCCGGTTGGCGTCGAGGAAGGGGTGGAGCGAGGGCGAGCCGGATTCCTCCTCCCCCTCCAGGAAGATCGTCACCTTGCAGGGCAACCCGCCGGTCTCGGCCTTGTAGGCCCGGCAGGCCTCGATGAAGGTCATCAGCTGGCCCTTGTCGTCGGCCGAGCCGCGCGCCACGATTCGCTTGGTGCCGTCGGGCATCTCCCGGATCGTCGGCTCGAAGGGCGGGCTCTCCCACAATTCCAGCGGGTCGACCGGCTGCACGTCGTAATGGCCGTAGAACAACACATGCGGAGCGCCGGAAGGCCCGTCGTGATGGGCGACGACCATCGGATGGCCGTCCGTGTCGCGCACCGAGGCGTCAAAGCCGATCGCGTCCAAATCGCCGGCCAGATACTCCGCCGCCCGCCGGCAGTCTGCGGCATAGGCCGGATCGGTCGAGATCGACGGGATCTTCAGAAGGTCGGTGAGGCGCCCGAGCGCGCGGTCGAGATTGAGGTCGAGGCAGGCGAGCACGCTGTCGAGATTGGCCATGGCGGGTTCCGTCGTTGGAGAAAGCGCCGAATGGCGGCTGCCCTCACGGGTCGCGGCCGGCCATCCAACGCGGACGTCAGGACGCTATCGTTAAGGGAGCGGGACGGTCGGGATCAAGGCCTCAGACGAATGGTGTCCTACGTCACTCCACCATCGCGCCGGGTCCGGGCGTCGCGCCGGGCGGGCACTTGCCGAGGATGATCATGCCGAGCACTTCGTCCTTGGTGACGTCGCCGGTCTTGGCGCCGCCGACGATCTGGCCGTTCTTCATGACGATCACCCGGTCGGCGAGATCGAAGACGTCGTGGATGTCGTGACTGATCAGGAAGATGCCGATGCCGTCCTTCTTCAATTCCTTGATCAGTTCGCCGACCTGAGCGGTTTCCTGCGGCCCGAGCGCGGCGGTCGGCTCGTCCATGATTAGGATCTTGGCGTTGAAGAGGATCGCCCTGGCGATCGCGACGGACTGGCGCTGGCCGCCGGAGAGCGCCTTCACCGGCTCCTTGAAGCGGCGGAAATTCGGATTGAGCCGGCCCATCACCTTGCGGGCCTCGGCCTCCATCGCCGCGTCGTCGAGCGTGCCCCAAGCGGTCAGGATCTCGCGGCCGAGGAAGAGGTTGGCGGCGGCGTCGACATTGTCGGCCAGCGCCAGCGTCTGGTAGATCGTCTCGATGCCATAGGCCTTGGCGTCGCGCGGGTTGGAGATCGCGGCCTCCTCGCCGCGCACATGGATCGTGCCGGCATCGCGCTTGTAGGCGCCGGAGAGGATCTTGATCAACGTCGACTTGCCGGCGCCGTTGTGGCCAAGCAGCGCCACGACCTCGCCGGGATAAAGGTCGACCGAGGCGCCTTCGACCGCGTGAATGCCGCCGAAGGCGATCGAGATGTCGCGCATATCGATCAGCGCCGGCCCGCTGCGGTCGACGGCGCCGGCGTGGCCGGGGCCGTGGTCGGTGATGGCCTCCATCGTCGTGCTCATGCGGCCCTCCTGCGGTAGGTGGTGTCGATCCAGACGGCGATGACGAGAACGATGCCGACGACGATCGACTGCAGCGGCGAGTCGACGCCCAAGAGCACCATGCCCGATTGCAGCGACTGCATGACGAGAGCCCCGAGCATCGCGCCGATGATCGTGCCGGCGCCGCCGGCGAGCGAGGTGCCGCCGATCACCGCCGCGGCGATGACATAGAGCTCGTCGAGCGTGCCGAGGGCGTTGGTGGCGGCGTTGAGGCGGGCGGTGGAAATCGCCGCGCCGAGGGCTGCGAGAGCGCCCATCAGCATGAACACCTTCATCAGCACCCAGCGGGTGTTGATACCGGCAAGCTCGGCCGCCTCCGGGTTGCCGCCGATGGCGAAGACATAGCGACCGAAGCGGGTGCGGCGCGCGACGAAGGTCATGACGATGCCGACGACGATGGCGAGCAGCACCGGCACGGCGACGCCGTAGCCGATCTGCAAACCGCCCTCGGGCATTTCGATGCCGTTGGCGGTGGCGTAGCGCCGGGCGATCGCCGACGGCCATTTATAGGCATTGACGATGGCGGCGGCGCCGATGATCGCCACGAAGGTGATCGCGCCGATCGTCGCCTCCGCCCAGATCGGCCGGAGCGGGAAGCCGAAGCTGAGGCGTCGCCGCCGCGCGAGCACCAGCGAGACGGCCACCGCCACACAGGCGACGAGAGCCAGCACCCAGGTCCAGGTCTCGCCGAGCGAACCGGTGGCACCGCCGCCCATCAGCCGGAACGTGTCGTCGAGCGGCGCGACCGTGCGGCCGGAGGTCAGCCACCAGGCACCGCCACGCCAGACTAGGAGGCCGCCAAGGGTGACGATGAAGGCGGGAACACTGAGATAAGCGATGACATAGCCTTGCAGGCCGCCGATCACGACGCCGACGAGAACGCCACCGAGAAGGGTGATGATCCAGACGAAGGAGCTGTCGAACCCGAGGAGGCCCGGCAGGATCTGCGCCTGCAGCGCCGCCATCGCCATGCCGGTGAAGCCGAGGATCGAGCCGACCGACAGATCGATGTTGCGGGTGACGATGACCAGCACCATGCCGGTCGCCATCACCGCGATCGACGAGGTCTGGACCGTGAGATTCCACAAGTTGCGGGGCGTCAGGAAAATGCCGCCGGACAGAACGTGGAAGACCAGCCAGATGACCAGCAGCGCGCCGACCATGCCGAGCATGCGCGTGTCGACCTCGGTGGCGCGGATGAAGCCCTTGAGGCCGCCGCCGCCCGGCGTTGCCGCCGCCCCGGCTGTCGTCCCCGATGCCGCTTGACTCATGGCCGCCTCCCTGGCCCAGCGGCTCATCGACCCGTCAGGGCGCGTCGAGCGCTCGGCTCTGCCGAACTGTGCAACGAATTACGCTGGATAGAAAGCCTGGCGCGGCTTTGCCGGGCGCCTTTGAACGATCCTTCAAATGGATCGGAGTGGCCGCCGCCCTCGCGGGCAGCGGCCATATCTCGTTTTAGCCGCAGGCCGGAGTCGAGCCGGCTTCGACACCCTGGCAGACGACGTCCTTCGACACCCAGCCGGCATCGATGATCGTGTCGAGGTTGTCCTTGGTGATCGCGACGGGCTTGAGAAAGATCGACTGCATCTCGATACCCTTCGGCCCGCCACTGAACGCCTCGACGTCCGCGACCTCGTTCATCGCCGTCCCGTTCGCGAGGTCGAGCGCGATTTCCGCCGCCCGCTTGCCGAGTTCGCGGGAGTCCTTCCAGACCGAGACGGTCTGGGAGCCGCGGGCGATGCGGTTCAAGGCGGCGTGGTCGGCGTCCTGGCCGGAGACCGGAACGGAACCGGCCAACCCTTGCGCCTCGAGCGCCGCGACGGCGCCGCCGGCGGTGCCGTCGTTGGAGGCGACGACCGCGTCGACTTCGTTGTTGTTGGCGGTCAGGATCTGTTCCATGTTCTGCTGGGCATTGGCCGGCAGCCAGGCGTCGGTATAGGCCTCGCCGACATTCTTGATCTTGCCCGCGTCGATGGCGTCCTTGAGCACTTCCATCTGGCCGGAGAACAGGAAGTCCGCGTTGGGATCGGACGACGAACCCTTGATGAAGGCGTAATTGCCTTCCGGCTGCACCTTCTGCACCTCGCGGGCCTGGATGCGGCCGACTTCCTTGTTGTCGAAGGTGATGTAGAAGGCGTCCTGGTTCTCGATCAGGCGATCATAGCCGACCACCGGAATGCCGTTGTTGACGGCGCTTTCGACGGCCGGCGCGATGGCGTCGGAATCCTGCGCCAGGATGATCAGGGCATCGGCGCCCTGCGAAATCAGCGACTCGACGTCGGTCAGTTGCTTGGAAGCCGACGACTGGGCGTCGGCCGAGATGTAGCTGGCGCCGGCGGCTTCCAGCGCTGCCTTGATGGCCGCCTCATCGGTCTTCCAGCGCTCTTCCTGGAAGTTCGACCAGGACACGCCGACGGTCTTGCCTTCCTGCGCGGAAACCGCGCCCACGGCAGCCATCGAGAACACCGCGCCGGCAAGCGCGAGCTTCAGAATTTTCATGAAATCCTCCCGGCGCATCGGCGCCCCACGATCAGACCGACCGGACCGTTCTCCCGACCGGTCGAGACTTTTTCCAAGCCTCGTAAAAAATCGTGACAGCAAATCCCATCCGTGTCAACGTGCCATTCAAGGGACCGCGCGATCCGACTGAAAGAGCGGAGGCGCGGCTGGGAGGACAGGCAGGAAAATGCTCGCGAAAACCGATGCGGACGACGTGCGCGCGCATAATCGGCGCGCCGTCATCGACCATCTGCGGCGGACGCCGATCTCGACACGCAAGGCGATGAGCGCGGCCACCGGCCTGTCGGTCTCCGCCGCCTCCGCCATTGCGACGGCGCTGCTGCGCGCCGGGCTGATCGTCGAGATCGAAGAAGACGGCCCCGCCGCGCGCCGCGGTCGGCCGGGCCGGAACCTGGCGCTGGGTGGTTCGGCCGCCAGCGTCGCGGTCGCGAAAATCGCCGTCGGCGAGGTGGTCGTTCGGATCTGCGACTATCGCGGCGACCTGCTTGGAGAGGCCCGACGGGAGTGTGACATTTCCGGTTTCGGCGAGGGCGATATCGTGCGGCTTCTGGCCACGTTACTCGGCGAAGCAACGCTCGGATTGGCGGGAAACACGATGCCGCGAAACCTCGTCGTCGCGGTCCAGGGAAAAACCGACGGCAACGCCCGGCGCATTCTCTGGTCGCCCGCCCTGAAAGCCCGTGACCTCGACATCGCCGGCCCGCTCACCGCCCTGACCGGGGTGCCCGTCGGCGTCTTCAACGACTGTTCGCTGATGCCCGAGGCGTTCCGCTGGAAACCGGATTTCGCCCATCGCGATTTCGCCACGCTGTTCATCGGCGTCGGTGTCGGCATGGGACTGCGGCTGGGCGGCACGACCTTTCGGGGTCAGCGCTCCTCGGCGGTCGAGTTCGGCCATATCAATCACATTCCCGGCGGCGCCCTCTGTCGCTGCGGCAATCGCGGCTGCATCGAGGCCTATGCCGGCGACTATGCGATCTGGCGGTGCGCGAACGGACGGACGGACGAAATCTCGGCGGGCCGGGTCAGCGATGCCGATATGCACGATCTCGCCGCCCAGGCCCGATCGGGCGAGCCCGCCGCAACGCGGGCCTTCGCCGAGGCGGGCACCGCAATCGGTTACGGTCTCGGGCGCATGTTCACGCTGGTCGACCCCTTGCCGGTCGTCTTCACCGGCTCCGGCGCCCACGCGATGGACTTGCTGGAGCCGGCGATCCGCGCCGGCATCCGCGACAGCGCCATCGACGGGGTCGGCGCCGACATTGCCTTCTCACTCGCGGACGACGTCGATGAACTGATCTTCGGGGCCGCCACCGCCAAGGGGCTGGCGGCATGCGACGATGAATTTGCCCGTGCCGGCAACGCCGAAACGAGGGAGGCCGCCTGATGCGACGCGCGATCCTCGCCGCGGGCCTGACCGCCGCCTTGGCCCTCCCCGCCCTGGCGCAAGAACCGGCCTGGCGCGAAACCGCGATCAAGCAGCGGGTCGATCCGGCGAGCCTGGCCGGCCCCTTGTCCGCCGAGGCCCTGCGCGACCTGGCGCGAAAGGGGCGCGACTTGTTCGAGGCGCGGTTCACCATCCTCGACGGCGCCGGCCGGCCGCACGCCACCCAGGCGATCGTCCCGACCGCCTCCCGCCGTCCGGCCGAACAGGCGTTCCAGCGGCTCGCCGGGCCGGATGCCAATGCCTGCGCCTCCTGCCACAACGAGCCCGTCACCGGCGGCGCCGGCGGCTTCGTCACCAATGTCTTCGTCTCCGAAGGCTTCGAAAGCGCCGATTTCGACACGCTCGATCCGCAATTTTCCAACGAACGCGGCACCAATCATCTGTTCGGCGCCGGCCTTGTCGAGCTTCTCGCCCGTGAGATGACCGCCGACCTTGTCGCCGCGCGGGCGGAGGCGCTGAGAAAGGCGCGCGCCTCGGGCGAGCCGGTGCGCAAGGACCTTGCCTCGAAGGGTGTCTCCTTCGGCCGGATCACGGCGCTGCCCGACGGCGCGATCGACCTCGCCGAGCTCGACGGCGTCGACGCAGATCTCGTGGTGCGGCCTTTTACCCAGAAAGGCGTCATGACGTCGCTGCGTCAGTTCACCGTCAACGCGCTCAATCATCATCACGGCATGCAGCCCGACGAGCGCTGGGGCGCCCGCTGGACCGGGACGGCGGATTTCGACGGCGACGGCGTTGCCGACGAGATCGGCACGGGCGAGGTTTCGGCGCTGGTCGCCTTTCAGGCGAGCCTGCCGCCGCCGCGCGAGACCGCGCCGGGCGATCCGGCATGGCAAAAGGCCGCCGCGATCGGCCGACAGCGCTTCGCCGATCTCGGCTGCGAGAGCTGCCACCGCCCGTCCCTGCCGCTGCAAAGCCTTGCCTTCGCCGACCCCGGCCCGGTCGATATGGCCGGCACGCTGCGCCAGGGCGACGTGGCAACGCCGGCGGTCTACGATCTCGCATTGCTCGATTGGGCCAAAAGCCTGCCGCGCAACGCCAAGGGTGAGATTCTCGTGCCACTGTTCGGCGATCTGAAACGCCACCGCATCGCCGACACCATAACCGCCGCGCTCGGCAACGAGACGCTCGCCCAGCGTTTCGTCGAGCGTGACGTGTTCATGACCGCCGAATTGTGGGGGATCGCCGACACGAGCCCCTACGGGCATCGCGGCGACATGACGACGCTGGACGAGGTGATCCGCGCCCATGGTGGCGGGGCGAGCGACAGCGCCAAAGCCTATCGCGACCTGCCGGAAGCCGAGCGCTCGGCACTGATCGCCTGGCTGAAAACACTGAGGATCGACGAATGAGCCGCCGCCTCTGGCCCTCGGTAAATCGCCTTGCGAGCATCCTCGTCGGGTGTCTCCTCGCCTTCCCCGGCCGCGCCCAGGAAAGCCCGGCACTCCCCTTCGCCGGCGATACGCCGGTGTTTCAGGAAGAGGCGAAGGCCGCCGGCATCGCCCATGTCTATGGCGGGCCGTGGGAGTTCTTCGTCGGCGGTGGCGGCGCGGCCTTCGACTGCAACGGCGACCGCTTCCCGGACGTCTTCCTGGCAGGGGGCAAGGGCGAGAGCGCGTTCTACGTCAACCGATCCGGGGCCGGCGGGTCGCTCGCCTTCGAAAAGCGCGCCCAGGATATCGATCCGAAAGACCTTCAGAACGTCACCGGCGCCTATCCGCTCGACATCGACCAGGACGGCCGCGAGGATCTCGTGCTCTTGCGGGTCGGCGCCAACATCCTCTTGAAGGGCGGCCCCGACTGCCGTTTCGACAAGACGAATTTCGACTGGAAGTTCGATGGTGGCCGCGCCTGGACGACGGCGTTTTCGGCGATCGTCGAGCCAGGCGCGCGGTTTCCGACGCTCGCCTTCGGCAATTATGTCGACCGCGCCGCGCCGGGCGCGCCCTGGGGCACCTGCGCCGACAACGTCCTGCTGCGTCCGAGCGAGGGCGAGGCGCCGGACTATTCGGACCCGACGGCACTGACGCCGGGCTATTGCGCGCTGTCGATGCTGTTTACCGACTGGAACCGCTCCGGCGAGCCAGCGCTCAGGATCACCAACGACCGGCAGTATTATCGCGGCGGCGAGGAACAGCTGTGGCGCGTCGAGCCCGGCCGGGCGCCGCGCCCCTATCGCAAGGCTGATGGCTGGCAACATTTGACCATCTGGGGCATGGGCATCGCCGAGGGCGACATCGACGGCGACGGCACGCCCGAATATGCCCTGACCTCGATGGGCGACACCAAGCTGCAATTCCTCGACCGCGAATTCGAGGACGCCCCGACCTATCGCGACGAGGCCTATGAGCGCGGCGCCACCGCCCACCGTCCCTACAAGGACGACGCAGGCAAGCCGTCGACCGGCTGGCACGCGGGCTTCGCCGATTTCAACAACGACACCGCCCTCGACCTCTTCATCGCCAAGGGCAATGTCGAGGCGATGCCGGATTTCGCCGCCTATGATCCGGACAATCTCCTGATGGGCGGCTTTAACAGCCGCTTCACCGAGCGCGGCGGCGAAGCGGGCATCGCTTTGCCGACCAAGGGGCGCGGGGCGCTGATCAGCGATTTCAACCTCGACGGCGCGCTCGACCTCCTTGTGGTCAATCGCGGCGATCCGGCGAGCCTGTTCCGCAATCTCGGGGCGAAGAGCAATTTCGGCCAACGGCCGCTGGGCAATTTTCTTGAGATCGCGCTCGGCCAGAAGGACGTCAACCGGACGGCGCTCGGCGCGAAGCTCGCGGTCCGCGTCGGCACGAAGACCATCAACCGCACGGTTCAGGTCGGCGGCGGCCATGCCTCAGGCACGTCCGGCTTCGTCCATGTCGGCCTCGGCACCGCCGAGCGCGCCGAAGTGCGAGTGCAATGGCCGGACGGCGAATGGAGCCATCCCTACCGGGTCTTCGCCAACAATTTCGTGCTGATCGACCGGGGCGCGGCAGACGCCCGCTATTGGTATCCCGACGCCGACCGTCCGGTCACGCCCCCGGCAAGGGCCGCAAACATCCGCTGAGGAAAACCCTCATTTTCCAAGCGATGGCGCGGTGGCCAGCGACACCGACTTGATTTGGGCAAAGAGTTGGTCGCCGACGGAAAGGCCCAGCCGCGCCGCCGAGCGGCGTGTCACCTTGGCGACGAAACTCATCTCCGGCGCCCCGTCGAGGGCGAGCACGAAAGCCAGGCTGGCGGCCGCGGCGGTCGGCTCGACCGCGACGATCCGCACCGCAAGCATGTTGAGGATGGTCGAAAGGGTCGGGACCTCGCGCGACAGGCTGACGTCGCTGGCCTCGATGCGCAGGCGCCGCAGCCCGCCGATGTCGTCCGGCCCGCAGCCGTCGACGAACACCCGCTGGCCGCCGAGATCGAGTTCGGTCAGCGCGTCCGCCGCGTCAAACGCCACCACCCGCGCCGGCAGCACCGAGGCCGCGTGCGGATCGCGCACGAAGCCGAGACCGGCGTCGGTCAGCGCCATGTTGAGCGGGCCGCTGGCGCGGACCCGGCCGGCTTCGAGCACGACGATCCGGTCGGCGAGACGCTCGACCTCGGAGATATCGTGGCTGATATAGAGGATCGGGATTCGCAGCCGGTCGTGCAGCGCCTCGAAATATGGCAGGATCTCGTCCTTCGCCATGCGATCGAGGGCCGCCAGCGGCTCGTCCATCAACAACAGGCGTGGCCGCGACAGGATCGCGCGGCCGAGCGCGACGCGCTGCCGTTCGCCGCCGGATAGCGTCGTCGGTGAGCGGTCGAGCAGCGGACGGAGGCCGAGCAGGCCGACGATCTCGGCAAACCGCCCTTCATCGAGGCCACCGACACTGCGCCGCGCACCGTAGACGAGGTTGTTGGCGACCGTCAGATGGGCAAACAGGCTCGCTTCCTGGAAGACGTAGCCGATCTCGCGCCGGTGCGGCGGGCGAAAGGTTCGGGCATCCTGCCAGGTCTCGGAGCCGACCACGACGCGGCCCGTAAGCCGGGTGAGCCCGGCGATGGCCCGGAGCACCGAGGTCTTGCCCGAGCCGGATGGGCCGAACAGGGCGGTGACGCCGGAGGCCGGCAGATCGAAAACGACGTCGAGCGCGAACTGCCCGAGCCGGCCCGCGAGGGAGATATCGATGCGGGCCGTATCCGCTTTGGAGCGATCATGAATCGTCACGGCTGCGGCTGCCCCATCCGCCGGCCGATCAGCGTCATGGTCAGGATGACGAGGAAGGAAAACACCAGCATGCCGCCGGCGAGGATATGCGCCTCGGTCCAGCGCAGCGTCTCGACGTAATCATAGATCGCGACCGACAGCACCTTGGTCTCGCCGGGAATGCCGCCGCCGATCATCAGGACGACGCCGAATTCGCCGACGGTGTGGGCGAATCCGAGCACAGCGCCGGTGAGGAAACCCGGCCGCGCCAGCGGCAGCGCCACGGTCAGGAACCGGTCGAGCGGCCCGGCACGCAGCGTCGCGGCGACCTCCAGCGGGCGCTCGCCGATCGCCTCGAAGGCATTGCGGATCGGCTGCACGACGAAGGGCATGGAATAGACGACCGAACCGATCACCAGCCCCTCGAAACTGAAGGCGAGCGTTCTCACGCCGAGAAGCCCGCCGAGACCGTCCGGCCCGAGCGCGAGGAGAAGATAGAAGCCGAGGACGGTCGGCGGCAGCACCAGCGGCAGGGCGACGAGCGTGCCGACGATCTCCTTCCACCGCGCCCGTGATCGCGCCAGCCACCAGGCGAGCGGCGTGCCGATCAGCAACAGGATCAGCGTCGTCGCGGTCGCGAGTTCGAGGGTCAGGACGACCGCGCTGAGGATTTCGCCGCCTTCGAACACCCGTCAATCGTCCGTATCGTAGCCGAACCGGCGAATGATCGCGGCCGCTTCCGGCCCCTTCAGGAAATCCAGAAACGCCTTCGCGGTTTTGCTGTCCCTGCCGTTTTCCAACAGCACCGCATCCTGCCGGATCGGCGGGTAAAGATCGGCCGGCACTTTCCAGAGCGAGCCGCTCTCGTTGCCGGCGACCTGCGCCAGCGCGACGAAGCCGAGTTCGGCATTGCCGGTCTGAACGAACTGGAAGGTCTGCGCGATATTGGTGCCCCGGACCAACTTCGGCTCCAGTGCGTCGTAGACGCCGAGTGCCCGCATCGCGGCAACGGCGGCGGCGCCATAGGGGGCGGTCAGGGGATTGGCGATGGCGATCCTGTCGAAATTCCCAGCTTTCAGCGTCTCCGCGCCGGTGACCCGGTCCGGATCGGTGCTGTAGAGCACGATCTTGCCGATGGCGTAGGTAAAGACCGTACCCGGAACGCCCAGCTTCTCCGCCACCGCCTTTTTCGGCCGCGCGTCGTCGGCGGCCAGAAACACCGCGAACGGCGCGTTCTGGGAAATCTGCGTGTAGAGCGTGCCGGTCGAGCCGAAGCTGAGTTCGGCCGTATCGCCGGTTTTCGCCGCGAAGGCGGCGGCGATCGCCTTGGCGGCCTCGGTGAAATTCGCCGCCACCGCGACGCGCACCGTCGCGGCAACGGCGAAGGACGGCACGCACAGCGCGACGAAAAGACCAGCGACGGCCAAAGAGCGGTTCCAGCGACGCAAGCGACATCCTTTGCTTGGGCATGAGGTCAGGCGGACCATAAACGCCCGAACCGCGGCCCGCCAGAGCGCCCGCTCAACGGCCGGCAAGCGCCTGTTCGATTTCACCCGCCGTCGGCATCGCCGATTGAGCCCCGACCCGGCGACAGGCGAGCGACCCCGCGACGACCGCGCGTTCAGCCGCGTCTTCGGTCGACAGCCCCTCGCCGAGACCCGCGGCGAACACCCCGACGAAGGTATCGCCGGCACCGGTCGTATCGATCGGCTCGACCGCCAGCGCCGGAATCGGGTGAATGGCTTCGCCCTCGGCGACCAGCGCGCCCCTGGCTCCCAGCGTGGCGATAACAACGAGGTCGAAGCGGGCGGCGAGAGCCGTCGCCAGCGCGCCGGGCTCGTCCCCGCCGATTCCGGACAGTCCGGCGGCGGCGGCAAGTTCGCTCTCGTTGACGATGAGATAGTCGGTCGGCGCCAGCAGCCGCGCCAGATCGTCGGCATCGAGTTGGGCGGGCACCGGGGCCAGATTGACCACCACGCGCCCGCCCTTGGCGCGGGCTCGCTCCGCCGCTTTGAGGCTGGCGGCCAGCGGTGTTTCCATCTGCAGCACGAGCACGCTGGACGGGCCGAGCAGCCCGTCAGGCAGCGCCGCGGCGTCGAGGCGGGCATTGGCGCCGCTCGCCACCGTGATGGCGTTCTCGCCGCCGCTGTCGATGCTGATGAAGGCGCAGCCGGTCCGCGCCGGCGCCGTCTGCAGGCCGGCGATGTCGATGCCCTCCTTGGCCAGATTGCCGGCAACCGCTTTGCCCAATTCGTCGTCTCCGACCGCGCCGACCATCGCGACGCGGTTGGCCCCGCCGAGAACACGCGCGGCGGCGACCGCCTGGTTGGCGCCCTTGCCGCCGAACAATTGTTCGTAATCCGGGGCAAGCACGGTCTCGCCCGGACGCGCGATCGCCGCGACCCGGCAGACCAGATCGACGTTCAGCGAGCCGAAGACGAGGACGGACGCGGCTTGCGAAGCCCGGTCAGCTTGATCGGCCATGGCCTGCTCCTTCGCTCGCATTGTTTGGGGAGACCCGCCGCGTCATGCCGGGCTCAGGCCCCGCCGCCGGGATGCTGGTGGATCGGATCGACCCAATAAACCTCCTCCGGCCGCTCGACCGGATCGACGTCGGTGATATTGATAACGACCGCCTCGTTGTCCGAGCGCACGAGCACGCATTCGAGCGGATTTTGGGGATCGGCGTTGATCTCCTGATGCGGCACGTAAGGCGGCACGAAGATGAAGTCGCCGGCTTCGGCCTCGGCCACGAATTCCAGCCGTTCGCCCCAGCGCATGCGGGCCTTGCCGCGCAAGACGAAGATGACGCTTTCCAGCGCCCCGTGATGATGGACGCCGGTCTTGGCGTCGGGCTCGATGATCACCGTGCCGGCCCAGATCTTCTGCGCCCCGACGCGGGCATGATTGATCGCCGCCTGGCGAAACATGCCAGGCGTCTGCGCGGTGTTGGAATCGAGCTGATCGCCCTTGATGACGCGGACGCCGTCATGCTTCCAGCGGGACGGGCTCGGGGATGGGGAACTGTCGGTCATGCTGCCCTCGTCGGCGTGGTTGCTCGGCCGCCGGGGACGCTATCTGGAAAACCCCCGGGGCAAAAGCCTCGCCCCGGGGTCATAGTCGCCATGCGCCGATCGATTTCGCCGGTGGCCTTCGTCGCTCAGGCGGCGAGCTTGCCGCGGATCGGATAGTCGTTTTCGAGGATGAAGCCGAGCCCCTTCTTCAACCCGTCCAGCGTCGGGCGGGCGAAGGGAATGCTCTGGAAATGCAGGGCGTAGATCGTGCCGTCGGGATAGATCATCGCGATGCCGGGCTCGGCAAAGCGTTCCGGCTCGGAATCCTTCTCCTTGGCGGAAATGAACAGCCCCCATTCGCGGGCGCTTTCCTCGGTCAGACCGTAGCCGATCGGCAGATCGGCGATCTTCCACTCCTGCTTCTGCCGTTCGGCCCGCTCCTTCGAATCCATCGACACTGCGTGAACCGAGACGCCGATCGCCTCGAACTCGGCGCGCTTATCGTTCAGTTCTTCCATCTGCGTCTTGCAGATCGGGCAATGAACACCGCGATAGAAGAACACCAGCGACATCTTTTCGGGCTTATCGGCGGCCAGATCGAAGGCGGGGCCGCCGAGAACCTCCACAGCCAGCTTCGGAGCCTTGTCGCCTGGAATCGGGGTGGTGTGGCGCATGATATCGTCCTTCGGTCAGATGCGTTTGGGGTTCGTCGTCCCCAGGAATGCCGCCGAAGCGCTGGGGTTGCGTGTCACTTTTTCGTGCGGTCCGGTTTAAGCCCCGCGGCGCCCCGCTCCCGCGCTGTTCGATTTCGGCATCGTAGGCGACCGTCCACCCCGTGACGGGTGCGGCGAATTAATTTTCCCCACCTCGGACGTTACAAATCCCGCCCCCGCCGCGAAGAACCATCGAGCGTGCAGGTTTCTCGCCGCGCCGAAGCCATCGGCGCCCTCGGCCGGACTCGCACGGTTCGACAGGAAATTCGGGGATTGGCCTCGGAGTCGGAAGAAGGTGGAGGAAATCATGAAATTTCGTTCGAAGCTGGTTGGAAGCCTCGTCGTCGCCTCGGCGCTGACCATGGCTGTGGCCCAGGCCCAGACCCCGCCGTTTGGCCAGGAAGAAGACACCGCCTATGCCCAGAAGGTCTGGGCGGCGATGGAACAGCTGAATCTCGCCGGCGACGGCGCCATTCACGCCTTTCCCTATGCCGGCACCGACCCGCACGGCATGATGCTTGAGACCTTCTATCTCAACGCCGAGATCGACGGGCAGGCCGGCTCGCTGGTGGTTAAGAACAATTACGGCCCCGAAGGCGTGACCGCCGACCAGGTTCTGGCCGATCCAGGCGGGCATCTCGGCGCAGTCACGGTCATGTTCAAGCGCGAGGCCGGTTACGACGCGGAGAACAAGGATTGGTTCTACGCCAAATATCTGCCGGACGGTTCGCTGGACAAGAACCCGAAGGGGATGGAACTGGCCGGCCGGGTCGCCAAGGGCAACGCCGAGGCTGGCTGCATCGCCTGCCATTCGGGCGCGCCGGGCGAGGACTTCCTGTTCACCACCGACCGCACCGACTGGTAGCAAGCTGATCCCGAAGCGCGATCGCCTTCAGCGGTTCGCGCTTCGGCTCACCCCGTCAGCCCTTCGCGGACGCTGGTTCGGTCAGCCCGAACTCGGCGAGAACCCGTGCCGTGTCCTCGCCGAGAGCCGGCACCTTGCCGAATTCGGGAAGCGTGTCGTCGATGAGGAAGCCCGGCGCCAGCATGGTGACCGGGCCTGACGGCGTATCGACCGTCACCGTCCGGTTCTGGGCGTGGTTCTTCAAATCCTCCATGTCGGAGAGCCGGCCATAGGCGATCTGCGCCGCTTCGAGGCGCGCCGCCATGGCGTCGCGATCATGGCGCGCGAAGATGTCCTGGATGATCGCCTCCAGCGCCGGCCGGTTGGCGACGCGCCGGTTGTTCGATGAGAAGCGCTCGTCGGTGGCCAGTTCCGGCTGGTCCAGCGCCTTGGCGCAGAGATTGACCCATTCGCGCTCGTTCTGGATTGACAACAGGATCGCGCGGCCGTCGGAGCATTTGTAGACCCCGTAAGGCGCGATGGTCGGGTGGCTGAGGCCGTTGCGCGGCGGCGTCAGGCCGCCATAGACATATTGCAGATAGGGAACGTTCATCCAGTCAGAGAGGGCGTGGAACAGCGACAGCGAGATGTGCCGCCCGGCGCCGGTCCGCTCGCGGGCGTAAAGCGCCTGCATGATGCTGGATAGCGCGGTCATGCCGGCGGCGATGTCGCAAACCGAAACGCCGACGCGCGCCGGCCCGTGTTCGTTGCCGGTGACGGAGGACAAGCCCGTCTCCGCCTGCACCAGAAGGTCGTAGGCCTTCAGATGCGCGAGCGGGCCGCCGTCGCCATAGCCGGAGATCGAGCAGGTGATCAGCCGCGGATAGCGGGCGCGCAATTCGTCGGGGTCGAAACCCAGCCGCGAGATGACGCCGGGGGCGAGATTCTGGATGAAGATATCAGCCTTACCGATCAGCCCGGCGAGGCGTTCGCGATCTGTCGCATCCTTGAGGTCGAGCCGGACCGATTCCTTGCCACGATTGAGCCAGACGAAATAGGCGCTCTCGCCGTGGACGAAGCTGTCATAGCCGCGGGCGAAGTCGCCCTCCGGGCGCTCGATCTTCAGCACCCGCGCACCGGCATCGGCGAGTCGTCCCGAGACATAGGGCGCGGCGACGGCCTGCTCGACGGAAACGACGAGAACGCCGGCGAGATCATTGTTCATTCAGGGACTCCGCTTCGCTGCGTGATGGCCAGGTGACCGCTTTCAGCCGATTGTCGCGCCGCGTTTCACTGAACCGCAGTGATATCGGCCAGAGCCGATAGCACTGGCCGACCTCAGTTGACGAGCCGAGGGGCACGGCGCTGGATCAATTCGGCTTCGGCGCTTGACCCGCGCGACAATGCCAATAAACCGACAAGCTTACGATTGTCGCGCCGGAATGAAGCGAGCGGGCCACGCGACGATGCCTGGGAGGGCGCGAACATGAGCGACGAAACGAGAATCCTCGCGACATTCGTCGCCAAGCTGTCCTTCGACGCGATTCCGCCGGAGGTCGCCCTGCGCGCGCGCCATCTGGCGCTCGATCTGACGGGCAGCATCGTGCGGGCCAATGCCGAATCGGAATCCACCCCGAGCCTCTATGCGACGCTGGACGAACTCGGGCTCGGCGGGCCGGGCGCCGCCAGCGTGGTCGGCACCGGACGCCGGCTGGCGCCACCGGTCGCGGCGCTGGTCAACGGCATGCTCGGCCATTCCCTCGATTTCGACGACACCCACGCCGATTCCTCGCTGCATCCCTCCGCGCCGGTGGTGCCGGCAGCGCTGGCGGTCGGCGAGATGGTCGGGGCGAGCGGCGCCGAGATCGTCACGGCGATCGTCGCCGGCTACGAGGTCTGCTGCCGGCTCGGCAACGCGCTCGATCCGACCAGCCATTACGCGCGCGGCTTCCACCCGACCGCGACCGCTGGCACCTTCGGCGCGGCGGCGGCTGCCGCGCGGCTCTTCGGCCTCGACGCGGGCGGTGTCGCCAGCGCTTTCGGCGTCTCCGGCAGCCAGGCCGCCGGCTCGCTGCAATTCCTCGTCAACGGTGCCTGGAACAAGCGCTGGCAGGTAGGCGCGGCGGCGATGAACGGCGTCTTCGCGGCGACATTGGCCAAGAACGGCTTGAAGGCGGCATCCGCCCCGATCGAGGGCCGGCACGGTCTCTTGGTCGGCTACACCGACGCCGCCGATCCGGCCAAGGCGGTGGCGGGGCTCGGCACCGTCTGGGAAACCATGAAGATCGGCATGAAGCCCTACCCTTCCTGCCGCTACACCCATGCCGCGCTCGACGGGCTGCTCGCGCTGCGGCGCGAGGAGCGGCTCACCGCAGAGGACGTCCGCTCCGTGACGGTCGGGCTGCACCGCAACGGCATCACGCTGACCGGCGATCCCCTGCCGGAAAAGCGCCGGGTGCGCACCATCGTCGACGGCCAGTTCTCCATGCCCTTCGTTGCCAGCGTGGCGCTCGACCAGGGATCGTTCGGCTGGGACGACTACCGGCGGATCGGCGATCCGGCGCTCGACGCGCTGTCGGACCGGATCGACGTCGTGCGCGACGAGAGCCTGGAAGGGCTGGCGCATCCCTTCGGCGCAACGCTGAGCGTCGAAACCGCCAGCGGAATGTTCGAGCGACGCATTCCCGACCCGTCCGGCGAGCCGGCGACCTTCCCGGACGCGGCCGCCATCCGCGCCAAATTCATGGCGCTTGCCGAGCCGGTTCTCGGCAGGCAGGAGGCGGTGCGCTTGGCCGACCGGTTCGAGGTGCTCGATCGCCTCCCAGCCTTCGGCGCGATGCCGCCTTCCAGCGAGGCAGCGGCGTGAGCGCTTCTCCCATCACCGAGGAGGATTTCATCCGTTCGGTCGCGGACGCGCTGCAATACATCGCCGTCTATCACCCGCCGGATTTCATCGCCCATCTCGCCGAGGCGTATCAGCGCGAGGAAAGCGCCTCGGCGAAGAACGCCATGGCGCAGATCCTGGTCAATTCCCGCATGGCTGCGCTCGGCGGGCGGCCGATGTGCCAGGACACCGGCACGGTCAACGTCTTCGTCAAATTCGGCATGGAGGCGCGCCTGGCCACCACGCGCCCGCTCACAGAACTGGTCAACGAGGCGGTGGCCATCGCCTATACCGACCCGGCCAATCCCTTGCGCCCGTCGATCCTCGACGACCCGATCTTCGAGCGGAAGAACACCGGCACCAACGCCCCCGCCGTCACCCACGTGGAACTGGTGGCCGGCAACGAGATCGCGGTGACGGTGGCGGCCAAGGGCGGCGGCTCGGAGAACAAGGCACGCTTCGCCGCGCTGAACCCGGGCGACTCGGTCGTCGACTGGGTGTTGAAGACCGTCGAGGGGCTCGGCGCCGGCTGGTGTCCGCCGGGCATTCTCGGCATCGGCGTCGGCGGCACCGCCGAAAAGGCGATGCTGCTGGCCAAGCAATCGCTGATGGCACCGATCGACATGACGGCGCTGATTGCCCGCGGCCCGGCCTCGAAGCTGGAGGAATTGCGGATCGAGTTCTACGAGAAGGTCAACGCGCTCGGCATCGGCGCGCAGGGGCTCGGCGGCCTGACCACGGTGCTCGACGTCAAGATCGCGACCTATCCCGTTCATGCCGCGTCTAAGCCGGTCGGGCTGGTCCCGCAATGCGCCGCCGACCGGCATCTGAGCTTCACGCTCGACGGCACCGGCCCGGCGGAATTCACGCCGCCGGCGATCGATCTGTGGCCCGACATCGCCCTCGGCCAGGGAGACGCGTCCGTGCGCCGCGTCGACCTTGATACGCTGACGCGCCAGGACGTTGCCGGCTGGCAAGCCGGCGAGACGCTGCTCCTGTCCGGCCGGCTATTGACCGGGCGCGACGCCGCCCACAAGCGAATGATCGCGATGCTCGATCGCGGCGAAAAACTCCCCGTCGATCTCAATGGCCGCGCGATCTACTATGTCGGCCCCGTCGACGCGGTGCGCGACGAGGTCGTGGGACCCGCCGGCCCGACGACCTCGACCCGCATGGACCCATATACCGACCAACTTCTCGAAGCGACCGGCCTCCTGGTGATGATCGGCAAGGCCGAGCGCGGTGCGGCCGCGATCGACAGCATAAGGCGCCATGGCGCGGCCTATCTCATCGCCGTCGGTGGCGCGGCCTATCTCGTCTCCAAGGCGATCCGCTCCTCGCGCATCCTCGCCTTCGACGACCTCGGCATGGAGGCGATTCGCGAATTCGTAGTCGAGGACATGCCGGTGACCGTCGCCGTCGATGCGACCGGCACCTCGATCCACACAACCGGCCCGGCGCAATGGAAGCGGCCGGAGATCCGCGTTTCCGGCCGACCAGTTTAACTGCGGGCGTCGGCCAGTCCCTGCCCACTCTCGCCGGGAAGACCCCCGGCCCGCCGCGATCGTATTGAGGGAGAAACGATGACTGACCCGATCGATATCGACCATCTGAAAAGCTGGATCGGCCGCACCGAGGAAGCGAGCGACCAGATCGACACGCGGCTGGTCCGCTCGTTCCTGGCGACGCTCGATCGTGAACCGGGAGGCGTGTCGGATGGCGACCCGGCGCCGCTCTGCCTGCATTGGTGCCTGGCGCCACCGGTGGTGCCCAACTCCGCCACCGGGCCGGACGGCCATCCGGCGCGCGGCGGTTTCCTGCCACCGGTGCCGCTGCCCCGACGCATGTGGGCGGGCGGCGAATTGCGCTTTCTGGCTCCGCTTGTGGTCGGTGACCGGGTCACGCGCCGCTCGCGCATCGAGGCCGTCGAACTCAAGCAGGGCCGCTCCGGCCCCTTGTGCTTCGTGACGGTCCGGCACGACATCCTCGCCGCCGCCGTCGTCGCCATCGAGGAGCGCCAGGACATCGTCTATCGCGCGGCCGAGACAGCGGGCGCGACGCCCGCGGTCCACCCCGAAGCGACCGAGCCGTCGAAGGCCGATGTCAGCCGCGCCTTCGAGCCGAGCCCACTGGCCCTGTTTCGTTATTCGGCCCTGACCTTCAACGGTCATCGCATCCACTACGACCGGCGCTATTGCCTCGAGGAGGAGAACTATCCCGGCCTTGTCGTGCATGGACCGCTGCAGGCGACGCTGCTGGCGCATCTGGCCGCCGAGACACTGGGCCGGACGCCAACGGTGTTTTCCTATCGCGGCGTCAAGCCGCTGTTCGACGGCGAAACGATGGGCCTCAACGCCCTGCACAACGGCGACGGCTGCGAACTCTGGTCGAGTGGCGCCGACGGCATCAGGCGGATGCAGGCGACGGCCTCGGTTTAACGCGAAACGCGTCTGCCGTGCCGTTCGGGCGCGGCGCCTCAGTCCGCCATGGTCTCCTGCTCGATCTCCAGCGCCGGCTTCGCCCGCCGCTTGCGGAACGCGAAGTAGACCGCCGCGAGCAGGAAGAAGGCCGTCACCGTATAGAGCCCGATCGAAATCCCGCTGCCGACGAGGATCGCCGGATCGCCGCCCGAGATCGACAGCGCCCGCCGCAGCATGCTTTCCATCTCGCCGCCAAGCAGCAGCCCGAGCACGACCGGAACCACCGAGATATCGAGCTTGCGCAGGACGAAGCCGAGCACGCCGAAGCCAACCATGACCTGCAGGTCGAAGGTGGAGTGGCTGATCGAATAGATGCCGACGAAGGAGATCATCACCACGAAGGGCATCAGCGCCCACATCGGGATCGCCAGCATCCGTGTGAACAGGCCGACCAGCGGCAGATTGAGGATCAGCAGAAACACGTTCGCCATGAACAGCGCCGCGATCAGGCCCCAGACGATGTCCGGCTGGTTCTGGAACAGGAGCGGTCCCGGCGTGATGTTGAGCGAGATCAGCAGCGCCAGCAGCACCGCCGTCGTGCCGGAGCCCGGTACGCCGAGCGCCAGCATCGGCACCAGCGCTCCGCCGGCCGCCGCGTTGTTGCCGGCCTCCGGCGCCGCGACCCCGCGCGGATCGCCCTTGCCGAAGGTATCGTTGCTGTTCGAATAGCGCTTTTCCAGCGTGTAGGCGATGAACGAGCCGAGCGAAGCGCCCGCCCCCGGCAGGATGCCGGCGACAAAGCCGAGGCCCGAGCCGCGAAACATTGCCCCCAGTGATTGGCGGATATCCGCCCAGCGGGCGAAGGCGCGTTTGACCGGAATCGCGCCGGAATGACCGCCGATCCCGTGTTCCAAAAGGATCAGCGCTTCGGATATGGCGAACAGGCCGACGATGGCGATAATGGCATGGAAGCCGTCATAAAGGTGGAAGCTGCCGAAGGTATAGCGCGGCACGGCGCTTTGCGGATCGATTCCGACCGTTCCCAGCATCAGTCCGATCCCGGCCGCCAGTAGCGTTTTGGCCGGGTTGGCGCCGGTGATGCCGCCGATCGTGGCGAAAGCCATGACATAGAGCGCGAAATATTCGGCCGGGCCGAAGCGGATGGCGAACTGCACCAAAAGCGGCGCGAACAGCACCAGGCCGATGGTCGAGGCCACCGCGCCGACGAAGGAAGCGATGCCGGAGATCGCCAGAGCCTCCGGCGCCTTGCCGTTCTTGGCCATCGGGTAGCCGTCGAGGCAGGTCATCATCGCCGGTTCGTCGCCGGGAATGTTCAGCATGATGGAGGAGATGCGGCCGCCATACATGCAGCCGTAATAGACGCAGGCCAGAAGAATGAGCGCCGAGCCCGGCGGCAGTTGCAGCGAGAACGCCAGCGGGATCAGGATCGCCACGCCGTTGACCGGGCCGAGGCCCGGCAGCGCGCCGATGATCGTGCCGATGAAGCAGCCGAACAGGGCGAGGCCGATATTCGTCGGCGTCAGGGCGACCGCAAAGCCGTCGGCGAGAAATCCAAGAATTTCCACGTGATCTCCTTGGCACCGGTCAAGCGGTGACTAGCCGAAAAGCGGTCCCATCGGCAGCGGCAGGCCGAAAACGCCGTCGAACAGAAAGAACAGACCGAAACCGATCACCAATCCGGTGAGTACCGATTGCAACCAGCTTCCGCCGAGAATCCGCGCCAGAAATACCGCGGCGACGCTTGTCGACAGCGGAAAGCCCGCCGGTTCGAGAACGAACGGATAGGCGATGAGGACCGCCAGCATCGCGAACTGGCCCCAGACATGCGGCCAGCGGAACCAGATCGGGTCGGGGTCCGGCTTGATGATCAGGAACGCCGCGAACAGCCCGAGCGGCACGGCGACCATGCGGGGAAACAGGCTGGGACCGGCAGGATCGCCATAGGCGACGACATAGCCGCCGGCGGCGATCCAGTACCAGATCGCGAGGGCGAGCAGTATCGCCCCCGCGATGCGGTCACTGAGACGAAGGCTCATGGCCGTCCTACTGGATGACACCGATGGCCTTCGAGATTTCCGCGGCCTTGTCCTTGGACTCGCGCACGAAGGCATCGAATTCCTTGCCACCGCGCCAGATCGGGGTCAGGCCCGACTCGGTCGCCGCCGTCTGCCAACCGTCCGAATCGTAAAGCGTCTTCATCTTCTCGACCCAGAAATCATAGGCTTCGTCGGGAACCCCGCCGCCCATGTAGAAACCGCGCCAGTTGTAGCCGACGGCCTCGATGCCCTGCTCCTTGGCGGTGGCGATATCAGGATAGGCGGGCAGCCTGTCGTCGGACATGACCGCCAAAGCCTTGGCGTCGCCCGACTGGATGAAGCCGCCGATCTCGCCGATGTCGGTGAGGACGACGTCGATATGGCCGCCGAGCAACTGGGTGACGGCGTCACCGCCACCGGAGAATTCGACCCAGCGGATGTCCTTCAACTGGTCAGTCGGAACGCCGGCTTCCTGCGCCAGGATCAGGAACCGCAGATGGTCCCAGCCGCCGATCGAGGACGATCCACCGACCACGACACCGGCCGGGTCTTCCTTGACGGCGGCGAGGACGGCTTCGAGCGAGTCGTATTCGGAGTCCTTGTTGACCAGCACCGTGCCGACATCGGCGCCGAGCATGCCCAGCCAGCGCATCTGGTCGATGCCGGCCGGATATTTGTCCTGGGCGATCTGGGTGATGCCGACGGTCGATGTCGCAACGATCAGATTCGGGTCGTCATTGCGCTTCGATGCGACATTGGCGAAGGCCACAGCGCCGACGGCGCCCGGCATGTTGGTCACCTGGACGGCGCCCGGAACGAGGCCTTCTTCCTGCAGCAGGCGGCCGACGGTCCGGCAGGTGAAGTCCCAGCCCCCGCCGGGATTGGCCGGTGCGATGCACTCGACATTCGACGGCTCGAACGCCGCCGCCGGTAAGGCGATCGACGCCACGGCCGCGACCATCAGCAAACGTTTCAAAAACATACTCATCCTCCCTCTGGCGACGGTTCTTGCGTCCGCCGCCCTGTTGTCGGCCGCAAGAGATCGCGCCGTCACCGACATTTACCCTTACGTGCCTTTGTTAGTGGATGACACCGAAGTATTCGGCCGGTCAAGGCCGGACGCGATGTCATCTGTGCTGCGCCGCGAAAAGAGGGCATGCTGCAATGCAGCGCAATATTTCAAAATTTACTTTCGACTGACCCTTCGCGTATGGGAACCGTAATGCCAACGAAACAAAACAGGAGCGGGATGATGGCCGAAGCAGGCAATGTGTTGCCCATGCCGGTGCGCGCTGGGAGCCGGATCGAGATTTGCGAGGTCGGCCCCCGCGACGGCTTCCAGATCGAAAAGCCCTTCATCCCGACGGAACGCAAGATCGAGATCGTCAACGGCCTGATCGATGCCGGCTTGCGCAAGGTGCAGGTGACCTCTTTCGTCTCGCCGCGCGCGGTGCCGCAGCTGGCCGATGCCGCCGAAGTCCTGGCCGGCATCGACAAGAAGCCAGGGGTGATCTTGACGGCGCTGGTGCCGAACGCCCGCGGCGCCGAGCGGGCGGCGGAAACACAGCTCGACATCATGGGGCTGTTCTGCTCGGCCTCCGAGGCGCATAGCCGCAAGAACGTCAACGCCTCGATCGACGAGACGCTCGCGCGCTTTCCGCCGGTGGTCGAAATCGCCACGGCGGCGGGCAAGCGGGTCCAGGGCGGCGTCGCCACCGCCTTCGGCTGCCCCTTCGAGGGCGACGTGCCGCCGGAATCCGTCGTGCGGATCGCGCGCTTCTACCGCGATCTCGGCATCGTCGATCTCAATCTCGGCGACACCACCGGCATGGCGACGCCGGCAACCGTCAAGGCACTGCTGGCAGCGCTGCGGGAGGGCGTGCCGGAGATGAAAATCACCCTGCATTTCCACAACACGCGCGGCGTCGGCCTTGCCAATGTCATGGTCGGGCTCGCCGAAGGCGTCAACCGCTACGATTCCTCCATCGGCGGGCTTGGCGGATGCCCCTTCGCCGCCGGCGCGACGGGCAACATCTGCACCGAAGATCTCGTCTATCTGCTCGAGGAAAGCGGTTATGAAACCGGCATCGATCTCGAACGCCTGATCGATGTGGCCAAGCGGACCGAGGCGATCCTTGGCCGCGAGTTGCCGGGCCAGGTGATGAAGGCCGGGCCGCGTTTGACCCGGCACGGCGTCGACGACGTCTCTACGGCGGCGGGCTGAGAAGCATGGAGCAACCGCTTGCCGGTATTCGCGTCGTCGATCTGACGCGCATTCTCTCCGGACCGTTCTGTTCAATGATCCTCGGCGATCTCGGCGCCGACGTCGTCAAGATCGAAACGCCGGGCTCGGGGGACCATGTGCGCGGCCAGGGCGCGATCATCGATGGCCTGTCCTGGTATTTCGCCAGCTTCAACCGCAACAAGCGCTCGATGACGCTCGATCTGAAGCGCGAGGAGGGCAAGTCCGTCCTGCGCAAGCTTCTGGCCGAGGCCGACGTGCTGGTCGAGAATTTCCGGCCCGGCGTCCTCACCGCCATGGGGCTCGACCGCGCCGGGCTCGACGCCATCAATCCGCGGCTCGTCGTCGGATCGGTCAACGGCTACGGCACCACCGGCCCCTATAGCGAGCGACCGGCCTTCGATTTCATCACCCAGGCGATGTCCGGCTTCATGGCGGTGAACGGAACCCTGGAAGGCGGTCCGATCCGCGCCGCGCCGCCGCTGACCGATCTCATCGCCGGTCTCTATACCGCGCTCGGCATCGTCGCGGCTTTGCGCGTGCGCGACCGGGACGGCGCCGGCCAGGCGGTCGAATCCTCGATGATGAACGGCATGATCTCGATGCTGGCCTATCTGTCCGCCGCCCAGCTCGCCACCGGAAAAACGCCGCCGCCGACCGGCAACGACCACCCCATCGCCTCGCCCTACGGGCTGTTCCAGGCATCCGACGGTCCGGTGGCGGTGGCCGCCTCGACCCCGCCGATCCTGCGGCGGTTCCTGGAGACGACCGGGCTTTCGGCGATGCTGGAGGATGCGCGCTTCGACACCAATGCCAAACGGGTCGAGCGCCGGGCCGAGGTCAACGCGATGATCGACGATGCCATGCGTCACGAGAGCCAAGCGATCTGGATCGAGCGGCTGAACGCCGCTGGCGTGCCCTGCGGCCGGGTCCAGACGCTAGCGGAGGTGTTCGAGGACCCGCAGGTGCGGGAGCAGGAGATGGTCCTCGCCATCGATCATCCGGGCCACGGCACGGTCAAGATGACCGGCTTTCCGATCAAATTCTCGGACACGCCCTGCGTCGTCCGCCATCCAGCGCCGGATCTGGGCGCCGACACCGACACGGTTCTCGCCGAGGCGGGCTATTCGTCCGCCGAGATCGCGGCACTGCGGGACGCCGGCGTGATCTGAAGGCCGCGCGAATGGAAACGGCCGCGCACCCTTTCGGACGCGCGGCCGATTCACGTGAACCAATGACTGCCCCTTTAGAGCAGGCCGGCTTCCTTGTAGTAGCGCTCGGCGCCCGGATGCAGCGCCACCGGCAGGTTCTTCGCGGCCTTCGCCGGATCGATCGACTTCGCCGCATTGTGGGCGGCGACCAGCTCCGGCAGGTTCTCGATCAGCTGCTTGGTCATCTGGTAGACCAGTTCCTCGTCGACATCGCTGGAAGTGACAAGGATGTTGGTGATCGCCAGCGTCGGCACGGCTGCGTCCTGGCCATCATAGGTGCCCGCCGGAATTTCGGCTGCCTGGAACGGCGCGCCGAGTTTCTCGGCGATCTCGGCCGGAACCGCGACGACCGTGATCGGCAGCGACGAGGCGAGATCGCGGATCGAGGCGACGCCGAGGCCGGCCGACTGGAGCGTCGCGTCGAGCTGGCGGTTCTTGATCAGCTCGACCGACTCGGCGAAAGGCAGATATTCGGTCTTGCCGAGATCCTCATAGCTCATGCCGGCAGCCGAGAAGATCGCTCGCGCATTGAGCTCGGTGCCGGACGCCGGTGCGCCGACCGACAGCGCCTTGCCCTTCAGGCCGGCGAGATCGGTGATGCCGGAATCCTTGGAGGCGACGATCTGGACGTAGTTGGGGTAGATCGCGGCAATCGCGCGCAGCTTCTCGACCGGCTGCTGGAAGCCGGCATCGGCGTTGCCTTCCGCGGCGGCCTTGACGGAGTCGCCGAGCGCGAAGGCAATCTCGCCGCGCCCTTGCGCGATCAGATTGATGTTTTCGACCGAGGCCTTGGTCGACTGCACCTGGGTCTTCACCCCCTCGATCTTGTCGCCATAGACCTTGGCCAGCGCGACGCCGAGCGGATAGTAGACGCCGGACGTGCCGCCGGTGAGCACGTTGATGAACTGCTGGGCCGAGGCGGCGGCCGGCACCATGGCCAGGCCCGCGACGAGCGCCGAGGCGGCGAGACGGTTGAATAACTTCATGAAGTGTCCTCCCAAAAAAGGGCCGAGGCGGCCCGGTCGCCGATTTGTATCAGCCGACGAGGAAACCTCAAGGGCGGCGGAGACTGCCTCGCCATGCCTTCCCCTTGAACGCGTTCGAACTGGCGAAATGCGGCACGATCATCTAAGTTACCGCCATGTCCGAAGCCAAGAGCGATCATCGCCCCTTCGATTGCGAGCAAGAGACCGAGTGGCCCAAGGCCATTCGCACGAAAGTCGAACTCGACGCGGCGCTCGAAAAGGGCACGCGGAGCGGCATCAGTTCCAGAACGATCCTTGATGTAGACATCCCGTCGCCAGACAGCCGCAATGGAAATGGCTGACTATCGGCTTTCCAGGGAAGCCCTCCGCGATGTCAAAAGTATCATGGATTATACGGCCCGGGAATTCGGTCGCACCCAGGCGGACCGTTATCGCGCCGAGCTCCATGCCGCCGCGCTGACGATCGTCGCGTTCCCGCGGTTAGGAAGGCCCTATCGAACATCGACGGGCGAATTCTATCGCAGACATGATTGCGGGCGACATGGTCTGTTCTACAGCGAGACCGATGGCGGCATCGTGATCGTTCGGATTCTCCACCTGATGATGAACCTCGACGACCACCTACGATAGAGTGTCGCCTGCGCCCTCCGTCGAATTGACTTCGCGCTTTTCATGTCGGATGTCCTCCCGCAGCGCACTGTTGGAGAAACCGCATGTCCGAAATGATCGACGTCCACGACCTCAAGGTTGCGGCCATCCTGAAGACTTTCATCGACACGGAAGCTTTGCCGGACACCGGGATCGCGCCGGATGTCTTCTGGAAGGGGACGTCGGACATCCTCAACGGGCTCGCGCCGCGCAATCGGGAGTTGCTGCGGATCCGCCAGGACATGCAAGCCAAGATCGACGACTGGCACCGCGAGCGCCGCGGCAAACCAATCGACATGAAGGAATACAAGGCGTTCCTGGGCGACCTCGGCTATCTGGTGCCGGAAGGTCCGGACTTTGCCATCGAGACCGACAACGTCGATCCGGAAATCGCGCTGATCCCCGGTCCGCAGCTCGTCGTGCCGCTGATGAACGCGCGCTACACACTGAACGCGGCCAATGCCCGCTGGGCCTCGCTCTATGACGCACTCTACGGCACCGACGCGATGGGCGATCTGCCCGAGGGCAAGGGCTACGACCGGGCGCGGGGCGCGCGCGTCGTCACCTGGGCAAAGAGCTTCCTCGACGGCTTGGCGCCGCTCGACCGGATCTCGCATATCGACGTAAAATCTTACGCCGTCGAGGACGGTACGCTGGCCGCCACCTTCAACGGCGGCAAACAGGCGCGGCTGAAGAATCCAGCCGCCTTCGCGGGGTATCGCGGCGACGCGGCCGCGCCGACGGCGCTGCTGTTCAAGCACAACGGCTTGCATCTGGAAGTGACCATTGATGCGACCAACCGGATCGGCAAGAACGATCCGGCGAACGTCGCCGACATGGTGATGGAATCGGCGATCACGACGATCTGCGATTGCGAGGATTCGATCGCCGCGGTCGACGCCGAGGACAAGACCGCCGTCTATCGCAACTGGCTAGGCCTGATGAAGGGCGACCTGACGGACAGCTTCGAGAAGGGCGGCGAGACCGTGACCCGGCGGCTCAACCCGGATCGCGACTATGTCGGCGCCGACGGCGCGGCCCTCACTCTGCCCGGCCGCTCGCTGCTCCTGATCCGCAATGTCGGCCACCTGATGACCAACCCGGCCATCCAGCTCAAGGATGGCAGCGAGGTGCCGGAGGGCATCATGGACGCGGTGATCACTGCGATGATCGCCATGCACGATCTCAAGAAGACCGGCGGCATCCGCAATTCGCGTGCCGGCTCGATCTACATCGTCAAGCCGAAGATGCACGGGCCGGACGAGGTCGCCTTCTCCGACGAGATCTTCGGCCGCGTCGAGGATTTGCTCGGCCTTGCCCGTTACACGCTCAAGATGGGCATCATGGACGAAGAGCGCCGCACGACGGTCAACCTCAAGGAGTGTATCCGCGCCGCCAAGCATCGGGTGTTCTTTATCAACACCGGCTTCCTCGACCGCACCGGCGACGAGATCCACACCTCGATGGAAGCCGGGCCGATGGTCCGCAAGACCGTGATGAAGGACCGCACCTGGATCAAAGCCTATGAGGACTGGAACGTCGATGTGGGTCTTGCCTGCGGCCTGACCGGCAAGGCGCAGATCGGCAAGGGCATGTGGGCGATGCCGGCGAGGATGCACGACATGCTGGCCCAGAAGATCGCCCATCCGCAGGCCGGCGCCAACACCGCCTGGGTGCCGAGCCCGACCGCCGCGACGCTGCACGCGACGCACTACCACAAGGTCGACGTCCTCGCCTGGCAGGAGGCGATCGCCAGGAAGGGCAGCCGGGCGGTCCTCTCCGACATCCTCACCATCCCACTCTCCAACCGCGCCAATTGGCCCGAGGAGCAGATCCGGGGCGAACTGGAGAACAATGCGCAAGGTATCCTCGGCTACGTCGTGCGCTGGATCGACCAGGGCGTCGGCTGCTCGACCGTGCCCGACATCAACGATGTCGGCCTGATGGAGGACCGCGCCACCTGCCGCATCTCTTCCCAGCACATCGCCAACTGGCTGCATCATGGCGTCGTTTCCAAGGACGAGGTGATGGACGCGATGAAGAAGATGGCCAGGAAGGTCGACGAGCAGAACGCCGGCGATTCGAACTACGAACCGATGTCGGAAAATTTCGACGGCTCGATCGCCTTCAAGGCGGCCTGCGACCTGGTCTTCGAGGGACGCGAACAACCGTCCGGCTATACCGAGCCGGTCCTGCATCGCCGCCGGCTGGAGAAGAAGGCGCAAGCGGCAGGATAGCCCTGCCGTCACCGGCCGCACATTGCCCTGGAATCAGGGGCGAGAAAGAAAAGAGACCCGTCTGGTGACGGGTCTCTCCACTGCCGGCGGATTTCCGGTTGAACGGGGACGGGATCCAGACGATCGCGCCGGTTCGAGGGGGCGTGCCCCCTCGCTTTTGCCTGGACGCGTCGCTTAGTTGGACTGCGTCGGCAGGCTCTGCTGCACGGCCTGGTTCAGAGCGTCGTTGGTGCTCTGAGCATCGCAGGACTTGTCGCCCTTGTCGTTGCTGCTGGCGATCGCGTTGACCTCCAGTTCGCAAACCGCGGCGGCGACGCTGATCGGCACCTGTACGGAGCCGACATCGATAACGTCCTGCGCCTGCACGGTCAGGTCGTTGAGGGCCGAGAGATCGTTGGCGATGTTCTGCGCGATGTCGTTGTTGCTGATATCGACGACGACGAGGCCCTTGCCGCCGCCGGCATCGATCTTGTTGTTGCCGGCGTTGGTTGAATTGGCCTGGGCAAAGGCCGAGCCGCCCATGGCGAGCGCGACGACGGTGGCGAGTGCTGTGGTCTTGAACATTGTAAGCTCCATTCCTCGAGTTGAGCTGTCCCTGTCGGCACCTCTAACCAACTGATTGCAGGAGCGTTCCCGGCATTGATCCAAAAAATCACAGCGCCGTGATATGACCCCCTTACGGTCACAGACGCGGCGTATTTTTGCCGCCCATGCGGCCTTTTACGGCATCCTTGAAGGGTCTGTCGTCGAGCGCCGAAGAGGGGCGTGGGGGCCACAGGGGGGTACTGCCGCGTCCCAGCCTCTCTTGCCTCGCCCTGGATGAAGTTTCACCAGACGCCCATGAAAAAGCCGCCGGAGGGATGCCCTCCGGCGGCTGTTCGTATCATGGGAGCGGTGCGGAGATTGGCCGCGCCGCGGCCGGAAAAACCCTATCGGCGGCTGCGCGGCTTCGCCGCTGCGCTGGCGCTGGCCGCACGCCGGGCACGGCGATTAGGGCCTCCCGCTTTGGCGGAGTTGGATTTGGCGGGCGCCGGTTCGCCGTTTTGCGGTGCAGATACGCGCTGGGCGGCCGTCTTGGCCGCAGCTGGCTTCGGAGCCTGGGGATCGCCGCCTTTGTTCGGCGTCTCCTGCTGAAGCTTGGGGGCGGAGTTGGCAGCGGCTTTCACCGGCTGGGTCTTCGCCGGGTTGGCCGCAGGCGTCTCGGCGCCGGGCTTGGGCGCCGACGCTTCAGCGAAGAGGTTCGGCTCTGAATCATTCGCCGCCCGTTTCGCTTTCGAGCCCGACGCTTTGGATGTCTGATCCTTCGGCTTTTTGGCTGTCTTGGCGGCAGACGTTGTCTTTCCCGCATCTCTTACCGATGACGCAGCCTTGGTGTTGGCCGCGGCAGCGTTTGCGTTGTCGGCAGACCGTCCAGCCTTCGCCTTCGCCGCCTTACCGGCCTTTGCTGTCTTGTCGGCCTTCGCCTTTGTCTCAGGAGCCGGCGTCGCCGCTGTCGGCGCTTCGTCGGCGGCGGCCAGCTTGGCGACGTCGGTCTCACCGATGATGGTCTTGCCGAGCTTTTCGGCCTTTGCCTCGCGCTCGGCAACGGCGCCCTCGCGCCGCGGTGCCACATCCTTGTGCGGCTGGGTCGCGTTGGCGTGGGTGGTCCCGTGCGTCAGCGCGAAATCGACGATGCGCGGGCAAATCTCGGCACGGAAGCGCGAGCCGTTGAAGACGCCGTAATGACCGACCTTCGGCTGCACGTAGTGGACACGCATGTCGGCCGGGATGTTCGAGCAGAGCCGCTGCGCCGCCTCGGTCTGGCCGACGCCGGAAATGTCGTCGTTCTCGCCCTCGACGGTGAGCAGCGCCGTGCGCTTGATCTTGGTGAGGTCGATGCGCTTGCCGCGATGCATCATCTCGCCCTTCGGCAGCGAATGCTTGATGAACACCTCGTCGACGGTCTGCAGATAGAACTCGGCGGTCAGATCCATCACCGCGTTGTATTCGTCGTAGAATTCACGGTGCTTGTCGGCTGAATCGCCGTCGTCCTTCACCATGTGCCAGAAAAATTCCTTGTGGGCGGTCATGTGCCGGTCGAGATTCATCGACATGAAGCCGGTCAGCTGCAGGAAGCCCGGATAGACGGGCCGCGTGAAGCCCGGCTGCGGAAACGGCACCGTCATGATGACGTTGTCGCGGAACCAGTCGATGCCTTTTTCCTCGGCCAGCCGGTTGACCGCGGTCGGGTTGATGCGCGTATCGATCGGACCGCCCATCAGCGTCATCGTCGCCGGGGCACAATCGTCCTCGTCCGCTTCCATCAGCGCGGTCGCCATCATCACAGGAACGGCCGGCTGGCAGACGCCGATGATGTGGGTATCAGGCCCGAGGAACTGGAGCATCTCGATGAGATAGTCGACATAGTCGTCAAGGTCGAAACGACCGGCGGTCACCGGAACATGACGGGCGTCGTTCCAATCAGTGATGTAGACGTCGCCATAGGGAAGCAGCGCTTCCACCGTGCCGCGCAGCAGCGTCGCGTAATGGCCCGACATCGGCGCGACAAGCAGAAACCGTGGGTCCTTGCCGTGCCGCTTGGGCAGTTCGCGGTCGAAATGCAGCAGCCGGCCGAAGGGCTTCTCCCAGACGACCTTGTCCTGCACCGGCACGCGTTGACCGGCGACGAAGGTTTCGTCGAGGCCGAATTCCGGTTTGCCATAGACCCGCGTGGTCCGCTCGAACAGTTCGGCCGCAGCCGCGATGGAGCGCCCGGCCGTGGTCTGCGACAGTGGATTGAGCGGGTTCTGATAGAACAGCCGCGTGACGTCGGCCATGGCGCGAAGCGGTGTGAGCGCCGCGTGATTCCATTCGTAAAAGTGATACAACATCAATCTCCCGCTATGCCTTCCAAGTATATTAACAAATTTGCTGCAATGCACAAATATAGGAATTCGTCGGTGATTTTCCAGCGGGTCGCTCTCTAGAGCCATTTGACCCATACGATCGGGCTGTCGAGGTCACCGCTCTGCGGTAACCCAGGGGCAGCCCGATACGCCAGTCTATCCTGAAGTTCCTTACGCGAGACCGTCATGAAACCGTCACGCTCATAAAGCGCCGCATTGCAGCAGTTGTCGACAGTAGCTGGTATGCCAACGGCCCGATGGTCGAACCACCGTGCCCTCTGCGTCACAGCGGCGATGAGGGCGCGGGCGATGCCCCGGCCTCGGTGCGGCGTTAGGACGCGGTGAGCGGCGAGCCAATAGAGATCCCCCGCTCTTGCGCCGCGGCGTAGCCCACGGGTTGGCCGTCGCGCTTGGCCGCGGCGACGAAAATTTCGTGGGACAGCAGGAATCGGACGAAATCCGGCAGCGACGATCGCACCGCTGGTGTTTCGTTCGAAGGCTCCGGCGGCCCGGTGGCTGCCTCTTGGCGGATCGCCAGCAATGAATCGGCCTCGCCGGGCTCCATCATGCGAATGCGGTAGCTTTCGGCGCCAGACCCTCGAACGCCTTGCGCCCCGGCTTCTTGCCCATGGCTTCCCCGTGCCGGAGAGCGGCGGCTGGATCACATCAAATCGGATCGATCTTATCCGATTTCCTATGATGTGATCGACTTCCATTGCCGAGCCCGCCAACCGTGTGGTCGGCTCCAACTATGAAGTGCATGGACTGTAGTCGCGGCACCAGCTCATGAGCAAGGGCTCAGATCGCGATGATCGCGGCACCCACCATGCGGCCGGTCTCGAGGTCGACATGGGCTTCTGCGGCTTGATCAAGACGGTACTCCCGCCCAATCCCAGCGGTAATGTTCCGTTGTATCATAGCCAGTACTTCCTTCGCAGCGTCGCGGTAGATATCCTTGTCGCTCGCATAGCTCATGATGCTCGGCCGGGAGAAACAGATCGCCCGCAAGGGCGCGAACTCCTCAATGGTGAGCGGCGGGATCGGGCCGGCAGCCTGACCGATGCTGGCGACAGTGCCGAGGGGTCGGGCGCAGGCAAGGGTCTTGCGCAACATTTTTCCGCCGATACCATCGAAAATGCGGCTTGAGCATCGACACGATACGATATTACGAGAAGGCTGGCATTTGCCCTGCCGTCCGCCGGGGGTCTGATGGAAAGCGACGCTTCTCACCCGAGGACGTGGATTGGCTAACCCTTCTCGCATCCCTTCGCGAAACAGGGATGCCGACCAAGACGATGAAATACTTCGCCGGGCTCTACCAGCAGGGAGACGGGACGGTCTCCGAGCGGAAGAGGATGCTCCTTGAGCACGAGAAGCGTCTGCAGGTCCAACAAGCATCACTCGCGAAGTGCAGAAACCTGCTGACCCACAAGCTCGCGCGATATGACGACATACTGGGAGGAAAATCATGAAAATCATCGTCGTTGGAGCCGGGGGAGATATCGGCGAAGCAGCATGCGAGGAACTCGGCAGACGACACGATCTCGTCCGCGTGGGCCGTTCGAGCGGAGAAATCCAGGTAGTGTCCGCGCTGGTGGTGGAAAATCGGACGTCAGAAGGTGTGACGGAGGTGGCCACCGGAATGGCCGGCTAAG
>LAZR01000116.1_pt1 | contig 103796 bp, 180 predicted proteins | sample 329461 | NCBI WGS metagenome assembly LAZR01 (sample SAMN03002196, study PRJNA259156) | marine sediment metagenome | biome: sea floor; feature: Hydrothermal impacted sediments; material: marine sediment; isolation source: Loki non-amplified sample from Loki's castle hydrothermal vent sediment ... | reverse complement strand
GGGGAGATTGTGGCAGACAGCGATAATCTTTGCTTTATCGTCGAGAGGGAAGAACTATATCAACATCTTTTGGGCGGTGGCTATGATTCTTGTCCAAAGATGACAAAGAGATTGGCAACGAGAAAAGAAGTTATGGCTTATCTTAAGCGGTTTTCGTTTGCTGCCGCAGACAAGTTAATCGAAGATGCTTCTTTGAAATATGGAAGGAAGGACAAATGAAGACACTACCAGAGATTCTAACAAAGTTCACTAGCCGCAAATTCCTGGCGACTGCGGCCGTGGAGGTTGGCCTACTCGTTGCCATGTTTGCACCCGAGTACGGGGACCAGGTGACCGAGGTAATCGTAAGGGTGGGCACAATCGTGGGCATGGTGGCGGTTGCGATAGGGTATGTCGTCGTAGAGGGGAGAATAGACAAGGAGCGGACATCGCTTGATGTCTTCGAGATTGAGGCAGAGAGGTTGACCGAAACGCTTAATCAAGGAATTGAACTTGGAAGACAAGAAGCAGAAAAGAACAGCTAGAGAAGCTAGATTCCGGGCGGCTAGGGCGATAACCCTGACTACCAATAAGGGCGACCCGGCCAACGAGTGCTCTAAGAAGTTCAGGGACATGTGCATTGCCATGGCTAAGGCGGGGATAGGGAGAGAGTGATGAAGCCGGAACTCCAGTATATGTGCGATGTCTGTGGGGGAAAGATTGAGTGGTTTATAAAGAGAGTAGCAGCATGTCCTGATTGTGAGATGCAGTATTCTCTTAGCAGTGATGATCATACTTGGAAACCATGTTTAGCTGATGAAGATTGGGGAGCAATTCGTAAAATGCGGTTAGCTTGGGACCTTCATTCCTTCTTCAAAAAGGAGAGAGGAATGAGAACATGTGCAGTTTGCGGTGAAGAGGGGGAATTTTATGGTAATAACGATTTGTGTCTAAAATGCCATGTAGATGGTATTGAGTGGGCTGCAAGGCAAGCGATAAAGGATGATGAGTTTAGGCGACGGCGCTCGAGTGCTATCCGCCATCGTTCGAGAAGAACAAAGGGTGGGAAATGAACTGCTGGTTCTGTAACAAGGAATTTGAGACCGGAGCCGAGGGGCCAGCAAAGTGCCCCGTCTGCAAGATGTGGTTTGTCAAGGATAAAGACGGCAATGTGATAAGCTCCCATCTTTCTAGGGAAGGTGCTGAGGCAAGGATGGCAAAGACAAAATGAATGGGTCTTGTTGTGGTGGGTTCGCTGGCGAATGGCATGCTCCTAAATGGGAAGGTGAATGTCCTGAATTGTGGGTATGGGTGGATGGGGAGCTAAAACCCCGTTCTTGGTATGATTACTGGAAAGAGAATTGGAAGAAAGCAATGAAAACGGAGACGGAGGAGAAGATGAGGACGAATGAGTAAAGAATTACCGCCTACCATAGGCGAGCTAGAGGCAGCGGGATTAGAGAACATGCCCGCAGACATATTGGTTAAGGCGTCACAGGCCGCAGCGTACTCGGTTAGGGGACTGTTTGAGTTTGGGGACGCATTCATGACCCCCAGCAACGCCGAGCAGTGGATTAAGCTATACGTTGACCACGTATGGGCGTATGCGGGGGTATTTGCTATTGCCTCTACTATAGCCCAGCTGGATATCAAGATGAGGCTAATTGGCAAGGGGGGCCAGGAGGATGTGAAGGAACACCCTGCTTTAGACCTACTGAATAGGCCCAACGAGCTCCAGACCCGGTACGACCTAATGGAGGCCTTGGTCATCTACCTAGAGACCTCCGGGGATAGCTACTGGGAGGTAGTGCAGAAGAAAACCACTACGACTATCGGTAAGCAGGAGATAATTAAGAAGCAGCCCGTTGAGCTGTACACTATCCCCTCATACCGATTACGGCCCGTCCCTAAGAAGCCTAGTGGACATGGTATCGATCATTATGTATATCAGCAGAAGAATAGGGCCAAGAAGGACAAGTTTCGGCCTGACCAAATTGTGCCATTTCATTATTTTCATCCGTTGAAAGACTTCGAGGGGCAGGGCAGTCTGATGGCCGCGATAGAGGAAATCAAGCAGGACAAGCAGATGTCGGCTTGGAACCTGGATTTCTTCCTGCATGGTGTTACCCCTGAGGGTCTGATATCTACTGAGCAGCGGATGACTCCCAACGAGGTCGAGAAGCTAGGCGAAGATATCCGCGAGTTTTTAGGCGGGAAGGGTCGCAAAGTTCTCATCCTGTCAAAGAACCTCAAGTGGCAGACCATATCTGTTAATCCCAAGGACATTGATTTCCTTAAGGGGCGGGCCGAGAACCGGCAGGCAATACTTGCCGTGCTTGGCGTTCCCCCGATCAAGGTGGGGCTGTTGGAGCACGCCAAGTATGACAATTACTCCCTGCAGCTTGAGAGCTTTGCTAGGGACACCATCATCCCCAAGCTGGCGAAGATTGCTGGTGCTCTGAACAACTTCTATCTCACCAAGTTCCCTGAGCACGAGGGGATGGAGATTTACTTTGACACCACGCCTCTGCTCAAGGAAGATGTCGATAAGCTGACCAAGCGGTTCGCCGTTCAGATAGAGTTCGGCATGATAACGCCTAACGAGGCGAGGGAACAGCTGGGCTACGAGGTGGACGTTGAGACTGAGGAAGACCCCGGCAACAAGTTCTATATCAAGTCTAGTTTGGTCGAGATGGGGTTGGAAGAGACGGAGGAATCGCTAGAGGTCAGGGAGGATGAGATAAATCAAAAGTTGGAAAAGATGCAAGGTAACTTTGCTGAATTGCTTGAAGGGTATAGCGAACAGATCGTGGATCAGGTGTATAATAGACTGAAGGAAGAGTTGTAGGAGAACGTGATGAGGAAGCGAGTTGATATGGCGGCGGCAGAGCCTTGGGTTGCAGTAGAGGAAGTGAAGAGATTAAATACCCGTAGAAAAGTTTGGTTTTGGATTTCGGAAGGGGTTGTGGGGTTGGGTCTATGTCTTTTGTTTATTGCGATGCTCATCGGGACTGGTGATAAGTTTGCTGTGTGGATTATGGTGGGTGGCTGTAGTTTAGTGCCCGGTTTTCTGTATGTAAATTGGGTGTACGAGAAGACAAGGTCAGTTTGGTTAACCAGGGTATTTGAAGCTCCTTTTATTATGCATCGTAACGCCCAGCGCCTTTATGGCAAAAGCTGGGAAGAGGACGTAGTTGAGTGTTATGAGGCCCATGGTCCGGGCGATTGTCTGCTGTGTGGGGCTGAGTAAATAGGAATGAAAGATTTCTTCGGAATACGGATAAGAGAGGACTCAAGCATACCGGAAGGAATAGCATTCCTATCTACCGAGCCTACGGATGCCGAGGCTTCAGTGTATGGTGTGGATGAGGCTATAGACGGCGTGGTTGTAGGCCTTGAGCTATTGATAAGGAAAATGGCTCTACGATGTGTGATTGTTCATAATGTGGGAGACGATAATGCCTGTAAAGACAAAATGCCTCTTTGATCCCCCAGCGAAATCGGATGGCAAGCGAATCCTCATAACCCGAAGCTGGCCGAAGGGCATAAAGGAGGAAAAGCTTCAGGCTGAATGGTGTAGTGAATTTGCTCCTACATGGGGATTGCTAGACGATTGGAAAAATGGGAACTTGACTTGGTATGAGTATGGGAGACGGTATGAATCGGAAATACGATACTATAGTTGGCCAGACCTTCATGCTTTGGTGGGTTCGGCTAACCAAGAAACCATTACTCTCTTGTGTTTTGAGAAGGAAAGCAATCCCCATTGTCATCGTCATATCTTGAAGGCGATGATAGATGGGTGGGCGGAAGAATGAAACTTCTCTTCTGCAAAGATTGCTGTGACATCCTGCTCCTCCTTAGGGAGTGGCGTTGGTGCAAGTGTCGGCGGTCAGGAGGCCATTATACCAAGAAGGGCAATGAGGCCGAGTACAAGGGACCGGCCGTGCCTCTTATCATACACAACAGCAGTTTTCGGGGAGCAGTTAAATATCAACCGGCCAGGACGATAGAGGAATACGACGGTACTGTGTTTGAGTCGTGGGTAGTGCCGAAGGAGAATGGAAACTTTAGGAGGATAGAATAATGGCTCCTAGAACTATTTGTGTTGAATGCGACAATCTTTTATCCGGTACAATTTACCCACCTCGCCCAATCCGGTGTTTGGCTTTTGGGATAGAATTTGGGCGTTGTGTGGATAAAAATAAAGGGAACTGTCCTGATTTCCGGTTACGCAGGGCGAAGATTACAGATGGTGAAAAATGAAACTAGGCACAACGGTCATAAACACGAATACGATTGATTCCAAGTTCGGCCAAGCCGCCCAGCAGCTGAAGGGCGAGCCCTATGTCGTAATAGAGTGCAAGCAAACAAAGGGGGCCGACCCGGACGCTTATATGCTAAGTCCCACCCTGTACAAGATGCTCCTAGCCAACCACGAGCGATATCTGGAGCTGACAAAGCACCCCGACTACGGGGCTCTGAGGCAGGAGAATGCTAGGGTGAAGCAGTTGTACCGAGCGGTCCTGAATGAACTGAAGCAGGCAAGGGGTGCCGATGCCACGCTAAGCACCGGGGCTTGGAAGACCATTCGGGATAACGTAAATGAGGCAATAGAGGACGACGATGGAATCTTTAGGCAGTAAATGGAGCCCAGTTGAGCTGGCTAAGTTTTCCGCTGAATCTTGGAAATGGTTAGCAGAAGCTATGAAGGGAATACGTAGTCTGCGTGTATCATGTGGCAATTATCTTTGGGACGGAGAGGGCGAACAGCCTGTACGGGATGATATTATAGAAGTGGCGACTGATGTTCTTTTGAACATTATGGGAGGCGTTCCTTCTGGGGTCGAAGCTCCTCTTGTTATACCGCTAAGTAGGGGGCTTCTTCAGTTAGCATGGTATTCCGAGATTAGGGGGCTTGAACTTGAGTTTGTAAATGAGTCAGAGATTGCTTGGTTAACAAGCGAAAAGTCACCGGATGAAGTCATCGGATATAAAATCGAGTGTGGTAGGATTGCCATCAACGAGTATGGCAAGATATGCCGGATGATAACGTGGTTGGGAGGACGGGAGAAAATGAATGAAACAGATATTGGTTAGTCTGCCCCATAAATGGGCAAGGTTGGTTGAAATAAAAGCCAAGCGAGGGGGATATAAAACTGCAGGAGATTGGATTGCTAGTAGAATTCAGAATGATGCTACTTGCGGCATCAACCCCGAATGCTGGCCTGATCCTTTTTGTCCGAGGATTACGGCGGAAAGGATAAACAAGAAAAGTGTTAAATAGAGAGGGAGGACAGGATGGCTGAGGAAGCGGCGGTACATACGTTCAATCTTGACAGGCAGAACAGGGAGATATGGCTGGTGGGGGAGCACTTGGAGCTAGGGAATGACCTTGACCTAGCGGAACCCGGTGTGGAATACCGGATGGCCTCTAGGTTCATCAAGAACCTTAGGATACTTATGCTCGATTCAGATGAGCCCATCCTGATTCACATGAAGACCTGTGGGGGCATTGACTGCGAGGGATTCGCCATTTACGATGCGATACGCCTGTGTCCCTGTCAAATAACAATACTTTCCTACACGTATGCACGCTCTATGTCGAGTATAATACTACAGGCGGCCGACAGCCGCGTGCTGATGCCAAGCAGCACTGTGATGCTGCATATGGGCGATATGTGGTTTGGTGGTCAGTACCAGCAAGTGGTATCACTGGTAGAGTTTGAGAAGAGTAGGGAGCAGATGTTCCTGGATGTTTACATTGACGTCATGAAGGAAGGTGGCAAGTTTGAGAAGTGGTCGCCGAAGCGGATTGACAGCATGCTGCGAGAGAAGATGCAAGAGAAGACCGAGGTATACCTGACCGCTGAAGAGGCCGTGCAATGGGGCCTGGCGGATTCGATATTCGATGGCGACTGGGGGACATTGAAAGGGAACAAAGGATGACATATGTTGTCAGGAAAAAGACGAAGAAGATGGGTTTTTACTACTTAGCAAGGTCATCGGAATCTCACCAACAATGGTGGTCACATAATAAGTTCGCGGCGCAGGGGTTTGAGTGTAAGGGAGATGCAGATGAAGCGCGATATGATAAGGTAAAGGAAGCTAAGACCCTTTTGAGAGAAGCAAAAACAGCAGAGGTAATAGGTCTGTGACCATAACCCTTATCATTAGCTGTATCATAGTCGTCTCCACCTGTATCAAGGAGACGCTGAACATGCGGAAGGTATGGTGGGGGCCTATCTACTCCCTGTTCAATGAGGCGTTATGGATTGCCTTCTTCATTATGGTGAGCAGGGCCGCCTGGCCAATACTGGTTGCCTGTGCGTATTACGTAGTGAACTACTCGATTGCGATACCGAAATGGCGTAGGGAAAGGAAACGAAGATGAATGATTGGTTGGCGTTCGGAATACTTGTAGGAATGTGGTGTATTTCTGCTCCAGTTATTTATTGGCTGTTCTGTGAGATAAGGAAAGAGAGACGATAATGTATGAATTCTTGATTTGGATGCTTCAGTTGATGTGTGTGGTATTCTGCTTTGGTTTTTTGGTTTTGGCGATGAGCGGTGTACTTGCCGGGTTTATAGTTCTTGTGGATTGGGTAAATATAAGACTCCACTTGGGCCGGTTGGAAAGGAAACGAAAATGATTGAACTGTTAGCTTTCTTAGCGGCCTATGTTGTGATTGTCATTTTGACATATGTTATCTTTCGGGATATCTTTTTGAGGTTTGGCTACGAGTGGACGTATAGAGACCGCCTCAATTCGTTGATTTTTGGTATTGCTGTTGTGGGTCTTCCTGTGGCAATGCTGGCCTGGAAAGATGCATGGGTAAAATTTAAGGATAAGGAGCAGGCCGATGATTGAACTGTCGATAATCTCCATCATGTTCTTCGCCGCCGGGTTCGGCTGGGGATGGATACTGCGGAAGAGATGGATAGATTACGGGCTAAAGAAATTGCAGCAAAAAGCTAGTGCTTGTTTGAAGGATGATTCCGAGAAGAGAAACAAAGGGCTAATTCCCTAATGACCCAAGAAGAAGTTGAACACGCTGTAGGTTGGTTCCAGAATGCCATGGGTATGTCTAACTGGGCCTTTGAGCTATCCGTACAGGACGACCCGCCAAACTGGGTGGGGAAGGTATCTCCCAGTGAGGTGGCGACCTCTGTGTCGTCCCTGAGGTTCAAGACGGGCATGGTGTGGATTAGCCCGGCGAGGTGTAAGGCGAACGAGGAGGAGACTGACGAGTTGAGCACCCTGTTCCACGAATTGATGCACAGCTTGGCCAAGGAAGCCGGGGTGCTGGATGATGGGAATGACCGTAAGGAGTTCTTCTGGGACAAGCTGGCAGAGGCGTTGAGGATGTTGTATTTGCGGATTGAAGAAGATGGTCCAGGCACCGGATATAGTGAAGAGGATTGGAAAACTCTAACGGATGACCCAAGCGACGCAGACAATACAGAAGCAACTAGCTGACCTGTTCGAGCAGGCGCGGGCGGGCGTGAGGCTGAAGAAGGCAACAGCTCCGCCGCAGTGTGTTGTAGAGACGCGGGGGGTTAGGGGAGCTAAATTGCCAAAAGCAGAGTGGTTGAAGAGTTTGACGGAGGACGAGGTTAAGGCCTTTGCGGACTGGAGCGGGATGGGATTTGATCCCATAAGAGAAGTTCAGAAGATAGGGATAAAACGGGCCAGGTTTCGTGGAATGAAGGAAAGGTGGTTAAACGACGCAAAGCTGATTGAGAAGGCGCTGAAACGAAGCGCTATATTGGACAAGGAAGCATACAGGGGACTTTCCTTTGCGAGCCGGGAAGATGCATTGAAGTTCGCTAAGAAGGCTTCCAGCACGACTCGTCCAATGAAGTTTAATTCTTTAACGTCATGGTCGAGGGATTTCGATATAGCAGAGGACTTTGCCAGGCCGGAGCAAAGAGGATTCGGTGTTGTGCTTAATACCGTGAATACGAGAACGGGTGTGGATATTGCTGGTGTAGCAAAGGAATATGTGGGAGAGGCTGAGGTTTTGTTTTCAAAAGCAGCAAGATTTAAGTATGTGGATCAGGAATGGGCAGGGAAAGTGCTTCATATTTTCATTGAGGAAATCTAATGGCCAAGAAGAAACTAAGCCCAGAGCGGTTGAGGCGATTTGGCGGCACGCCGGACGAGATTGTGTTTGTGAGGCCCAAGAGAAAGAAGCGGGGGAAGAAGCTTGAAGGAAAAGCAAAACAGTGATGTTTTCTCATACATACTGGAGCACCTGGAAGACAGTTCCGACGTGGGCGTGAGGGAGCTGGCAAGGAAATGGTATATAATGAAAGAGAAGGAGAAGGAAGATGAGTAAAGAGATTGAAGCATGGATTGGCGGGAAATACGAGGAGTATGTCAAAGCCACAGGGCATGGGACCTTCGTGAAGGTCTGCGTGGGTAAAAAGTGTGGCTATGGGCTGTCCGAAGTAGGAGTGGGAGTAATGAGTTGTATTGTCACGCCAGCCCAGTTCCGCAAGTTCTGCCAAGCGGGTCTTCGGATAGTTAACAAGATTCAGGATGACGACAACGACCGGAAGGAAGCTGAGATGAAGGAGAATGATGATGACGACTAAAGGGAATGACCTTGCATATCCGGATTATGAGAGCCAATGTGGATTTACTAAGCGTGAGGAATTTGCCAAGGCTGCGATGCAGGGATTGCTTGCGAGTGGTCGATTAGCGGATGCAGAGAAAATAGCAGTACGCTTTGCTGATGCTCTTATTGAAAAGTTGAATATAGAGAAATGAACCCCAACTGGCGATTTATGAGCGGCCTCCACCTACGGGGCTTTGCCCCTTTGACGTGGACTGATTCTCATGCTATCGCCATGATGTTCGCAGAAAAGATAGCTTTCTACAAGGTATACGTGGAGGGAATGAGGGAGGTGGACATATCGGTGCCCCTTACATGGGCATCTACTTCGGATGCATCAACATACGGTAACTAAGCTCGGAACCTCCAGAACCCACAAGAGGTTCGTTAGGATATACCGCCGCAACATTATCCCCATGTACCGCTCCGTCCGCTCCTGGATGGGTATGGCGGAACGGGCCATCCTCTATGGTATCGAGCACCAGATGATTAGGGGTGAAGAGCCCATAAAGGAGAGTATACAGGAGTATGACGAATGGGTTCCAAAGACGCCGTTGCAAAAGAGACAGGCGGAACTGAGAATAAGAGAATACGCCGACCACTTACAGAAGGGAATTGAAATTGACAAGGCTGCTCCTTTTACTGGTGTCGTTGCTACTGTTGCTGATTGGAATTGTATCCGAATGGCAGGAGACAGAAGAATAGGCCAGCACCACATGCGGATATATGGGCAGGCCATGAAGGTGGGGGGACAGATTGCCCGAGTATCGACGACCTGGAATGTCGTCAATCGGCATGCGGTGGAGTGGGCTAGTAATTACACGTTCAAGCGGGTGACAGAATTGACGAATAGTTTCCAGGCTGCTCTTAGGGATACTATCTCCCGAGGTATCGCAGAGGGCAAGGCCATGCCCACCATCGGCCGGGAACTGCGGCAGCGTCGGGACTTTATGCTAAACCATGTTCAGAGGGGGGCGTTGGACAAATACCATAACAAGCTGACCGATAGGTTCTCCCAGATGCGGGGTGGTTTGACGGATAAGCGAGCGGCCCGCATAGACCGCATGGTTCGCCGGGAGGGGCGAAAGAAATTGCGATACCGCGGCGAGATGATCGCAAGGACTGAGACTGCTAGGGCGATGAGTGAGGGAACGTTGGAGTCATACAAGGTTGCCGAGATAGACTGGATACAGTTTGAGGCTTCGGGGGATGCCTGCCTGGAGTGCGCGGACTTGGACGGGAATATGTACCGTAGGGGCGAGGGTGCGGGAATCATACCCGTCCACGTAAATTGTCTCCTTTCATATAATGTACCAGTTTATACTGCTGATGGATGGAAGAAGATAGGTGAAGTTGCTGTTGGGGATTTGGTATTAACACACAAGGGTCGATTTCGGAAGGTTCTTCACCTACACCGAACACCAAAACAGAAACCTATGATTATCTCTGTCAAGATAAAAAAGCCTGTTAAATGGGACAATATTTTGATAACGGCAGATCATCCCATGATTGTCAATGGTAAGTGGAAATATGCTAAGGACATTTGTGTTGGAGATCGGGTGAGAGCAATGGCAAAACCTTGCTCGGAGTGTGGTCGGTTATTTCCTTTAGGAAAGAATAAGTTTTGTGGAAAGTCGTGTTTTGGAAAAGCTCATACTAAGATGATGTTGAACAAATATGAGTCGGGTGCCATTGATAGGTTTGCCACGACTAAGAAGGCCAATGAAAAGATGCGCAGAAGTATTGCCGATGGCACATGGCACCTTCAAGGCCCTCGTCCGGAGCAAAGCGGCGAAAACAATCCTGCGAAGCGACCTGAGATAAGAGAGAAGATAAGGCTAGGGAAGCTCGGCAAGAAGAATCCAAGACATAAATCCAAACATTCGGCCGAATATTGGGAGGCAAATTCTAGGGACAAACGAGAATACTATCGTAAGCATCCAGAGAAGCATCCCAATGCTATTTTGGCAAGGAAGAGTAGAGAGAAAGTCGGGGAAAAGACTTACATTGAGGAAGTTATGGGCCAGGCCCTTCTCGACGCTTCGATAGATGCCGAGTATAACCATCCGGTTGATAGTCTTTGGATTGACTATGCGATTGTAGATCGTATGATAGCTATTGAGTGCGACGGGGCTTATTGGCATCAAGATAAAGACAAAGAAAAGCGACGGGATGATAGACTGGAATCTCATGGCTGGACGGTTCTGCACTTTACTGGGAGCGAGATTGAGGCTGACATTGGAGCATGTATATCAAAGGTTCAGAGGGTATTGATGAACCATGACGGAGATTATCAGTTTGGCGACTTTGAGATTGTTGTTGTGGATTCTTATGTCCCTAAGAAGGCGAGGACGCTATACAATCTTTCGGTAGAGGAAGACGAGAGTTACATTGCTAAGGGCTTTGTAGTAGCGAATTGCCGATGCAGCTGGAAAAGCGTGGGCCAGGAGGGCAAGCCCCGGAGGACAATAACAGAGGAGTAGTGATGTGTTGTGGAGTGGATTGAAGTAGTCGATAGGGTAGCGAAGCGAGCTACGAGGAAGTGGTGGACGTTCGTCAAGAATTATAAGGACGAGGTGGAGAGCGAGGCCCTGGTCGCCGTAGCAAAGGCTATCAAGTTCTATCGCTTGGAGGATGCTAATGCCTGGGAGTGGTACATGGATAACTACGCCTATGGTTGCCTGCTGTCAAGATTGAGGGCGGAGCGCTATTTGCCAACCGCTGCCCCTACTATATGGACCTGCACCATGCACCCCGAAATCCGCATGCCCGCCCCCGGAAGGTGCCCGAAGTGCAACATGGACCTGACGATTAACAATTTCATCAGTTCAAAGACAAATGTAAAGGAATTCGTATTCGACCGTCCCGACCCGGAGGATAGGTTTGAGATTGTCGATATGATAGATGAGTTGGAGCATAAGAGTAGAACACCTAAAACGGAGGAAGCAATGACAATTTTACAGAGGAGGAAACTCGCATGAGGCTGGAAGACATCAATCAAAAGAACATCGTCATGGTTCAGGACCATGAGCTAAAGAACTACATGGAGAGGGCGAACCAGATATTCAAGACCGCCCGTCGGTGGGCGCAACAGATACGTCGCCATATGGTGGGCGTGGGCTATGACGCTGATGGTAATTTGAAGAAGGACCAAATGACCAGGGATTCCCTGTTGGAAACGTACTACCTGCTCTCCCAGGAGGCCAAGAAGCGTAATTTAACGTGGAAGGAAACCGATATTGACCACAAGATGACGAGGACGAGTCTGAGGGGCATAGACGTGGGCGACTTCCCGCCCATCACCGTGAGGGAAGCTGTGGTGAGTCTATCCGGGGAATTCGTAACGAGTCCCAAGAAGGCCAAGTGCGTGACGGTTAGACTGGATGCTGATGAGTTCGGCGATTCGGACTTTCCTGATGACTTGGAGAAAAGACTGGTCGAGATGGTGATGGACCAGACGGGTCTGCCCATTTCGGTCCATAGGGACGCTGATGGCCTTGAGGGGCCGATTATTCCCGTATTTGACCTGGTTTTGGTGCCGAGGGGGGAAACGGCGGACGAGAGGGACGTAGAATCGCTGAGGAAGCGTCTAGGAACGTCTGTAAGCGACGACAGGGTTGAGGATGGGGAGATAGATGAGGAAACCGGGGATAACGGCTTAGGGGCTGATACAGGGGTCCTGGAGTACATCAGCAAGTATCCCTCTGAGCATGTGGCTTGGCAGATGGCACCAGGCCAGTTTGATGAGATGCGTAGGGAGAACGATAAGATGGGGAAGGGCATCCATGTTATCTACGGCATCAAGGGGGGAAAGAGTAAGATTCAGAGCGTGAGATTCAATCCCAGCGAGTTCACCGTGGATGAGGCCAAGAAATGGTTGGCAGTTCACGGATTCAAGACGAGCGTGGAGGCGGCCTCCGGGAAAGTGGAGAAGGGAAGCGTTCCGTTTTTGAAATCGGAAACTGAAAGGATAGTGGCTGGCGCGGTTTATTTTGGTTATGATGAAGCGACTGATGATGAGCTGGATTCGCAAGGTGACTGGGCGACCCCGGAAGCTGTGTACAAAGCGATGAAATCGTGGATGATAAAAACGGGTGGGCAGATGAAGTTCATGCATTCTGGAAATGCTGTGCTGACTCCTGTCGTGGAAAATGTGTTTACGACTAGCGAGATGATTAAGGATGATACCGTCATTCCTAAAAATTGTTGGTATCTTGCCTGTTATATACCAGAGTCAGAATCGGGCCTCTGGAAAGCAATAACTGAGACTCAGGAAATCACCGGATTTTCTATGGCTGGTCGGGCCACAAGTGAATCTGAAGAAATGGATGAGGAATGATGTGGTCCTTTTTTGAAAAGGTGGAAGGCATTGATTATGTAGTTTGTCAGGTGTGTGGGAGAAGGCAGAAAGAACTTGGCATGCATCTGACGCAGATACATCATATGACAAAGGATAGTTATTTGAAGCTTCATCTTGGCGCATTGATTGTCAGTCAAAATAGTCATGATAAACGGAGCAAAGCAAACAGCGGCCGCGAACGTTCTCCCGAATGGATAAGCAAGTGGCTTGCATCGATGAAGGGGTACAAACATTCTGAAGAAACTAAACGTAAAATAGGCAGGAAGTCTGCGGGGCGTAAACACTCCCCGGAAACTTTACACAAAATGTGTGAAGCACAAAGGAAATCTTGTTTGGAGAGGGGATTAAAACTTTGCCCTCCAAAGGAAGATTTGTATGTTAGCGGATTGATAGAGGGGGAGGACTATGTTGTTTGTCGAGAGTGTGATAAGCGTTTTCAGGTGCTTACTGGTTTTCATCTAAAGACGCATAACATAACAATGGCTGAATATAGGAGGCGATATCCTAATGTGTCTCTTTTTAGCCGAAAGATTTGTAATAAGCAGAGTGAATCTCAAACAGGACGTTATGAAGACCCCGAAGAAAGGCGAAAATTGAGTGAATCGCATAGGGGCGTTAGGCCTTCCCTAGAAACGCTACAAAAGTTGAGTGAGATAAATTCCGGGGAAAGAAATCCTAATTATGGCAAAAAGCATTCAGAGGAAACGAAATGTAAAATGAGTGAATCTCATAAGGGGATTAAAAAATCAGCTGAAGCTAGACGTAAAATAAGTGGACAGAATCATTATAATTGGAAGGGAGGTTCGTCCTTTGAACCATATTCCCTTAAATGGACATCTGATCTCAAGCAAAGCATTCGTGATCGTGATAACCATGTTTGTCAACTTTGTGGGAAATCCGCAGAGAAGAACGGGAAGAATCTAGACGTTCATCACATTGATGAGGACAAAATGAACAGTAATCCAAGCAATCTTATTGCGTTTTGTTCGTCTTGCCATACTAGTTTTAATACTAGGGGGAGACCCCAAGCCTTCACTCCTCTCCTCCAGGCGATTGCTGCCGGAGACCAGCCCGGCTGCATGTGGAAGCCCCTGCTCGGACAGAAGAACGCCGATGTGCTGGCAACGATGATCGAAGGAATTTGCGGGCAATACGAGATGGTCGGTGTATAATGAAGTGAAGACATTGCCGAGGAGTGGAACGGAAAACCACGCTGGCCTTATAAGCCTGAAATATCGGGTTCGACTCCCGTCTTGACTAGTGGGAGTATAATAGAATATGGAAAAGACAGAGAGAAATCGAAATTATTGGCTATGGCGATGGTCAAAAATAGGCAAGATTGGCCGAGTGGTGACGTCCCTTCCCATGCTAGTATTGGTGGGAGCCATCGTCCTTGTCCTGGCCGTAATTGCCTGGATTCCGGCGGCCTTCTTCTTCGCTTGGTGTCTTCATGACGAGAACTGGGGTCCGGCTTATTGGCATTGGCATGAATGTTATCGAAACGATAGACGAGGCAAGGGACATCGAACGTACTGGCCCGAGTCAAATAAGTTGAAGACGAAGAAATAATGGACGATCTGGCCGATAGGGTGTAATGGAAGAGGAGATATTATGACAACGATTTCTGAGAACACACAAGCGCCGCAGTTTACCCACGTCCTGTTAGAGAAGCTACGTGAAGATTGCGATGATGTCAGACTAAGGGAAATCGTTGAGGTGATGACTAACACGTCGGAAGAAGCAGTGTTGGCGGGGGATGTCGAAATCGGTACGAATATATTGATCGCTGGATATTGTACAGCTATTGTCGCTGATCTTCTTATTAAGCAGGCGGAAGCTGAGGAAAGGGCGGGTAGCTCAGTTGGTAGAGCACGGGGTTGAAAATCCCGGTTGTCGGCAGTTCGAGTCTGCCTCTGCCCACGTATAATGGAATAGGAGAATGATGTGAGTGAACCGGAATTTAAGGAAGTCTGGATTCTCTGGAATACGGACATGGATGGGTCGTCTCAGAGCCCCCGGCTAAGTGCCGAGAATGAAGCAGAGGCTAGGGCATATGCCCATAAGAAGGGGGCATATGAAAAGGATATGCCAATCTCTTCAGAAACTGCCATACAAGTGGGAGATTCATGGTGGATTACCGTGAGGAAGGGATGGAATTTTTTTGGACCGGGAATTTTCTATGTCCCCCCAAGAGTTGATTTGCAAGAAAATGACCTGCTTCGATATCAAGCGTTTCTAAAATTGACCCCGGAAGAGATGAAGGCTATGCAGGAGGTAAGATGAACGGTGAGGAAGCGATAAAAACTGTCTGCGAGACGTATTTCTCAGCCTATTGTGCGTATCTCCGCACAATGAACGTGAGCGGCAAAGCGCGCCATATCCAGCCACCCCGACTATCAGAAGCCTTGATGAAGCAATTAGCGGCTTGCTCGGCTAAGGAAGGTCGGTATCCACCTAGTGGGGGCACTAACGTATCACCGCCCCCGGAATCTCATAATCATCCAAATTGTCAGTGTCAACATTGTGATGATTTGCGAATACAAGGTTGTGAAATGGACAGGCAGTCTCACTCATGACCATTAAACCCCGACTCATTGAGATGCTGATGAACAATCCCCCGAAGGGCATGGAATCTTGGCAAATGTACCGTATCGAATACGGTGAGGGATTGCCAGAGGGTACAATATGGTTGAGGGAGCACATGAGTCCACAGTACATAGAGGATTTGCTGGGTGGGATGGTTGAAGGAGACTGATATGAGCTATATGAATATTGACAACCTGTACAAGAATCAAGATATTCTGCTGTTCCGGGAGTGCTACGCTTTAGAGAAGATTCACGGTACGTCGGCTCATATTAGTTGGAAGGAAGTAAGAGGTATTATCTCTCCGTCCCCTCTTTCCTTCTTCGCTGGTGGATGTAAACATGAAACTTTCATAAGTCTGTTTGACCAGGACGATCTGGAAAAGAGGTTCGAGGCCCTCGGTCTGCCTGAAGTTGTCGTGTTCGGTGAGGCGTACGGCGGCAAGATTCAGGGTATGCAAGAGACCTATGGCGACCAGATAAAGTTCATCGTGTTCGAGGTCAAGATTGGCGATATGTGGTTGTCCGTTCCACAGGCTGCCGATGTTGCCCTGCAGTTGAATCTGGAGTTCGTTCATTATGCGAGAGTTTCTACCGATATTGAAGTCTTAAATAGCCTGAGGGGTGCTTTCTCTGTCCAGGCGGGGCGTAATCTTGGAAAGATGGATAAGCGAAGAGAAGGCATTGTCCTTCGGCCCCTGATAGAGGTTAGAAAGAACAATGGTAAGAGGATAATCGCCAAGCACAAGTCAGACGAGTTCAAGGAAACAGTTACCCCCAGGAAGGTCACAGACTCCGCTAAGTTGAAGGTATTGACTGAGGCCAACGAGATAGCCGAGGAATGGGTGACTGAGATGCGCCTGTCCCACGTATTGGGCAGTATGGTTGGTGAGAAGGGTGTGGAGCATACTGGGGAGGTCATACGGGCAATGGTGGATGATGTGTTGAAGGAGTCTAAGGATGAAGCTGTTATCGATAAGCCTGCCAGGAAAGCGATAGGGAGCTTGGCCGCAAATATGTTTAGGCGAAGGCTGGAGAGCAAGCTGGATGGGGTATAATAGAGTATGAATGACTTCAGAGTATTGAATGAGGAAGAGATGGACGAAGCGATTGAAAGAGTAAATGAGGCCTTTCCTGAGCCTACCCGATTCTATCTTTTTAGGCGAAAGCTCCGGTTCCTCTGGCAGAGGTTGACTCGTGGGTGGTCAGATGATAATACCTGGAATCTGGATATTCCAATCGCTAAGTTCGTTCTGCCGAGGCTGAGGCGGTTTAAGGAGATTAACAACGGCTATCCTTCCGGTATGACTGAGGAAGAATGGGACGAGAAGATTGATCAGATGACAGAGGCGTTCGACCTGCTGATAAAGACATATGATGGTGACGTGGATGAAACTGTGTCGACGGACATGAAAATTGACGACGGCCTGGAGTTGTTCGGTGAGCATCTGAGGAACTTATGGTGGTGATATGAGAGCACTTCTATATTGGTTGGCAAAAATGATTGGCGATGTGAACGCCGTGAGTAAGGGCAAGACAGGCAAGAGAATCGCCAGGCGAATGGCTGGCAAGGTTACTGGTCGGGGATTGGGAAGGTGGTTCAAATGAAAGATAGAAGAGACGGATACATCTTGGTACATGATATGGAGCTTGGGATGTTCGTCTGGCGGCCCGCAGAGTTGGTGTATGAAGTAAAGTTTGGGAAGTATTGTCACAAGCCGGTAAAAACGGCGAAACGATAGTCATCCCTGTGAGCATGGAACTGAATTGTTAGGAGAATAACATGGCGGTTGTCAGATATATCCATCATGGAACCTGGGTTGCAGTAGAGGAAGACTTGAAGGGCAAGCACCAGAAATATTGCTTGTGTTATAGATGCGATGAACTTAACACGGAAGGTAATAGGAATTTGAATTGTCCGATTGCTAATGCTCTGTATCGGCTCGACGTGCTCACAGGTATTACGACGCCGGTGTGGGAGTGCCCGGAATTTTATCCGAAGGAGTATAAATGAATAAGGATGCGATAGCTGAGTATTTTCCCGACGGAGATTTTATTGAGTTCTTTTTCAGGAAACCTGACATTGAATATTACGCCGAATGGCTCAATCCGTTTGTAACCCTATTACGTTCCCAAGAGACCGACGAGATTGTTGGGGGTATAATAGAACAGGTGGGAACGGTAATGAAGAAAGCTCAGGAGGATAAATGAGAAGCAAGCTAACAGAAGACGACAGACAGACTATATTGCAGGCGCTGGGAGAGAACGAGGGTAAGATAAAGCAGACCCATAGGGAGCTTAAGGCGGCAGGTACCCCGTATGGCTATGGGTCTGTTTCTAATATCGCCAAAGACGCGAGGGAGGAGGAGTCGGTGCAGTCTCGCTTAATCGCGTCTGAGGCCCGTGTACGTTCCCTCCAGTCCACTAACACGTATTTGAGGAAGCTCCTAGGCGACTCTCTTCGTATTAGCGATGAGATATTGGGAGCTGTCCCAATCTTGCCGGTTCCCAAGAGAATTAAGCTGCCGAAGGACCACGTAAGCGACACTGAGACTCCCGCCTGTTCGCCTATAGCTGACTGGCATATTGGCGAGCAGATAGACGAGGGCGAGGTTGAGGGATTCAATGCCTTCAATTATGCGATAGCAGAGCGGCGAGTAGATTTCCTAGCCGACAAGGTCGCGAAATGGGTATTGACTGAGAGGCATGGACACAAGATAAACGAGCTTCACGTGCCGATCATGGGCGATATGATAACCGGAAACATCCACGACGAGCTGATAGCCTACGCCGAGTTCCCGCTGCCTGAGGCGGTAGTCAAGGCGAGTCATTTGATCAGTAGGTTCCTCACCGTTCAGGCTGGTATATTCCCCAATGTCGTTGTCCATCAGCTGAAGGTTGACAACCACTCTAGGTTGACCAAGAAGAAGGGTTCTAAGCATAGGGGCACGAATTCTTGGAATCATGTCATCGGTGAATTGTGTAGGCAGATGCTGAGGGACCACAAGAACGTGAAGTGGATTTCCCATGATGCTCAGAAGGCCGAGGTTGACATTGCGGGTCAGAGATATCTGGCCGACCACGGGGACAGCATTAGGGCTTACATGGGACTGCCCTACTACGGGTTCGCCCGCGAGGACGGACGCGAGGCTTTGAAAAGGATGAGGGTCGGTAAGAGATTCGATGATAGGTTGAGGGCTCACTGGCATGTGGCTGGGGCCGGTCCCTTGGGAATACAGTGCGGGTGTCTCTGTGGGAGCACAGAGCTGGACGCCCAGAGTGGGCGGTTCAGTGACCCCTTCCAGGTGAGCTTCTTGGTACATCCGAAATATGGGTGGTTCAACTTTACTAGGTGGAACTTGAAGGATGCGTGATAAGAGAGAAAAGGTACTGGGTGAGATTGTGGAGTGTTTGGATTGTGACCCCCCAGGTTCGGGAGTCATGAAACTTTCCAAAATTAACGGGCGTTCTGTTGGATTGGGTCCTTGTGATAAATGTGATGGACGAGGGACTATATATAGAAGAAGATGGGTTTGAAGAATGCCTAAGAAAACATTTCAATCTGCAAAGAAATCCATAAGGCGGACTACCAATTACAGAAGAGGTTCATCACACTGTCGTTCCTGCAAATCTTTCTGTTATGATCCGCATGAAGAGGACCCTTATCCTCCAGGCTGTCTCCATCCTTGGAGGAGAATTTGGTATGATGATGAAAGCGGAAAAGAGTGCGACGTGTTTCCTTTGATCAATCCCAGTTTCGTCTGTGATCTTTATGAACCGACGATGGAGTCAGGTTTTTGGGAAGAAGAAGTTGATGGATACGGAAGACCAGCATCTTGGGTTAATCAAGATGACTAAGATTGAACGATTACGCAATATTATATCCGCCCTTGAATCTTTACTTGGGTGGTACGAGTACGAATTTGAACGGTATAACTACGACGACGATGAATTAGACAGTGAGGAATTACTTAAACTTGAAGCTGCCGTTGATGCCGCAAGGGCAGCAAAATGGGATTTAACCAATGGATGAGCGAAATGCTATTTGCGGAAATTGAGGGGAGCCACGTAGATATTCATGACGTATATGGGTATGTCAGGTTCACCTGTGAGACAGAGGAAATCGCTAAGGCTATCGGAGAGTTGATAGAGAAGAATGCTCTGGAGATGGATGTGTGTTTATATGATGAGTGAAAAACAAACAAAAAAATGTCCAATCTGTGATGGACTTGGCGTGAAATTGATTGAGAATCCAACATCCACCGAAAGAAGAGACTGCATTTTGGGTGACGTCTGCCCCGATTGTTTTGGCAAGGGACGAATATGTATGGCAGACCTCCCCAGTACGCCGGAGTTGAATATTAGATTTGAGGGGGGAGTTGATGGTGGATGAAAAAGTTTTTGTTTCTGCTGTTCCCAGTCCTACTAATTGGGTGTGGGAATTCTTTTGTGGACATAGCCCAGTCTACCGTGTTGATAGACGACAAGGGTTCGGGGACGATTGTGAGGGTGAACCAAGGCCCGCTGGACGAGGTGTATATCCTGACGGCCCAGCACGTGGTACTGGATAATGAGTATGTTAATATCACCTTTTACAATCGTCACCACATAGGGGCGATAACCGATCACCAAATGCTGTTAGGGGAAGTCGTGCTCACCGACTCCGGGGAGGATATTGCCATTGTTCGGGTGATAATGAACGACTGTCAGTTCCGCTCTGTTAAGGTGGGCAACAGTCTCCCCAGTCTTGGCAATCCCCTGTGGGTGTCAGGCTATCCTGGCAATAGGTTCTTCCTGTCGAACGGGATAATGGGAGGAGAGATGTGGGGCATGGGGATATTGACCAATCATGTTCATTTCGGCTCCTCAGGCGGCGGTGTATACAATGAAAATTATGAATTAATCGGCATGGTGCGGGCGATGAGCCCGCCTATTGCCGGACATTTCGTGTTTGTCAGTAGGCTCATGTTAAATGGATACTTGGAAGGTCTGTAATAGTGAAAGGATAGAATGATGTTACAAGAGCAATTTGACATTGCAAAGGCTAGTTACGATAGGCTGATGTTCGCCCCGTATCTGTTCGAGGGGCTATTCCAGCGTGATGGTCACGATCTCGCGTGGCAGATACGGCCCCTGCGGACGCTCCTGGTGGCGTACGAGGCCACCGGCGAGGTCAAGTACCTGATTCGCGCCCAGGGCTACGTCGAGGCGATTCTTGCGAACCGCTCGGACAAGTGGGGGATGATCGATGCGGGCTTCGGCGCGGTGGTCCCCGGTTGGTACTCCATCTGGGCGTCGGGCGGGAGAACAGTCCCGCCTCAGACATACGTCAACGACACCGGGCACATCACAGGCGCGTTGCTCAAGTTCGCCTATCTCGTGAAGTCGGTCTCGGACCTCTACGCTACGCGGAAGAGCATTGTCAATCGGTGTATCAAGTCATCTGCTGAGGCGCTTGATTTGTGGGATGAGCACTTTATTGTCGGGCCTGCGGATGGCGAGGCTCATATCGGCGCTCATCATCAACCCGACTACCCCATGCCGATCAACGTCATGGCAGCGTTGGCCCGGGCGTACCTGTTCCTCTCTCTGGCGACAGGCAGCATACCCCACCGCGACCGGGCTACCCGCCTGGCCCGCTTCACCATCCGCCGCATGAAGCGGGTAGATGACCACTTGGAATGGAACTACTCCCCGTCCGAGCGGGTCAACCACGAGCAGTACACCGCCGACAAGAATCCTGTTCCCACGCCCATCGAGGACACGACGCACATGGTCGTGACGATGGAGTTCCTCATCGAGTGCTGGCGGGCCGGGATCAAGCTTGTGACCGATGAGATCATGGCGGGCCTGGCGAAGACCTACACCAACTGCCTCGACGTGGACGGGAACGGCGACGACCGGTTCTCCCACGACGTGGACGGGAGCGGGCTGGCGACGGGGATTAAGCCTCTCCAGGCCAGCAGAATCGCATGGTTCCACCCGAAGCTGAATGAACGGCTACGCGAGCTGGACGTCCCCAAAGAGGCGGACAGGCTCGACCGAGATTCTCACCTGATGGCGACGGCAAGTAAACCGATAAAGTTTGTGTGATTGCTATTCGTCCGGGTTGTACAGATGCATTAGGCAGTTAAAGGCTTCTTCTATTTCCTCTTTGGCATTGGAGAGGTCGGTAGAGACTCCCGCCCAATCTTCTTCGTGGAGCGAATGCAATACCTCGTAGCTTCTTTTTTGGAGCCTTTGGAGGCGCTTGCGGAGTTTTTCTTTGAGGGTCATTTCATTCTCCTTTTTCTGCCTGTGCAATGGTTTCATTGAGCTGGTGGACCACTCCGGCATCTCTGTAGAAAGTGTTTATAAGACATTCGCGGGCACGAACGGCTACTGCTAATAACGCGATTCTGTCCGCCTTGAGTTTGTCAATTTTGACGTCGAGCCTCTTTGCCTCTTTCATCGCATCGTTCCGAAATTTTCGCTGTGCTCTCAATTCTGCTTGGTAGTCTGCCATGGTCATTCTCCTTTTCTTCTTTTTCATACACACAGTCCCAGTGTATGTGCAACGCCATATACGACTGTGTCCCAAGTTACATCCCAGAGGAAACATTCTTGGTCCTCGTAGCAAACGCGAATCTTCAGGTCCGCTTCGCCTTGAAGGCGTGACTCAGTGCTGTTCAGCTCACCAAGCATCTTCCCGGTCTTTTGAGATGTCCATACCTCGTCTATTGACATCTTGCCCCACTTCACTGGAAGCGTGAAGTATTCTCGAACATATTTTCGGACCAGCCCATAGAAAGTGCGGGGCGGGATATTCATCTGGAACCTCTCCCCGTTAGGTAGCGTCATTATCCAGTTGATGAAACCATATACGTTGTGATACACGTAAAGTGACTCGGGGTTTGATAGACAGCGAATGAATGACATATCTTGCTCCTTTTTGGGTTATTTAATCATTAGTCGGTCGCGGACCATTCCCGCGAGCGTACCCTTAATCTTGCGAATGCCATACCCGTTGGCAGTTCCTCCGTAATAGATGATACGGACGGAGTGTGCCATGGGTTCGGGTTTGTCGAGGAGGTTATACGCATTCTCGACTTGGTGTTCTAGCTCGGCCGGATCAGTTTCTTTCCCTCGCCACCAGATAGGGTCGCCAGAGCAGTAAACTGCTGAAAGAATTTCTACGGCGGTAGAGATGTCTAGTGCTATCATGATTTGTTCCTTTCCTAGTCCTTCACATGCCTGCCCAGTGCCTCTTGGGTCAGGTCCACCATTATTATACACTTGACCTCGGGGTCCTTGGCGTCGTGTATCGTGACGTGGGAGTTGCCTCCCCTATGGAGGGTCAGTTTCTTTGCCTTTTTCAGCTCCCTGATGATTCGGTTGACTTCCTCGGTATTCAACACGCGGACTACCAGTGAGGTGCCGGGGAGCCGCCTGTTGCGGGGTTCTGGCTTGAGGCGTTTCATATCAACCCATTCTTCTGACACGCCTTGACTGCCTTGAAAAGTTCATGGTCGGTCAAGAGGGATAAGGCGGAACCATAATCCACCCTGCCGAACATCAGCATCATTACGATTTCTTGGGCCTTTCGGCCTTTGAGTACAGTACGGAATAGTTCTGCTCGTGACATTTCCATGGTTGTCTCCTATCTGGATTCTAAGGGATATGAAGCGTCCCTGTCAGCTGCAAGGATTTCAGCCTCAGTGATGGGCTTGACTTTCATGATACGTTCTTGGAGGTCATCCCACTCTTCATCATCGTCGGCAAGACAGAGGCAGATTTTCCACCTCTGTTGATAGTCAATATCGGTTGAGTCGCAGTCGTTGTAGTCGATGGACCCGCCGAAGAAGTCTACTAGCCTGCGTCCTAGGGCGATCCATGGTGCCCAGGAGGAACAACTGAGCAGCCTTCCGCTTCGTTCGTCGCCGGTCTCAAAATGATAATACAAGTCGCCGGACTTTAGATGGGAATTGCCCTTCCCATTCTGCCAGACGATTCTGACCATGCTGTGCACAGAGGTATTTAGGACCTTGATGCCTACGACATCCACCGATTTATGCCCTCTACCAAGGTCGTGCCACTTTTTCTTCAGCCCGACGCACGCGCCAATGACCTTGGCGACATCGCCTACCCTCACCTGTGCTGGCAATGTTATATGAGTACTGACGCCCATGATCGTCTCCTTCTTCTGTTTTCGGCTGCCTCGTCAAGCCGGAGGAACCGAACCTCCGACGACCGGCCCGCAACTTACACTCCTACCGCCACTACTGAGTGGGCCGGTTTCGGCTTACGTTCTCATGGACTCTGCTACGAGCTTGTTAACGTCAGCTTGAGAGAGGCCTAATCGTTTGTTGCGTCCAGCAGTGATTGCTCTCGCAGTCTTGATATCCTCTCCCCAATACCAAGGCTTGACACCGGCGCCGACGTTGGGGAAGTGTCCCTGCTGACCTTTAACGATGATGCTTGGGCGAAAGCCCTTACCTTCTACGAACATCGTCTCGTCAACGTAAAAGCAATACTGTCCGTCGATGAGGTCTGCCATTTCTTGTCTCCTTCAAAAGTAGGCTATTCGATTTTCACTCTACTATCATTATACGTTCCCCATCCCAAAAGTAAACCCTAAAATAAGAAAAAACGAAGTATTTTTTTATCCCTGTAAGTCCTTTGTTTGTAAAGAGGTAAGCTCCTCGTCTGCTGCCTCGTTGAGAATCCTCATCTCTGGCTGCCACATGAGTATCCTGAAATGGCTTATCCAGCGGTTCCGGTTTCGACTCCAGAGGCGGACCCATTCTTTTGTCGTCTTTTCTATGGTCCATTTTGTGTGGGCGTGTCGATGACATCTAGTAAGATGGCAAATCTTACAGAGGGTGATAAGGTTTTCTGGGTAGTTGTCGGTTTTGATCTCATTGATGTGATGAACATGGTGGCTATTTGCCCTTCCGCAAAGCTGACATTTGTATTTGTCCCGTTTGCGGATGACTCTGGCTATTAGACTCCAGTTTTCCGGATATTCTCCCTCGATATTCCAGGGCCTTGGATTTTCCTTTCGCCATGTTGTTGCGAAACGTCGCTTTAGGGAAATGCTAATCTTTCGCTTGGTTTCAGCGGATTGTGTCCATACTCGCTCTATCCTCTGTCCGTCGAGACGGTAGCCTTTTGGCCGACATCGACAAGAGCAGTAAACCTGATTGGCTTTCTTCGTTTTGAGAGCAGCCCCACATGATATGCAAAATATCGCCATTTTTAAGCCTCCGGTATCATTATACCCTTTTTGGATACAAAGAGCAAGAGAAAAATGAAATATTTTTGTCCTTAATAGCCATACCCTGTAAAGATTACCCTAAATATTTACCCCAGTTCGACTTTGTTTTTGAATGTTCGGATAGAAGTTAGTTCCCTTTTTGGCGGACGCCCCGGTTCCCCACCGGGCGCGTGCCATAGGCGTGAGGGGAACAATATCTGGACAAGACTATGGCACGCATGACAAACGAGAGACGAAAACGAAGGCGGCGACTTCGAGACCTTGTGATTGATGAGGTTTCATTTGTAGACCGTCCCGCCAACCTGACTCCCTTCCTATTCTACAAAAATGCCGACGGGATGCCGGTGGAACTAGACAAGGCGGACTTTGAGCTAACGATTGACTTCCAGAGCAAGGGCACGCCGGAGACCACCATGCTGAAGGTCAACGGCAAGAAGGTGACCGACCCTCAATCGTTCCACGTGAGCTACTGGCCGATTGGGACCGAGCATGTATCAGTTGTTTGTGAGTACGTGACGGAGAACAAGGGGACCTCTAACGGGGGATTTAAGAATTCCACAGTCCATAGGCTAGCCAAGAACGACCCCAAGAAGCTGGGTAAGACCGAATGGACTGCCAAGTTTGTCAACGACCTGCCGGATGGCTCGTTCCTGTATGTCGAGAAGGGCGGCAAGGTTGACGGCGAGGGCAAGACTTTGCCTCGGTCTTTAAGACACTTCCCTGTGAGGAATGCAGAAGGCAATATTGACCTACCCCATTTGAGGGACGCGATTGCCAAGATATCTCAGGAGAATATCCCGGCCACTAAGAAAAAGAGTTTGCAGGCACAGGCCCGGAAGATGTTGGAGGGAGCACAACGAGTGACAAAGGCGGAACAACATGACCTGGAGATACTGAGCACCCTGCTTGGTATTGAGGCTGACCCTGAGATGGACGGCGATCTCGCCAAGGGACTGGCCGAGCACGCCGAGACTATCAATTTGTACATGGACGACCTGCCGCAGGATGCGAAGGATGCCATGGTAGCAGTTATCAAACTTGCCTCGGAAACCGAGGAAGTAGAACCTATAGAGATAGAGGTTGATAAAATGTCTGACGAAACTGAACCTGCCGTAGAAAATACTTCGGAGGGGAACCAGACGCAAACGACGGAGGAGCCTGCCAAGAGTCCGGCAACTGCCCCCTCGGTAGACACGGCCAAGCTCGTCAGTGAAATCACTGAGAGCCTGATCCCGAAGGTCACCGAAGGTGTACTTGCTGCACTGGATGCACGACAGGCTGCCGAGGATGACCCAGAAATCCCCGATGACGAAGCCGAACGTTTAGTTGCAGAGGCAATGGAAGAGCAAGTAAATGAAGGTTAGTCAGGAAGGACGTAACAGTGAAGAAGAGCGAACTAGATAAGCTTATCAAAGCTGCGAAGTCGGGATTGGCCAAAGCAACAACTGTGAAGACGGAAACACAAACGCGCAAGTCCGGTGGCGACACGACTGATCCTGCGGACATTCAAGTAACTGCGGAAAACCTCTCGCTGATTAAGTATATCGGCGGGGTTATCTATGGTGACCTTGTTTGGAAGCAGGCCCCTGAAGAGGAAAAGCTCTTCAAGGCCCTGGGTCAGGACGCTGGTAACCTCGGCGGCGTGTTCGTTCCGCCCATTCTGAGCACCAGTGTAATTGGATTGCTCAAGGATAAGGCGGTCGTACGGAACATGCCTGGTGTTGGAATTATGCCTGTCACGGGAACTGACAAGATCGAGTTCAATTCGATCACCGAAGGTCCCGCGATTAGTTGGGGAAGCGAAGCCTCAACAATTAATGAAGATACCGGATTGGGATTCGGGCGAGATACCCTGGAACTCAAAAAGATGGTGTGTCTGTATAAGATGTCGTCAGAGATTCTGCGAAACGCACGAGTGAACATGGAGGACGTAGTTCGTAACGAACTCGCCCGCGAGCTTGCGCTTGAAGAGGACCTTGCGTTCTTGGAAGGCCCTGGCGGGCAGCGTCCGCTGGGCATTTATTACCAGCCCAGAGTGCTGTCCACTGATTTGTCGGCCGCTGTTGGCGTAGACAATATCAAGGATGCCATGTACAATGTTCGCCTCAATGCGTTTAATGAGATCACCGGGTGGGTCATGCACCCCCGTACCCAGAACGACCTTGACCAGCTGAAAGATGCTAATGGTCGCTATCTGCTTACAGGGTCTGCAGGCATCGGGGTCGCCAAGTTGGATAACATCTTTGGCGCTCCCCTTAAGACTACCACCAAGATTTCTGTTACCAACCGCCCCTCCTCAGGGGAGAGCTATATTGTGGGCGGTATTTGGAGCGAACTCTTAATCGGCGATGGACAGGGTTTCAGTATTAAGACATCAGAACACGTGTACTTCACGACTGATCAGATTGGGCTCCGACTTACAAAACATGTTGGATCAATGATCAAGCATGGCGAGGGCTTTGTTGTTATCAAGGGTATTAGCACGTAGGAGGTGCGTAGAGAATGAAGGGCATACTTTCAGTAAGTAAGTTTTCACTCGGCGCGCGTGAATCTACGGGTGCCACTGGTAGCGACCTGTTCTTGCAGGAGCTGGACACTGGCAATGCAAATAATGGCACGCTGGTTCTTTATGTTGATACTGTGCCCTCCCAGTCCGATATGGCAAACATTCAGGTTTGGACTTCGAATGTGAGCGACTTCGGGGCTGGTTCCGGCACACAGATTACTGCCGTAGTCTCCGATGGGACGCGACTGGTTGAGATCGTTTCGGATACCCGAGACACCGAATTGTACGCAATTCTGGCGTTTGAGGATACCGTTAGCGATATCACCGTCAGTTCCAACAAGATTTCGACAATCAACGAGGCCGCGATTTATGTCATCACTTGTCCTAATGTTGGCAGATATGTGAAAGTTCAGTACGATTCAGATGGGACAGGCGGTAAGTGTTCGCAGGTGTTCATTGGCCATAACCTGGCTGAGGCGAGGTGGCGTGGCGCTAGAGCCGCGTTCTAGCCGCAGTTAGTTAAGTAAGAAGTAGAGGGCATGCGTGCGAAGAAGGCATGCATGATTTTGGAGGGAGTCAGGGTCGAGGTTTTGTCTCCTTTCCCTCGACCCTGATATTTTGTATATGGGCAAGTGTGTAAAAGACTCGGGATTCTGGCCGTCCTACCCGCCCGAGTGGCTAGCACGTATGAAGCCTGGGTTGGGATTGGGACGATAGGAGTAGCAAATGGCTACGATTGCAATTGATTCAACCCGCCAAACAAATTCCGCGATGGAGAAGTATCCCGACGCTGTATTTATGCGGGACAATGCATATTTTTACTTCGGCAATGACGGCGATGTGGGAATGCGGTACAACACCACATATACGGCATTTGAGTTTAAGGGTGGCGATATTCGTTTTTCGGATACCCAAGAACTTCAGTTAGGTGACGGCGGCGACGCCACGATGACTTGGAATGGGTCTTTAGTGGTTTTGGGTGGAACTTGGGCGATTTCTGGGGCGGACGTAAAGTTCTCCGATACGCAGCAGCTTCAGTTTGGTGATGATATTGATTATCGGATGTATTATAAGGCCGACTCGGATGTCTTGGTGCTCTCTGGGCTGTCCGATGTGGCCCCAACTGGCCCTGTGGGAACACTTTGGGTGAGTGACGCTGGATCGAATGTGGGTCACGTGCGCATGGTGGTATGATAGAGCTTCCCCATTGGCTTGAGTATATTGTCTCCTATCCGGGGGCTACCGCCTTCGGTTAGGATTAAGGCCCGTTGCGAAATGAACGGAGCTTGGAGTAAGTAAATGATGGCAGAAGCGACAGTAGGACAGACGATGGAATGGAACCCCAAGAAGGGGCACAATTTCGATCCGGATACGGAAGATGCAAATGTATTGATTGAGGTTCAGTCTCCTAACTATGTGCGAATCAATAGTAAGATGTTGCACATGACAAAGGAAGAGGAAATTGACCCTAACGGAAAGAAGACCGTGAAGTGGAATCACGAGACCGCCCAGATGTGGGTTCCGGGGCGTGTGGCTGAGGAACTGATTGCGATTAAGAAGGATGATGAGATGAAGGGGCTTAAATCCATGGCGATTATCCTTGAGACAAAGACTACAGAGAGAAAACGTCGTTCTGTGAAGGACGAAGACGCAGAGTAACAACCAAAGATTTACCACGGGACGCACAATAGACATCGTGCTCCTGAGCAGTCCCGTGGGGCGGAGCACCAAATGTGATGGCCGGGAATAGCGACACTTCAATGCGCCCTTCCCCACCACCATTAGCAGGAGGGAAAGATGGTTACAGGCTGGAAGGGAACAATTTCCGACGTAGCTGTAGATTCGGACACTACGGTTCTGGAAACAATAGTAGTTCGAGAGGGGGCGGAATACCTGTGGGCTGAAGTCGGAAATTCAGACGTGGGAAATGTCTTTGTCTCCTTCGACATTCAGGTTCAACCCCATTCGTCCGCGAGCTTTCATACGGTAGCAAGTACAGCGTCAGATTTTACTACAGGTATACAAGAACCTCTGTTGGGTTGTGATACGGATATGACTGCGTTAGGAGTAGGATCAACCGGGATGTTGTGGATGAGACTCAAGGGAGCCTATGCTACTAGATTTAGGGCGGCATGCAATACGGCGAGTGACGCGATGACGGCCGTGAGATGGATGGTGAGATAAATGGCTTGGAATACAGCTTCAGGATTGGTGGCAATGGAATCTGCTGTCGGAGCGGGGCTTACCTTTACGTCCGTCGTAGTCTCATTGCCTGCCGCCGGACGGCAAACCCTCCTGGCACCTACGGGCACATCGGTTCAGCGGCTTCACGCGATGCACTTTACGATGGACGCGGCCGGGTCGGTCGGTATCTACTATGATGACGACGGAGCGGGAACTAGCGAGGTAAGCGTTTGGGGTCCGGCTGAGTTTGCGACTAAGGGGGGGGTTATGATCGAATTTGGTCTCGCCGCTGACGGTATCCCGACAAGCGCTTCTAGCAAGTACCTTACACTGGTTGCGAGCACTTCGGGTGTTCACGGTGGGGTAAAGGTCAGTAAGGCCACATCGTAAGGAGTACAGTAGGATGTCTAAAACAGTAACAGCTTTCCGAGTTACGAAGATCGACCTCGCCAGTGAGGAACCGGCCCTGGAGCCGATCTGATGGCAAATAAGTACGCTCCACAAGCCGCCTTCAACTGGCCCGGCGCGCCGGACAACTGGTGTGACGCGGACGACGGTGTTCAGGATGTCGCTCCGCCCGGAGCGGGAGACGTTGCAATCTTTACGGTCAACTCCGGTGCCGCGACGATGGATAATAATGTCAATATCGGCGGGTTGACCATGACCGGGTTCACCGGCTCAGTCAGCATGAACAACGACATCGACTGCGACGGCGTGATTACCAATCTCAGCGGGACGTTCACCGGAGGCGGGGACATCCTCGTAGCCGGGCATGTCACGGTAGGTGCTAACCTCATCATGACCGGCATGACCGGGCGGTTGAACTTTGACGGTGGAGGAGCATATCAACTAACCGCTGGTGTACGCATCTTTGGACTTATCCTCAATGCAGGTTCTACAGTCACGCTCCAAGCGGATTCGCTGGTGGATAACTTCCAAGTGGTAACCGGGACCTTCGCAGACGGCGGGAATGACTTCGATATTGCAGGTAGCATCATTTGTGCAGGAACAATCACCACGACTGGCGATTGGACGATGTCAGGTACGGGGAGTCTCATCAACGCTGGCCCCAGTAATGCGCTTGCTGGACTAAACATCGCAGCAGGTGTCGTTGGCACGCTCATCGGCACGTTCTACTGTAGGAAACTCGCTGGGTCAGGTACTTATCAAGGTGCTAACCTATTCTATGTGCGTTTTCCTCCCGACAATTTTTGGTCTTTCGCAGGTACCGCAAGTTCTAATACGACAATCAATCTTAGCGGAAGCCGGTCCAGCGGAGCAGGCATCACCCTCAATAATGCGCTATTTAATCTTCAAGGTTATGATGGCAACGTGCTTACAATGGATGGAGATCTCAACACAGGTACTGGAGTAATTCGCATATACGGCAGCAGCGGCGACAGAACTGTCACGCTTGATATGGTAACATTCGACATCAAAGGAGGCGAGAGCGAGGTTGTCTTAGGGACGCCTGCTGCCAGTGCGGGTCGCTGGGGGAAGATTGATTTTGGTTCAGGTTATCATCAGATTGCAAGTCTCCGTTACGGAAACGCGGCTAACAACGCTGGTAACGGGATCGACTTTGGCACAGCGGATGTTGAGTGTTCCGGCAACCTCAACGCCACCGGCATCGCCGCTGCAGACATCGCTAACACCAACGGGACGATACGGCTTGGAACGATTACGGCTCTCGATATGAGTGTCGGAGGCACGATACAGGGATACGGGTCTGTCGATGGAACCGGCAACTCGGATGTCGAGTTCGCCCCTGCAGTCGGTAGCCTAGCAATGTGCGGGGTGGGAGTGTGAATAAATGACTTGGAATGCGGCTGGAGTATCATCGACATATGTAACAGCGGAAGTTGCCGTCTTGGGTTCTCAGTTGTCTGATGTTGCCCAAATCGTATCTGATACAAACATTGAATCCGGGACACTTGAAACCCACCATCATTCCCGTGAGTGTTGGTTTGGCAAGCGGGCCACGCAGGTCGGTGTTAGTGCTTGGGGTACGACGGATTCTCTTTCTGACTTTACATGTATTTCTGGGGCCAATACCTATGGTACAGATGCCAATGATGAGGCCCTTGTGATTGGGACAACGGACACGCCGGTAGGGGTTGGCAAGACGAAGTTTGATATGCACCATATTCTCATCGACGATTTGTCGGCGGATACCCTCTATAAATTCCGAATCTATTATGTGGGAGCGGGCACGAGCGACGTGCTGTCGGACGCGATAGCTGATAGCGATTTCTCGGAATTTTTAGCTGAAAATTTAACCACGGGCACTAAATCAAATGGTGCTCCTGTCGAACTTCAGATGCCTCGACTAGATGTGGGTTTAAAAATCTATGCTCGTTGCTGGAATGCAACAAACAACGCGACCGCCAAGTTTCTTGTGGGGTTGCATGAATATGATGAGTAGGTAATGATAAAGAAGAAGACAAAAATTAAGAGACGACCTAAGAAGTTAAAGGTGGCGCACGTGGTTCCCGCGACTCCGCACGCCTGTGGGATGTACGAGACCGCCCGCGACCTGGTGCTGGCCGAGCGGAAGCTGGGCATCAACGCTCATATAGTGGACCCCCGACCTTCCCGGAAAGAAGTTGACGGTAAGGTCCAGCGGAAGATGAAGAAGGGCAAGTGTCCCAAATGCGATGAGGAGTTTGACATCGTTCTTGACGAACAGCAGATTCCCTTCCGACCGCCTGACTGGCACGCGGACAGGGGTGTGTGCATTGCTCCCCCAAGCTTCGCCATCGAGTCAGATATTATCGTGAGTCACAGTGGGGTTGATAAGCAGTTCTTTGATCACAAAGGCCCTTGGATTCACGTTGCCCATGGGAGGCCGAATAGCTCATATAGGATTGAGCAGAGCGGAGCCACCCCGATATACAGTATCTACAAGAAGATGAATGACGAACCCCGATGGAAGACGATGGTAACGCTGTGGCCGGGATTTGAGCATTACTGGAGGCTCGTGTTCCCGGATGTGCGTGCGTTCTCTCCCTTTGTTAACTTGGAATACTGGACCAGGCAGGATACCGATTATGACTTTGGTGGACGGGCCGGAAAGCCAAACGTGGTCGTGGCCGACATCTGGCGAATGGATAAGGACCCCTTCCATGTATTGAACGCCTTTGTCCTGTTCGCCCAGAAGTGCCCGGAAGCGAGGATACACTTTTACGGGGTGGATAAGAATGGGCGGGGCAAGAACGTATTATTCGATTGTCTCAAGGAACGAAAGATATTGGGCGAACTGCTGCCAATGGTTCATCACCTACGGGACGTATACTCGGCGGCTGACATACTGATAACGCCCCACAGGATGGCGACGCGGACAGTTAGGGAGGCCCTAGCCTGTGGGCTTCAGGTAGTCGCCGGTACCGGCAATCAGTACACGCCATTTACGGCGGAGCCTGAGGACCTCCCCGAATTTGCTGAAGCGATAGAATCCGCATGGAAGGCGTGGAGAGATAATCGAGACCGAGAGATGAAGCGCAACAGGGAAACAGCTGAACGGGAATTCGATTCGGCGAATACAGCGCAACAGTTCATCACCCTGTTTGAGGAATTACTGGGAAAGAGGGTGGGTCTAAAGAATGTCGGATGACGTGAACGGCAGCAAGATTAAGATTCGCGTGCCTCTCGATGAGTGGGCCAGGGATATCGCATTGGAGGCCGGACGCGAGGGTGCTAGAGAGATTATGTCAGAGCATATGGCTACTAGGGAAGAGACGTGTCCTTTGACAAAGAGATTGGACAAGGTGCGACTGCGCCTTTGGTTATTGATAGCGTTTTTAGGTGGCCTTGGCATACTGAATGCTTGGGCAATGCTGAAGTAGGAGGGATGTAAGATGGCATCAGAATGGGTAAGAGAAGGACTGAAGTACGTGCTTCAGGTTTCATTCAGTGAGGAAGATACTGTGCCCGCGAATTTTTACCTGGCACTTATCTCGGATACCGGAGTTGCGGAGACCGACGCTTGGTCTGACTGGACTGAGATAGAAACGCCCGGATCAAATGGATACAACAGGCAGACCGTGGCGACGTCTGACGTTGGGTTCACCGTGTCGGATATCACCGGGGCTGACGTAATTGCCACGACGCTCACCCAGACATTTACCTGTAGCGGTGTTGGTTGGAAAACGGCTGGAGCCGTAGCAATGATTATGTCTGATGTGGGTGGAGACGGTGGCATTACGATGGCGGCCGCCGACTTAGGTACGGCGCGGTCATTGACCACAGGTGACTCGCTCCAGGTAGCAATGCAGCTTGAATTGGAAGGTTAAAACAGTAAGTAGGGTGGTAGGTGTGTAGGCTATGGCTTGGGCTGGACGAAAAGGAATACCGACACCAACCTTCGGGATTGACGAGACCCATTGGGAGTATTCCGATGTTTCGTATACCTATGATTACGGCGGCGGGGCTGAGTCATATAGGACGAACAGCGACGGCCCGTACACCCATTACATCGACCCCGACCACGGCAGCGCCACCGACACGGCGAACCCACTCGGCTCCCCGTCTACGCCGCGATTGACCGTTCCCACGACATTCTCGGCTGGTAGCGTCTGCGAGATACACAACGCGCCCGCCTACCCAGTCAGCACTATCGGCATAACCTCATCCGGCACGTCGGGACTCCCAGTATTTATCCGGGGAACAGTTGGCGGAAGCGCGAAACTGCTTGGCCGCGTCTATGTCTATGGAACATACTTCATCGTCGAGAATATCGAGTTTAAGGATGCGGATGATGACCTATCTGGTGGTGCGACGGGTCAGATGCGCTTCTACTCGCCGTGTAGTTACGCCGCAACACGCACCTGCAATGTGCATGGGAATCTCAATCCTAGCGGCAGCGCCTTGACCACGTTGGGGACCGCGGAGTCTCCCGTTACGAACATCGTGTTCTATGACAATGACGTACATGATAATGGTAACTGGGAGCTTCCGCCCGAAGAAGACCAAGACATAATGGGGACATACATAGCAATATACTCTAACAATATATGGGTTCTGGAGAGCCTATATTACCAGAACAGCGGCAGTGGCGTTCAGGCTAACCCTTGGCCCGAAACTGACAATTCTTACGTTCATCACATTTATATCGCAGGGAACAAGGGGTACAGTAACAAGCAGACTGCGTTCTGGACTAAGCAGTCGAGCTATGTCGTATTCAGCGAAAACGAGTGTTACTCGAACGCCCTAGCTGACGGCGACGGTGCTGGGATTGGATACCAGTATTCACCGGACAATGTGTGGATTATCTTCAACCACATACATGACGAGCAGTTCGGAATCCGGGCGGGTGAGGGCGCATCAGGGACCGTGTATGTGATTGGAAACGACATTCACGACATCACCACCGATTCATTTAATGGCGCAACCGGGTACTGTCATGCCGCAATCAACTTGTGGGGTTCGGCGGTGCGCTACGTCGTCAATAATACCTGCCACGACGTTCCGACAGGGTATTCTTCAGTAATACAGGCCGTCGAGCATATTCAGAATAATATATTCGACACAATCAACGAAGCGACTGGGTATCATATTTTCGTAAACTCGCCAGATAATGACTCGACGGTGAAGAACAATTCGTTCTATGATGGCGGCTCTGCCACGGTAATCCGGTGGGGAGGCACAAGCTACAATCTTGCGGCGTTTCAGGCCGCAACATCTAAGGGACAGGACTGCATCGAGAGCGATCCGGACTTTACTGACCCGGACAATAGCGACTTCACTATCCCAACTGGATCGCCATGCAAGGACGCTGGTGATGGCACGCTGATCTCAAATATCATCGATACTTACTTTGCTGCCTTCGGGGTGGACATTGCCGAAGACCTTAACGGTATCAGTCGCCCGCAAGGTAGTGCCTGGGATATTGGGGCGTATGAATTTGCGGGGACTGCTGAAATTCATGCCGAAGGTCTTCGGTATGTGATGGAAATTGCATTTTCCGAAGAAGACATAGTCCCGACGAATTTTTATGTGGGATTGGCAACGGATAACTCATTGTTGGAAAGCGATACCATTGCTAATTTAACAGAGGTAACAGGGACTGGATATGCAAGACAGAGTGTGGCGAGTTCAGATGTGGGGTTTACTATCTCTGATTTTACGACTACTTATGGTGTGAGATTGGATACGGTAACATTTACTGGTGGTGCGGGTGAATTTGATGCAGCGAAGTTGGCTTTTCTTTCTACTAGCGATGTCGCTGGGTTATTGATCGCTTCTATGCCTCTGAGTACTGCTATAACTGTTGGGGATGGGGAAGTCTTGACCGTAAGTATGGGAATGAAACTCTGATTATTGGATGAGGTTGAACAATGGCGACTATTAAACGCGGCAATTTGAGCTTCAAGGAGCCGCCCTTCAAGGAGGGCGATAGGGTAACGGGCGGGAACTATACTCAGGCTCGATCTGGAACGGAAATCTGCAAGGACGTGAAGTATGTAACCGTCGATGCAGGCAACTTTGTCAACTGTGTAGCACCGCTGTCGTGGACCGTGAACGGTGGAAACTGGTCGCAGAAATCCTTTTGCGGGCATGAACATCCGTCGTGGGTTAAACAGAGCATTGTTCCCGCCTGTGCCGAGGACTGCAAGCACCGAATTGGGACCAAGAAACAATGGGTTGATGTTGATGAGAAGGAATATCGAGAGGAAAAGAACTCCCTTGAGCCGACGTCACCCTCGGTACGGGTCGTCAAGGTCGTGGACGCTGATGGCGTGACGACACAGGAGTTTCAGAAGGAAGTTTATATATATGAAGACGGGAGGGCCAAGTAATGGCTACCCGATACTGCAATCCTGCCGGAACGTGGGCCGTTGCTCAGGACGGAACTGATAGCGACGGTTCCCAGTGGCAGGGTCCGTACGGACTTCAGAAGGCGTTCGATACCGTAACTGCTGCTACGCTCGTGGGTGATACATGCAAGGTCAAGACCGGGACCTGCGAATTAAATCGTCTTGCGAAGATTACCGTGGATTCAGATAAGACAGGTGATGGTTGGGCCGTTAGTGACGATGTTCAAAATCACAATGACGGTGGAGGGGCTAATGGCGACGATTGGAACGGAATCCTTTGCGAGATAACGGCCACTGAAATGATAGTTGAGTTAGACTCCGGAGATCGTGTGAGTGATGTGAGTACCGCCGATGGTGTATATAACACCACCCAGGCCGACGCTTGCGCGGGAGCGCACATGACGGTGGCCGCCGCAACGGGCCTTGATTTGGACACCCAGGCCGGTGACAACACTAACGGGAACATTACATTCGAGGGAGTGGATGGTAGTTGGGCAGTGGGGGATGGGAGTAGCTATCTCGTAACTGTAGACGCAGACTGTGGGGTCGGTGACAACCCCGATAATTGTATACTGCTTTCAAATAATCCCCATCGTTATAAGTTCAGGAACTTCAAGTTTACAAATGCCAATGCCGATGGGGTTACTACTGATGATCAGTACGTCTATTTCCATACATACGAATGGTGCATCTGGTCCAATAATGGCGCGGATGGTCTTGATAGCAACAATGACTTTCTGGATTGCCGCTTTGTTCACTGTATCTTTCGAGACAATACTTCGAGTGGCTTGTATTATCTAAATTCCCGTTGCCACATTTTGTTCAGCCTTTTTGAGGGGAATACCGCGAATGGTGCATTGAATACCGGAAACTTCACCGTCTTTGTCGGCTGTCTTGCGTATGAGAACGGGAACGATCAATATGCCCAGCTTCGTATTTGCCAGTTGATGGCCAACTGTGTCGGAGCTGACGCCACTGGTGGAAGTGGAGTAACAACACTTTCTGGAATGGAAAATGTAACCATTGTCGGATGTCGATTTACGGGCAATCCGGACCATGGAATTGAGCAGGTGGAAGGTTCCGGGGAGGCATCGAATTATGAAGATTACAACGTGATGTATGACAATACCAACGGCGACCTACAGAACATCGCGGGAGGTATGCATTCTTACGGTGATGATACTAACCATATTGCCGAGACTACCTCTCAGAATTACATAGATTCGGATACCGACGATTACAATGTGAACTCTGGTGCGGATATTAGGAGTGTCGCGATAGATTTGGATTGGGATGTCTGATGGCGGCGGTGAATAAATATTACATCACGGCTGGATTAGCGGTTGCTAAGGACTCTGGGCAGTCTCCCGGCGCTGCTGACAATACGTTTTATATAACGGCGGGTTTTCCTGCCGTGGTGGTTGCCGGGGGGACGGAGTACATTGAGGGCGTTCTTTCTAGCAAGGCTACATCGATTATAGCCAAGCTGGCCGAGGCTTTAGCAAATATTGAGGGAGTGTTGTCGGACAAAGCAACCGCCATCGCCAGCAAATTGGCAGAGGCCCTAATCAATGTAGAGGGCATCAAAAATGCCAAGGCGACTGCCATTGCTTCGCTGATTTCCGAGGTTTGGGCCTTCATTGAAGACGTTGAATCTGCCAAAGCGACGGCAACAGTCATTAAGTTATCGGAAGCCCTGATCAATGTAGAAGGCGTCGAATCTATTAAGGCATTCGCGATTGCTTCTAAGCTGGCTGAGATTCTCGCTGCTACGGAAGGTGTTAAGACCACCAATGCCTCGGCGATAGCAAGCATCATAGAAGTTGCTATTACTTATGTGCAAACTCTGATAGCAGAACTTACGGATTCTCCGGTCAGACTTCCCACTGCCGAGACCCAAGCGATGGCTGAGGGTGTAGAGAATGCCAAAGCTACAGCGATAGTCAGCTTGGTTACTCAAATTCTTTCTGCTGCCGTGGAGATATTGTCTTCCAAGGCGACCGCTATTGTCTCAATGGCCGAGGAGCAGAGCGTATTCCTTGAAGCTGTTCGGTCAGCCCAGGTTTCCGGTGTTGTGCGATTAACGACGGACATTCAGGCCATGGCTGAAGCTGTTCGGTCTGCGATAGCTTCTTCAATAGTTCGGTTGTCCAGTGACATTCATGCTGCGGTTGAGACAATCAACACAATTACCACCGTCGGAAAAATATACAGCATCGAAGAACTCCAAGTGATGGTAGAGGGTGTTTCGTCCGTCCCGGCCACAGCAAAAATCAATACCATTATCGCAGAATTACTGGTCTTTGTCGAAGGCATACGGGCTGCACAAGCCTCTGCGATTGCCAGTGCTCCCATCGGTATTCTTTCCGCAGATGAACAGGTAATTCAGTCAGTCGCATCCGCGATTGCTAGGATATCGGTTGATAACCTGTCAGTCGCCCAGATTATTTATTCCCTCAAGGCGGCTGCTAAAATATCCACAACTGGCGAGACATACGGTTGGATAGAGGGTGTGCTAGCCTCTCAAGCAACCGGGACTGTCAGGATTTCCGCCGAGACCGCCGCGTTTGTGGAGAGTATCCGCAATGTTGTTGCCGCCGCGATTGCAACAAATGTCGGCGATACGATGGCCAACGACGAAGAAATTAGGAGTTTACTGGCGACCGCTGTGGTTGCGATAGCTGCGGAGACCATGAGCCAGTGGATAACTTCGTCGGTTCTGAGCATGAGTAGTGGGACTAGGAGTACGACCGGGATAACCAGTGGGATTTTGACTACTACGAAGACAAAGGCGGTGACCAGTTAATGGCCGTTGATTTGATATTGAAGAAGGGCGATACGAGGAGTTGGCAGATAACGCTATCTGATACCGATAATACCGCATTGAATCTCGTGGACTCCCGCACCAAATTCTGGCTGCGGACAGACGAGGGAGCCTCGCAGCGATATATGATACGGGATACTAGTGGGGTTGGCTCGGACAATATATCCGCCAGCGACACTTCGGGCATAGTCACGATTACCATAACGACTGCCGACTGGGTTCCATTCAGCGATAACTACGGGATATTCGTGGGTGAGTTCTGGGTGTCAGATGCGAATGACAAGGTGAATTACACGAAGGATATTACGGTTCATGTACAGGAGGCGATTGTCTGATGGCGGTGCCCAGCACAAAAGCCCTAGTCTCCCTAGCCGATGCGAAGAGATATATGAATATTGCGGCGGCTGAGACCGATAATGATAGGTTACTGGATGCCCTAGTGACGCAGGCGTGCGTGATGATTCAGAAGGAACTCGGCTGTGACATTACTGAACAAGACTACACCAAGGAGGTCCACTCTGGTAGGGGACATAAGATGCTGGCCCTGAAGAACTATCCGCTGCAGTGGATCAACCGGATATCCGTGGATACAAACTACGCTCTTAGGTTGCGATACACGGGCACAGGCTCGCGGGCGACCGCAAGTGTGACCTCAAACTCCATCAGGCTTCGGTCGGTGACGAGCGGGGTATGGACAACTGATACATTGGTAATGAGCGACAGTGTTACGATGGACCTCATGGCCTTAACGGTGTCTGCGGTGACCGACTGGGAGGGTACAGTATTCTCCACATATGGGGCCTTCTCCAGCGCCGACCTGATTGTCAGGCCCGCGTGGGATGCCAGAAACGTATATGTGGACCTAGAGATACCGCAGGAGTGTGAGGATGACTACGAGATTTATGACGCCGACCAGGCCCTACTGTATAACCCGTATATATGGACAGCTGGGCGGAGGAATATCTTCGTAGACTATAGGGCCGGATACGCGAGAGCCGAAATACCGGAACCGATACAGAGCGCGGCTTTGGAATTGGTCAAGTTCCTGTTTGACCTATCGCAGAAAGATGCATCGCTTCGCAGCGAAAAACTGGGCGACTATGCGTACACAATTGCTGACCGTGTAGATACTATATTTAGCTCTTCTGGTAAGGATTCAGTGAGTAATATGATAGCTATGAAATTGGCTCCGTACCAAAGATCGTACATTATGGGATTTTAAGCATGAGCTTTCGTAGCCTGATGAATAGTAAGATGAACGTACAGACGATAACTTTCACTCCAGATGACTTTGGTGGTCAGACGACCACCACGACTACGAAGTACACCGACGTTCCCTGCCGCATCCAGCCGATGAGCGGAGCGGAGGCAATCCGGTATGGCAGCGAGCGGACGGAGGTCAATCTAAAGGTATTTTGCCCGGCAACGTACAGCATCGTTGAAGAGAATCAGCTGGTCTATGGTGGCAAGACATACGATGTAACGCTAGTGAGGAACATTGACAAGATGGGACACCACTTAGAAATCGAAGCCCGAGAGCTGAAGGGGGCTCTCTAATGGCCCTGATATGGCATGGGAACAAGGTGAGTTCTAAGATACAAAATGAGGCTCGCAGACGCGTGCGCGAGGCCGCCCTGGTCGTAGAGAAAAATGCCAAGGGCCTTATGGTTCGGGGCGGCCGAACTGCTTCCGGTTTCCTGGAGTCCATTGAAGGCAGGCGAAGGGAGCCGGGAACGGGAAAGAGGCCGGGTAAGATTGGCAGTCATTCATCCAAGCCCGGCGAGCCCCCGCGAGTGCAGACAGGAACATTGAGACGAAGCATAACTCACGAGATGCATCCCACGTTGCCGATAGCCAGGGTGGGGACAAATGTTTTTTATGGCAAGCATTTGGAATTGGGAACACCGAAGATGGCAAAGGCGGCCGGGGTATCAAAGAGAGAATCAGCGAGACCTTTCATGCGTCCGGCGTTACACAAAAGCAAGAAAGCAATTATGGCGATATTTTCTAGGAGAATGAAGGATTAGGAATCTGACACGGGCAATTTTGAGGGAAGTACGAAGCGACGCCGCCCTGTATGCGGCCATCAGCGATGTTTATTATGGATACGTTCCTAACCAGGATAAGACGATGCCATATGTCGTCTACTCTGTAATCAGCACTGAGCAGATGAACACGTTTGCCTTGTCTAGTTCCTGGGACGAGTCAATAGTACAGTTTTCAATCTTCGACAAGAATCAATCGCCGAGTTATATAACAAGTATTTTTGACAAGTTGGTCTCTGTCTTCGATAGGGCCGTGATTGTATATGAGAGCGACACCGCAATAGGGTGCTCGCGTGAGGGCAGCACAGGCCCGGTGAGGCTTGAGGACTGCTGGATGATGACAGCGGATTACATGATGAGTTACGTTTAACTCGTTTAATTAGTAGGAGGGAGTAAGATGGCTGCAATAACAGGCTACAAGGGAACGGTTGACTTCGGTGTTATCATCGACAGCGACCTGACCTACAATTGTTATTCGTGGAGTTTGGACCTGACTGGTGACATGGTGGACACCACGAATTTTTCATCGACAGGATGGAGGAACTTTACCGCTGGCTTGAAGGGGTGGACCGGGACGATAGAGCTATACGTGGACTCGACCCAGAAGATTCAGCCCTCGGATGTCGGCAGCACGGCTGTCCTGAGGTTGTACTTCAGTGACACGACTGAGGGCTTAACCGGGAACGCCATATGCAATGGCTGGAGTCCGGCGGTCGCCGTGGATGGCGTGCAGACCCAGACGGTGACGTTCCAGGGTACTAGCGACCTGTCTAGGTTCTAATGACAACTAAACCTCGGGAGGAGGTGGAAAGATGGCCGCAGTAACAGGCTATTTGGGAGCGTTTAAGATCGCATCGGACGTGACGACCCCTATATCCAATGAGAATCTTGGTACGGGTAACGATTCGGCTACGGTGTTTTACTTGGACAACACGATGCCCGATTGGGATAACGTAATTATCCGGCAGAGTGATACTGTGCTCAATACGACCATGGTGCGCAATGTGGATTATGAGATCAGTCCGCGAGGCGTGGTAACGTTTACAGTCGCGGTATCGGACAGTAGGCGTGTGCAGGGAGACTATTCGTATTTCGCCGCGCATACTACGCTAGGCGGGTTCACGAATTGGACGGTTGACCTGACGTGCGATGTACTTGACTCGACCGAGTTTGACAGCTCGGGCTGGCGGACGTTTAAGGCGGGCTTGAAGGGATGGACAGGCACAGCAGAAGGGTACTGGTTGGAAGGCGAAGAGGACCTTATCAGTCTCTATATGGATACTGATGAGAAGGTAGTGCTTCAATTTTACTTCAATGACACTACCTCCGATTACCTGACGGGCTGGGGATACATTAGCGGACTTAGTGCTAGTGTTCCTGTGGGCGAATTAGTGACAAAGACGTTGACATTCCAGGGCGATGATCTTGTGTCGTTTGAGACGACTACTGGCGCTGGTGCATAATAAATGCTGCTCTTAGGAGAGCGAATATATGAGGTGTAGTAATGGCCGAGGATAGTTTGGCAAATGCTGCCGGGAAGGGTGTAACCCTTACCATTAAGGGCAAGGAGTACGAATTTAGTCCAATCACGTTGGGCGACCTTGCAGATTTTGAGAAACACATTCGTAGTGAAAAACTCAATATATTTATGTTGGAGGCAAAGGATTTGCCTGTAGCAGAACGCAAGGAAATCATCATCGAACTTTGTAGACAGGGGTTGGACCCCCTTGCGGTAGAGCAACACATGAACTCCCTGGATGGGGTAAGGTTTCTACTGTGGAAATCGCTCAGCAAAAAACATCCCGACCTTACACTAGACGGTGTAAGTGAACTCGTAGACATGCAGAACTTGGAGGAAGTTTCTGCTGTAGTTCAAAGCATCGGGGCCGGTGATGCTGTAAACCCTCCGGACGAAGAGGTGAGTCCTTAAGATGGGATTATGTGTTCTCGCTGTTGATCCACTATTATCCAGGATATACGGAGGAACACATTCTGGGGTTGACTCCCTCTCAGTTTGCTGACAGGCTAGGCGATGTGTTTGAAATAGAGAGTATGATGAAGGGCGAGGGTAAAGGACGCATCAAACGAAACCCCGAAATGATACGTCAGTATATCAATAGAAAGACTGGAATGAAGGGACCGAAGATACCTGAATGAAACTTGCGGACCTATATGTTGAGGTAAGACAGACTGGTCTGGGCAAGATCAATGCCCAGCTGACCTCTTTCCATAGTCGTCTCCAGAAAACCAGTATGGTTATGGGCAAAATGGCAGCGACAGCTCGCCGGGCGTTTTTGATTTCCGGCGCTGCCATTGCCGGAGCCGTTTATGCCTATGCGAAGTTTGAGCGACAGGTAGCCATGGTTTCTACGATGCTGGATGAAGGCAGTATGAAACATCTGCCTCAATATCAAAAAGCCTTGAAGAATATGTCGGTAGAGTTTGGGGAATCGACAGCTACGTTGGCCAAGGGACTCTATGATATTTTGTCCGCGTCGGTTGCTCCTGAGAAAGCGTTGGATGTTTTGCGAGTAGCATCAAGAGCGGCGGCGGCAGGTTTTACATCTACTGCTAATTCCGCTGATGTTATTACGACTGTTTTGAATGCCTATCAGATTTCTGCCGATGACGCGGCGATAGTTTCTGATAAATTGTTTGCCACGGTCAAGCGAGGCAAGTTGACGTTTGAGGAATTGGCATCTTCGTTGGGTATGGTTGCTGCAACTGCTGCGACAACGGGGCTGTCCCTTGATGAATTGCTGGCCACGATAGCAACTGTGACCCGTGCTGGTGTTAACGCCCACCAAGCCATGACGGCCGTAGTCGGCGTCCTTAGAGCCTTCTTAAAACCGACAGAAGACGGAGCGAAGCTGGCGAAGCAGCTCGGTTTTGAGTTAAGTACGGCAGCACTTCGAGCTAAGGGATTGGTCAAGATATTCCAGGAATTGAACGGACTGTCTGCCGAGCAGGTAGCAAAGTTGTTCCCGAACATTCGAGGCATTAAGGCTGTGGCGGCTGCGATGCAGGATGCAGAGGGACATGCCTATGATCTGTCGATAATGCAGAATGCGGCTGGGATGACCTCAGAGGCGTTCGGTAAAGCGACAAATACATTATCCCACCACTTGAAACAGTTGAAAAGTCAATTGGGTTTGGTTGCCGTAGAATTCGGAGAGGCATTCGTTCCGGCCATTAAGGTTGTTATCAAGTTTCTGGAGAAATTACTTGATCTGTTGAGTGTTTTGCCTAAGTGGGCGAAGCAGCTTGTGCTTATTGTTCCTGCAGTATCTCTGTTAGTATTAGGACTTCACAAGATGGTTCTGGGGCTCAAGTTGGTTGCAGCGGTTATGGTTAAAGCGACTGCAGCAACTGTAACTGCAACAACTGCGAATGTAGCCTATACCACGTCGGCGATTGCCGCGTCTATCGCGCAGAGAAACATGATGCTTGGTGTGGGACCTGGGGCAGCCGCGATGGCGGGCAAGGGGTTTGTTGCCGGGGGAGCGGCGGCAGTTACTGGTGGTGCGGTCCCTGGAATGGCAACTTATGGTGCCGCGAGTGCCGGTGGTCTGGCAGCCGGTGCTGGCGGAGCGGGGATAATGAGCACCGTTGCCGGTCCGGTTGGGATTGCAGCGATTATTGCTGTGATAGTTGCCAAATTCGCGGAAAGTCAATCCGCCAAGTGGTCTGCAGAACGAATTGCGGAACTCCAAAAGATGGGCCAGGCTGCAGCTGCAACCAACGAAAAAATTAGGTCTTTGAAAGAGGAATTTAGTACATTGTTCGGCACTGGTCGGGAAGCAGGTGGAGCTGGTGGGTCTGAGATGATTGTAGAAGCCCTTCAAAAGAGGGGTGAGGCCATCCGTGCTGAAATACAAAAATGGGCGGACTTTGGAGGAATCCGTGGGGGAGGAACAACAGACTTACTCGGATATCGGGCAGCACTGGGGGCCTTGGTAGATAATAATGTGGTGTTGGCGCAGATAATAAATAAGAAACGGGAGGAACTTAATCAAAACCATAAGCTGATTGAGCAGGAAAAGAAGCGCCTGGAGTTGCTCAAGAAACAGGAGGAGGCCGTAAGACTTGCATCGATAGCGAGAACGGCCCTTCTCGTTTCCCATAAAAAGATGGGAGGTCTCGGCATTCAGTTGGCTGGAGCAAGAGGAGATACAAGGGGGGCGGCTAGGCTTGGAGCGGACAGAGATTATTTCAAAGCGCAAGAAGAGTTGCTTAAACGGGTAAGAAAGCTTCAGACGGCAGGGGAACTGAAAGTATCTCGTCAGGTATGGGATGATGAATCAAAGATGCTGGGTGAAATTCGTTGGGCAAAACTACAGGAGATAGAGAGGGATAGAAAAGACCAATTGAATCGATTTGTTCTTTCCGGGGTTGGTTTACAAAAGTGGGAAATTCAATCAAGAGTCGCCGGGGCTATGAAATTAGCTGAGACGCCAGAGGAGAAAGCTGCGGTAACGAGGGTTGGGAAAGAGTTGATGAAGAAGTTTTGGGAGTCTCTTGGTATAGGCATGGGACAGAAACTTCAAGCACAGGGGATGCTAAATTGGGCAGCTAATTTGCAAAAGGAACGAGAGAGAGCACAGGAAAAGGAGTCAAAGGGGCCATCCGCCGGTCGTTGGACTGGTCTGACAGATATCTATAAGAATCTCCAGTCCGCTCTGTTGAAGGACAATACGCAAATGAAGCAACTAGAAGTTCAAAAAGAAATGCGAGAAGAGTTAAAGAAAATAGCGGAAAACGTGGCAATAGGAATGGTACTTATTTAGGGTGAAAACATGGCCTTTGATGTAGCAAATCTGACGAAGCAGTGGCAATCGTATAGGGAACGGTTCGGCAACGAAAATTCTGGCGTCACGGAGGTATATACACACGACTGGGAGACAAGGTCCGACTGCCGGACGCTTATTGGGTTTACCCATTCCGACTATACATATCTTGAATGTACGAGAGTAGAATTTGCTCCCTTAGGTGATCCCGATACCACGGACGGAGGTCCTGAGACCGCCCTGGTTACGGTAATATATACCGATCCCAATGGCGGCTTCGGCAGTAGTTCCAAGCAGCCGGATGAGAATTGGGACAATTGGAACGAGCACTGGGAGGGTGGTGGCGAGGGCATTACCATCGGCGAGGGGCTAAGGCTCTCTGACGCCGCAGCATTTGCTGACTGTAAGGAGATCACCAGTAACACTGATATTTCCGCAGTGATGATATTTCCGACAGCTACCGTCACCGTAATGGGTACGATAAATAGCCTTATAGCTAATAACGGAAAAGCTCTCATCTTAGATTCTATGGGCAAGGTGAATGCCGGCAATGTAACTATTAAGGGATTTGTATATGGAAAAGAGAAATTACTCTTTCTTGGGGCTGATCTTCAGGAGGGAGCTGATGCCGAGGGAAACCAAATACACCAATTGACCTATAAGTTTGCATTCAAACAACTACATACATGGAATGAGTTCTTCTATGTCTATAAGACTAGCGATGTAAGTCACTTTAAGGGGGAGTCAGTATGGGAATTTATTATTAACAAGGACGGCAATAGGGTTTATGGAACGAATGACTTCGCAACCAATCTAAACCCCGACAATTGGTAATGATATGGGCAAAGAGATAATACCAGACTTCCAGAGGGGGCAGAGACTTTCGGCCGCCGAACTCAACCGCATAGTCAGGGCAGTTCGCCAGCAGATTAAGGGCGTCGCGCCCGGCATTAGGGTTGACTACACGGGCAGCGAGATTCTTATTAAGGCGGACTTTAGCTCTGTAACAACTGACGGTATGTTCGCTGTACGAGTATGGCAAGATGGGGGATCAACGGATGGTGACGAGGATACTAAATGTAACCGGACCTATCAAGTAAGGACCCTCCCTGCTACGGCAATTAGCACCGGGGGAGAGGAACTAGGCTCTGCTATGACCCCTCTTAAGAGGCGTCCAGCTTTTGGTCCTCTTGATGTCCCCTCTGACCTATCGGATGGGGAAATAGGAACAGGATTTTACGATGAAGACGATGTCTTTTTTCTCTACGACGCTAACGAGACACTTGACGTGGATGCCTGCTAATGTCATTTATGCTTTCCCCAATTACGGGTAGGTTCCTTGTCACTCCGACAGGGTTTGCTGTCCACCGGCGATGCTGTAATCAGATATTAATAAATGGAGGTCTTTCCCGTCTCCCCCCATCAATTACCCCTGTATGTTGGACCCGTCCACCCCCGTTTCCTAATGATTACTGGCTTAGTATTGGTCATTATGGTGATAAAGTATGGTCAAATGTTATAGAGGCGGGCGGGAGGACTTGGATAATAGATGTAGACGATGGGACTCTATTAGCAAATTATTCTGGAAATATATTTGTTGGCTTGCATTGTTCTTGTCCTAGCGATGATTCTCATGATTATTGTTTCGTTGCCGGTCAGGCTGGTTCTCACCTTTCTGATCTCAGAAAGTTAGAATATTCTGGTGGTTCAATTAGTGAAAAGTGGAATTGGGGAAGTGGGGCCGTATGGTTAAATGGGGTAACTTGTAGACCTGCGGGGGACAAGATTCTGGTGACTGGATATAGGGCCAGAGCTTGGAGTTTGCCTAATTCTGATTGGGCAACAGTATGGGAAATCGACGACGCGACTTCGGATATGACCTGGGCTTATGATATGAGCGATAGAGGTACAGATTGCATGCATTATAGTGATTATTACTACGTGGCCAGTGAAGGCGGTGGTACTCCCGATAATGTCACACTTTGGCAGTTTTCTCTCACTGGTTCAGTTAACTGGTCCAAGAAGTTTGGGAACAGCGTCGATAGTTTGTGGGCGGACTCGGACGGAGTTCGTGTTTTCACCAGGCGTACAAATGATTGGCCCGGTGCCGCAGGAGAATACGCAAGTGTTTGGAAATTAGATCACGGTGGAAATGTAATTTGGTCCTATGATGCTTCCGATACAGGGGATCATCAAGGCGGTGTAGGGATATGCACTGCCAATGGTCAGACGAGGGCAAGTTATTACTTTAGCGAGAAAAGCTTTGTTGTCTTGGATGACACAGACGGGACTTTAATCGATAGTGATAATTCTATCAGCAATAATTATGGGGGTCAACAGCTTGTTCCTGTAGGACACAGACGGTGAATGAGATAATTCAACGAATTCTTGTTCTCTGCCGTTTATGCGATGACAAACGGCAGTGTGGGTTCGGCCATACGTGTAAAGCCCACAAGAAAAAGATTATTGCTAAAAATAGCCAGGGATGGATGGTCGCTCGCCAGCAATGCGCGAAACTCGATGAGGCCGCTAAATCTGCCCCTACCGCCCCACCCTAAGAAGGCCTAGGAATAAAACCCCCATCCTCCCCCTAGCGTCGCTTACAAACGATCCTCAGCGTTCCTCAGCCCCTAGGCGACCAATCCCCGCGATAACTTGACCGCCAATTCTCGCCGTATTGCGGATACTTCCGAACGGTCCAGGCCCATGAACCTGACTACCCGGCATTTCCGCGTTCTTGGCGATTTGGCGGGGTTCTTGTATCGCCCTCGTTCCCAGTCCTGGAACGCCTCTGAGGGGTCGAGAAGTTCCCGCACGAACCGCCAGGACAGTCGGGAGACGATCTCGTAGAAGTGGTCGATAATCCGCCGGGTTGCCTCCCGCGTATCCGGGGGATCGGCAATGAACCAGGGAACCGCCGTCTCATCCGATATCCCCATCTCGTAGGTCGGCAGATGTGTCCTGTGAGCCCTGCTGAGAATCCTGGCGAAATGGTGCTGGAGCATGAGGTGAAACAACGTGATGAACTTACCCCTATCCGGCCTCCACTTCCCGGTTGCCTGGAGGTAGACCAAGGCCCCCTCTTGGTGGAGGTCATCCATCTCCAGCGCTTTGGGGGCCAGTAATCGTTGCCAGCAGTAGAACGCCTGCTGGTGAATGAGCTTCTCGAAGCTCTCAAGGGACGGGGGCTGTGGGGTTGCTGTTGCTATCATGGCGTGGTCTCCTTAGCCAGTGCGATGGCTATACGGGCTTTTCTCATTGCTACGTCCGTCTTTTCCAATTGGTGCGATTTCTCCCATGCTTTAACAAAAGCCTCGCATGCTTCCAGTAATGCCTTCTTGTCCCGGTTTAGTCTACGTTCCGTACCTTCTAGTTTTTCGATATACTCGGCATCTGTCATATGTAATACCATGATATGCTCCTTTCAGAAAAATGGTGCGGGACCGGGAAGGAGACAAGTGACGCCACGAAGCGCCAAGAGAAACCCGGTCCCGCTGTTTCATTCCACATCCTTCAGACGGATTTCAATTTCGGCCAAATGTGACCGAACCGCCGTGGGCAAATCTGATCGGAGATGCTCATTGTCGATTAAAGAGATCAGTCGTTCCACTGCGTTACTTATTTCGACTAGTGCGTGATACTGTTTGTTCATCTTGTTGAGGGCGCCGAATCGCATGATCGTCTCCTTATACGTTTTATTGGATGCATGGAATTTCATGTCCATCTCCTTATACCTTGTGACTCAATGGAAGGCAATCAGAATCCGCCTTGGAATCGAAATATTCTACCGCGTGCCCGACCTCCCGCTGCCACCTGAGGAGGCACCTCTGCCAGGCCGCGTAGAATGAGGAGGTCCTGCCTTGGGGCAATAGCCCGGCGAACCTGTCGAGACATTCCTTGAGGTACTCGACTTCCTTGAGGGTCTGTTCGTGGGTCATGAGGTCTCCTTTGCTGTTGCATCATCATCTACTTCCATGGCATCGGTGAGCCTCTGTTTCCACTCTGGCCTACTCGCCATCTGGCTGATAATTGAACGTACCACAGCGCTGATCGCGTCTGGGTTGCTGCTGAGAAAATCCGTTACGCTCCCGTATCCAAGCGCACCGATCAGGTCTTTCAACGTGTCGAGCTGGGGATATCGCCAACGCTCTGGAGTGAAGTCAGCCCATGCGTCATACAGGTCTCCCGCAGAACAGTAAGTCTCGCTGCTGATAGAATGCTCTATCATTTCCTTGTCTCCTTCATGCCCGCGAACTTGATAAGGGTCTTGCGGGCAAGGTCTCTGATCTTGGTCAACTCGACGACTTCTCGTTCTAGCTGCCTGACTCGCTTCTGCAGGCGTTTGGTTTCCCCTTTCATTTCCAGGCGGCATGAACGACAGATGCGCCTTGTGCCGAAGTGAAGATAGGGCATATGATGGCTACAAGTTTTGCACACAGGCAAGCCACAGCGGAAACATTCACAGTTTGTGCTGCCCTCGCAGTCTATGTCACAGAGAGATTCGTTACAGGCGTACATCGGTTGTCTCCTGTTTTTCATAAACGAACCAGCGACCCCAAGATTTTGCCGGACCGACTTCGATCTTAGCCAATGCTCGCTCCGCGCCACCGCGAGTTTTCCACAACCTACGTGCAGGTTGATCAGGGTGGCAGTAGTCATAGCGACCATCTTTATCAACATACATTATCGCTGCCGACTGGTACAGGCTTCCGATCCAGAATCTTTTGCTTGTCGTCATGGGGTTTCTCCCGCGACTTCCACTGATTTCTGAAGCTCCCGACAGTATCCCTGAACCTTGTCGGCGTCGGCTTCGTTCAACAGCTTGAAAGAGACGAAACATGGCCGTCCGTTAATACTTCGCGGTCCTGCCCTATTGATGTGTTCGTAGATTAGCCCAATGTCGGAAGTGCGAAGCTTGTGCTTTAGTTTCGGCTCCATTAGTGCGAATGGCATGAACATCATTACCAAGTCTGTCGGTTCCGGGCAGTCCAAATGCGTCCAGATTGCCCCAGTCTGTATGCCTTGGGCAATCTCCCGTAGTTCTTGCTCGGAATGTAAAGGTATCTCGATGGGTTCTACGACAACTTTGGCTTGTTCGCTCATAGTGTCTCCTTTATCATTGCATCATCAGCCCACCCCTGCCCTCTGTATTCTTGAAGGACGGAGAGGGGGACGGGCTTGCCTTCAGCCACAGCTTCATATACAGCGTCTTCGTGGTCTGAGACATATTCAGGATGCTCAGCAAGCCAATTCTTGGCAGCATCCGCTGCATCACGATATGTCCGCATCCCCCACTTTGCTTGCTCCACATCTGGTAATTCGTAATCCAGTGTACTTTCAGTATGAAGTGTTCGCTGACTGATGAATGATCTAGCCCGTCCCCTTGCCTCAAGTCCCTCTTCAAACCACTCAGGAACGGTGGGCTGAAACGCCTTGAACTGTTCCCGCGTCATCTCCCACGGCTCTTTACCATAATGTTTTGTCACTTTTTGTCTCCTAGCCGTACAGGAATTCTACGGGGAATGTCTCACAGAGATAGCGAGCATAGTCGCCTGCCGTCATATCGGTTTTGCGACGGTTAAACTTGGCTATTGCGATGCTGGCCCCTACTGACAAGTCGTTGAAGTAGGGAAGGTCTCGGTATCGCTGTATCCAGTTGTGAACCGTTTCGGCATCGATGTAATGCTTAGTCATGTCCTTGTCTCCTTATTTAGGTTTATCAAACCCAAGCGTGCCAAGGGCTAAGTTCATCCGTTTGGCTATGGGTGACCCTGCTGTTGGCTGCCCGTTTGTCTTATCGGGGCAGATACAGCAGTTTACACAAAAGCCGCAAAGCGTGCATACTGGTTCTTGCTCGCATTCAGGGCAGGGTTCCCACATCTCGCCGTGTTGTAGCCGTTTCGTCATGTCCTTATCTCCTTACGATACGGCGTTGGCGGCTTTCCATCCCTGATTATAGCTTGTCGTTAAGCCCCCAGGCAGTACACGATGGCTTGAGGCAACACCATCTAATGCGTCGGCATATCCAAGACGCCATGCATCCCAAGCCCCGCTCCCTCGTTGATATTCATCGGATGGCGGGGCTGGCGGCGAGGCCTTGAAAATCGCTTCCGCTTGTCCGCGAGAATAGGCAACCCAACTACCGATATTGTTCTCGGCTTCTGTAATCAGCAGTGATGGTCTGCCGGGTTCCCTAATCGGGTCTTTCTGGAACTTCACAATACGGATATAGGTGTGCTCAGGTAAATCAGGACGTCCTATGCTGGGCCTTGAGAGGCGAACAATTTCGCCCGGTCGTGGTTTCGTTGGTTCTGGTGCAGCAAGAGACCAGTCAGGATGGCAACTTTCAGTAGCCTGGTATTGTCGTTCTTGATTCATGTCCTTGTCTCCTAGTTCAAGGTTATTCGATTTTCACTCTACTATCATTATACGTTACATCGGCCAAAAGTAAACCCCAAAATAGAAAAAAACCAAGTCTTTTTTCACCTTCTTTGTAAGCCCTTATAAAACAAAGACTTAGCCCCCATGCTTTTCCACCCAGGAGGTCACCTTTTCCGCGATTTCGGCCTGGGATTCCACCCTGTCCAGCCGCAGCTCGTCCACTGAATCCCGGCAGAGCAGGTCGATGTAGAGGCACTCCTGCTCCTGCCCCAGCCGCCAGATGCGCCCCTCCGCCTGGCTCCGCACCCCCGCTCCGAACGTCCCGTTGCCGTAGAAGATAGCGGTTGAAGCGTGCTGGAGATTTAGTCCCTCGCCCCCGCTCCGGGGATGGGCGACCAACACGCGGCACTTCGGGTCGCTCTTGAATCGCCGCAGCTCCGCCGCCTGGTCCTTGACTTCACCCCGGATGCCCGCGTGACCTATGCCCATCTTGGTCAGTCGTTCCTCTATCATCCTTCCCTCCTCAATGTAGGCGTGGAATACGATGCCCTTGCCTACCATCCCCCGGATGACCTCCTTCAGTTCGTCAAGCTTGGGATTCTTCTTCAGCCTTGTTGTGCCCGTTCGCTTAATCAAAAAGCCGCCCGCGACCTGCGAGAACTTGTTGCCCTTGTTTCTGCTGTCGATTGTCTTATCCCCGATGATCTCCTGTGTCAGTTTTTTCTGCTCGGCTGTCATGTCGCAATACCGCTCTTCGTACATACGCTCGGGCAAATCGAAGCATTCGTCCCTAGAATACCTTAACGTGGTCGGTGATATTCTCTCTAGGATATTCTCTAGCTCATCCTTCTTGATCCTCCATTTCCCCCAGTAGTCCTGTTCAAAGTACTTTCGTAGGAATGCCATTATGCCCGTCCCCAACGTCTCGCCCCCATCCAGGGCATAATATTCCGCCCATAGATCGGCCTCCCCTGTTGAGATGGGCGTGCCTGTCATTCCTATGACATGAACCGCGCTGCTGCTCAGGGCAACAGCTGCCTTGGATTGAATGGTCTTAGAATGAGCCAGGTGGTGCATCTCATCGAATACAATACCGTCGAATTCAGCCTCCTTGATTAGATGCCGATTCAGGAGCCATCGTTTCTCTTTGCCCTCTCCGTGGTAATCACCGAACAACACCCTTAGTCCCTCATAATTGACAATCCAGATATCGCCGTTATTCTGAATCATCGCCCGTCTCTCGGTCTTGCTTCCCCTCAATAGATGATAACTCTGATCGGTGTGCTCAGCTATCTGCTGCTCCCACCCCTCGACCACTGAGTTGGGACATACTACCAAGAGCCTTCTAGTCCCCCAGAGTTGATGTGTGTACAGGCTCGTCAGGGTCTTGCCCGTTCCTATGTCATGCCAGTAGGCTATCCGTTTCCCGGCGTCCGCTGCCCAGATGAGGGAGACTGCCTGGTGATGGAGAGGCTTCGTCTTAAAATCGACACCCCAAAGGATTGACTTTACCTCTTTTTCAGTTAGGTCCTTGGGATTTTTCATCCTCTTTCCCTATCTCAAATATCTCGTTGTCCACGTCCACGCCTATCCAGGACGAGATGCAGAACTGTCCCAAATCATAGCATAAACTTATCGTGCAGCTTACGTCCTGTTGTCCCTCGCGGTTGGCTATTACTGAAATACCAGCCAGGTTGTTTCGCACTTCATTGTCTCCCCTACCTATTGCCAACATGATATCGGCATTCCCGCATTTCCTGGCGTCCTCCGCCACGTCCCTCTGCGATACATACCGTTTCTTCAAAGCGCTCCTAGTTACCTGGGACACCGTTGCCACGAGGATATTTCTACGGTCTGCCAGTCCCTTCGCCCAGATGTAGACCCCGTTCAACTGATGCCTAAGTTCCTTGCCAAACCCCGACAGGTCCATAATATCCAAGTAGTCAATGAGCAGAATATCGGGGGTAAAGTCTTCAAACGCCTCCAGGTAATTGAGGAAACGTTCCACTTCAGGCGGACTACATTGGCCCATGGGATATTTCTTGATCCTGAGTCTGCCCCCGAACCGCTGCATCCGTTTGCGAGCCTTTATTGCCACGTCAGTTTGGTATACGGACCGAATCTTGGATGTATGATATTGATGTCCCTTAGCTGGGGTCCATTTCCAATAGCCTACCTCCTGACCGATCCGCTTGCTTCCCCTAGCGGTGAACATCATATCGTACCGAAGTTCCTGTACCCACTGCGAGACCTCGTTTGAGATATGGAGTATGTTCAGGCCATGGTGAAGGCCAGTCTTGGCAAGGTGGGAGAGAAAGAACGTCTTGCCTGCCTTGTATCCCCCTAAACAGACCAAAAGCTGTCCCCTGTTGTATCCCCCTATCAGTCTATCCAATGCTTGAATCCCCGTAGGAACCAAATATGTCTCCCGTTCCCTATTGGTGATATTAGAATAGTCCCGAAGGTAGTCCAGCCCCGCGTCCTCCTCCGGTATGCCGGACTGTAGGGCCGCGTATAGGACGTTGTCGGCACCCTCTAGGTCGTTCTCCCTAACCAGTAGTTCGGATGCCCTGACCAACGCTATCTCGCGCTCTCGCACGCGCACGAACTCGTGTACGCGGGAAAGGATGAAAGCCTTGTTTGGCTCGTGAAGCTCCTCCAGCTTTTTGAGATATCTGCGGTATTCTTCTATCTCGTCGTCGGGCTTGTCTTCCAAAAACCTAGAGAGCTGGTCCTTGAAGTGCTGGTTCGGTGCCTCTTGGAACTGGGCGTAATAGTCGTAACAGAGTTGGGCGATGTTCTCTGTTAGGTAGGAGGTGAAGAACTTCGGCTTCATTCGTCCTATGGTGAGCTTCAGAAACTCGGTGTCAGTGAGTGCTAATCTCAGAAATGAGTCCTGGAGGTGCTGGTTCAGTTTAGCCATTCAATATCAAGCTCCCTTACTGCCTTCGCCCCCAAACTGTCGGGGTCCTCGCCCTCCGGCAGGCGGACCACCCCGGTTCTCATTATCGGTGCCAAATCTAATGCAGTTCCCCTCGCCTCATTATACGCATCCGAATCCCAGCACAGCACTAGTTCCTTTATGTAGTCGTCTGTCACCAGCTTTGCCCTCTGTCCCCGCGTGAGCTGTTTGCTAAAGCATGTCACAGCATTGTGCCCCATACGCCAGCAGTCTATCGCTCCCTCTACCAGATAGATTCTGTACGGCGGTTCTACTGATACTGTCCAGTACAGGTAGTCCATGATGGGACCGTTGGTAAAGTATTTCAGCTTCGCCTTGCTGGAAACGTCCCTTCCCTGCCAGGCCACGAGATTCTGGTTGTCGTCATATATCGGGATGATGAGTCTCTGTGCATGCTGTCCGGCTACACCAGTATATCGTACCATGTAGTCACTGCAGGTCCGTAGGCTGATTCCCCTATCGACTAGGAATTGCCTGAGTAGGGGCTGATCCCCCACCAGTTCGGGGGTGACCCCCCTACTTGGGGGCAACTCTATCTTGTCCGCCTTCTTGGCCTTGACCGTAGGAACACCATGTAGATTTTCCCGTATGATATCCAGCACGTCCTTGTCCTGTAGGTCCGGGGCTTTGTCTACGGTCCGAGCGTATTCACTTCGGGTATATCCCAGCAGGGTACTGAGGATATCGTAGAAGCTCCCCTTGCGGTGACACCTAAAGCAATAGTATCGTAAGACGTTCGGGAATATCCCGCAGCGAAACTTGTCATCCCTACGCCCGCTTGACTTGCCCACGCAGAATGGACAGTTGATGTTCAGGCACTTTGTAGATTCCTGAAATGGTATCCTGAGAGCCTTGAGGGTTTGCTGGAGCTTGTTCGTTGTCATTATTCACCGTTCACCAAAGATATCCAGCATGCTTGGGCCTGATTCGCCTATTGGTTAATGGTTCTTTTGAACCCTTGCACGGCGTCGGTCTGCGTTTCGTATGCCCATGCCGGTACGCCAATCCCTGTTTAGTCGAGGCGAGCAACCGTCGGCAGGTACGGCATCGACCGTAACCGAACCTATATTTCATTATACGCTCTATTCACCCTTGTCTTGATTTCTTGCCTTTCGTTGCACACCGGTCAATTTTGGGTGACACCTAAAGCAGATTGTTTCGTACCCATTGAGCCCGCAACCACCACCCCCATTGGCAACAGCTATCTTGTGGTGCGCCTCCCAGAAATGTGTTCGATTACCGAGTCCAAGTGCCTCTCTAATCCAATCCCAAGCTACCCAATCAATTTCTCGAACTCGACGAAGTGTTCTTTTTAACATTCCATAATCCCGTCCACATATTGCACACACTCCGTGGTCACGTTGTCGAACTTTCATTCGTGCGAAACCAGGATCACATTCAATATAAACTACGTCTTGACATTCAGTAGAACAGTACTTTCGCCGTCCATTGCAGCATTTGCCACACAGGGCACAGATATAATTACCATAACTATCTCGACGCCAAGGATATTTCTGGCTGATTCTTTCACCGCGAGGTCTCATTATACTCCAACGGTTCCCCGTTCTCGGCCTGCTCTTGGAATTGCTTCAGTCGCTTCGCCCGCTTTTCCCGCTCCATTTTTCTTCTCTCAATTATGGTTCTGTATTCTTCAATAGCACTGGGCTTTGTAGTTGCCCCTGGACTTGACGTACCCTTCTTATCCCTCACTTCTTCCTCCCGATATGAAAGTGATAGTGGTCCTTTATCGTCCTCTGCTCCTCGTCAATCTCCATGCCCGGATATTTCATCCTTGCTATCCGCAACAATTGCTCCCGCTGTCCCTCGCTCGGCGGGTCGTGGTCCCGCCAGACAAGCATGGGCGTCCCGCAGCTCTTGCAGTTACAGATGATATATGTTTCCGTAACCTCGTACCACTTGGTCAGTCGTTGCATATCACACAGCGGACACCCGGCTCTAATCAGTCTTTCTACTCTTATCATGTTGACTCCAATATTGTTGTCGCCACCACTCCCCATTTGCCGCTTCCGTTTGTGCAGTAACTGCCCAACTAGCGGCTGCCTTAATTAGCCAATTTACGGCACTTTCAAAACCGTCTGCCGCCCCCCTCTTATCGAATCCGTATCGTAAAGGCTTTTCAATATCTTCGACACTCCTAGTTTTCATTATACCACCCTATTGTTGAATTCCTTGTGCTCCAGAAGATTTAGCACCTCTTCAACCGCTCCCACCTCCATGTCGAATCTACTCTTTCGCGTACAGCTGCCAAGGTGGGGCGTGAGATAGGCGTTATCTAGCTTCACCAGTGGCCCCGAGTATGGCTCCTTGGTAAACACGTCTATTGCCGCAGAACCGTCTCCCACCTCCAGCCAGTCATATAGAGCGCCTTCATCTACGATAGCTCCCCGTGACATATTTATTAGACAGGCGTCCGGTTTCATCAAATTGAATTCCCTCGGCCCGACATAGTGGAGGTTCCTTTCCTCGAAGGGAATGTGAATGGTGATGATGTCGCAGGAAGCGAATATCTGTAGCTTGCTCTCCGGCTCCGTTCTTTCTATTCCCCGACAACGTTCTGGGATAATATCGTTGGCAAATATCCTTCGGGGCTTGAGGCCCGCCACCTTCTCCAAGACCAATCTGCCTATCCGCCCACAGCCGATCACCCCGATGTCACAGCTTCGGATGTCCCGGCCGATATGGCGATACCAATTACCTTCCCTCATGGCCCTGTCGGCCTCCTGGACCCGTCTGAGCATATTGAGCATCTGACAGATGGTGAGTTCAGCCACCGCATTGCTGGGGGCATCTGGCGTGTTGGTGACTACTATCCCCCGTTCTTCACAAACCTTCAGGTCAATGCCATCGATGCCGATTCCAACTCGGCTTATCATGGCAAGGTTGGACACGAGGTCGAGTGTCCATTCCGCGTATTCTTCCGTCCCGGCTATGATGATGTCAGGCTGGCATTGAATCAGAATTCTCTTCAGCTCGCCCTTCTTCAACTTCCGGCCCTCGGGGTTATAGATGACATCCCGCCCGTCGAGCTGCCTTCTTGGTGTCGGATTGGGATCACCGAATGGGTGGGTTGTTACGAGTATCTTCATTTGGTTTCTTTCTTTGCTGTTGGCTTCGGCATAGGCTTGGATTTTTCCCGCGACCGATAGAGCATTTCAGCAAACGCGAATTCCTCCGGGTAGTCGATGTCCATGAACTCGTTTCGGTCTACAAACTCGAAATATGGCGTCTCGCCTAGAATGCTTTTACATTTTCGCATTTTACTGGCCGGAAGGATACAGGCTCCGAGGTTGAGCTTGAAGGCATGGATTTGGTTCGAGCGCGTCCCGGCGAATGAAGTAAAAGTTGTTGGCTTTCTGTTCCACCCATCAAATATATAGTCATGAATCCTCGTAACTGTGTGAAGGCAATCGTAATTGAACGTCTTGTGTTGGCTGTTAGCGACTCTATCGTAATACGTTTCGATTACCTCATCAAATGATTTTGGCAGAATCAGCGGATTTGTTATAGGCGTCCAGACTATCACGGTATCGTTCCCGAAGTTCTTCATTACTGCGTTAGCCAGATGCTGGTAAACCTCGCTCATTGGTGTTGTGTCCAAGGAGAAATAAACATCTCTCTTGTGTTGAAGGATTCGGAATTGGGCGGCCTTGTTCAGGACGGCCGGGTCTTCCGATGACAGCACGATTCCATCAAGATGTTTGACCTTCAGTAGTGTCTGAAGTTTCAGGGTCGTGAGGTTCATGCCCGCGAATGGCCGAATGCTCTTACTTTCTACCCGTTTGCTTGTTCCCTTTGCCGCCACTAGCGCTATCGTTTTCATTGTTGGCCTCCGCTCACGTTGATTATTGCTCCGTTGATGTAGCTGGCGGCTTCTGACGCCAGAAAGACTATTACACTTGCTTGTTCATAGGCGCGGGCGAACCTTAACATTGGTATGTTTTTCATTAACATCTCTTCATCATCACTTTTGGGTGAATAACAAGATTTGAGCATATCGGTTTGTGTCTGACCGGGACAAATACAGTTGACATTGATATTCCACGGTCCATAAGTTGCCGCTTGGTGTTTTGTAAGCGCGATTACTCCGGCCTTACTTACCGTGTAGGCCTCCGATCCCAATTTGGAGTATGATAAACCTGCGATAGATGAGACATTGATAATCTTTCCCCGCCTCGCGTGCATCATGTGGCCTATTACTTCTTGACTTGTTAGAAAACAGGCAGTAAGGTTAGTAGCGATCACCTTATTCCAAGAAGATATAGTAGTCAGTTCAGTATTAGGAGTAAAAATACCCGCACAATTTACCAGCACTTCTATCGGACCCAACATTGCCCTTGCTTTATTCATATGTTGGGGCACGGCATCTGAATCAGATATATCCCCTTCAACACATCTGATTCTTTCGGGGAATTTCTTCCTTAATTCCCTCACAGCTGTCATGACTGTATTGGGACTTATGATCGTAACGTAGTCGCCCTCTTCTAGGAACGCTTCCGCCGTCGCTCTGCCTATGCCCCGTGAACCGCCAGTGATGAACACATGTCTAGGCATTATCATCCTCGAATTGGTGTACTACGTCAGGCACCGTAACGGCGAACCGAACGGCAGGTTTGTCGCCTATCACTCGTATTCTATGGTGAGCCCCGGCAGGTACATTTACAATATCCCCGGCGGTGACGTGCTGAGGAGCCCCATGTATCCACCAGATGAACGTTCCCTCTAATATTACCCAACACTCAGCGGCATTGGGATGAAAATGAAACCGATTCCCTTCTCCCGGCATCTGTTGGATGACTACACCTCCGAAGTGCTTATTGTAGGTCACTCGCACTGCCCAATTCCCCTCCTTGCCCATGAAACATCGAATTTTCGCAAGATTGGTTATATCGCAGTCTACGAATGTGTGGATATCAACATCATTTATTCCATCCTCTTGTAACACTCGTACTAGGTCACTATCCCGAATCACAGCATCGCCTCCGTATGTTGTTTGATCTTATACCCTCAGTAACTGGAAGATAGATGAACTCGACAGGGATATTTGCTTCGATAAACTCTTCTTCTCGGTCAATCCATTCTAACGTTCCCTGCCAGTCATCGCCCATGAAAAACACATTGAATCGTAGAATTTGCCATGTCTCTATTTTGTCAAGGGGAGGCACGACAACCTCGTCAACAAACCAACAGCTCCTGAGAATTTCGATTCGCTGTTCCAACGGGATAATTGGCTTGGGTTTTCTATCCATAATATACTCATCCCGGTTTACTCCTACGATGAGCCTATCACACATTGCGTCCGCCTTTTCAAGCAATCGCAAATGCCCGACATGGAATAGGTCGAATGTGCCTACTGTGTATCCTACTATCATTTCGGTTTCCTCAATAATAATGTCCAGTTCATGTTTCTGCTGCCTGATGGATAGGGATCGATGGGTTGGTTTAGCAATACCTCAAATTCCGGCAATCTGTGTAAGATATCCTCTGGAATCTGAATAGACATAGACTCGTATCCCCTGTCACATCCCTGGCCTAAATGTAGATGAAACATTATCAACCCATCTGGTTTTACTATCCTTTTTGCTTCGGATACAAACTTGTTCAAGTCATTTGCATGATCGAGGGCGTTGCTATAAACAAAGTCGAATTCTTTATCTCCGAATGGCACATTGTGGAAGTCACCTGCAATGCTCCAGGGCGGTGTCGCAATCAGGTCCAATCCAATGCAGTTGCTTCCTAACTCCCTGAGTATTACCACCTCTGCACAGAACGATGGACCAAGGCATATCGACCTAGAGTCTTTGAAGGTAATATGGGGAACGGCTGTCGCAAACCACAATCTAAATTCTATTAAGTGCTTCTTATGATGAAGCTTGAAGTATTCCTCCTCCTTACCCGACCAGCGGGCCTCTTTTTGGTGTTGAACATACGCCTCATAGTCTTTGTATTCTCGTTGTTTCATATCTTGAACTCGTGAAAGGGCCGCAATTCGTCAATGCTCATACTCAGGTTCGATAAGCTATATCTGTTTCGCTTAAAGTTTACACACTGCTTGTCCCAACCGGGGTAGTGTCGGTCCAGAAACACCGACGATTTATTCGGCGTCGGAAGTGATAGGCCCCAGAAGTCCCGTCGTACCAGTGGCAAAATATCTGTCTTTGAAAATGGCTTTAGAGGTGGGGGCGTCTGTCCATTCGAGCAGAAGTCAATCTTATCCTCCGTCTCCACATATGAGAAGATATCCACGAACGGCTTGCGGTAGTATCGCTCCTGCTCGCCGGTTTTAGGAAACATCTTCAGGTAGTGTCCGTTTTGGGGAGAATCTTCCTCCGCCCAACTGTATCCCCTTTCGTGGAGGTCATCCAGGGCGTCCGCAAATCCTCCCGCAGCATTTTTGTTAATCGTGATGTCCATGTCATCGTCCCACGGAATCTGTCCCCCGTGGCGTATGCATCCCAACAACGTTCCATAAATCAGCATCCACCCAACTCCATGAAGCGAGAAAACTTCGTCAATCGCCGCCAGCATGTCTATCGCCGCTTGCCTTTTCTTACTACTCCATACACCTTTGAACTGTGGCAATCTGTCGTAGATTCGTCTCATCTTTGGGGGCTTCTCTCTATAATCATTATACGCCTTTTCCCACGAGGACGAGACGACTTCTTTTGCCCCAATGTTGTACTCCTTGATATCGGTGGGAGAGTGTCCACACAGGGGGCAAAGGACTTCCAACTGTTCTAGTATCGCTTCATGCGTCAAGGCTGACATAGACTGAATGGCGATATCAAGGCCGAACACGCGGGCAATTGCCGCGCCTGGCCCGCAGGGATAAATGCCATAGTATGTCAGGCTCATCCCACAGTCCCATGGTCGGGGACAGACAGCACCGGGTAGCCCATAGTCAACCGGGGCCTTGTTGTAACTATCATGTGTTGGGACGATAGGGCCTGTCTTGCTACTGCTATTCACGTGGTTAATCCAGGGACAAGAACGGGCAAGCCCCATACTCTCTTGAGCACGTTGTCCACATCCGTGAGTGTTATACCACATTTTCAGGGTCGGATAGGCTTGTTTATACCGTAAAAAGGGTTCGATGACTTTCCTTAGTTCCGGGTGACAGCTGGGTTCTCCACCGGTTAGCTTGATGAGGTCCCAGGGTTTGGTTTTGGTGTAAGACAGAGAGTCCCGGACGAAGGCCGATATCTGCTGAACCGTCATATAGTTTTCAGTAGGAGCTTGACGACAAGACCTGTCGCAGTTATGACATTTCAAATCACAATGAGAAGTAATATCAATCTCTAGTTTCCTTGACAACCTGGTTCCATATCCCATCTCAGCCCAGTTCTGGTAGTCCTCTTGGGGATGGGAGACATTGCCAAACTCTTTCGCATCAAGGAACAAAGGTCTCACCTCCTAGAAACCGTTCCAGTCTCTCCGGTAGGTCCGAGAGCTTCCACGTATTCCGCTCCAGATATCCGATGAATTCCCTCATAGCTCCTCGGTCTAAGTCGCACTTCTTTCGTCTCAGTCGGTTTGTGTATTTCACCGTATCCTCCCATCCCACGCACCGCCAGGATACGCCAGGATGCCTGTAGACGGCCATTCCATAGGTCAGGACGGGAATGCCCTCCTTGATCGCCCTGACACCGCAGTGGGAGTCTATACACGCCAGGGCGGTGGCCTGTCCCATTGACTCGTCCAAGTCATCAATATCGTCCCACCGGGCATTGGGATATTGATTGATAATATCCCATGTGCTTTGAAGTATCTTGTAGGAAGGATGCTTTCGGACCCTAATGGGAAGGACAGAGCAGTTTACCAAGTCCTTTAGCCATTCCGTACTGTCCCGGTAGATGGGACAGACATCGCGGTGCAGTTTAAGATTTTTTTCGTGCTGGAGAATTACTAGCAAGTCACCATCTCGGACGGAGACATCTTCTCCGTTGGATGGAAATTCAGTTCCCATTACTCTCGATCCGCCGACACCCCCGATGTTCGGGGCAAAGGGGCTTAGACTTCGACAGAGGATGAATGGCATGTCGTCACCCTTACCTTCTTCCCAGTATCGCCCGAAGTCGTCCACCTCTGCATAGAGTATCTCGGTTCCATGGTCTATGCAATTCATCTTCACCGGGGGAAACCACGATTGGGTTCCTCCCCAAAAGATAGCATACTTGAACTTTATGGAGAGGGGATAGTTCGATGTCTGGCTTTGCCATCGCGTAATCTGATATCCCATCCCCTGGAACGCCTCTGCAATGCTGTCTAGGATCGTCCTGACACTGATCCCGCTCGGGTCGTTGTAGGAAAAGGCATTTGCCTCATGCACTAGAACCTTTTCTACCAAGAGATTCCCTCCTTCACCCGTCGGCACAGGTCTATCAATGTATCGGTTATCAGAATGGGGTCAATCTTCGCTAGGATATCCTGTCGGACTAGCTCCCGGTTGAGGGCGAACACGGACTCGAATCCATTCTCGAATTGCTTTGCGTTGACTGCGAAGTATCCGCTAACTCCCGGCGTAACGGACTCCGATACACCGCCGCTGGGACAGGCGATAACCGGGGTTCCCCTTAACATCGCTTCCTTTGGTCCGAGGGGGTCGCAGTCACAGCACTGGACTGGGTGGGCAAAAGCATAGGCGTTAGACATAAGCTCATGCTTCTTGTCATACCCTATCTCGCCGACGTATTCCGTGGCATAGTCCTTGATGTCCTCCCAGTATTCCTCGTCGCGGATTGGTCCCGCGACTATGAAGTCTAGCCCGAGCTTTTTACAGGCTTTCCCGGCAAGGTGAATGCCCTTGCAGCGGTGGATAATTCCCACAAAGAGAACGTATTCGCCGCCTGCTCCAAGCGGAACGGAACTGGGGTCGTACTCGATAACGTTATGGAGTACAGGATGGTTTCCACAGTCATAGTGACGGCCGAATTCCTTGCTTTTGTAGACTCGATTCCTGACCTTATCGTGGGGATACTTCTTGAACGGGTCGCCACCCATCAGGGACAAAGCATTGGGAAATTTCTGTCCGGCTATGTGGTAGGCCGAATAGTCGATGATGCAGTCGTAGTCTTTCCAGTTTTCCTCGATGCGTTTTACAAGATAGTCTTCCTCGGTCATGGACGGCTTGTGGGCCTCTATTACGTTCGTCGCTGGACAGGAGCTGTTAGGTCCACAATAGAGGTCAACCGTATGTCCCATTCTGATTAGGTGGCGAATATGGATATCGGTTACGCATTCCGCGCCCCCGTACATGGGCGGGGGAACTGACTGCTCGGGAGTTACTAGCCATGCGAGGTTCATAATCTGTCTTCTTGTTCCCGTGTAATGCGATGGTGTCGTATCTCATCTATCAGCCAGTCGGCGCATTCGTGGCATAAATCCAATTCCTGCCAATCAAAGTCACCATCTACTGAAGATGTCGATTTTAAAGAGCCTTTACCCGTTCCAACAGTACAGTATTCAAAAGGACCGGATTCCCAATTGGGATTCTCCGCTATTCGCCCACACAGGTCGCATCGTAATTCAATACATTCCCGTTTTGTGACAATCGTCTGTTCTACATTTCCGTATCTCTTCATACCTTCTCCGCTATTATCCACTCGTCCCTTACTATGAGTGTCTTGAATCCGAGTCTCTTAACGTGTTTGAGAGTAATTTCTAGAGGCATCAAATTGACGTGCTCAGGCAACAATGTCATCCCCGGCAATATCGCTACCTTGCCACCCACCTTCAATACTCGGCGGACTTCTGTCAGGAATACAAGGTAGATGAATCCTGGCAAGTGCTCGGTGATATCCATTGCCAGTATACGGTCAAACGTCCCCTCCGCGTATGGCATATTTGATACGCAGCCTTGGATGGCTTTCATCTGTCCATCAAAGTATTGGTTGCAAAAATCTACCGCAGGTTGGCTCCAATCTATTCCATGAATTAGTTGCTTCAGGCCGAATTTGTTTACCATCAGCCATGTGTCATCGCCTCCCCCACAACCGCACACGAGAATATCGTGTTCCCTGCTGAGGTCGAGGTCCGTCAGGCACTCCGTGTCTCGTTCAGGATGGAAAGTTGCTGGGTCTATCTCAGCCTTATCGGTCAGTCCTCTGTGGTATTCAGTCTCATACCAATCTTGTGTGTATTCGAATTCCATCAGTAGTCCGGGTTGATTCCCATACTCCTCATCCGGCGAGCGAACAACTCTAAGTCGTGATTCATCATTTCCGTTTTCTCCTCGTCCTTGATCGTCCTCGTCCCACCCTCGCCCCAATGATGGATGGCGACGGCGGACGTATCGATCATCAGGGGAGGCTTCACCTTGTTCATTCTCATCGCGAAGTCGGTATCGGCTCGGAATGAGTGACGAGAGTATTCTATACAGAATCCACCGACAAGATTGGCCGTCTTGATGTCATACGCAAAGGATGAATACAAGTAGTTCGCTGGCAGTAATCGATTGCGGCCCTCCCAGCGGAAAAACTGCAGATGCTTTCGGTGTCCGTCGCCTGAATGAATACCCCCGCCCTCGTCACGGAAAGACATGCCGGTGGAGTGCGGCAACTTAATATCAGGATTCGGATAGTCTGGGTTGTTTGACGGATACATGCCCCCAGCCACGGGTGTGTTCGTATACATAACGAGCTTGACCAACTTGCCGATGCAGTCGGGCTCCGGCACAAGGTCGTCGTCCCATCGTATGCCCACATCGAACTTGGCCTCCGTCATATGCCGCAGGGCTGTTTGGCCTCCTGCTGAATCACCGAATACGAAGTAGTCATTTCCAACAATAGTGACTTTATCCTGTAGGTCTTCTGGTGGTTTCCACATCTTGGTGTTACAATAAACGGGCTTCCCAGGATCGGCAACACAATACTCCGAATACTCGGCATAGTGGTCATCATTATTGTCTACCACGAATATCCGCTCCGGTGGATGGTCCTGATTGACAAACGCCCGCAGCGTAGTCCACAGTAGTTCTTCTCGCCCGCACGTCGGTATGCCTACAGCGTATCTCATAATCTATATCTCATCGTTTGCACGCGTCATGATAAACTGTACCATGCGATGAACAGCCTTAGGTTTCTCATCTAGCTTTTCACCTGCCCATGCTAAATCGAAGAACTCTTCATGTTCCCAGTTATCCCAATCAGCTATCTGTTCGCATACTCTTTTTACTGTGTCCTCATCGAATATCTTTTTCCAACCCTTTCCTTGTATCGGATTATTGGCAGGGATTTCACTATTAGCCATGTTACTTGTCCTTCCTCTGCTTTCGGCGGTTCCGGCGCTTTGTGGAGCCTACTTTTCGCCGTCGCCTGCCCTTGCTGTGTTTATTTCTATGGCTCATTGATCTTTGTCTCTTTTGTTAATGAGGTTTTCCATTATGATGCCAAGCACCACATGCACACGGACCATCTGGGTTGTCGCAAACTACTCCACCGTTGATAAAATGCTCGCCTCCATGCCCGGATAAACCACAGAGTTCACAATTACCCAGTTCGGGACCGTCGAACCAATGCCTTCCGTCTTCATCAGTAACTTGTAAGAGTGGGGAAAATTGAAACATGTTATCTGCCTGTTCATCCCTTCGCCCGGCCTTGTAAGCCTTCCTTAGCACCTTGGCAATGCTCTCTTCCGCTTTGGCTGTATCTTCCTCATAAACATAAGCGCGTCGCCAAGTTGCTCGTGACAGCAAATTTTTAGCCGCTTTCATTGCGTTGTACGTTCTCATCACTTCTCTCCCGGATTCATTTTTGTTTGCTCTTGAATGCTTGCTGGGCAGCCCAAAGCTTTCCCTCATAGAAACAGTTGGGACATGCATCTGGGGATGGGTCGATTATATTACAGCCCGTTATGATATCAACCCCACATATTGAGCAAGGTACACTGTATTCCCATTCCGGTTTTTCAGATGGGTCTCTCATGTATTTTGAGCATAAGTCCATTACTTTTCTCCCACCAAATCCAATGGCGTTACGCAATCAATCTCGCCAGCCCCTGCCCTATCCGCGATGTAGTCTATGTCTTGCTGGAAGCGTTTCCAGGTCACGTCCATCGTATCGCCCACCACGTGGCATACCCTATGGTAGACCAGCACGGCCAGCGACCCGCAGGCTATGGCGTTGTCCACGGCCTCCCTGACGGCGTTGGGATGCCGGACATCAGCTGCAGCTGTAATACCTATCACTGGATCATTATATCCACTTGGATACAGTCTCTTGCCGCCTGTCATTGCCCACCATCCAAGGTTCTCCGGCACCGGCGTCCCTATCGTCATCCGTATCCAGCGGAATTCCTCTTTCAGTTCCTGGAGGTGATCGGGTCCGGTTACATTGGTAGAACCGAAAGGCAGCATCAGGATGTCGCCGTGGAGACCCACATCATTGAGCATCTTCTTGGCCTCCAGGTAGTCGGCAGTCAGTCCGTCTTTGTCAAGGACGGGCACGCCGGGCTTTGGTTGACCGTTACCAGACCATGAGTGTGTGTTAGAATGGTTACAAATGCAGTGACCCATATCCTTCATGTCTTGGGATACGGTCTCTCTCAGTAGGAACCCAACAGCGCCTATCTTATCCGTAACAATTCCGAATGTACCCTTTAATCCATAGTCGTTTAGGAGGTGAGCAACGTCGAAATGGTCCGCCGTTCCGTCGTCAAATGTCAGCATTACCTGCGGTCTGTCTGTCATGGCTTGAATTCTCCTTGGGTCAGGAAGTGGGAAACGTATTCGTACACCTGGTCCACATCAGGGTCCCATCCCCAGACATAGCAGTGCTGTTTGGCCCCAAACCAGTTAGTCTCGCAGAGCCTCAGCTGGGTCCTTTCGGTTCCCCAGGCCATGTGGTCCTTGCCGCAGCGGGAGGCGATATGGTGGAGACCGGTTCCACCGCCCACGGCCAAGTCGCAATATCCTGACATATAGTTAATGGCGTCGTTGATACTCGTCTTGTTTACAAGGTCCATGACGCCCCCTGGCATATTCCACTCGGCCAAGTCTCGTATACGGCCCAATGCCATAACATTGTATCCGTCCGCCAACAGCAGGTCGGCCAGCTCGTACCAGTTCTCGAATTCCCAATTTCGATAGTCACTCATCGGCCGGTCTCGGATGCAGAGAGCAATTACTGGGGCATCCTTTATGCGAACGGCCTCGAAGGCAAAATTCGGGTCCGCCCTCAGCAAATCTGGGGCTCCTCTTTCATAGAATTCGTAGTTGAACTTCGGCTGGAACATCGCGTAGGTGAAGAACTGCGTGTCCTCGCCGAATTCCTCCTTGCCCAGCTTTAGTGTTTCCTTTATCAGGGCATCCAGTTCCAGCTTGAAACCCTCGTTGAAGTTGTGCCATAACATGCATTCGGATTCATGGGAGGGCACGTTATCCATCACCCGAACCTCATCCGCGAACTGGTAGATGCTCTCCTTACCCGGCTGGTCCGTGTAGACTACCATTCGGTCACAGCCACTCTGGAGGAAATGGTTCCTCATCACCGGCTGCCACGTGAACAATTCCCAGCCAAGTTCGCCGACGAACGGCGAGGCTACCATTGTTTTCTTTTTGTCTTCCGTCATTCTTTCACTCCGCTCTGTTTAATTCCGAACACGCTACACTAATGGCTTCTGCCCATTCATCGCTGTTTGGCTTCCCTCCGGATTTACTTACTCCTGAATGCAAGTGTACCAACCAACGTAGAGATTCTATCGCGTCGTCTAATCGTTTCTGAACATCCTTCATAGTCAAAATCCAACCGCATCGGTTCGCGCATCTCAGGCCCATACCAGTGGTATTATTTACCTCATGGTCCGAGAACATTACGGCCAGGGCTTCGCACCGCGGGCACAATCGGTTATCATGGCTCATTTCTTCACTCCATACAGTTCCGAGTCATACAGGTGATACTTGGTCAAACTCGCCAAGTCCTTCATATCATTATACACCGCTTGTCTCGCTACCTTGTGGCCATTCGGAATCAATGCCAAAAGATGAAAATTATCGGCTAACCACTTCATGCGGTCCTTGCAGTCATCGGAGAAATTCAATACTGATTTCTCAAAGAAGCTCGCCGGAGCGTCATCGTTCTCCCCATTATAGTATCCGTGCTCCTTACAGTATCGCCATATCTCTGTGCCCTTGTAGGGAACGAAAACCGACGCCCAGGCCATTGTCGGCAAACCCGTCTCTCTCCTTAGTTCCACGTTCATTTTTAGAGTATCTAGGTCCGTCTCCAGTGGATCGGGCGTCGGCAATCCCAGCATCTGTTCCGTTCTTACCTTGAAGTTCCGCATAGATAGCCAATCGAATGCCCGAAAGAAAGCTTCGTTAGTCATTGTCCTACCGAGAACATCCTTGCGCACTGTCTCATTGGCCGTCTCTATAGCCACAGTCAATCCGGTACATCCTGACTTTTTCAATAACGCTATCCTCTTGCGGGCGGATTCTTTCTGCGGGTCTAGGAATTCGATACGTGTCTGGGCATGATAGGGGAATGACCATCGCTCGGCAAATTCCTGAAGCCAAGTCAGGTCCATGCCAAATACATCATCCTGGAAGTAGATAAGCTGTGTTTCCTGAGACAGATTTTCCAGTTGTTCCAGTTCTACTAGGAGGTCGCCAACGTCGCGGGACCGGTGAGGAAATATCCGCTTCATGCTATTGTAACAATAGCTACATTTATAGGGACACCCCAGACTTGCCATCATCGACTTGATGGGGCTTGCCTTATAATCTGGATAGTTGGCGTAGAATCCCTTCCTTGACGGTATTGATAGGGGCTCTGTATTGTTACCACAGATAATCTTTGACTTCATATTCCCGCTAAGGATTTGTCTCAGGGGTTCCTGTCCCCTTCCGACCACTACCACGTCGGCGTGCTCAGCACATTCCTTAGGAAAGTAGGATGCATGAGGACCGCCAACGATAACTCTTCGGCCAATCTCACGAAGACGACCCATCCATTGATATGCCCGTTTGTGAATTCCAGTATAGAGAGAAAATCCTATAATATCAGATGCTACATCCTCACTATAAAATCCTTCATTGAAATCTACTGGCTTAATTGTCGTATCCCAGCCCTCGTCCTCCGATACCGCCGCAAGATGCATCAAGCCAAGGGGTTCAACCTTAGCCTCTTGACAGAGAAGAAGAAGACTCTTGTTCACTTAATCTCACCAAGCAACCCCTTCAATGTGTTAGTATACCTCTGTCGGGCCTTCTCTCGTTTGTCACCATATGAGCACCCGATAGGCAACAGTTCCGGGGGTTTCTTATCGCCTAAAATTGCCTTGTACGCCCCACGAGGTAAGAATTGATATGCCTCTCCAAGCTTGGCCTTCCGGTCCGCCCATTCAATTGTAGGCAGAATCAGCTTATCGGGGGGTTCGATACCGAATTTCTTGTAAATGACAATATCCAGCCGTTGCTGAAACTCCTCGATATAGGGGCACTTCTTTTTGAGGGCGGTATGGATATCTCCGGTATATGCTTCGTGTGCATCGTGTAATAGAGCATAAAGTCGTGTTGTAACGGATGCACCATAAAAGCTATGTCGCACCAGTTCCTCGCAGTATAGACAATGCTCCAGAACGGAAAACGGCTTTTGTATTACCCCGTTCCATCTGCTTATCATAGATAGATGGTAGGCGATGTCCTCTAGCGTCACGTCGTCTTCGGTGAATCCTTCTAAGGGAAATAGGATACCCGATGAGGTAATCAACGACGGGACTTTCGTACTTTCTTGATTCTCTTTCTCAGGAATTTTTCCAGTCCTCTCGATAGGGCCATTGAACGGAATCGTTCTCTAGCAGGAGCAGGGCTTTCCAATCTTTCAATTGCTTCGTCGTCAATGCCCTTCACTAGCATATCCACCGTCTTGATAGCCTTCCGCTTCCTCAACCAGATGAATACCAACAGACCGAACAGAATCGGCGACAGCCAAGTCAGCCAGGATGTGTCCAAAGTTATCATCCCTATGTTCAGTCCGCCCGTCTGCTGTCCCACGGATTGCTTCAGTTCCTGCTCAAGCCGAAACTCAATCTTGCCCTTGATATCCCTGGCCAACGCCGCCTGGAACTCAGGTGAGGCAATCTTGGCCTTTATCTCGGCGTTGACATCGGCCTTAAAGGCATCCTTCTCTACACCGTCACAGCCGGACAGAGCGACTAGAGCAACAGCAAGCCCAACATAGAGACAGCTATTCGCAATGAAAGTTTGAGTACGTCCCATCTTGCCTTCTCCTGTTTTAGCTTCTTAATCTTATCCTCAATCGCCATCTGCCGGGTTCGCTCCATGATGTCGATGCGGCCTTCCGGACTACTGGCCTGAATGATTGTCTTCCAGGCTAGATATGTATCATCCTCGCCAAGACCGGCTAGGGCTGTTTCCGCAGCCTCAATCCCTTCCTGAATGCCCAATCCCACAAGGGCGGGAATGATGGGTTTCACGATGTCAAAGATTTCCTGTTCATCATCGAACATCTCTTGCATCAGCTCGATAAGCTTGGTGGCGATTGCTTGCGACAGGTCGCTTGTCAGTCCTTCATTTTCTGCCACGATAATACTCTCCTCAAATAGGTGTCATTGTCAATTCGGTAGGGTGCGAACGGAAGTCTGTGTCGTCGTATCAGCTCCTCGGTTCTATCGAGGTACTCCAGCGAATACTTACACCAATAAGCCATTGCCACCATCTCGCATTTCCAGAGGTCTCGCGTATCCTCCGGCCACTGCCAGTCTTGGCCAATGTACTCGCAGCCCTCGTTCCAGTTGGCCTCATGCTGACCCAGCCATCCCTGGGCGAGTCCGCCATCGCCCACCATCTGGGTTCCATTCACCGACTCGTGCTGGCGAAGTAAGTCTAGGGCACGACGGGCAGCAGGGGCATTAAGGGTTATGCCGGGGTCACCGACATTCCTCAATACAACACCGCCCGCCGTACCGCATCCACCGACCGAAAAGGAGACCATCATGGTTAGCAAGATGTTATTCATAATTACACGCGCTGATGCCCTTCCTCTGCGGTGTGGGCTTGATCTCCAGCGCGTCGAGGTAGCCTTGGCCTACACGGTGCAGGTCAAGTTCACGCTTGTTGAGGTTGAACCGTTCACCGATCTGCTTGCGCTGGTAGTCTCTCTCGGGGTTGGAAACATGGACGCAATCGCAGACGACCATCTCTCCGCTGATTACGACTACCTTGAACACCCACCCCATGTAAGAACGGTCGTAAACGAAACACCCACCGATATCGATATAACTCCGATATCCGCGTTGCACCACGAAATAGTCTCCTTGCTCGATCATGTTATTCTCCTGGTGCTTCCTTGCCTGTGCGGAAAAAGTTCGAGACCGCCTGGAGGTTCTTGGCCGCCTGTTCCATTGTCTTAAGCAGCAGTTCCACTTGCTCCAGGCGGGAACCTAAGACTTCCTCGGGGGTAGAATCTGGGGGGATAGCCCACGGCTCCCTCGTCCCGGCCTCGGCGTCCTTCACCGTCTCCGATAGGGTGATTTCCGCCGTGTAGAGGGCAGACTTCACACCGGTCGGGATATTGGCACAACCCATCAGCCCCACGAGGACTGCCATCAATACTACGCACATCGTTACCTTCTTCATATCTGAATTCCTTTCCTGGTTTCATACAACTGTTTCATTTCCTCTACAAGACGGTCGTCGTCAAATAGCACGTCAATCAGGTCGTCTATAAGATGTTCTAAGCTATGAGTAGAAAAACGATCTACGCTTGCATCTGGGCTTTGTCGAAGAATATCCCACACCTTGTTCTGCGTCGCCAATTCTAACCTATCCCAGTGTTTCATTCCATGACTCCTATTTCTTTGAGACTATTTGACGGTTTTGTAATGATTTCGCGTGGTGTAACAAACGGACCTCTGCCTAATCGATTCTGCCACCACTCTATTATACCCTCGGCGGGATATATGTCAGAGGGAAAAAAGATTCTGTGTGGATATAGCCTGGCAATCGCCATAGAGCAGGGCTTACACGGCACACCATTGAGATACCAATCGCATCCTTCCAGGGACTGCCCAACCTTTGCCGCGTTGATGATGCAGTTGATTTCGGCATGGATGGTGCGAATACAGTGAGCGACAATAGTATCTCCATGTGTGATGATATTGTCTTCTGAATTAGCTGAAAAATTCATCACGTGAATCAATTCATGTCCCGCCTCATCGCAATGAGGCTCCCCGTCCACCGACCCATTGTAGCCGGTCGCTACGATAACTCCATCCTTGGCCACCACGCACCCGGCCTTGAACCTATCGCATGTGGAACGCTCGGCCACTTGAAAGGCTAGCTTCCAGAGATAGTTGTCCATACTGAGTCTGAGTCTCATCCTGCAAACCTTAGATCGTTTCTTTTATATGCTCGCCTAATGTCTCTGTTTCGTGAGTAACAGGGACCATTATTCTGTTTATTCTTAATAGCCATATTCCTATATTGCCAACGAACCTCTTCTGGCGTCCCCGTCAATGCCCACCTCATTATTTCGAGTCCCATGAAAGCATCACCAAGGGTTCCATAGGCAAATTTCACGGCCCTTTGGATAGATATTGGCCATTGTCCCTTGAATGTCTCTTCAAAGAGTTCCTTAACTCCCGATGAAAGCCCCAGTTTCATAAAAGCCTTCTTACTGATTTTCTTTCTTACCTTCATGCCATTTCTCCTATCGGTAGGCATTTGCTCACGCCGTTCTCCTGAACGACCTCGTATGCCTTATCTGCCTGTTCTATTATATCCGTACTGTGACTTACCATGATTATCTGGACGCCCAGCATCTCGGAAAGCTCCTTCAGCATCCTCCCGAACTGCCCCTGCTTGTCCCTCGACAGAAATCTCCCCGGTTCGTCCAGTATAAACACCGGGGCAGGCTTGGGGACCATTAGGGACCAGAAAGCGAACCTCAGAGATAACGATGTAACATCCAGCACTCCGCCGCCCACCTCTTCCCTCGGCGAGAATCTATCGCCGTCCTTGAGAATCCACGGCGTGGCCTCGGACTGATTTCGCTTGACATCGAATTCCAGCTCAAACTTGTACTCATCACCATAAACTACGGAGAGGGCCAGGGAGACCACGTCCTCTACAAAAGTGCAAACTTTCTCCTGTGTCAGAACTAAAACAGAATTGACAATATCCCTGGCCCTCCCACTCAACAGCACACCTGACAGCGCATTCTCCTTCCCACGGGAGGTCTTGTCAAGCTCCTGTTGGAGCCGGTCCCTCTCCGCCAAAGTCTTTATCAGAAACTCTGAATGTTGTTGTAGGTTAGTCAACCCAGCAATCCTTGTAAGAGATAATAGGTGGGGGCAACAGCATGGCGAACATGAATAATCGTTTCCACAGCACAAACGAATGTAAGAATTGTAGTTATAATACTGGAAGCGAATCCTACAGCCATTCGGGCACTTGCCCGTCCTGGATATCCACGCCCCTCATAATATCCGCCAGGATTTTTAATAATCCTCTCTTCTTTTGTCGCTCGAATTCCCATGCGAAGCAAGAATGGCAGCAAGACAATACCAATAACTACCAATATTCCACAGCATATTGCCGTTACGGTTGCCTGAGATTGAAATTCAGAAACAACCCGTTCGGCCAATGGTTGCACCTTATCTGCCGCCATACCCATCTTGTCTGCGAGCTTGTCAATGACATCGTTAACTTGATTCGCATCCATTGCCGTTTCCTTTCATCTCTGCCATCATATCGTCAAGGTCAGATACCCGTTCCCGAAGTTGCTCTTCCTTTTCCTCGGTATCAACCTCTAAGGTCTCTATCCGTTTCTCGGCTTCCTCAACCGTGCCGATGCCCCACTTGGTGCCCAATGTCTCCAGCAGTTGCTTTCGACGGCCTATCAACTCGGCCCTTTTCGTCCTGGCCTTGTCGAGGGCTATCTTTGCTTCCTTGGTCTTCTTGGTTATGTCGCTCATACCCTATTATACCCCGCTCGTCAGGTGTTCCAGGATTTTCTCTCGAATTTCTTTCGGCGTGTCATCGGCCTCAAAATGGGCGGCGAGGTTGTCAGCAAACGATACGCCGATTTCGCCGGTTTCCTTGAGTTTGCTCACTAACTCGTCAAACCTATGTTCGTCCTGCTCCATTGGTTCATCCTTCTCAATAAACACACTTTCTGCCGGTTCTACATTTAGGTAGATATCCCTTGGCTCTCGTGTCTCGGTGTCGAAGATGACAACCTTCGGCCGGTGTTCCCGGTCCCTCTTGCTTCTAGTCAATCTTAGCATGGCTCCGGGGTTGATGGCCCAGATATTTCCTACTTGAACGGAAAACGGATAGTGATAGTCACCCAGCACGTAGAGGTCATATCCAGGATGCTTCCGCATGAACTGCTTTGGTCCGGTCAAGTCATGCCCAGGCCACAACGGGCGGTCGCCGACCATCACGTGGGCGACGAGGACTTCAAACGTATTACCTGATGTCAATGTCACGGGGAGGATTTCCTGACCGAAACAAGAACCTGAGAAATGTTCCTTATCGCCTCTATCCCACCATCCATTTCCAACTCGAAGGGGGATAACTACTCCAGCAGCAGCCAAAATTGCTAACATCGACCGTCTCATAGAGGCTTCAGTATGATATGACAAATCATGCTGTCCATGTATTACAAAGAAGCGGCATTTTTCAAGTTCCTCTTTTTGCCATCGAAGACGTGCGATGACTTCGCTAACCAATTCACCATTAGGGTTTGGTGAGTCAAAGAAGTCCCCAGTCTGTATCATAGCATCGCATTTTTCTACAATGCAGATTTCCAATATCTGCTGAACTTTGCCAAGACAAGTTTCCATGAAATTCTCATCGGTCCGGCCCTGCGGTGTCCGAACCCGTAAATGCCCATCGCCCCATAATAGAATTTTCATCTTTTCCCCTTCCATAGGTCACGAATCAAGTCCCCGGTTATCTTGTCACAGAACCAAAGAAAGTACAGGGGAGCAAGCAGCAGCGACCCGACGATGACCAGGAAAGTTACGAAATGGTATCTAATCTTGCTCATTTTCTTTTGCAGAGAGTTGCTTCCTTGCCTCATGGGCAGCTTTCTTGGAAAGATAGATCATCCAGTCATAGTCTCCCTCTGGGTCTGGGCCTTCATATCCGGCGATACAAGTCTCACAGGGACTATCGCAGGGAACTAAATCTCCAAGACGACACCCGCATTCGCATCCTTCAGATACAAGTCCATCATAGTCGTTACAGAAAAGCCATTCACTCACAATAGCTCGAACGCTCTTATCACCATTCATCTCAATTCACCGGACAGAGGAACACCGCAGGTTGCCCTTCTCCCTCTTCAACGACATCTCCCTCGCCGTATCCCTGTTCTTCTAGTTCCGGGGTAAGCTTTGCCAGGAATCTCTTACCGTACCACGTAGTTTCGGGGACATAGACATCCTCGCCATCCACGTCACTGAGCGGAGAATATCCATTACCCTCACGGTCTTTTTGGATAATGACTACTTTATCACCGTCTATTTTCCGAAGTTCCTCAATCAGTTCTCTTACAGTCATCCTAAATTCTCCACAGATACGATTTTAGCGGTTATGTTGCTTATCTCTATATCGCTTTCCGTTTCTACCCACGTTCCGTCTGGCTTAAGTTCAAACGTATTGTGATTATACCGTGGGTCTTTTGCCCTTTCTTTCCTAACTTGGCTAATCAATCTATCCATGTCACTTTTAGGAATCATTTCAAGTTCTCCAGTACCATCTGCCTATGCTTATCGTCAAGCTCCTGCCCGCACACGGGACAGTTCTCTATCTTCTCCAACAGGCTATTATACACGCCTTCCATCCTGCCTACCTCGTCATCCAAGTCAATTATTACTTCCTCCTCTACCTGAATCTTGGCCACCAATTCGGACAAATCGTCTCGCTCAACCTCCGTTCGATCAAGTTCCGCCAGTCGGCCGGACATTTCGTCATAGATTTCCTGTCCCTTGTCAACATCCCTCAATACCTGAAGCTCGGCGGTTATCTGGAGGAGGTTGTCCACGTGGGCGTCTAGGGAGCAAACGTTCAGCGTCATCTCCCGGCATTCCGCGTAGAGTTTCTCGACTTCCCCTATCTTCTCATCCATCCCTTCGGGCACCGTAATGGTCGCCAATATCTCGTCCACCGCCCAAACCTCGGATAACCACTCTATGAGGTCCTGCCTGGTCGCCCTAGAAGCCGTCAGGCTGGTCTGTAGGGCGTTTGCCTCCTCTACCCTATGGGAATACACGGGAAGCTTGTGATAGAGGCTTAGGGACGTTTCTAGCGTCTTTTCCAGTTCCTGGAGTCTGTCGGCCTCTCTCTTGTTTTGCCGAATATCGCCGGATAGTTCATCGGCGCACCGCTCGGCCTCGTCGAGGTGGACGACATCATTGAGGGCGGACGCTATCTTGCCGGGGCTATCAAGAACTAGGAAGTGTCCGTCGAGCTGGGCTGCGACGTTGATTTCCTGGATATTGAGGCGGTCGGCGATCTCCTGGGGCACGTCGGAGCCGAGGGCTTCAAATGGTTCTTCATCGTTGAGCGTGTAGGTGTTTGTGGAACCTTTGCGATATCGTTCTATGGTATCGTCATCCATATGGATGGTGAAAATACACTCACCGTTTGAGCCGTGTCGAATGAATGATTTTCCACGAGGCCGATTCCTGAAAACCCAAAGCAAACCGCGGATGATAGAACTTTTCCCTGCGTCATTCGAGCCTATCAGCACGGACAGGCCGGGACTGAACTCCAAGTTCGTATTGGCGTGACTCTGAAAGTTTTGAATGTCAAGCGACTTTATCATGCTATTGCCTTGGCCAACACGGCCGGTCGATAGTTTTGTATATGCTGTTCTGCCAAGGTATTGTCCCTCTCGGCGGTTATCGCATAGAAGACTTTGCGGATTTCAGGGTCGTCCTCATCGACAGTTAAATGACAGGAACGACAGAGTGTGATTAGGTTGCTGGGGTCACAGTTCATCTTAACAAAATCGATATGGTGAACATCGAGTTCTTGACACCTTTGTGTATTTTCCTCTTTTACCTTGCCACACATTTGGCAGATATTGTCGTCGGAATTGCGGATAAGTTGCTTGAGAGGGTCTGTCCAATCGAGGCCGTAAGGTTCAAAGGAGACACCGCCTTTCCATGCCGGGTTATTGGGACCAACGTTCGCTTCCGAATGTATTTGATACCATTGCTTTCTTGCCTCTCTTATCTTCTTTTTGGTTTGTTCTTGACATTTATAGGTCTGTCCATACATACCGTTGTTCGGTCCGATCTTTATCTCGCTTCTTATTTCATGACTCCGCCGACACACGAGTTGAGCACTGGGGTAAAGTTCCTTCACTTGTTCCCCTTTGATGCCATGGATATTCATATGTTTACTGAGCACCCGCAACTTTACTTCACAACTGGGAACCGGACATTCTACCCAGAACTCGCCACGACGCCATCTGGCGATAAACCCCTTTTTACGTCTGCTGTTCCAAAGACAATGATTTTTCCCACTTACGTTCTCCAAACTCTTTTGACAACAAGTCGGCGCACCCGGATGTTTCTCTAGATACTGAGTGGGAGTCATGTCATGAATTCGCAAATGAGAATAACCAACCCTCTTCATTCGCTTACCACACTCCAAGCACTGAATCCAAAATATCCCTTCACGCCACCTTGGAATCCACCTACCCATTCTACCTTTCCAAGCATAGTGGTTCTTACCGCTTGTCTTCTCTCGATATTTCTGAGAGATCGTCGGAGCACCAGGGTACTTTTCACGATACTGGGTGACGGTCATATCGTGAATCTTCAAATGGCCGTTGTCGCATAGGATTTCAAATCCCCTACCACACACTCGGCACACCACATAGTCGATGTTTTCAACCTCTATCGCTATCTGTGTCATAAAAGAAAAACCTTACCTTACCACACCTTTCCGTACCTGACCTAACCGGACCGAACCGTACCAGGCCTAACCGGATTTCAACTCATTATACGCCTGCTTGTAATTGTATTCGCCGTCTTTATCCTGCCAATGCATCTGTACCCATCTATATTGTTCCAACCGGAAATTTCGTAACCATTCTGCAAACGGTAAAGGGCCTCGATGTGCACTTCGTTGCCTAGAAAATTTATGGCAGGACGGACACAAAACCAGTCCATTCATCGGCTCGTGTCTCAGAGTCTTTATAGTTCTATCTACTAAATGATGACACTGAGGATTCTTGTCCGAGTTGCAGATTGCACACTGATTCCCGTCCCGTTCTTTTACTCTTTTTCTCCATTCCTCGTCCGCTCGATTTCGCCAATACCGACTTCGTAGATCATCCTTCTTCTTCTGAAGCTTGCTCTTCTTTTTCTTTTTCTTCTTCAAGATTCACCCACCGCCTGTTCCTCCATGTCCACAGAGTCTCCTCTATCTTGACTATCAGATGTTCGTGTCCGTTTCTTTCGTACAGGAGTACTATGTAGGACGCGCCAGACTCTTGCGACTTCTTTTTCAACATCCACCTCCATGTCATTATCCTCAACTATCTTTACCAACGCATCCCGGCCCTGGACTTTCTTCCCATCCCATGACCACCAGCTACTAGCTGTAGTGAGCTTGCTGTCTATCTTCTGTTCGGATAACCATTGAAGGTTAGACGCCAAATCATCAATCCCAAAATCAAATTCTAGGAGAAAAAATCCTGTCCTAAAGGGAGGCGAAATTTTATTCTTTTCAACCTCGAAATTTATTCGTATCCCCGTAGGTTGTCCATGTTTGTTCTTCAGCGTCTCCCGGTGTTTTAGCAGTACCCGTGTACTGGCATAGAACTGAATTGCCTTGCCCCCGGATACTGCGTGCTTCTTTCCAAATGATACCCCCAGCTTCTCTCGCGTCTGGTCGAGGGCCACGATTGTTAGGTTACTCTTAGCGATAGCCACAAGGTGCTTCCTAAACGCTGTAGAGAACATCTTTGCCCTCGATGTGCCATATGTGGCGTCTATCAGGTCGGCCCTGGCTTCGGCAAGGGATGGCAGGGCGCTGAAGGTATCGATGCCCATCGCCACAGGTTGGTTGAGTCTTCCATCCTGTATCAATTGGCAGGCCGGGCCTATTTCCTCGTCGAATAGACCCTCAATACTTTCAGGAACTCGATAGGTGAACTTGTCGTCAATCTTGACCATATTCTCCAAAGCATACTCGTCCTCATCTATCGCGGCTAATGATTCCTGATTCCATGGTCCTGTGTGGAGTCCAAAGATTTCCTGAGCCCTGTCGAAGTCCAGCGTGATTTCTGCGTCCTCGAATATCGCGTGACCGCCCATGCGCTGGGCAGAACCGAGAATCTCTTGGGCCAATACAGATTTGGCTGTAGAGTTGTCACCGTAGATATGGACGACCCTTCCGGAACCCACACCCCCCGGATACCTGTCCGATATGGCGAGGTCCAGCAGGGTGGAGCCCGTGGATAGGTAATACTTACAGGGTGGCAGTCCCTCTCGCTTCAATTCAGTTATTGGTTTTATCTTCCGGCGTTCTTTTGGCACGTCGTTTCCTCGTTATCCTTTCTTCCCTATCATCATCCAACTGCCCAGAAGCCTTCCGCATTTCGTGCTCCTTGACCTCCACATCACCCCAGTATTCGCCAAGGTACAACTGTATCTCATTCTTAATCATGCTACGTCGGTGCTCAAAGGCATTCGCCAATGTCGTCGCCTTGTCGGCATCCAGGTCGGCGTCTATGGATTCCCTGACCACCCTCTGCACATCCGGGTGCAGGTCAATTGCCGATTTAACTGCGGACTCCGTTACCTTGGCCAGTCCGAACTCATCCGGATTGTTTCGGATATCCCTATCAGCCTCGGCCTTTACCTCATCCAGTAGTAATTTGTGTCTCTTGGATACCGCCTTCAATTCAGCCGCCAATTCGCCGGAGTCACAGGCGAGGGATGGCTGGTTTTGGGCGTCCTTGTGCAGGGCGTGAATATGGACGACCAACTTTCGCCTTAACTTGGTGTATTGTTCTTGGTCCGTATCTTTCATTCCTCGTTCCTCTTCCGCCTACGCTCCTTAATCCGCTCCTGAATCGTGCGGGTTGCTTCACTCACCTCTTCCTTCTCTTCTGATTCTTCTGGCTCGTCGTAAGGGTTAGGCTCTTCATTGGGTTCTTTTGATTCCGGTTCGGGTTTGGGCTCAGGTTCTCGTTTGCGTCTCCTGCGAGGTTCCTCATCTGGTGCTTCCGTCTCATCCTTTGATTCTCTTCGGCTACGTCTGCGGGTGCGGGGCTCCGCGTCCCTGCCCTTGTCAAACTCATCCTCAAGCTCGTTCTTCAAATCTTCATTGCCACCCTCCTCATCAACCGTACCGAGCATCTCGGCGAGTTCGTCGTAGGTATGGAACTTCAGCACGTCCAGGAAGCGCGGAACGTCCTTGCACCAGTCGCTGATATCCCATCCTCGCTTCTTTACGCGGTATCCCCCATAGTCTACATCGTACCATTTTAGACCCCACCGCTTGAACATGAATACATATCCATTTACCGGGTCCAATAAATCGATAAACTCTGGGTCACCACCCTCATCTGTTTCCGTCATGTCCTCCGACTGGTCCAGGATACCCAGTTTGTATACCTTGGTGTAGGGCATGATAAAGAACTTCGTACCCTCTTCCTCGGTATCCTTGTCGGTGGCATCCACAACCCATCCGAGCATCGCCTTCGGTTTGGGGTCGGAGAAACCGCCGGAGAACGGCTGGAGATTCCTGACGACGGCGTACAGTTCCTTGCGCTCTTTTTCACCTACGCCGTCTTTGTGCTTCTTGTAGTATTCCAGTTCCTTGTCATGCTCCTCACAGACAGGACACTTGGCCGACCTTATCTCGGCCGGTATTTCCACACTCAATTCATGGAGGTACTGGGCCATCCACTTGGGACACAAGGCCGACTGGTCGTTGGCCCCGATGCTCCGGTGGAAATACAACTTGAACGCCAACAGGTCCGGGTCATCCTTGTGGGCTGGGAGTAAGTGAGCCTTATGGACTAGCTCACCCCCATCTTCGGCAGAAGCCGTCGTATACTGGGATATATTCAGGTCCTCCAATGTTTCCTGTCCCACGATGAATGCCTGCCGGTTCTGGAATCCGTCGCCCTTCTCGGCCTCCTGTCGGTCCTTCCTCGCTGCGTCTCTCCTCGATTGCCTAGCTTTGCTCATGTAAGTTTCCTTTCTGTTATTCTATTGCTGGTAAAGAAATCTCAACAACGAGAGCTACGCGAATTCCCGTGTCTTCAGACAAAAACTCTTCCGCATCCCGCTCCGCCTCTTTCTTTACCGTTGTCAATGCGGTATCAACATCCCATTCATCGTGCTGGTCATAATACAATACGACATATTCTTTGTGGGCTTTTACGGTTGGCAATTTAACATTCTTTACCACTTTGCCCTTCACTGTCTTAGTCATCTCACGCTCCTGTCCTACTTGCCCTGAACAGCATACACACCAGCCCGGCCTCTCCGGAGTCATAGGTGTGGTCCGTTAGTTCCTCTATCATCGAGGCAAACTTTTCCGCCTCGCTTCCCTTGCTTCGCAACAAACATGATCTCAAGTATCCCAATATGCTTCGTCTCACTTTCTCTGGGTCTCTGTCTGCAAGTCCTAGCTTATTATACGTCGCCGTTATCTGCTTCCACGTTCCCCCGGCCACAATTTGTTTGCATAAATCGAGAACGCCCTTTTCCTGTGTGGTGAATGACTGAACCGCCTTAATTGCATCTTTCAGTAATAATCCTTCCTGTTTTTCTAACAGGACTAATGCTATACGGGGACAGCCCTCGGCGTTATCTACAATTGCTTCAATCACGGTATCGCCTGGGCTATTCATCTTGGTTGTGTTAATGGCCTCAATCAATAAGTCAATTATTTCCTCATCGCCCAGCTTGTTTACCTCTATGTGCTCACAGCGGGTCCGTATTGTCTCTAGCAGCTTGTTGGGATTCGTGGTGCAAAGGAAGTAGTATGCAAACTCCGGGATATCCTCGAAGGTCTTGAGCAAAGCATTTTGAGCATCTTTTGTCAGGGCTGCGACCTCATCCAGTATCACCGCCCTACCGCCCCCACTGAACGGGGCAGCCTCGGCATATCTCTGGAGGTCCCTCGCCATGTCAATTCCCCGCTCGCTCGCCGCATTCTTCTCTACAATGTCAAAGTCCTTGCACCCGAACTCGGCGGCCATTATCCTGGCCAACGTTGTCTTGCCGCATCCTGATGGTCCCTTGAACAAATAGCAATGGGCACGATTGGCAGAATCGGCCTTGACCGCCTTCTTGAGGGCGGCGATTGCCGACTTATTGCCAATGAAGTCGTCGAGTGTCTTTGGTCTTACTGTTTGGTAGAGCATTAATCAATTCTCTTCATAGTCGGGCATTCCTCCTCAATGACAAATGCCTCGAATCTCTTGCCACATTCGGGTCCGGTATGCTTGGTGGGTTGGTTGTCAAGAGCATCCATGAAGCTACTGTTTTTGAAACCAATGGGAATACCATTATCGTAAACAGCGGTTAATTCGCCTGTGTAATGTCCCACAGCCTCTCCACAGAAACAACTTCGAGAGATTGATCGTAACGTAAATACATCTTTACAACGTGGACAATAAAGGAGTTTCATTACGCATTCTCTCTTTCCACCCCATCGGCTATTCGGATACAGGCCTCGCCAAAAATACGAAGATTCTTCGGGGTGATAAGACAATTTGATGCAAATACTGCCCCTGTACGTTGGTGTCTTTCTTTTACATCTATCCATATCCCCTCTCCCTTATAGCGACTCACGCGGACGGCTGATCCTCTTGAATCTCTTATTGTTTTGCTTCTCATCATATCTTCTCCATTTTAAGCAAGTTTCGGCCTATCTTCCATTCGGCCTCCCATGGAACCGCCTTGTCCCAGTCCCATATCGACCTCTTTACTATTATACGCCCCATCTCCTCCACGTCCTCGACCTCTGCGTCAATTACGTCAAAAACAATTGAGTCGTGAATCTGGCCGCATATCCAGCTTTCCATCTTCCGCTCCCTCATCTGCTTTTCCATTATTAGCAGCACCTTGAGCAAACGATGGAACGACGGCCCCTGACTAGGGAAGTTACCTATTTGCTTGTGGTTCAAGAACCCCTGTCTGCCATATTTTGCCCTAAATCCTGTCTTATATGGAATGTATCCCTCTTTCTGGTAGAACCGAACTAGCTTTTCCTTCCATGCCTTCAGGTCCGCTAGGTCGTCCCAGAATATCTCCTCGACCTCCTGTATTCGCTTCTCGGTCCACTGGGGGTTGTTCTTTGCTATGCCCTTATAGTAGTCGCCATAGAACTCTGGGAACGTGAATCCGTTCTTGCCCTTGTATCGCTCCTCGGAAGTTATCTCGTTTTCCGGTTTTTGATAGAGTAAGGCAGCATAGTGTCTGTGATAATCCACGTTGTTCCGGATGTTGTAGATGAGCCTCTTGTCTTTTGACTCGCAGGCCAGCATTCTGACCTCGGCCCCGGAGAAGTCCAGCTCCATCAGCCAATCATGCTGAGGGATGAGGCATGATCTTAATCTCGCTAATAGGGGCAGCCGAACAGGGATGTTCTGGAAGTTAGGATCAACGCTACTTGAACGGTACGACGATACGGAATGGAGCAGAAAACTTGGATGCAGTAAATCGTCGTCCCCCATTAACTTCCTGTATCCCTTACAATATCCAGCTAATTTTACCAAATGGGCTTGATGCTGACAGGATTCGATAATCTTTGCGTTTTCTGAGTCGGATTCAACCTGCTTTAACAGGAACTTTAGCGACTCAGCGTCCGTCGCGCAGTCATCCGGGTTGTCGGTGTCGGTGCCCTTACCTGTCAGCTTCAGGGGGCTTAATCCCATTACGCCATAGAACAGACGTTTCTGTGCTTGATGGGAACCGCTGTCCCATGTCTTGCCATACTTCTTTTGGTACTCAGTAAGGCAATCGGCCCCCTGTTTGCCGGTCAGTATGTCGAGGCTGTCCTGTGTTTCCTTTTCCAGCTCGTCAAGGCGTTCTCTGTCTACCTTAATGCCCCGTTGCTTCAGGGAGACCATTACGGGAATTGCCTCATGGAACAGTTGATATGCCCGTTCTAGGTCAGGGATTATCTGTTTATCTTGATCCTGTTTCCACTTCAAAAGATATCGAGCATCTAAACAATTATACCTGGCGACGGTCTGTAGGAATTCGTGCTCTAGGTCAGCAGGGTTGACCTGCCCCTTATACAAAGCGCCGTACCGGACATAGGTCTGGAACTCTTGGCCACATACCCCACGCCGGTTATCCAGTACATGCTCCCTCACCATCGTATCACAGATGACGTTGTTTATTCCGCCACCAAGCTTGACCTGACTCCACAGCTCCTCAAATTGCCAGTTCTGGATGATTTTGGGAACATCGCGGATTAGCCACTGTTCCAGTAAAACATATATGCGAGCCAACTCATCTGCCGTCCACCTTGCTTGAGGATGTTCCAGCGGAATGCAATATCCGAATTCCGGAGTGTTAGCAAATGAAACAGTCAGTAACTTGCTCTTTTTGGTATATGGGCTCAGGGAATTGGTCTCGTAGTCGAACGATATCTCTTTGTGTGTATCCAACCAATGAAGCAGTTCGTTTGCCCGGTCTACCGTAGTCACAATTTCAAACGCATCTTCATCTAACCGCTGGTCTTCAAATGCATTATACGGCCCCACCATTGATAGACCGGCCTCCAGCACCTCCATCATCCTATTGTCATACTGGTGCTTCTCCCGGATGAACCAAGAAGGATGGAATCCGCAGGCCACCCAGCAGTTCCATAGGTTGCTCGGTACGACCCTACCGTGCATATTGGTAGCATTGACGGCGAAGGGAGCATCCCTCAATATCTCGGATATCGCCGGGGTGCCGAAGGCGAATATTAGGTCCGGCTGAATCTCCTGAAGTTGCTTGGTGACTCGGGGGCGGCAGGCCAGCAACTCGTCCTGGGTCGGCGTCCTATTGCCCGGCGGACGGCACTGGATGACGTTCAGCTTGATACATTCATCGTCCAGGTCAATGTCGAACTTCCGCAGGCATCCCCGAAGGAACTGGCCCGCCTTACCTACCAGGGGAATCCCATTTAGGTCCTCATCCTTGCCCGGTGCCTCGGCGACTACGGCTATATTCAGCCGATTATCGCCGTGGGGGGGCATCTTGGGGGACTTGCAGTCCTTATCTAACCCACAGGGACAGGAATGAAAGGACCGGGCTTTCCTCTTGGTCGTCCTAGGGGCTATCTCTGATTCGTCAAAGAAGAATGACTTCATAGTCTTTCGACTGTCGCCAAATATGTGAATTTGCCTTCGTCTCGGGACTTGAAACAGATGAACTTACTTTTGTCGTCGAACCGCATCTTGCGGCTCTCCTTGAGCACCTGCGCCAAGAACGTAGGCGTGATGCTGAACTTCAGCTTTGCTCCATCTGTCTCGTCTCCATCCCCTTCGCCCAATGTCTCCTCAAGCTCATATGTTACATCGTCGGTAGACGATATCTTGACGGTTCCGCCGTCGATGGTAACTGTCACTTCGCGGTCTTCTAGGGCGACCTCGGTAAGCTGCTTGTCATGGCGGTTCAGGACCTCTACCAGTTCCTCAGGCAGTACGAATGTCTTATCCAGCGTCTTTGCCTCCTGCAGGAATTCCTTGGCCGGTGGGTATTGGCCCTCCAAACATCGGCCAGCTACTATTGTATCGTCGCCTACCTTGAAGTAGGCCACATTGTCAACCACTGCCCAGCCCGTTATCGTCTCGCCGTAGTGGACAACCTGGGCAATCAACTCTGGGGATAGAACATATGGGCCTCCCACATCTGTGCCCATCTGGTACTGTGCAATCCGGAATCCGTCCGCCGCTATGATGTCCTTGCCTTCTAACAGGATTCCGAGAAGCACGCCGCGACTCGCATCTTTGGAGGCGGCGAATCGGCACATTCGGATGCCTGATATCATGCCCTTGGGGATGTCTTGCCATTCCTCAACGTCAAACTTTAGGTCGTCAAGGTACGGAGCCTCCTCCTGGATGGAGTAGGAACCCCGGAGCTTGTGCTTGTCGGCCTTTACGACTAGCTTGCCGTCGTTGGCAGACAGCTCAATCTCGTCCATCGTGGAGGACGTCAAGAGCTTGTACACCGGGGCGGCAGGCACACGGCAGTCAAGGCCGGTATCCTCGTCCATCTTTACCTGTACCATAATGAGGCCATCTGCGGCCCTGAGGGTATTGCCCGATACGCGAAAGTCTCCCATCTCTTCTTGTATGGGATTAGTCGCGACTGCGGGGTAGAGCTTTTCCATTGCTTCAATCAGCTTTGTTCGTTTCATCTTTGTTCTCCTTGTCTATTATACATCAAAGAATCCCTTGTGTTTGTGCTGGCTGCCCAGTCGCTTGCCTTCTAGTCCGAGAAGGCGATCACGGGCAATGTCGCAGTATTTTTGTTCAATGTCAATACCTATGTATCTCCTGCCTAATTTCTTTGCTGCCACACAGGTTGTGCCAGACCCGCAGAAGGGGTCAAGGATGATGTCACCTGAATCAGATAAGGCATCCACAAGAACACTCACTGCCACCAAGGGCTTTTCCGATGGATGTCCGTGGGACTTATTTGCCTGATTCGGCGTCATACCATGCCAATAATTCGGGACATATCCCCCGCCGAACCATCGAGACTTTCCGGGTTTCCGGCCGATAGAACACTCTTCCACGGCGCTGACGAACACTGGCCGCGGTGTTGGCGGCGGTGCATCCTTGACCAGATAAAACTTATGCCATGTGAGCACATGCGATGGCAAACCATCCCCCCGCTTGTGGAACGCTGCGATATTCCCGCCAGCTCTTAGCCAAGTGGGATCGGCGAGCCATGACCACGATCCGTTCTCGTTGAAACTTCCCGATCCATCTTCAATTAGTTTTGTTCCACCCCTGACAAACGCAGCCCCCAATGGAATCCCATACGGCGGATCAGTTATCACCGCATCGACACACCCGTCTGGTATTTCCCTCATTACGTCGAGACAATCACCTTGGATGATGCAGCCCTTAGACTCGCCGTCGAGGACGGATTGGATTTCAGGGTATGTTTCTTTCAATTCAACCATTCAGAGAGAACATGCCTCTTGATACTTTGCGAAAGCGAGACTCATCGCCCTTCTTATTGATTTCACGAATGATGGCAGCATTAACAGTTGCTGCTGGTGTCTTGCCCTTTGGACTGCTCCACAGTCCCTTCTCAGCCATCCTGCTGACCATCTCTTTGCAGTTGAGAGGTCCATCAGCTTCGCCAAGAATAACCACAGCGGCATCAAGTTGAGACATCTTCTTTTCCTTTGTTTCCTTCACCACCTTCGTCTTTTTCTCTGTCTCTGCCATTTCTTGCTTCTCCTTCTCAGGTTTGGGGGCCTCGGGAATCTCGGCCCCATTATCTTCAACAGTCATTTTTACCTGCGGTTCTCCTACCTCTTGAGCCTGAGGCGGGTTGGCCTGCTTCCACTCTTCCCAACAGGCATTGTGCGTGTTTCGGTCCTGCTGTTCGCATAGCTGACATTCCTCAGTGCTCATATCGAATGCCGATTCACCTTTCTCGTCCAGCCCGAACGCCGGGCACGCCTCAATGTACGCCGTTCTCTCATCGTCTGTCATCTCATTCTCCTACTCTATTATACACTCTGAATCACTTGTCTTTAAAATTTCCCGAAGGAACGCCCTTCGGGCCGGAATCGCGGAAACAATCTTCTGAGGAATGTTGCCTACTTGACATCTCGATTCTCCTTGTCTTCGATGTTGAGTTATTCGTGGTTATACGAACTTGCGATTCCGAAAGCAGCAGAGAGTTTCGAGGCTCCCTTAGTGGGTCTATATCCCATCGGTCAGCAAGGGTTACGATTATTATATGCATTCCCTTACCCTGTCACACTCTGCTGTGACCACTGCTGCTCTAACCAGCTAGCTCAAAGCGGCGGGGAGGATTGGCACCTCCTAGCTTCCGTGTGTAGTACGGTTAACGGTGCACATGCCCCAGCTCGTACCTGGGCCGCCGCAAGTCCCCGGTGGTATATCCCAAACACCTTGCACCTGTCTGGCCACCGGGGTATCGCTGGATATGGCCTGTCCTTCCCAGGCATGTAACGCAGCAGAGCGCAGTATCGAATGAGTGGTTCCCAAGCCTATGGAATGGGTGGTTCCCAAACGAGTAACCCCGATGCCTGTGCGGCTGTCCCGCACCGCCTATCCAGTATATTGAAAGGCGAGCCTTTCTGCCCGCTAAGACAATCGGCCAATCAGCGAAATAGAGCCTGACAATTTATCGCCGGAGCCAGCCCACATCGGTCGTCAGGTACGGACTGGGCTTGCGGTTGTCATGGCCTTTAGGCGAGCCTTATATCAAAACCTGTCCGGCCGGTCTTTTCATCCGGCATTGATACACCGCTCCTTGCGAAGCATTCACCCTAGTATCTTCGGGTCGGCGTACGATTGTCTCGTACCGCGGACAGGTATATCCTATTTGGTTGTCAAATATCAAACGAATTCTTGGAGTTTACTCATCAAAGCATGCAGAACACCGATCTATAATCTTAGCCGTATCGGTGCTACCCTCTTGGATCAGTCAAGTAGTTGTGACAGCCTCGACAAATCCTCGTGGCGTACCCACCATTCCCAAGTGGGTCTTTCCTTATCTTTTTTCTAAGTTCGTCATCGGTCATTTCGTTTCCTCATAGTGGGGAGATGTAATCGACTCCCATTTCTATAGCGGCAAGTCGAACAGCCATATACGTCACACCATAGCCGATCTCTCTTTCATCGGATTCTTTCGATCCCAATGGAGGCTGACCGGGTGAAGGTTGAATAAACTTCCAAAGAAGGCTGATTACAGCACGGGTTTCCTCGAACTCATCCATTTCATTTCCTTTCGGTCGTCAAAAAACTTGAGAGACAGGCCGGGTTCTCACCGACAGGACGAATCATTCTTATTCGGGCTGGCTTTTATTCACGGCCAGTACGCATTGAGCGGTTCTTCCACCCGATTTATGACCGCAGGCACATTCCCTGTACCGCCGCCTCTCATATTCGGTTTTCAATCAGCTGTCCGGCAACTTCTGTGTTACCCGTAGTAGTTGATATCAACGCCGAGAGAGACAATGGCATCTCCATCATCTTTAGCGATACCGATATCATCCACGATATCATTCGCCAGTGCGACACCCCCAGGACCGATGGTCATCACGATCCACTTTACATCGGGATCGTTATGCTCTCTACACCAAACTTCCATGTAGCCCTTCTTAGTCTTGCGAAGCCACCAATCCATTTCCACCTTTGATTCGGGCTCGGATTCATTTCCGGGTTCGGGGTCCAATTCAGGGTCTCGAATTACATTGCTTCTCATCATTGTGTTCCTTTCTAGCTTACCTATTCCATTATACACGTCGGTTTTCAACGTGGGGCAACAAAATCGCCAATTTCGAGAATTTCTGGGTACGAGGCAAAGCTCACACACTTCCAATCAAAGACAAATATCGACCACGATTCGTCACGGACATCTTTCTCCAGCAGCATAGCATCGCGGACTTTCTGATCATCGTCATCCATGATTACCACCTTACAGCGTTTCCCGGCGTCTGTCTTTTTGCCTTGCATCGTTTGCTCCTTTCCAAGTTGTCGAGTGTCTTTTGCCTTCATCCCATTATACCCTCGGCCTCCCGTTTCAACGGATTTTCTCAAGAAATTTTTCAGCCTCTCCTAGTCCCAAACATCCAAAGTGTTAATATTTCCTAAAGATTCGGCCAAATATTAACGTTTGACGAGAAATCGGGAAATGCCATTTTCATAAGTCCCTATTCCGCTAAGGCTCTTCGGTTGAATTATTTACTCGAAACCTAAGAAAAGCAAACATTTGGAGGGGTGTTTTGCTAGTATAATAAAGAAGAAGAAACAGAAGAAGAAGAAACAGCTATTATTATACTAGCTTTTGCACCCGAAAAATATTTACATTTGACCTCCCAGGGTATAATGGTCTGAGGTGAAGATGGTCGAAATCAAGATCAAGTTGACAAAAAGCCAGAGGGAGGCGATTGCTTCCGGTGCCCCCGTCTCGTTCATCATCCTTCCCACCAAGGCGAGCAGGGCGGAGATTATAAGGGGCGAGGGAACCGGGGCCCGTCTGGATGCCGATGTCCTCACGCTGGTCAACGCCTGGAACGAGCATCCGTACATCCGTTACGAGGCCGTCCAGGAGTCGAGGAACAATCCCATTACGATAGACGAGGTTGACACTCATGGCGGCGTGTTCAAGAAGGCGATCAAGGAGGTGGGTGTGTCAAAGCTGCTGGAGCGAATGGGGAGCTATTTCGAGGCCTGCCGCCAAGATCGCCATATCTGGGAGGGCCGTAACCACGGCTATTCCCATCTCGGCGGATTCCTGCGGAAAGTCACCGACTGCCATGCAAAACGGGTGGGGCTTTGGTGGACGAAGGATGGCAAGAAAAAGCTCCCCGATAAGGACCCCGGCCTGACCCTGGCGATAGCCAACGCCTATGCCAAGAAGTTCTTGGGGCGTAAGGCGTTCGGGCTGAAGAATCCTGGACAGGACTACGAGAGTTTCATGGTGGCCGGGGAGTGGCTGAAGGGTCGGGAAGATAAGCCCCTACCAAGGGGGCAGTTGATAACCCTGCTGCTCGACGTGGTGGAGGACGCCCATGGGGGGCTCAAGGGGGCCGTTCCACCCAGTTGGCTGGGTTCCGAGAGGACATGGAAGGTCGGTATACCGGCGGCCCTCAAGGGGATGTTTGGCTAAGTCCTTTGTTTACAAAGGGTTGTGGGACAGAAAAAAGGGGCAGATTTTTTTATTTTAGGGGTTTACTTTTTCCTGATAGGGCGTATAATGTAATAGAGTGAAAATCGAATAGGGTCCTTGAACTAGGAGATGAGGACATGAATGCAAGAATCAAGACAATCGGCGAGGTTCAACGGATCGCGGGTTTTGAGTCTACCTTGGAAAACATAATTCGGATTGGTGGACTTGACTATGAACTGTACAAGGCAAACCGTTCCAAGGATATGAGGGGAGCGATTTGTATCTTTGATGCAGATTGTGGCGAGGTTGCTGACCTGAGAACCTATCCCCTTTTTGATCAAGCGGCAAGCGCTTGGCATGAAACAGTTCAATTTGCAATGGCAGATGCAGAATAGGAGACAAGGATCAGAGCAGTTGAGGATAGTGAAGAAGACGAATCGGTCGATGATAGGAGAATGGAGTTATGACACGCACAATTTACTGTCCAGGAATCGAACGTGCAATTTCCCTGCGGGCCTATGTTCGCGGAATCAAGCTTGCCAAAGCTAACCTTGACGCTGAATTCAAGCAAGGGCTGACATGTTGGTGGCCCTGCACAGGGCGTGAAATTATTCACCAATTCTGGGAAGGTGTTCAGCAGCGTATTAACGATGCTATCCCGTATTTACAGCGCGGACAAACCTAAGCCTTACCTTACAATTGAATAGTTCGGTATCGGATTTAGACCTTTTGATAGGAGACAGGAAATGAACAGGAATAAAATTCAAGAAGTGTTGAGCTATCTAACGCTCGACGAGATGAAAGATGTGTGGAATTGGATAGCAACGCAGGAAGTTGAGTATCTTCGAGATGATGATGGGGCGTTGTTCGAGTTCGTACTAAACGGTGATAAGGGTATCGTGGATTTGACTGTTAGCGGTATCGCTAACTATCTGTCCGGTGTTAGTAACGTAGATGACATGAACGATACGAAATTTGCTGAGTGGTTTCGTAATGTGGTGTTGGCCTAAGAAGGAGACAACCATGAAAGTCACGATGAATACCGATGATGCTGAGTTGCTGGTGGGTGCAATGATGGACCTCATGCAAGAGGTCGCCCGTGTCGAGGATGTCGGTCCTGTCGAGTATTCTGGCCCGGACCAATTGACCGAATTGTCTGACAAGCTGGTCAATCTTCTCACAGGCAAAGAAGAACAGGACGCCGAACATAACGGCCTGTCCTTGCTGTAATTTAGGAGACAAGAAAATGAATTATGCAGAAGCCACAAAAGAACTCAGGCGAACTGGCACTAAGTACGCCACGGGTGATTCGCTCTGTGCTATGTGTGCTAAACTGATAATTGACGTAAGGGGCTTTCGTCGTCCTGTGCTAGCGAAGCTCTACACTCATTTTCAACAATTGCCAGACGATAATGCAATCTACGCCGAGAATAAGCGAATCCTAACTGATCCGTTTGCAATATTTGACGTTATCTAATCGCCTAGCCCTTACTGGATTATTGAAAAGGAGACAACCATGAAACAAGCGCATGAGCAAGCAAGAACAATCGAGTGGCGGAACGGGTACTTCTGGTGCCCAATCTGCCGGGAGCCATATCTGTTCCGGCCCCTTGCCAAGGAGTGTGTGGTGCTGCACGAGAACGGCGAGGATGTCTATGACCGGGAGCAAGCCCAGGCCCTCGGTCTGACGCAATGGATGAATTGGGGGAGTTTTCTGAAGAAAATTTCCCATCCTTGTTTTTCCGGTGTATAATAGAGAGAAGGAGAAAAAGATGAAAATTCAATTGAGCCCTGGAAATGTGTTAAAGGTCGGATTTGTTACCGGCGACGAGCGGGAGGATGGAAGCTTAGACGGCGAGTTCGAGATTCACTTCGATACCCCTGAATATCCGAAACGGATCGTCGTGAAGGAGTCGGCCGGGTTCGATGGGAGTGAGAAGGGGAAGGCGAATGAAGTGCTGTATGAGGAGTGGTTTGGTAAGCCGATTCTTCCGCAGCATATGTAAAGTGTAAAAGAGAGAAGAGAACGAGATGAAACCAGCAAAAGAACATCACGTTGAGAATGGCAGAATCATGCGAACAATGCTCGGCGTCGAACACCACGGCCTGTTGACTGCCAGTATCCAGATGGAGTTCTCCGGTAGCGGCCAGAGCTACAATTGCCCCTATCGCCTTGATGGGGGACCACCTGTGGACAGTCGTTTTCCCGACAATTACTTCGCGAACAAGATAAGGGAGCTGCTGGACACGCTGGGGGTGGATTCGTGGGAAGAGATACCAGGAGCGCACGTTCGCGTGATCCGCGAGGACCCCTATGGTGAAATCATGATGATTGGCCACATTGTTAAGGACAAGTGGTTTTCATGGAAGCCGGAAGGAGAATGAAAATGGACCTGAGCAAAATAATCTACTTCGGCTTTTTGTTGGCCTGCTTGTCGGGGGTGGTTTTAGGGATGTGGATGTACTTTAGTTATTGAAGGAGACTCAAAATGAGTGATTGGTGGATAACTTTTTTGACGAGTGCTATAGTATCAAGCGTTATGATGACGTTAGGGATTTTGATAGGGAGAAGAATGAGATGAGCGCCGGTGAAAGCAAAATCAGCATAAGCTTTTGTTCGGTATTGACAATCCTATTCATCATACTGAAGCTGTGCGGCGTGATAGGATGGTCGTGGTGGTGGGTGGTCAGCCCCCTATGGCTGCCGGTCGCCGCTGTCCTGGCGATTGCACTCATCGGGCTTGTCATCGTCGGGATAGTGGCCCTTATCACGGACTGAAAGGCGGTAAATGAAATGCACATGTTAGACTTCAGGACCGATGGAGTTGCCCGTATGATGTATCTCAACGCGGATGGACCGCCCTGGCATGGACTGGGCGTGGGCCTGGACGAGGTGCCCAACAAGGAGGCGGCAATCATCGCCTCTGGCATGGACTGGCTGGCCGAGAAGTCCCAGATGTACGTCGTGGGCAAGTCTGGCCAGGCTGTGTTCAAGGTTCCGGGCCGGTATGCTGTGGTTAGGTCAGACAAGAACCCCGGCGAGGAGGACTATGTCCTCGGTGACGTTTCCGACCGATATGTTCCCATCCAGAACCGTGAGTTGTTTGAGGTGGGTGAGATGCTGACCCAAGAGGGAGCCGCCATCTACCACACGGCGGGCGTCATCAACGGTGGCCGAAGAGTCTGGGTGTTGGTGAAATTGCCCAACAGCATTGAGGTAGTTGAGGGTGACATTACCGATAAGTATCTGCTTGTCACCTCCACTCACGACGGTTCCGAGGCCGCCCGAATGATGTTCACGCCGATTAGGGTAGTCTGCAACAACACGCTGACGGCCGCTGTGTCGGGCGGTGGAATCCAGGCCCGAGTCTGGCATGCTGGCTCCCTGAAATGGCAGTTTAGCAATGCCCTGGAGCTTCTGGGTATCGCCAATAAGGTATTCGACAAGACAGGCGAGAAGTATAGGGCCATGGCGGCGAAGGATATTACGCTGACCGGGGCCAAGGAATATTTCTGTGATATCTTCCCGGATAATCCTGAGGCCAAGCACAATACCCTTCGAGCGAGACAGCGTGGCGTGCTGCTCCACAACTTCGAGGGTGGTGGTAAGGGCTCCCAGATGAACGGTGTGAGAGGCACGGTCTGGGGAGCGTATAATAGCGTGACGGAGTTTCTGACTCATCGTCACCTGAATAGCAGTAAGCCGGAACGTCGCCTTGATTCTGAGTGGTTCGGGACGGCGGCGAAGATTCGGCAGGATGCGTTCGATAAGGCAATGGCGTTGGTGGTATGAGGATGAACAGGCGACAGAAAGGCAGTGAGGTCGCTCCTTACTGACGGGTTCGACTCCCGTCCTGCCGCTTAGGCATAAGGGAAAGGCTCGTGAAACGTCTTAGGAACGCTGAGGATCGTCTGTGAGCGACGCTAGGACGACAAATAGGTAGAACCACGTGTTTTTGGAGACAGGGCCTTACAAACGATTTTAGGGAGACTTGAAATGAATGAGAAATGCCGGGACTGTGGTCATGCGATGGAATGGAAATCGGAATATTGGGTTGGGGATAAAAAACATGAGTGTCAAAGATTGCATGGGATAGGTGGCCGTGATTGTAAGGATAACCAGCTCACCGCCGCCCGCGAGGAGAACGATACGCTGCGGGAGCGGGTGAAGGAGTTGGAGAAGGGCGGAATCAGGCTGTATCGGTGTCCTGAGTGTGGGGTGGCAGATACCGCAAGAGAAACCGTCGTCTACGATCCTACGGGGCTCGATGACGAAGCAGATCGCTGCGGGAACTGCCTAGGGGCGGATATTGGGAGTGGGATGTTTATTCCTGATGCCCTCGCTACCCCGCCGGGGCGTAAGGAGGGTGGGTGATGGACTGGGCCGTCCTACTGTGTTTCTTTGCGGGCTGGGTGCTATGCGGCTTGATTGCGTATCCGATCAGCCGGGGCATTTGGGCAATGGGTGGTCGGCCTGGGGATGAGCCGACCTCGTCGTGCGTCAAATGGGAGTGGTTCGCGTGGAGTCTAACGCTTGGCCCTGGTGTGTTGGTGGCTGTCCTCCTATGTCTCCCGCCCGCGATTCTCCACTGGTTTTTTGAGGAGAAGCCATGAACCCCTGCCCCCACTGCAATCGCCCCCTCGGCGAGCATAGCGTTGACGATGGTTGTCTGAACGCGTGGGCTGCGGGGCAAGCGGGCTGGATAGCTGTTCACGAACGCCCGAAACTTGGGCATTGGTTTGGACAGAACCCGGCTAAGGAACCGGGAATTGCGGGCCGAACGGATATTGTCCCTTCCTACACCACCTCCATCGAGGCGGCGTTCGCACTCATGGAGACGTTCCCGCAATGGCAGTTGACCAAATATGGCCCCGCTGGGAACAGGCGGTACTGGGCAGGGTTGTGGCCTGATCGGAAAAAAGCTGTAGGGGGAAAGACCCCCGCGATGGCAATCACCAAGGCGTTTATCGCGGCTATGCAGGAGCAAGACGATGGCGAAGGCTAAGAAACTTGACCTACCGAAATACCTGCGCGTGCGTGCTGCGCGGGCGCATGACGAGCACCTTGCCCTGGACGAGCGGGTATACACCGAATCGGCAGAGTTGATCGAAGACTTCCGCGAGCAGCTTGCTACCGCGAGGAAGGATGCGCTGAGGCGGGCGGTGCAAAAACTCAACTCGATACAGCCGCCGCCTCACTCGCGGGGCTTAGACAGTGTAATTTATGACCTCAAACGCGAGGCTGACGAATGTGATGCAGACCTCCGCAGCATGGCGGAGAAGGAGAAGAGCGATGAAGCGTAGGCAAGTTGATATAGAGGAAGCTGAACCGTGGATTGCGGCAAGGGAAGTGTCGAGGCTCCGTCTACGGCAGAAACGGTGGGCTTGGTTTCATATCGCGATGATGATCCTTGGCCTTTGTTTCGTAGGGGTGGGTGTCGCCTTCGGTGTGCCGGAGCAACTTGCTTATGGCGTTTTCGTGGGGGCGCTTGCTCTTGGTATGCCCGCGATGTGGCTGCACTTTACTTACGAGAGGGCGGCAAAAGTGTGGTCAGGGCGAGTGTTTCGGACACCTTATCGCATTATAAATAATGCCATGCGGTGTTACGGAGAGGATTGGATGGCGGCTAGTGTTGAGTGTTACGAATCCCACATGGGGGGCGACTGCCCGCTTTGTGGTGCGGAGTAAAGAGAATAAATAAGACAACCAGAGCGTAGAGGACACGCCCGAGACAAAGAAAGAGGAAAACGATGCCAAACAATAAGTGGCCGTTGGAATGCAAGTTCAAGGGATGCAAATTCATGGCCACTTCGGGGCCGGGATTCGCAAAGCACTATCGAGAATTCCCGGAACACCGTCCCCCGAAATCCAAATATCAGAAGAAGCCCCCGGAGGAAAACAAGAATCCGGGAGCCGGGCGACCGAAGGGTAGTGGGAACAAGGTCAACAAGGATATCATTGAGGGATTTATGACCTATATTCTCCAGTGTGGGGGCAAGGATAACAGGGACATGGCGAAAGGAATCGCGGCGTTCATGGACAAGGGTCCGGCCTATGCCGAGATGATGCTCGATTCCATGAAAACAGTATTGGAGATAGGTGCCAAAAGGGAAGCCGCGATAGCCGTTGCCAGGGTAGAGAGAGAGGTGGGAGGAGGCCAGGAGCAGGGAGGCACGAAAGTCATCATTTACGCCCCCGGAATGCCTTTGCCTTTGCCACAGGTAATTGAGGGGGGTATAATAGAGCAGAAGCTGATTGAGGAAAAGGAATCCGATTGGACCGATGATTTTGAAGGAGAGAAGAGATGAAGATTGAATATGAGCGTGTCTTTGATAGTGATGCCTGCGGTAAGCTCCATTTTACTGCCGAGAATGCCGGGGATGGTCATACTCTTGGTTCTGTCTCACGGTTACTCGAATGCGAACTATTAAGCGATAATCAGGTTAAGTATTCTTTAGATACGGGCACACTCATGTTATTGCTTATTAAAATGACTGAGGAGAGAAGTGATGGCGTGTGTTAAAGAGACAGTCAGCAAGACAGTAGAACGGTACTACTGTGATTGGTGTGGGGACCATCTTGACTTAAGGGGCTTCTTCGTTCGCTGCGGTGTGTGTGGTAGGTTTGCCTGTAATGAATGCCATAGCGGTTGGTATTCGGGTCAATTGGAAACGAATTGGGAGGGGTACTGTCATGAGTGTCGGGCTATCAGGGATGAGTACTTGGAAGAGATAGATGTCCATAGGAAGGCCATGGAAGAGGCGAAGGAGAAATGGAGAACTGCCTCCATAAAAGGAGAAAAGAAACCGAGAGGATTTACGTTAATTGAGGTTCTTATCGCTCTTGGTATATTGGGTGTCGGGCTTTCCATGGCTGCCTCTGTTTTCGTAGCCGCTATAAAAGAGAACGAGAAGTCCTATAACGATTCTGTGGGTATGATGATAAGCGAGAATGGGTTGGTACTAGGGGAAGTTGTACTAGGAAACTGGGATACCCTAGGAAGGATGAAGGAGGCTGATAAATGGCCCAGGATATGCAAGGCTTGGGGGTGTTCCTTTGAAGCGAGGGACGCCCTTGAATTTCAGTTTCATTATTCCAACAATCCGGGGCACTATCCGCCCCCGCTAAGTGTCCTTATCGACGAAATGACAGAGGAATATCTGGGCAGAAATTCACAGCATTACATCCGTGGCCTCCCCCCAAAGATAAGGGGATTTGTTTTGCTTGGCAGAGAGGAGCGGCCTGATCGCCATCAGCTCATCGCCCTGTCCTATTCTCGGGAAGCTGGGAATACTATTGGGGTGGTCAGGATACCCGATGCTCATATCAGGAATGATCGGCGAGACCCCGATAGGTCGGCAATAGGAAATTTGGGGGTGAATCTCCGGTTCATGAAGCTGGGCGGATATGTCGTACTGGCGAGTGGGAAGGGGGCTACGAGGTATGCCAGGATAGTGGGACTGCCAGAAGATGAGGCCCGGTGTTATGTGACCCCCCGGCTCATGGATGCTGACCCACCTAAGACAAGACACATTATGGTGGTGGTGGAAATTATTGGTGACAATCCGCCGAGGGACCAGAGACAGTGGAAAGTCGTAAATGAATCCTCGGTATTGGCTGCTATGCAGCATAGAACAGCTTTCGTTCTGTCATGTAGGAGATAGGAAAATGGTATGGTTAATGGTATTGATAGTAGGTCTGCTAGGGATCGTGGCGACTCCTTGGCTTTATTTCCGTTGGGGCTCTGGTGAGGGTTCAAGGGAACTTCTAATGGGGCATGTCATTATTATGGCAATGTTTGGTTGTGTTGTAGCGTGGTCAATAATTGAGCTAACTGGATAGGAGAGAAGAGATGAAGGCTGAGGCAAAGATTGTAAAGACCAAGCGAAGGACGAAGTGTAAGGCTGAGACGTACTATGAGGTGTGGATGTGGGACGTGGTAGAAAGGGCCTTTGTGTGTGAGGATGTATATGATTCATTGAAAGAGGCGATGGAAGAGGCGGACAATTATGATGCCTATCACATTGTCGAGGATGACTATCTTTATTGCTATGTCTGACCGATAGGAGAAAGAAAGTGATAACGATGGCATTTGGCATAGGGCTGTGGCTTGTATTAAGGGGCAGGGAAGCGGGAGATATGAGTGGGGCCGTTCTCCTTTGGCTGACGGCCATGGTTTGTGATGTTCTCTGTGTCTATATGATTGCTGGTGTGTTGTAGGAGAAGAAATGACTGAGATGGAATATCAGGCGGTAAGCTTGTTGAGACGGTTGGGGGAGGAAGAATGTGAGAAACCGTCTGGCTATATTGTCGTTAGCATTGCCGCGATGACAAAGGCTATCGCAGAGCTTCTCGAAGAGACTTGGAAGGATGGCGAGTGTGTTGGGAATAAAGAGGGGTACAATGAGTGTGAGTGTGAACAGGATACCTAAACATTAACCCAAATATTTAGAATATCATCTCTGGCAAAAAGATTTTTACGAAATCTTGCTTTTTCTTCTTTACATTTCCCTCTCATGTTGGTATAATGCAGTTGGAGGATGGAGGTAGAGCTTAAGTACATCCCGACGGCTAGGCAGCTCATCGCTCATAATTCAAGGGCTAAGTACATTCTCTATGGGGGGGCAACAGCAGGGGGCAAGTCAGTCTGGATTTGTAATGACGCACTTCGTCATTGTCTTTATTGGGCGGGGAACAAAGTGGGGATATTCAGATGGGAGAATCACGCCTTTACTGGGACTACCTATGAGACGATGAAGAAGTGGATTTTAGGAATCGACGATCCCGATTCTGGTAGTCCGGGGAAGTTCGTGAAGGAGCATAATCAGTCTAATCGATTGATAGAGTTCTACAATGGCAGTACGCTTAGGTATGGGGGACTCAAACCTAGCTCGTCGGCCTCTGGCGATCCCTTCTCAATTTTGCGGTCTTTGGAACTCAGCGAGCTGTTCGTGGATGAAGTTACCGACATGCCCGAAGACGCTTTTACGTTTCTCTCAACACGTATCATGCGGATAAAGGCAAAGAATGTCTTAACCGGTAAAATCGAGTTTCCCCCGGCCCGAATTGCTGGCACCAGTAATCCGTCTTTGGGTTGGGTGAAACAACGGTGGATCGACGAATCAAGACCAGACCATGAGTTCATTCAGAGCAAGGTAACTGACAATCCTCATGTAGCAAAGGATTATGAAAATATGCTGCGTATACAGTTTGCTCATATTCCTGGATGGGAGCGGAAATTTGTAGATGGCGACTGGGAATCGCTTGTCGATTTTGAGGCTGTTTTACCTGCAGATTGGTTAATAGCTGCTGCTAAGCGGGAAACGGAACCTGGTTTACCCGTTGAGTTTGGCGTGGACGTCGGCGCTGGAGGAGACTTGAGTGTCATTACGATGAGGGAGGGTATGAGAGGAACTGTTGTAGGTACGTCTGGTAGTAAGGATACGATGGACTTAGTAGCGTTAATCCAGCACTTGGCAGATAAATATGCTCCCTCTCTAATTAAAATCGACGCGATTGGACTTGGCAAACCCATCGCCGATCATCTCGCGGCCATGGGGCTACCTATCGAATACATAATAGGGGGAGCAAAGAGTAATGATGACAGATTTTTCAATTACCGGACTGAGATATACTTTGAGTTGAGAGAATTGTTAGAGGTCGGAAAGATAAGTCTACCCAATGATAGTAAAATCATCAATGAACTTGGTGTCATCAAATTTCATAGGAGTACTACAGAGCGAACAGTGCAAATTGAAAAAAAGGATAAAATCACAGAGAGGCTGGGACACAGCCCGGACTATGCTGATAGTTTTGCATATTGTTTCGCAGGATCGGGGTTTGGTTATACGATTAGTGCATTGGTGGGTGAATAATGATTAAGCCTTTCTTTGATGGGACGGAAGAATATGAGGGGATTGACTATGTTGTTTGTCCGGTTCCCGGTTGCGGGAAAAGATTTAAGGGAATAGTTCCTACACACCTAAAAAAACACCATTTGACAGTAAGCCAACTGAAAAGACTTTATCCGAAAGTTGAATTTAACTGTCAGAAGACTAGGGGAAGAAAGCACAAAGGGCAAGTGAAGCGTTATAAAAATCCGAAAGAAAGGCTCAAAATGCGTGAGTCTGCTAAACGAGCTCACGTCAATGATCCTACTCTTGCAACTAGAAAAAGTGAGGCATTAAAGGAGATTTATAACAAAAATCCTGAACTTGCACGTAAGCAACTTGAGAAACGTAGAGAAACGTTTAGAAAACACCCAGAGCTTCGATTGAAGCAGAGTAAAAACCAATCCGGGGAAAGGAACCCGAGTTGGAGAGGCGGGGCTTCTTCAGAATCTTATCCTCTCGAATGGACGCCGGAACTTAGAGAAATTGTTCGAAAGCGAGACGGCCACAAATGCCAGATTTGCGGCATCTCTTCGATAGCACACCGAACAAAAATTGGAAATTCAAGAAAGTTGACCGTTCATCATATTGATGAGGAAAAGGTAAACGTAAGGTTAAGCAATCTCATTACCTTTTGTACCGCCTGTCATATGAGGCTTAATAGGAGAGGCATGACCCAAGCCCTCTCCCCCCTATTCTCCGCCATAACAAGGGGCGAACTGCCCGGGGGTGGATGGGCGAGCTTCCTAAGTGAAGACAATCCCGATGTGTTGGTGACGATGGTCGATAGCGTGGAGTCAGGAGTGTATAATAGAATATGACTGAAACCAACAACCTCACAAAGGCCCTATGCTGGTTTGACCAGGCCACGGAGATGATGGCCACCAAGCACTCGTCCCTGGCCGGGCTGGGGACCTTCCTAAGGAGCATGGGGCTCAATCAGGGTCTTAAGGAGGACGACATTAAGGGGACCGGTGGACCCCTGTGTGATACGATAAGGATGCTGATGAGCAGAAGGCGGGATGGCAATGATAAGATGTGGGACGCAATAGGCACAGCCTTTGGTTTGCCGGACAATGAGACCCTGGATGGGGTGAGGAACGAGTATGCTTATTGTATCCTGTATTCGCTGTTGATAACCGATGTTCTATTGGGCCTGCTTGGGGCGGGGTATATAATGAGTCAGCCTGTACAGCCGGTAGATGAAGGAGAAGGATGAACAAGTACCTTAAGGAATTGTTGGACGACCACGAGGAACGGTTAAGCAGCAAGGATTGTGACTTTAGCAAAGAAATTAGGCGATTAGCTCTTGCTGCGTGGTGTTGTGTTGGTCTTGATGAGAATGAAAGTATGCCACCATCTAATTTCTATGGCGATTTGTTGGAAAGAGACAAAGGAGAAGGATGATGAACACGAAAGAATGGGCAAAGGCGATGCGTGAGGCGGTCGAGGGGACGTGGATACCTCTGGTGAGGTCAGAACAGTGGATGGAACTCGCCAAGCTTCTTGATAAACTCCCTATAGCGCCTGATGGGTTTGAGCTGACATGGGACTATCGGGAATTAAAGGAGGGTGAGTGGGGAATGGATAGTCGTGGAGTGGGGGCGCTTCAGATGATCCCCGCTTGGATTTGGGGACCACGATTAGTTCTTCGCAAGATAGAGCCCGAGTTCAAGCCGGGGGAGATTGTGGCAGACAGCGATAATCTTTGCTTTATCGTCGAGAGGGAAGAACTATATCAACATCTTTTGGGCGG